>VFQM010002742.1_pt1 | contig 12332 bp, 12 predicted proteins | sample 3512391 | NCBI WGS metagenome assembly VFQM01 (sample SAMN10412369, study PRJNA504923) | tailings metagenome | isolation source: Replicate 1 from Balatoc abandoned mine | place: Philippines
AAGGTGCTGCGCATGCGTTTCTGCATCGAGATGTCGTCCGACCATACCCTGGAAGAGGTCGGCAAGCAGTTCGATGTGACGCGCGAGCGCATCCGCCAGATCGAAGCGAAGGCATTGCGCAAGCTGCGCCATCCGTCCCGCTCTGACAAGCTGAAGAGCTTCCTCGAAGGCAGCTGATGCACTCGAGAGACAACGGCGCGGCCTCGCCGGTTCGCCGTTGTCTTGACCTGCGGTTACAATGCGGCCTGCGCGATCAGTTGCAATGATCGCAAAGACTTCGGGCCTCTAGCTCATGCCTGGTTAGAGCAGCGGACTCATAATCTATTTAATTTTCTGAGAAAATTTAAAAAACCTGTTTATCGACAACAACTTAGCGGAGATTAAGGGATAAAAAATTGCTTCTACAATGCTTCTACAGTTTTGCTCTCAAAGCTGCCTAGAAAAGACGTAGAAAATACAAGCTTCGGGCCTCTAGCTCATGCCTGGTTAGAGCAGCGGACTTAAAGGCAGTCGATCTAAAGCGAAAGCAATGGTCGGCGGCGATTGGGTTGCATGTGGGTAAGTTCACTCTGCCCTCATGTAGAACTACTCAAATTCGGGGAAGCCTGTGCTGTTCGCAGCGTGGTAATCCCGAGCCAAGTCAAGCAGCAATGCTTGGAAGGTGTAGAGACTGTACGGGTAGGTCGTAAAGACAAGAGACAGTCCAGACCACAAACTGGAAACGGGCAGCGAAAGCTGTAGTGGTACGCATAATCCGTTGGTGCCGAGTTCGACTCTCGGGGGGCCCACCAAATCTGAATGGACTGCCATGTGCAGTCCATTTTTTTTGGCCTGTACTTCTACAAAATCCGTTGCTCGAACTGTGTTCTGACTTTAAAGTAAGCACATGCCGGAAAAACGTGACGACACACATCAGTTAATAGAACGCCAGCTCGTCGTTTTTAAAAGACCGACGACTGATGTCTGGTACTGCCGCTACAAAATAGACGAGAAGTGGTACACGGCAACGACAAAAGAACGTGATCTCAAGAAAGCAAAAACAAAAGCCCACAACATCCTCCTTACCGCCAATATCTTGAAGGAGAGAAACCTGCCGGTTATCTCGAAAAAGGTAAGGGATATCGGGAGGCTTGTGATCGCCAGCATGAATGATCGGCAGAAGGCGGGCGACGATTTGGCATCGTTTGAGCAGTACAAACGCATCATCAACGACTTCATCATCCCAATACTTGGTGATAAGAGCATCACGCAGATCGATGCCGCGACACTCAAGCACTACGAGGAAAAACGTGCTGAGAAGATGGGCAAGGAGCCGGCCTACAGCACGGTAAGAAAGCACAACGTAGTGCTGAATATGCTGTTCGATGAAGCAATCGTGCGAGGCTTCATGACAAACGTCAGCAAGCCAAAGCTTGAGACAAAAGGGAGGAAGTCAGAGAACTTCCCGACCTTCTCAATCTACGAAACCAACATCATTTTGGCAAAGCTGCCTGCTTGGATCGAGGATGCAAAGCCAGCACATAGGGAGCTTAGGCAGGCACTCTATGACTACATTCGAGTCCTGATCGACACGGGAGCAAGGCCGGGCAAAGAGCTGCTTGATTTGCAATGGAGGAAAATAAAAATCGAGATGGAGGTCGTCGGCAACACTCAGTTCGTCTTAGATCAAAAAGAAAAAGAATGGAACCCTGAGAGCGAAGACCAGTACATTGAACTAGAGCCAATTAACTCGCAGTACGACGCAGAGGGCAACGTAGAGTCAAAGGTAAAGTGGCGACCAATCGTGACTTTGCATGTACACGGAAAGACCAAAGGGCGAGATACGGTCGGTTTCGATATGACGCACAAAGTCTTGACAGAGATCGCAGATAGAAAATTTCCTGAAATGAAGGGGAACAAGCTGCGAAAGCTTACGGTGCCGAGCAATGAGCAGCATGTGTTTTGGGTAGATGAAGACAAAGCTCCAACCAGTTTCATTCATATGTTTCAGGGATTCTTGGAAGACCACGGCCTTTTGAATGACCCAAACACTGGCAAGAAGCGTGTCCTCTATAGCTTCCGCAGCCTCTTTACTACAGCGGCAATGGACTATGACGGCGTTGACATGCGTGACCTCAGCAAGGTGCTAGGGAATAGTCCCGCAATGATTATGAAGCACTACGATCGCGGCACCCTAGGTGTGCTCAAGCAAAAAACTCGCGCTCCCAATGCTCGAGCTGCACTATTCAAAGACGTTCAGGTCGTTCCCATGGAATATGAGTCCGCGAAGGCGAAGGCAAAGGCCGAGAAAAAACAAACCAATAAAAAGGATAGCCTGTGAGCGAATTACAAAGGTGAATATCCTGAAGCCCAAGCCAGTATGCTGAAATAGTAAGCATTCCTCTGCCAAATTTGGAGAAGAAAATGACGCCTGCCCATGAGTCTATTGAAAATCTCGTGAACGGCCTTGTTCGCTGCCATAAAGAGCTTGCAGACGAAATTGAAGACCTGTACAACCAAGGGGTTCTACTTGATGAGTGCCAGCCACTGAAAGATAAGGCATTCAAAGTGTATCGCTTGCGTGGACTCCTGAAGGATTTGATTGAAGCCATTACTCGCGACGATTTTGATCCAAAGGTTCTGCGATCAAATCTCGAAAAATTGCACCTTCAAAAGCTAATTAAGGGTGGGGACTACGTCGGATCACCTTTCCAAAAGCTACTGAAAGAGCTTGATATTGCAAAGAGTCTCTGAGCCAATCTCTGAGCTAGACAAGCTCCACAGCGTTACGCAGTACTCCGGGGCGCAAGTCGATGTAACGCTGTGTCGTAGCCATGTTGCGATGACCAGCAAGCGCCATCATCACGCGAGTGCTTACACCTTTTTCAGCCAAGTTGGTTAAAAACGTTCTGCGTCCGCTGTGGCTGCTGGCACCATCAAACCCGGCCTGCTTGTAAAGCCCGTTCACGATCTGCGTCAGTGAGTTAGCTGTGAACGCTGCGCTGCGCTGTGTTGCGAACAGCGCCTGCTTCGGGTCGCGTACACGGACTGTCTGCATGTAAGCGGCAATCTCAGCTTGCATGCGCTCGTTCAGCAAAACTGTCCTGCTACGGTCGCCCTTGGTCTGTGCTGCGCTGAGGTTGATCTCATCGCGCACCTTGCCATCGCTGCCCAGCACGTCGCAAACACGCACAGCAGCAACTTCACCAATCCGCATGCCCGCCAAGTGCGTGAGCAGGACGATTGCGCGGTTGCGCTTTGCGTTCTTCGTCTTTGAAACATATTCCAGCAGTCGCTGCAAATCGCGTTCGTTCAGTGTTTTTGCTTGCTTGGACATCTGCACTTCCTTTGATATGGATTTCGTGCATGCAGTATGTTTTCTTAGATTCAAAATTCCTACCCCTTTTTGCAGCTCTGCGGCCTCAGCAAAATCAATGACTTATCTGCACTGATAATGTTTTGCACAAAACATGCTCAGTTGTATTTAGCGGCGATCTCGTGGCAAAAATGCCACGAATTGGGCTGCAACCGCTGCAAAGCCCTACAAGCGCATGTCGGGCTTCGGGCTGGTGCTGATAGCTGCGCTAGCAAGATCGCAGCTTGTAGGGCTTTTTGCGCGGTCTTCGAGCTTGGGCAAAGGGGTGTAGATAGCTGAAAATTAGCCGCGCAAAAAACAGCAGGGGAGTACTTACAGATTCAAACTGGTGAATTTTGACCACTGTGTGCCCGTCACCCAGCCAGCATAAGCGTCACTAGAAATGACCCTCACACAGCTTCACTGAAAAATGCCGGCGACCGCCCGTCCAACGTGTTACAGTTTATGGATACACATTGTGTCCACACGGAACCTAAAATGAAAGACGTCGGACTTCGTATCAGGCTGGAACCTGAACTTCGAGACGAGTTCATCCAGACTTGCCATGACAAGCATGTCCCAGCCGCACAAGTTCTTAGAGAGTTCATGCGGCAGTATGTTCAAACCAATAGAGATTGTGATCCCGTATTGTCTAAGCGAGACCTTAGAAAAAAGAGCGCTTCGTCTAGTGGCTAACCTAAATAGGTGCTTGTACGTGGATTCCCAAATATAACTAGGCGCTTATTGTGACTCTTGTTAAATCTAAAAAACGTGTCATTGACCACGGTGAGGTATTCACTCCACCTTGGATGGTAGAGGCAATGCTGGATTTAGTGAAAGATGAGACAGAGCGAATCGACTCTCGGTTTCTTGAGCCTGCATGTGGAAGTGGAAACTTCATCGTAAACATACTGCGAAGAAAATTTGCAGCAGTAGAGGCCAAATACGGAAGAATCGACTTTGACAAGCAGCAGTATTCATTGCTTTCTCTGATGTGCATATACGGAATCGAGCTTCTTCCAGATAATATTTCTGAGTCTCGAAGTAACCTCTTGTCGCAGTTTTCTGAGTACCTTGTGATAACTGAAGAGGATGACTTGTACAAGGCGGCAAGCTTCGTGTTAGAGCAGAACATTGTCCATGGCGATGCTTTGACCATGAGAACAGCCCGAGGAGAGGCGATCACATTTTCAGAATGGGGCTATTTGGGTAAAGGCAAGTTTCAAAGACGAGACTTCAGATTCGATGTGCTCACTGGCTCATCAGCTTTCAGTGCGGAAGACTCTCTTTTCGCACACATGGGGAAGCACGAAATTTTCACGCCAATAAAAACATACCCGCCTATGACGGTGCGTGATCTTGCCATAGTGTGGACGCACAATTCTGTGGAGAAAGCATGACTACGCAAGCAAGTTTCACCCTTCGTGGTCGTAACCCAGATGTGCTTACGTGCATAGCCAATCTTTCGAACGATGAAGTCTTCACTCCACCCGAGCTCGCAAATCGTATGCTTGATCGAGTAGCCATCGCGTGGTCAGAGAACAATAGCGGAGCGATATTGTGGGAAGATAAAAACGTAAGGTTTTTAGACCCATTCACTAAATCGGGCGTCTTCTTGCGGGAGATCACGAGTCGTTTAACCAAAGGTCTGGCAAACGAAATTCCTGACTTGCAAGAGCGTGTGCGTCATATTCTGACTCAGCAAGTCTTTGGCATCGGTATTACCCGTCTCACCAGTCTATTGGCACGCAGGAGCGTTTATTGTTCCAAGCACGCCGATGGGTTGCATTCAATTGCGAAAGGCTTTGAAAACGAATCTGGGAACATTTGGTTTGAAAGAACTGAACACACCTGGGAAAACGGTAAATGCGTTTATTGCGGTGCAAGTCGCGCTGCGCTTGATCGGGGCAGCGACATGGAGACCCATGCGTATGCATTTATTCACACAAAGGACATCAAGACTCGCATCGGCGAGCTTTTTGGAGGCAACATGCAATTTGACGTCATCATTGGAAACCCTCCTTATCAACTAAATGATGGCGGCTACGGCACCAGTGCTGCTCCCATTTATCAAATGTTTGTGGAGCAAGCGAAAGCACTTGAGCCTCGGTACTTGTCGATGATCATTCCGTCTCGATGGTTTGCGGGTGGTAAAGGGTTGGATGAGTTCCGTGAGGCGATGCTGTCAGACAATCGGCTTCGCAGTATCGATGACTATCTCAGTGCATCCGATGTTTTTCCTGGCGTCGGTCTCAAGGGCGGCGTTTGCTATTTCCTCTGGGAGAGAGATCAACCAGGACTTTGTCGCGTCAGTACCCACTTCAAAGACTGGCCAGTCTCCAGTGCCACACGCCCACTGATGGAGAAAGGCGCTGACATTTTTATTCGGTTTAATGAAGGCCTGTCAATTTTGAAGAAGGTCATGAGCAAGGATGGGGGTGATGATGAATCACTCATGCCGTCTCCGGAGAAAAGATTTGATCAGTTAGTCAGTTCTCTTCGTCCTTTTGGCTTCAGAACTTTCTTTCGCGGACGCAAGCAAAAGCGCAAAGGTGACGTGATAATTTATCAAAACGGTGGGACTGGATATGTTGCCCGTGATGAAATTGAATCGGGAGTTGAGTTGGTCGATAAATGGAAAATCTACATCGGTCGAGCAGCCCCAGGAACCGGCAATCGCGATACCTATCCCCATCGTATTTTGAGCACGCCTTTTATTGGTGAGCCCGAAAGCATTTGCTCTGAAACATATCTATGCATTGGCCCTTTCGAAACAAAGGAAGAGGCTGAAAGTGCGTTGTCATATCTGACATGTCGTTTGACACGTATCTTGATCCTGTTGCACAAACCCTCCCAAGACACGACCCGCAAGGTCTATACGTTTGTTCCTACTCAATCGTGGGACAGGAAGTGGACCGACGAAGACTTGTATGCCAAGTACGGTATCTCTAAAAGCGAAATCGAATTCATTGAGAAAGTTGTTCGACCAATGGATTTGAGTGCTGATTTGTTCGGCGAAGCAACAGTAGAAGACGTCAGTGATGATGAATAAGCCCACTCTTGACGACATCCTTGCCTCAAAACCAGAGGCACGGCCTCGCATATACGCATATTCGATTGCAGATGTCGCGCACCAAGGCTTGCTGAAGGTTGGGCAAACCACTCGGCATGTAAAGCAGCGAGTTGCTGAACAGCTGAAGACTGCCGCCATCAAAAATTACACGATCGAATTAGATGAGCTTGCTGAGCGAGATGATGGTTCGATAATTACTGATCACGAACTTCGCGCTGCACTCGAAAAAAAAGGTTTTACCCGAGTCGAACTAGAGTGGGTACGTTGCAAAGTTGCCGATGTGAAAACGGCACTCGCAGAGTTGCGGACAGGTAAAAGATTCAGTGGCACACACCACGAGAGCTTTGGAATGCGGGCCGAACAGGCTGAGGCGGTTGAGAAAACTTACAGCTACTTCAAGTCAATCTGGGCAGAGGATCCCAATTCTGCGCCACGTTTTCTGTGGAACGCCAAGATGCGATTTGGTAAGACTTTCACGGCATACCAACTTGCCAAGAAAATTCAGGCCAAGCGAGTACTGGTTCTGACTTTTAAGCCTGCTGTTGAGGATGCTTGGCAGACTGATCTTGAAAGCCATACAGACTTTGATGGTTGGCAGTATCTTTCCCGATCGTCAGGAAGTGACCCAACGCAAATTGACCACGACAAGCCGGTAGTTTATTTTGGCTCGTTTCAAGACTTGCTTGGTCGCGATCCCGCAGGAAACATCAAACCACGCAACGAATGGTTGCATGTCGTTAATTGGGACATAGTGGTCTTCGACGAATACCACTTTGGAGCATGGCGTGACACAGCCAAGGAACTCTTTGAGGGGGAAGAGGATGCTGTCGCTAAGAAGGAGGCCAAGCTTGAATATGCCGGTGAATTGGAAGAGGTGAACGAAGACCTGACGGTGCTGGCTGATAAAGAAGCTGAGTTCTTGCCTATCACTACACGGTCCTATCTGTACCTTTCAGGTACCCCCTTCAAGGCATTGGCTACTGGTGAATTCATAGAAGAGCAAATCTTCAACTGGACTTACACCGACGAACAACGAGCAAAGGCCGAGTTCTCTGTTGTCCATCCTGATACGCGCAATCCTTACGCTTCCTTGCCTCAGATGCGTCTACTGACCTATCAGATGCCTGATGAGCTGTTAGCCGTAGCAAGTGGTGGCGAATTCGACGAATTCGATCTGAACGCTTTTTTCGAAGCTAGCGGAAGTGGGTCGAGTGCAAAATTCAAGCATAAGCGAGACGTTCAAAAATGGCTCGATATCATCCGGGGTGGGCACACCGCTCATGCCGCAGAGATGTTGAAGGCAGGAACTCGTCCACCTTTTCCCTATTCCGATATCAGACTGCTGCCTTACCTTCAGCATTCGTTTTGGTTCTTACCTAATGTCGCGTCTTGTCACGCGATGGCCAATTTGCTGGCTGAGAAACACAACACCTTTTGGCACGATTACACAGTTGTCGTAGCAGCTGGCTCATCGGCAGGGATAGGCCTTGAAGCCTTACCTCCAGTTCGCAAGGCCATCGGTAGTGGCTTCGACAGCAAAACCATCACGCTTTCATGCGGCAAGCTTACGACTGGCGTGACTGTGGCGCAATGGTCTTCAATCCTGATGCTGCGGAACCTTAAGTCGCCTGAGACATATTTTCAGGCGGCGTTCCGCGTTCAGTCACCGTGGTCGATCAAGAATCCCAATGGCGACAATCCAAACGAGGAAGAAATCCTCAAGCCTGTCTGTTTCGTTTTTGATTTCGCTCCGACACGTGCGCTTCGCCAATTGTCTGAATACGGCATTGGGCTCTCACCAAACGAAGCCAACCCAGAGAACGCCGTCAAAGACCTCGTAGCCTTTTTGCCTGTTCTGGCTTACGACGGCGCCAACATGACGCAGATTGATGCTGGCGGCATTCTGGATATCGCCATGGCCGGAACATCTGCAACCCTCCTTGCTCGAAAGTGGGAGAGCGCGATGCTCGTCAATGTCGAAAATGGCACATTGAGGCGCATTTTGGACAATCCTGAAGCAATGGCAGCAGTAGAGCGTATTGAGGGATGGCGTTCACTCGGTGATAACGTAATAGAGACCATCATTAACAAGAGTGAGAAAGTCAAGTCGCTCAAAAACAAGGCAAAAGAAGGGGAGCTTTCTAAGAAAGAAGCTAAGGAGCTTTCTGCTGAGGAAAAAGAGTACAAGTCGAAGCGCAAGCTGGTTCAAGAAAAGCTAATCAAATTCGCAACACGAATCCCGGCTTTCATGTACCTAACCGACTTCCGCGAAAACACGCTGCAAGACGTCATCACCAAACTTGAGCCAGAGTTATTCCAGACAGTGACTGGCTTGTCTGTTCAGGACTTTCATCTCCTTGTTCGATTGAAGGTGTTCAACACCGAGCAGATGAATCAAGCGGTCTTTGCTTTCAGAAGATATGAGGATGCATCGCTGCGTTACACAGGGATCGAAAGTCACGAGGGACTTACTAGGTATGGTTTATTTGATACCGTCGTCGCAATCGAGTGATCTGCAGTGAGCCTAAACTACATGAAACATGATGCTCGCTTTGATCTCATGATTATTTGATGGAGTGATCATTCATTACTCGAGCTGGCGATTTACTGCAAAAATTATCTAGAGGCACTCCATGGATTGCGCTCGAGCATGTCGTTAAGTGATTTAGTCAATGTCGAATTCACTGCTGTCATCGGAATCCAGGCGTTTGAGGATTGAATCGAGTTTGGCGGATGGCTTATGCGACCCTTCTTGGTCATAAATGAGCTCAAAAATCGCTTTTTCCACGGCATCGATTTTCAAGTCCTTAATTTTTGTTTTCGACAGAGGGCTTTGATTGTTTACCCCGCGGGATGTCCTTGCCCTAGGAACAGACGATGGGCTGAGACTGACGCCTGCATCAAAGTCTCGGTCAAGCCACGTCTGAATCGTTGGGTCAGCTGAAAGCAGTTCAGAAAGCCTTTCTATTGCTCTCTCATATAGATGTTCAGCCTTGTAGAGAAAATCGGCGGCTTCTTTCCGATTTCCTTTTCGGCTGTAAGCATCGCCTCTGTTAAATGCAAAATCTGCCTTACGAAGTAGCCCTTCGTATTCCGCTATGGCTTCAGGCTTTTTCCCGAAGTGATCCTCTCTATACTGCTTTTCACGATCCCAGCTGATTGAAAACTCTTCATACTGGGCAGAGGTCAGGTTGTTTTGGAGCGTTCTGTTTTGAACATGCTCTCCAGCTATCAGGCTCTGTTGCAGCTTAACGAGCTTAGCAATACGTTTGTGGTCTTTCTCCGTCAAGGCGCGGCGTTCGGAGCTCTTTGCTCGGAGCTGAAAGAACATGTTCGTGAACAGAATATTCGCGAACAATTTGTCGTTTGGGTCGGGCATTTAAACGTAGTAAAACCGTGCAAATTTAATTTTGCACAGTTTTTTTACGTCTGACAAGTGCTGATCCGAACAATAGGTAAAAGTAGCGTAGATTGCGCTTCGTGAAGTTTGCTTCGGTAAGATGGCATTCCATGACTGGCTTTTATCCGCAAACACTTGTCGACTACGCCCAGATTTTGGGAGCCCTTGCAACGTCTGCGGCGGTGATTGTCAGCCTCTACTTGGCGAATAAGAAGCCAAAGCTGAAAGTGACCTGTGACTTACGCGACTTGATCTGGCAGGGACAGTCCTCGAATCAGCGGCCCAAGTACCTAGTCATTTCCGCTGTCAACATCGGCGAAATGCAGGCAACGATCACAGGTGTCGGGTGGACTGTCGGTAGGTACTCGCGACGAAGGCCGTGGGCGCATCAAGACACCAATGTTGGAGATTACTTGGTGCAAAACCCGAAGCTGCCACACCAAGTTAGTCATGGCGAAACTGCTCAATTTTTTCTGCCATTGCAGGGTGAGCATAGTTGGGTGGGCTACTTAGATCGAAGTGGCATGTTCATTGAGAAGCTGCGTACCCGTAAGTCGTTTAATTCTTTACGTGCCGTTGTTTTCACTTCAGTGGGCAAGAACTTCTATTGCCGACCAAATGACGCTGCTTTGAACTTGATGTGGAAGCATCAACAGGTCTGTATGGCAAATGACAGCCAACCTTCCGATTAAGTCACATTCTTGATTATTTAGAGCGAACCTCTGTTCGCTGTGCTTCAGCAATCTTCACTCGCAAGCTCTTTCATATCGCCTCGCACATTGTTGGTGTTTGAGTTTTTAGATAAAGCGATGCTATTACCCCATGGGCAGTTACTTTGCTCTGAATTGTTCTGTGTCTGTGTCGAGTGCTTTCGGACAAAGGCCCTAGTCGCAGCTCATGCCTTTGTGGGAATGAAAGTGGAGTGAATGTCCAAGCCTAGCTGTGCGCCTAGTCTGTTTTCGCGATGCCCGTAGGTCAGCCATGCTTTGTTGTCGTTCGATGCTTGCCTTAGCCAGATGCCTTTGCTTGATTGCCCTGTCCTTTTGATCCATAGATCGTCAAAAATGACATGCATCTCTTCCTGAGTGATGCCTATTGGTATGTTGCCGAATGCGAAGTGGTAGTGGATGGTGCTGGTAGTCCGGTTAATCTTGCCTGTATGTAAGTGGCTGATGATGAGTGGGTTGTTTGGGTGTGCCTTGTTTTCTAGTCCCTTTTTGCCGTTGAAGAACTGTGCAAATTTGCGGGCAAAGTACTTGCCTTGTTTTTGAGCATGCAGAAGCATGCCGTAGATTTGTGCCTCGGTTTTTTCGTAGATGTGCATGTGCGTATGCCCTACGGCAACCCACTGAATTTGGTCGCTGTAGGGTAGGGCGATAAGGTTGTCGAGCCTGTTCAAGTTCTGTTTGTACATATGCAAATATTTAGTTCGACTGATATGAATTCGTGAAATTCTTGGATCGGACTTATTCAGTGGCCATCTTTTCGGTTGTCCGCCTAGTTCTCTGAAAATAAATTTGTGTTGTCCTGTTAAACATGAAAGGCAATACAAATGGCAACTCTGGCATCCCTGAAGCTGGTCGCAGCTAAGAAGCCCACGAATCAACCCCCGGCTGTTCATCGTCGTAACAAGCTCAGCAGCAAAGTCTTCGAGCAAATCCAGCTTGCCAAAGCGCAGCGTGACGGCGGCACGTATGCGCCGACCAAACACAAGACAGTGACTAATGCCGATGGCGAACGAGTTGCTGTGGCTATCCCTAAGCGCATCAAGCCGTGGTGGTTTGTTGCTGAGAATGGCAAGTGCTGCATTGCCATTCGCTATGGCAGCAAGGTCATTGAACTCAGCCGAGGCAAGACGGCTATTGAAGTATCTGGCCCTGATGCGCTGATTGATGCGTTGGAAGCGGTCAACGCTGCGGTGCTTGCTGGCGAACTGGATGCACAGATCGAAGCTGTGTCAGGCCAGTTGCGTAGCGGTTTCCAGAAGTGAAGACGTGGTGTGCTGCCTGCGGGCAGTCCACTTCATAAATACTTTTTTCAGGAGAACTGCTATGCGAGCATATGAGTTTTTAGACCCGGCGCAGCGACAAGTGGATGCCATGAAGCAGCAGGCAAAGGCTGCACAGAAGCGGGCAAAGGAAGCTGCTCTGCGATTGAAACTGCAACAAACGCAGAAGTCCTTGGCGCAAGTCTCGGCAAAACCAGTATGAAACAGCCCGCTGCCGAACTGCTTGGCAATCTCAGGCAGTTCACGGAGACTGAGCGGTATTACAGAGTGCTGCCTACCTTTGTGGTGACAGATGGGCTGATGTACTTGATGGAAGAGGCGGGCTGCTACTGGCTAGCCCAGCTTTATGGACTGCATTTGGTCGGTGTCAATGCTGGTGACAACCCGTTCACTGTTCTCAAGTTCAAGCGTGAAGGTGCAGGTGGCATGGTCAAGATCGAAGACGGAAATGGAGTGGTGCTTGCGTGGCAAGGCTTGGATTACACCGACTTTCCCTTCGATCAGTACAGCCTTTACG
>VFQM010002744.1_pt1 | contig 12328 bp, 12 predicted proteins | sample 3512391 | NCBI WGS metagenome assembly VFQM01 (sample SAMN10412369, study PRJNA504923) | tailings metagenome | isolation source: Replicate 1 from Balatoc abandoned mine | place: Philippines
CTCGCCGGGAGCGCCACGAGCGCCGGATGCAAGAAACCGGTCGGGCGCGAGGTCAGGACCGGGCCCGACGCTCGCGCATCCGGTGGCGGCCAGGCCGAGGGCGACCGCGCACAGCGTCGCGGCGAGCGGGCGCGAAACGCCGGGCGCCGGCCTTCTTTCGCGCGCCGCGCGGCGTGGCCCGGCTCGCAATGCAGCCTCGATGCCCGGGATTCCGGCTCCGCCCGGGCGGTCCGGATCAGCGCTTGCCGGCCTTGCCCGCGCCGGCCGACTGCGTGAACTGCTGCGCGGCCGCCTGCATCTGCTCGTAGGCCGACTTCGCCGCATTCATGCTCTGGGTGATGAAGTCGTTGGCGTTGGGCATGCCCGCGGGCGCGGTCTTCGCGAGCGACTCGACCGCGGCGGCCAGCTTGGCGTTGCTGTCGGCGATCTGCTTCTGGAGCATGCTCGCGATGTCGGTGCCGGTCTCGCTGGAGATGGCGTAAACCGCCTTCGCATAGGCCGAGAACTGCTCGGGTGAGAGCCTGGCCATGCTGGTCACCAGGTCGGCCAGCGTCTTCGCGTCACGCGCGGAGAGCAGCGCCTCGATCTGCTCGGTGGACTGCTCGAGCGCGGTGCGCGCGGTCTGCATGTTCAGGGCGGCGAGCTTCTGGAAGCCTTCCAGGGTCTTGGCGGCGGCCGCACTCGAGGCGTCGATCGCGTCGCGCTGCATCTTCTCGAATTGCTCGGTTCCGGGGGGCTTGCTGGCCATGGAGGTCTCCTGATCTGCCCCGCGCCGAGGCGCGGAAGGGTTGCACTCGGATCCCTGGCCGTGCGGCGATGCGCGCGGCCCGGTTGCGGCCATCGTGGCCGCGACCGGCCGGGGCGTCAAGCCCGTCAGTCCGTGTACCGCGGCGGATCCGGGTCTTCGGCCCAGTCGGCCTCCGGCTTCGGCACCTTCTCCATCCAGCGGGCGATCAGCTCGACATGCTCGCGTTCCTCGTCCCTCAGTTCGATCGCGGCCGCCCGGATCGCTTCGTCCGACGCGGTGTCGGCGATGGCCGAGAAGAAGCGCTCCGCGCGCCGTTCCCCGGCCATCGCCAGCGCCAGCGCGTGCCAGGGCCGCATCAGGTAGTGCACTTCGTCGACCGGAATCGTCTCCGGCGCCTCGAACCCGTCCCAGGCCATCGGCTCGGGCGGCGGCGGCGCCGGCCAGCCCATCTGCGCGAGGATCTGGGCCGCGTGGCGCGCCTCCACCTCGGCCATCTTGCGAAACAGCGCCGCGACCTCGCGGTTGTTGTGGGTTTCCATCGCGTCGGCCAGGTCCGTGTAGCGCACGCGCGCATCGATCTCCATCGTGTAGGCCTGGCGCATCAGGGCCTCGAGCGAGGCGGGCGGCAGCGGGCGGCTCGGGTTCATGGCGCGAACTCCGTCTCGAGGTCGGCCACGTTCGCGCTCGCCGCGCGTGCCGGCGGCGGGAAGGCCGGCCGATCGCCGGCGTAGAGCACGCCCAGGTTGAAGCCGTCGTCGGTCATGATCCGCCGGGCCGCGCGCGCCGCGTCGTCGGTGGCCTCCACCGGCGCGGCGTGCACCCGCTCCTTCCAGCCGCGCTGCTCCGGCCGGAAGGTCACGCAGGGGCTGAGGATCTCGACGAATGAGAAGCCGGGATGGCGGATCGCCTGCGCGAGGATGTCGGCCGTGCCGTTCGGGTCGCCGGAGAACGCGCGCGCGACGAAGTTCGCGCCCGAGGCCAGCGCGATGACCAGCGGATGGAAGCTGCGCAGCCCGGTGCCGCCGGGCGCCAGCTTGGAGTCCCAGTCGGGTTCGGTCGTGGGCGAGGGCTGCCCCTTGGTCATGCCGTAGACGTGGTTGTCCATCACCACGTAGGTGAGGTCGACGTTGCGCCGGCAGGCGTGCAGGAAGTGGTTGCCGCCGATCGAGTAGCCGTCCCCGTCGCCGCTGGCCACCAGCACGGTCAGGTCGGGCCGGGCGACCTTGAGGCCGGTCGCCGCGGCAAGGGAGCGGCCGTGCACGCCGTGGAAGCCGTAGCAGGCGGTGTAGGCCGGTATGCGGGAAGAGCAGCCGATGCCCGAGACCACGGCCACGTTCTCGGGCCGCAGCTGCAGCATGGCCAGCGCCTTGGTGATCGACGACAGCACCGTGTAGTCGCCGCAACCGGGGCACCAGATGGGCTTGTAGTCGGACTTGTAGTCCTGTGCGGTCAGCGGCGCGCAGGGCGCCGCGGCTTCGGCGGTCGCGAGCGGGGTCATCGGTTTCTCCATTCGAGGATGGCGTCGGCGAGCTCGCCGGGCCGGATCGGCAGGGGGCCGGGACGATGGAAGCTCGCCGGCTTGCCCGGCAGGTCGTACATCGCCCTGAGGTAGCGAAAGAGCTGCGCGGAGTGGTTCTGTTCGACCACCAGGACGCTGGAAACGCCTTCCAGGGCCTCGGCGAGGCGCTCGGGCAGCGCCGGCGCGAGCAGGCGCAGCGCGACGAGCCGCAGCGCCATGCCTTGCCCGGCGAGGCGGGCGAGGGCTTCGCGCGCCACGCCGGTCACCGAGCCGAAGGTGAGGATCGCCGCGTCGCCGGCGCCTTCGACATCGGCCCACCAGCGACCGTAGTCGTGACGGCGCAGCTTGCGCTCGCGCTTGTCGAGCTGGATCGCGTGGTCGCGCGCCTGGCTGCTGGGAATGCCTGCCTCGGACTTCTCGAGCCCGTCCGCGGTGTAGACCGTGCCGGGCGTGCCCGGGATCGCCATCGGCGACACGCCCGAATCGGTGTTGCGGTATCGCTTGAAGTCGGGCGCGTGGGCCTGCGCCACCAGGCGGCGCGCGACGAAGCCGGGATCGGCCGGCCGGTCGACGATCGCACGCGACTGCCCCATGAACTGGTCGGACAGGACGATGGCCGGCGCCTGGGTCGCTTCCGCGAGCGTCACCGCCCACTGGGTCGTCGCCACGCAGTCGGTGATCGAGGTGGGGGCCAGGACCAGGCGCGGGGCGTCGCCGTGCAGGCCGTCGACGGCGAAGGAGAGGTCGCTCTGCTCGCTCTTGGCGGGGATGCCGGTGGAGGGCCCGCCGCGCATCACGTCGACGATGACGACCGGCACCTCCGCGCTGACGGCCAGCCCGATGCCTTCGGCCATCAGCGACAGTCCGGGGCCCGCGGTGGCGGTCAGCGAGGGCACGCCGCCGAACGAGGCGCCGATCGCCATGTTGATCGACGCCAGCTCGTCCTCGGCCTGCAGCAGGGTGCCGCCGATCCGCGTCAGCGCAGGCGCCATCCATTCGAGCATCTCGGTCGCGGGGGTGATCGGGTAGGCCGCCACGAACCGGATGCCGCCGCGCAGGGCGCCGAGCCCGGCGCCTTCGTTCCCGCTGAGCAGCCAGCGACCGTCCCGCGCGTGCGCGCCTGCGTCGATGCGCGGCACGCGCTCGCGATCGATCGTGCCCGCCGCTTCGATGCCGGTGCGCAGCGCCTCGAGGTTCGCGTCCAGCCCAGAAGCCTCGCGCCGCCAGGAGGCGCGCACCGCGGCCCCGAGCGCCTCGTCGGGGATGCCGGCCAGCGCGCCCGCCACGCCGAGGGCGACCATGTTGGTCCAGGCGCCGCGGATCGCCTTGGCGGTCTTCTTGAGCGGCAGCGAGACGAAGCGCGCCCCGCCGGCCAGGAAGACCGCCGGCGGCTCGCCCTCGTCGGCATCGCCGAGCAGCAGGCCGGCGGGCCGCATCGGGATCTCGTCGGCGAAGCGATGGATGTTCTGCCAGTCGATCGCGAGCAGCAGGTCGAAGGCGTCGTCGAGCGATTCGGTGGGCGCTTCGGAGAGCCTGAGCAAGGCGGCGGCTTCGCCGCCGCGAATCTGCGGGCCGCTGGTGCGAACCATCAGGCCGTACAGGCCGGCGCGCGCTGCCGCGTCGAGCAACAGGTTGCCGGCGGTCATCACGCCGCTTCCCCCGCTGCCTGCCAGGGCGATCGACAGGCTGCCTGTCGACCGTGGCGACGCGCCCGGGGTCGGTTCCGGTCGCGGCGTCGGTCGGTCCTTCGTCGAGGCGGTTTCCATCTGTAGCCCTCCTCCGGGCGGACGTGTTGCGAGGCCTTGCATGCCCCTTCGGATTTGACGCAGATCAAGGTCCGGGGCGGGTCTTTGCGTCAGCATCCGATCCACAAATACGTAATTCGGTACCGCAATACTAGAATAATCACGGCAAGCCCCGATGGTCAACACCGAAAGGGCCGGCGCCGGCGGCCGAAGGCAGTCAGGCAAGGAGGAAGACACGCGGCGAGCGGCCACGGCCGCGAGACGCGAGCAAATCATGGGAGCATCGTCGATGAACGACCCGCGAAGCGCGCAGCAGATCGTCGATCGCTGCCAGGCCCTGTTCGAGGATCTCGATTTCAATGCGGTGAAGGCCTGGAAGGCCGCCGCGCCGGGGCGCAAGGCCATCGGTTACATGCCGGTGTACGTGCCCCGCGAGCTGGTGCACGCCGCCGGGATGCTCCCGGTGGGCATCCTGGGGGGCGGCGACCAGCTCGAAGTGATCCAGGGCGACGCCTACTACCAGAGCTACATCTGCAGGATTCCCCGCTCGACGATCGAGCTCGGCCTCACCGGCCGGCTGGACTGCCTGGACGGGATGCTGTTCCCGTCGATCTGCGACGTGATCCGGAACCTGTCGGGCATGTGGCAGCTGATGTTCAAGGACAAGTACGTCCGATACTTCGACGTGCCGCAGAACTACCAGGACGAGGTGGGCGGCAGGTTCTACGTCGAGGAGCTCGAGATCCTGCGGCGCGACCTCGGCGAGCTGCGTGGCGCGCCGGTCACCGACGCCGAGCTCAACGCCTCGATCGCCGTCTACAACGACAACCGGGCGGCCGTGCGCGAGCTCTACGCCTATCGCGCGGCCAAGCCCTGGCAGGCGCCGACCTCCGAGGTGTACCTGGTGCTGCGCGCGGGCATGGTCCTGCCGCCCGAGGAACACACGCGGCTCGTGCGCGAGTACATCGCCGCGACCGACGCCGTGCCCCGGCCGATGCGCGACAACGCCCGCATCGTGATGAACGGCTCGTTCTGCGAGCAGCCGCCGCTCGGCCTGATCAAGTCGATCGAGCTTTCCGGCTGCTACATCGTCGACGACGACTTCATGCTGGTTACCCGCTGGCTGCTCGACGACGTGCCTGTCGACGGCAAGCCGCTCGAGGAGCTGTCGAAGGCCTTCCTGCACCGGTCGGCCTCCACCGCGGCCAAGTACGACGCCCGTCGCGAGGACAAGGGCCAGTACCTGCTCAGGCAGGTGAAGAACGCGGCAGCCGAGGGCGTGGTGTTCGCGGCGCCGTCCTTCTGCGACCCGGCCCTGCTCGAGCGCCCGATGCTGCAGGACGTCCTGGCCAAGCACGGCGTGCCGTCCACCGCGTTCAAGTACGCGGAGAACACTGGACAGATGGCGCCGATCCGGGAGCAGTCCGGGACCTTCGCCGACTCGATCAAACTCTGGAGCGCAGCATGAGCACCGTCGCGAAGCCCGCCTCGGGCAAGAAGCAGGAAGTCCAGAAGGAAGACGCGATGTGGCTCCAGAAGGAGCTCATCAACCGCAACTACGCCGAGCTTGCCCGGGCCCACGCCGAGAACCGCAAGGTGTCGGCCACCTTCGTTCCGGGCAACCTCAACGAGCTGCTGATGTGCTTCGATTTCGCGCGAAGCCTGCCCGAGACCAATGCGCTGCAGAACGGCATGCGCAAGAAGTCGGGCAAGTTCATCATGGACGCCGAGCGCGAGGGCCAGTCCGAGGACGTCTGCACCTACGTGAAGGCCGACCTCGGGATGATGCAGGGCGGCGAGATCGGGCCGACCGGCGAGCCGCTGCCCCGGCCCGACGTGCTGCTGCTGTCGTACACCGGCTGCTTCACCTTCATGAAGTGGTTCGAGCTGATCCGGCACAAGTACGGCAGCGAGACCATCATGCTGCACGTGCCCTACCAGGGGGAGGGGAAGATCGCGCCGAACATGCGCGACTACGTGGTGCGGCAGCTCAAGGAGACCGTGATCCCGACGCTCGAGCGGATCTCGGGCGTCAAGTTCGACATCGACCGCCTGCGCCAGTACATGAAGGAGTCGGCCAAGGCCGAGGAAGACCTGGTGGCGGTGCTGCAGTCGGCGAAGAACCGCCCCTCGCCGATCGACGGCTACTTCGGGGCGGTCTACTACATCGGCCCGATCTTCACCGCCTTCCGCGGCACGCCCGAGGCCACCCAGTACTACCGCCAGCTTCGCGCCGAGATCGACGAGCGCGTGCGCCTGGGCAAGGGGCCGGTCACGCCCGACGGCGAGATGGGCGAGGAGAAGTACCGGCTGATCGTCGAGGGCCCGCCCAACTGGACCAGCTTCCGCGAGTTCTGGAAGATGTTCTACGACGAGGGCGCCGTGGTGGTGTCCTCGACCTACGCGAAGGTCGGCGGCCTGTACGACTTCGGCTTCCGCCACGACCCCGACCATCCGCTCGAGTCGCTCGCCGAGTACTGCCTGGGCTGCTACACGAACCTGAACCTGCCCTCGCGCGTGGACATGATCTGCCGCTACATCGACGAGTACCAGGCGGACGGGCTGCTCATCAACTCGATCAAGAGCTGCAACAGCTTCTCGGCCGGCCAGCTGCTGATCCTGCGCGAGGTCGAGAAGCGCACCGGCAAGCCTGCGGCCTTCATCGAGACCGACCTGGTCGACCCGCGCTACTTCTCGGCGGCCAACGTCAAGAACCGCCTGGAGAGCTACTTCCAGATGGTCCGCCAGAAGCGCAGCGCCGCGCTCGGCACGCACTGAGGGAGGCGCCCATGCGCTGCTTCATCGGAATCGACCTCGGCTCCACGACGACCAAGGCGGTCGTCATCGACGAGCGGCAGAACGTGATCGGCCGCGGGATCACCAACTCGCGCTCGAACTACGACACGGCGGCGGCGATCGCCAAGCAGGAGGCGCTGGTCAACGGGCGCTTCCACCTGTTCCGGCAGGCGCTCGCGCAGGGCGGGGCGCTGAACGGGCAGCTCGAAGGCTTCCTGGCGCAGCTCGAGCGCGACTTCCGCGCCGAGCAATACCAGGAGCAGCTGGCCGACCTCGCCGAGACCTGCCAGCGCAGCCTGGCGAGCGCGCGCTTCGGCGACGACACCCGGGCGGTCGGCGAAGCGCTCGAGGAGGTCTTCCGGCGCATCCTGGCCGAGGCGCCTGCGATGTTCGCGCCCGGCGCGCGGCGCAAATCGGACTTCTTCCGCGACATCGCCGGGAGCCAGTACCTGGCCGCCGGGGAGAGCGTCGCGAAGGAGATGGGCATCCGCTACGACTACCTGCTCAACATCTTCGACCGGTCGATCATCGAGGTCGAGAACCGCGTGTACGCCGAATCGATCCGGCGCCACCTGCTGGCCGCGCTCGAGCGCACCTTCGCCGCGATGCCCGAGACCGCCGGGCGTCGCGCGCAGGTCGAGGCCCCGGTCAAGGGCATCCTCGACACCGAGATGGAGGAGACCTACGTGGTCGGTACCGGTTACGGGCGCGCGCGGCTTCCCTTCTCCAAGGAGCATGTGCGCTCGGAGATCCTGTGCCACGGGCTGGGCGCCCACGTCATGTACCCGCAGACCGCCACGGTGCTGGACATCGGCGGCCAGGACACCAAGGCGATCCAGGTCGACCCGCACGGCATCGTGGAGAGCTTCCAGATGAACGACCGCTGCGCGGCCGGCTGCGGGCGCTACCTGGGGTACATCGCCGACGAGATGAACATGGGCCTGCACGAGCTCGGCCCGCTCGCGATGAAGTCGACCAAGACGGTCCGGATCAACTCGACCTGCACGGTGTTCGCCGGCGCCGAGCTGCGCGACCGGCTGGCGCTGGGCGACAAGCGCGAGGACATCATGGCCGGCCTGCACCGCTCGATCATCCTGCGGGCGATGTCCATCCTGGCGCGCTCGGGCGGCATCCGCAACGAGTTCACCTTCACCGGCGGCGTGGCCAAGAACGAGGCCGCGGTGAAGGCGCTCAAGGAGCTCGTGTTCGAGAACTACGGCGAGATGACGCTGAACATCGACCCGGACTCGATCTACACCGGCGCGCTGGGCGGGGCCACCTTCGCCTGGCGGGCGGTGGTCGAAGAAGGCAAGACGGCCGAGGCGCGGGCCTGAGCCCGCGGCCGGAAACGGAGACGACGATGACCTACACGATCGGAATCGACATCGGCTCGGGCGCGGTCAAGAGCGTGCTCTTCGAGGTCGACGGCGACAGGCAGAGCTGGCTCGCCAAGCGTTGCGACCGGATCCGGCGCCGCGACCCGATGCAGCTGGCCGAGGAGGGACGCGACGCGGTGCTCGCCGACGCCAGGCTGGATGCCTCGGAGGTGGACTACATCGCCACCACCGGCGAGGGCGAGAACGTGTCCTTCGCCACCGGGCACTTCTACTCGATGACCACGCATGCCCGCGGGGGGGTCTTCCTGCATCCGGGCGCGCGGGCCGTGGTCGACATCGGCGCGCTGAACGGCAGGGCGATCTATGTCGACGAGCGCGGCAAGGTGCTCGCCTACAAGATGACCAGCCAGTGCGCGTCGGGCTCGGGGCAGTTCCTCGAGAACATCGCCCGCTATCTCGGCGTTGCGGTGGAGGAGATCGGCCCGCTGTCCCAACGGTCGGAGAACCCCGAGAAGGTCAGCTCGATCTGCGCGGTGCTGGCGGAGACCGACGTGATCAACATGGTGTCCCGGAGCATCGCGCCGGCCGACATCCTGAAGGGCATCCACCTGTCGATGGCGTCGCGGATCATCAAGCTGCTGAAGGTCACCGGCATCAAGGAGGGCACCGCGCTGATGACCGGCGGGCTGGCGCTCGACACCGGCCTGGTCGCGGCGCTTCGCGAGGAGATCGCCAACGAGAAGACCTCGGTGGAGATCGCCAACCACCCGGACTCGATCTATGCGGGCGCGATCGGCGCCGCGCTGTGGGGCGCGTACCGGCACGGCCGCCTGGCCGCGCTGCAGGCGCGGGCGGCTTGAACGAACAAGGAGGAGCGCGACATGGCACTGACGATCACCGAGAACTGCACGGCCTGCGACGCCTGCAAGCCCGTGTGCCCGAACGAGGCGATCAGCGTCGGCGACCCGATCTACGTGATCGACCCGCTGCGCTGCACCGAATGCGTGGGGGCTGAGGACGAGCCCCAGTGCATGCTCGTCTGCCCGGCCGACTGCATCGAGCCGCACCCGGATTTCCGTGAGACGCCCGAAGAACTGATGGCCAAGTACGAGTCGCTTCACGGCTGACCGGCGCCGCCGGGCCGCGGCGCCCGGCCCGCGCGCCGCTGGCGCGCGCCGAGTGCCACCGCGGCGGCGGTGCCGGCCACGAAGCCGGCCAGCGCCAGCGCGTTCAGCATGCCGCCGGCGCGGACCCAGCCGAAGGCGCCGGATGCCTCGCCCGCCAGCCGTAGCGCGAGCGAGGCGTGCAGCAGCAGGAGTGGAAGGTAGAACCAGCGCCGGTACGGCACCTCCACGCGCAGCACCGCGGGGAAGATGATCGGCGCGTGGCCGAACACCATCGAGAAGACGAAGCCCAGCCCCAGCGCGTGCATCGCCGCGCCGTAAGCGGGGCTGCCCGGCGCCAGCCCGCCCGCGGCGGCGACGATGGCCCCGCCGATGGCCAGCCAGAGATAGCCCGACAGCAGGCAGACCGCGATGAAGCGGGTCAGCCCCGTCTTGCGCACGGTGCGGCGCGCGATGTCGTGGCGCAGCAGCCAGGCCGACAGGAGCAGCAGGCCCGCCCCCAGCGCCGTCCCGGCCCAGCGCTGCTCACCCGCAGCGAGCGCGGCCAGGATCAACGCAAGGATGGCGGTGAACGCGTGCCGGGCCGATCGCGAGGGCGGCATGAACCGCGACAGCTCAAGGCGCTCGCCAGCGATCGTGAGGATCAGGAAGGCGAGCCACCACCCCGCCGCCGCGTGCACGCCCGCGCCCGCGGCCCACAGCGCCGTGCCGATCGGCCAGCAGGCCGCCGCGATGGCCAGCGTGAGCGTGAACAGCTCCCGCTGTCGGCGCAGCACGTCCAGCGACGCGGCGATCAGCAGGAGGCCGGCCGCGAGGTAGGGCCAGGCCGCTGGGCCGGCGTTGCCGGCCAGCGCGAGCAGGTTGCCGGCGCCGGCCAGCAGCGGGGCGGCGTAGGCCCAGGGCCGCCCGATCGCGACGGCGCGCTCGAGCGAGATCACAACGCCGAAGAACCCGCAGATCATCAGCGGCCCGTGCAGCGCCGCGGACCGTGCGGCGACAGGCGGCAGCCCCCAGCCAAGCCGGGCCAGGCCGGCCCCGACGCCGACGATCAGCGCCACGAAACCCAGCGCGAGCATGGGTGCCCGCCACGCGGCAGGCACCCCGCGTGCCCGGGAAGTCGGGGCGGGCGGCCGGACCTGCGTCGGAGGCGGCCGGGCCCGCGTTGGCGGTGGCTGCGCCACGGGGCTACCAGCCGAAGTGCTCGCGCGCGATGCCGGTCATGCGGTCGGGCGTCCAGGGCGGGTCCCAGACCAGCTCGATGTCGATCCGGGTGTCGTCGGGAACGATTCCGGACACGGCGCCGCGCGCCGCTTCGACGATCATGTCGGTCATCGGGCAGGCGGCCGTCGTCATCGTCATCTCGACCCTGACCCAGTCGTCGCCGACATCGACCCCGTAGACCAGCCCCAGGTCGACGATGTTCATCCCGGCCTCGGGGTCGTCGACCTGGCGCAGCGCCTCGCGGACCGCGTCGTCGTCGGGCATCCGGTCGATCATGATCGCGGCCGCAGGGCGTCGGGCGGGGCGATGCGCCGCTCGAAGGCCAGCCGTTGCGAGGGCCCGAAGCCCAGGTCGTACAGGAATCCGAGCAGGGCCAGGTCCTGCGGCGCCACCTGGGTCTCGACGCGCTCGATGCGCAGCGCGGCCAGGTTGAGGAAGAGCTGCGAGAGCAGCGCATGCCCGACCCCGCGGTGCGCGTACTCCGGGTCGACGCCGATCGTGTCGAGGACCGCCGCCGGCTCGGGGCGGCCGAAATCGCCGAAGTCCGCGCGCGCCATCGCGAACCCGACCAGCACGCCGTCCAGCCACGCGCCGAGCGAAACGCGGAGCGCGGAGTCGCGCAGCGTCTCCCCGAGTTTGTGCTCGATGTAGTCGCGCCGGTCCCGGCCGGTGATGCCGCGATCGATGCGGGCGATGCCCGGCAGGTCGGCGGTCGAGAGCGAGCGGATGTCGGCGGCGTCGCGCGCCAGCCGCTCGAAGTCGTTCGACTGTGCGCCGCTGTAGTCGGCCTCGCGCGCGGAGGCACTCGCGGAAACCTCCATGGCCTGAACCACCGAGGCGGGAAGCGCGTCGGCGGACGCCGCATCAGCGGCCTCGCCGCCGGCCGGAATTGCCAGGTCGACGACCTGGCTGGGCGCCAGCGAGAATCCGCTCGCGTCGAGCCAGGCCAGCATGCGGTGGGCGTTCCAGGCCGCCTGTGTGCGCAGGTCGGCGACGCCGTGCCGGGCGGCCCACCCTTCGAGACCCGCGAACAGCGTGCGTCCCACGCCGCGGCCCCGCGCATCCGCCCGGACGCCGATCGACTCCAGGCGCAGGCTGCGGTCGCGGTGGCCGAACTCGCCTTCGAGCACCCTGGCGAGCAGGTAGCCGGCGAGTCCGCGACCGTCGCGGACGGCGAACTGGGCGTGAAGCGCCGGCTCGCGCAGCGCGGCCGCCAGCCGGCGCTCGAAGTACAGGCGCCGCGAGCGGCCTTCCCAGGCGGCGTCGATCGCGACGACGTCGTCGAGATCGTCGCGGGCGAGGGGGCTCGGGGTGTCGAGCGACGTGCTTGCGTTGTCCATCTGGAGCTTCCTCTCGGGGGCGGCCGGGCCGCTCAGCCGCTCGCGTAGGCGAACGCGAGCTCGCGATCGGTGTCTTCGTCGAGCAGGTCCTCGAGCACCGGCAGCAGGGCCATCGTTTCCTTCTGGATGTGCGAGACCTGCCGCTCGACGATCTCGAGGGCGCCCACCTTCAGTTCGCGCCAGCCGGCGTCGTCCAGCTCGCCCTCGGCGGCGGCCATCGCCAGGGGCAGCATCGCCCGGGCGGCTTCGCGGATCGCGGCGTGCTCCTCGGCGAACAGCTCGGCGATGTCGCCTTCGCCCGCATCGGCCAGGCGCGGGAAGAGCGCCTGCTCCTCGAAGTCGAAGTGCCGGTCGACGTCGTGCTCCAGGTGGCGCGCGAAACCGGCGGCCATCCGCGCCAGCTCCGGATCCTGGCTCGCTCCGCTGCGCGGCATCCGGGCGAAGGCCTGCTCGACCTTGCCGAGCAGATCCAGGTTGACGCGGTGCTCCTCGTCGAGC
>VFQM010002746.1_pt1 | contig 12323 bp, 12 predicted proteins | sample 3512391 | NCBI WGS metagenome assembly VFQM01 (sample SAMN10412369, study PRJNA504923) | tailings metagenome | isolation source: Replicate 1 from Balatoc abandoned mine | place: Philippines
CTGAAAGGTCGCAAGGACAAAGTTCGTTTTCTTCTTCTAAGAGAAATAAGATTTTTAACCTTACTTCGTTTCCTGCCAATGCTAAAAGTCCACTCAGTTGACTGAATGCCTTGTCGTTGGTTTGAAGTATTTCTCTACAATTGTCTATTTGAACCTTGTCGGCAAACACTCTGATACACGATTGATTGTTTTCCATAATCTTCCTGTTTGGGATTTAATAACGCAGCAAAGATACAAATAGTTTTCTTATTTAAGCAAATGCTTAATAATTACTCTATGAGCCTTTGCTTTTCTCGGGAGAGGTGGAAACGCAGGTAAACCAAGGCGAAGCCATTTCTGCGAGCCGCCTGCGAGCGGAGCAAGGGTGGTGGCTGCAAAAGCCCGAAGAATGAGGGCGGCAGACGCCTACCGTTTACGGCAGGGCTGGCGTGATTTTTTGCATCAGGGTCGGCAAAGGCAAGGGTAGCGACTGAACGGAACGAAACGATTGTTGGAAAGGAATGGAGCAATAACTGCCTGCAATAGCGTTGGTAGGGTTTGTAATTTTTGATTGCAGTACAAACCCATTGGAGGGGGATTGCAGGCAGATTGCGGAATGACGGTGCGTTGGCTCGTGTAGTGAAGTGAAAGAGCTATTCTTGTGAGCGGTGCTGAAAGTGGCTGAGTTGAAGGAATGAGGAACGAATGACTGAAACGAAGCGACTGAAAGCACATTGGGGAAAGCAAAAAACATGACAGCCCGATCAGCCCGCAGCGACCCGCAGGCGAGCAAAAACAATAAGCAGCGACAGACCCCCAATAATAGATATTGTGAGTGTAGCGAACACCTTAGACGGGGGTTGGGGGGATGAAATAGTTGCGAGTGAGGAAGGAGAGAGTGTGTGAAGCAAAACAAGTGAACGGCAGGTGGCGAGCACCCACTGGAGCGCAAGACACCTGGTAAGTGAACGGTATATGCAAGGGCGACCGAAGGGAGTGCATTTTACCCTTGCAGATATGTTTTGCGGAACAAAACGGAACGACTGACGAACACCGCTTTACCTGCGTTGGGGGGTGCGTTGGGAAAAGCAAGTGTGGCACGTTATGGAATGCAGCGTAGCGGAATGGAATAACGGGCTACTCTTGCTGTGCGGTGCTGGAAGTGGGTGAATGAAGAGAGTGAGGCACGAACGAACGGAATGAACCTACTGGAAGCACATGGGATTAGCAGGAGGGGTTTTTAGGGCATCAGTTCTATAAAAACCCTTCCGTAATAAAAAGCAACAAACAATAAAGCACTTCCACTGATAATTTGAATGCTGCGTCTGAGCCATGTAAGCTGAGCCAGACGTGATACTGCACCGGCAAACAATCCAACTAATAAAAATGGTAAGCCTCTTCCCAAGCCGAAAGAAAAAGCGAGGGTAAGCCCATAAAAAGGATCTGCGGTAGCGGCAGCAACGGATAACAACAGTAGTAACGGAGCAGCAGAAGTACCGAGGCTAAAAATAAAGCCATATAACACGGAACCTCCTATTCCTGGCTTCCGAATCGATGCCAGTTTTGTCACATTTAATCGGGGGCCATAGAAAGCGGCAATAGCTGCGATAATGGAAATAATAACCATAGCTAAAGCCCAATAGAGTCCAAAGGTTTCGGATAATATAACTCCAAACCTGCCTGCCAAAGCACCTAATAAAGTCAGGCTTAGTACAATTCCAAAGAAAAAAGCACCTGCAATTAAAAAACCATAGCTAGCTCTTTTTTCGGAATTGCTGCTAACTAAACCTGCCATGCCCAATCCTACAGGTAGCGTACAGGGACAAACCCCACTGGACACGATTCCTGCCAAAAAAGCAATGGTAAAGCTTAATAAAGATACTTCAGAAAGATCTCCTCCAAAATTTTCAAAAAAACTTTCCAGTGTCATTTCGTATCCTTTTCAGTTATTGGTTCACCTGCTTTATACCCAATTTCATTGATAGCATCCCGAATTTGTTGGGGAGAAATTTTACCTTCCTCATAAAAAACAGTGGCATTTCGATGCTCAAGGCTTACTTCCACTTCCTCTAGGTCTTCCATGGAATTAAGCTTCTTTTTTATACTTGCAACACAAGCATTGCAGGTCATACCTTCAATAGGGATAGTCGTTTTAGTAAGGTTTTGGACAGAACTTTTTTGCTCAGTCTGTTCCTGCTTTTTTTCGTTTTGCGAGTTACAGGCAGAAGCAAGGAGAACAAACAAAGAACAAAAGAAAAGTAAATGGATAAACCGATTGATTTTCTTTGCTTTTAGGTCGTTAATTTTATACATAATAATAAAGGTTAATTTTAATCCACTATTAAACTTCTACGGCAGTAAAACCCGCATTACCGATAGAATCCTTCACCTCCTGCTGCTGTAGTTTTCCGGATTCATAGCGTACATACACCTGTTTTTGAAGTACTTTTGGCTTAACCTCTTGTATACCCGGCAAACCTTTGAGGGCTGATGTTATTGTTTCTGCACAACCCTCACAGACCATATTCGGAATTTTAAATGTTATCTCTGCAACTGAAGCAGCATGCTCTTCCTTTGAAGTTTCAAGTTTCAAGGTTCTAATCCTTAATGTATTTAGCAGAATTGCAAAAATGCTTAAGATCATAATAATGATAGCAAACATAGGAGTGATAAACCCAAAAGCGGCCAATCCCATACCAACAATATTAAATAAAACAGCTACAATCACATTGCCTGTCATTATTCTATAACTTGCCTTGCCAAGAATAAGTGCATTCAGAACATCCATCAATTTATCACCAATAAGAATCACTCCTGCAGATTCTATGGCAACATCCGTACCTGCTCCAATGGCAATCCCTACATCTGATTGTGCCAGTGCCGGAGCATCATTAATACCATCTCCTACCATAGCTACTTTTTGCCCATTTCTTTGTAAAGCTTCAATAGCCGACACTTTATCGGCAGGAAGGAGTTCTGCCTGCACCTGATCTATACCCAACTGTTTACCAATGGCTTCTGCTACCGGACGGGAATCGCCTGTTAACATTACAGATTTTATATTGCGCTGATTTAATTTTGTGATTACTTCTTTGGCACCCTTACGTGGTGTGTCTTGAAGTGCTATTAAGCCAATCACTTCATTTTGCCTGCTGAGTACAACAACAGTTTTTCCATCTTTTCCAAGGCTGTTTATTTTATCCTTTACAATATCTGAGAGGTTAATATTATTTTCTTCAATAAATGAAGGTTTGCCAATCAATACCTCTTTATCTTTAACGGAGGCTATTATTCCTTTACCCGGAACAGCACGAAAACTTTGTGTTTTAAATTTTCCAGCTCCTTCCCGTTGGGCAAAAAAAGTAATGGCCTGTCCTAAAGGATGTTCGGACTGGCTTTCAACAGTGGCGGCCAGAGTAAGAACTTCTACAGACGATGCATTAAAGGCTTCCACATCTGTAACGGTAGGCCTTCCATATGTGAGTGTGCCGGTTTTATCAAAAACAATAGTATCTATTTTGGAGAGCCCATAAAATACTTCACTTGCTTTTACCAAAAGTCCAATTGAAATACCTTTCCCGCCTGCAATAGCTGCCAACATAGGAGTTGTTATTCCCAAAGCGCAAGGATAACCCATGATTACCGTGGTGATCAAAACCAGAGTGGCTGCCGTGTAATCTCCCGTTATAAGTGCCCAGGCTGCAAATGCAAGTCCTGCTACTATAAAAACGATAGGGCCATAGTAATTCATTAAGCGGTCTGCCAAGAGTTCAATAGGAGGTTTACGCTCCGATATCTGGCTCATGAGTCGGACAATCTGGTTAAGGAAACTATCCTCACCTACTTTGGTCACTTTAATCTTAAGTGCACCATCTAAATTCAGTGTACCGCCAATAACAGAGGAGCCATTTTCTTTTGTGACAGGAGAAGATTCCCCTGTAAAGCTGGATTCATCTACACTTGCAATCCCTTCCACCACTTCTCCATCAAGTGGTATACGCTCTCCAGGACGAATTTCCACCATTTCACCGACTGCAACATCTTTGGTCAACACTTCAATAGATTGCCCGCCCCGAACTACTCTTGTTTTTGGTGGTTGAAGAGAAAGAAGCTTTCGGACGGCCTCTGATGCTTTCTTCCGGGTATCCAGTTTAAAATAGGCAAAGAATAAGTGGAGGGACATTAGCCAGGATGCTACGGGCAGAAAGTTTGGCCAAACAGGATAAAAAAGAGAAAGAGTGCCAATGACAAATGAACCCCATGCCCCGGCAGATAGTAACACGTTGGCATTAATTACCCGTTGTTGAATAGCCATGAGTGTCTTACGCAAAATAGGGTGCCCGACCCATAAAAGTACGACCGCTGCCACTGCGAAACTAAACCAGGCTGTGTAGATCGCGGGCAAACCAAATATATTCAATGGGTCTACCAGAAGGACAATTACAGAAAGAATCATACCAATGGTTCCCCTTTGCTTTACCAGTTGGAAAACATCTTCATCCGTTTTGTATTGCTGCACTTCTGTGGCCGATACATTATAGCCCAATTTCTCAACTGCTTGCGCAAGTTCTTCACGGCTCATTTTTACTGTGTCGGCCTCTACCAGTACGATTCCATGCACCAGATTTACCAATACACTTTTCACTGCCGGATACCTTTTTAATGCTTTCTCCACACTCATTGTACAAAATGAGCACATAAGGCCGGAGACTTTCATTTGAACTGTTTCAGTTGCCATTTTCTTTGTTGTTATAGCTGTGATTATTTAAGGAGAGCTATGATATATCAATGGATTTATTTCTGCTCTTTTCTTGTTTTTGTTTTAAAGCCTTTTTTTTCGATAAGAGCAATTATCTGCTTTTCTGAAATTTTATTTTCATCATAATGAATTTCGGATGAACTGGAATCGAAAAGAGTTTTGCTTTTCAAGACACCATTTTGCTGCTTTAGCATATTATCAATGCCATTGGCACACCCTGCTTGGCAGCTCATTCCTTCTATCGTTAGTTGAAGAACTTCTGTTTTAGCTTCGGTAGTTTTCATTTTTGGTGAATTTTGTTTCTCTTGTGACTGTGCCCTTGCTTCAGTGCTATAGGAAAATAAAATTGCAGCACCTGCCAGCATCACAGCAATTACTTTTTTACTTATTTGTTTCATCATCTTAATTGTTTTAAATTAACTATGGGATAAAGTTAATGGGGGCTATGGGGTGGTCTCCAAATTTATTTTATTTTTCTTGAAAATTAATTTGGGAGTAGTCATTCTCATTTTACAGTTTTCTGACACTTATTTTTTTACGTTCTGTTCTGAATAATCTAACAGCTACGATTGTAAATAACACTTGAATAGCTGCGAAAACAAATAGTGCTTGATCAAAACCTAATTTCAGCAATTCCCCAAAGAGCAGGCTTCCGATACCAAAACCTGTAAATAAAGCAAATACGTTAAGGCCCATCGCCTGTCCTCCTTGTTTTTTACCTCCTAATTCGGTAACAATACCTGCAAATAGCGGTTGGGTAAGGTCATATCCCAGTGAAACTAAGGTAACCGCAATGGCTGCCAAAACAACAGGAATATCTAGTGCGAGGGATGCGGCGGCCAAAGCTGCGATCATCAAGCCGCTCAAAATAATGGTATAACGACCCCGCTTGTCAGCCGTGCGTCCAATAAGGGAGCCAAATAGTAGTCCCGGCAAACCATAACCAAGAATGGCCAGGCCAATACCTATTTCACCTAGATCATATTTTTCTGTAAAATAAAGGCCTAACCAGGTATAAATGCCCGAATGGAAAATACCGTTCCAAAATACAAAACCATAGGTGCTCAATCCACGCGGAGTAGAAACTAATTTATAAAACCCTGCAAAGATCTTTTTAAAGGGAGTGTTTGAACTTTTCCCATGGTTGATCCCCCAACCCAGACGCTGAAACTGTAACCACAGGACAAATGCAGCCAAAATTGCCGTTCCTAAAAATAACATACGCCAACCTATGTAAGGTTCCAGCATTACACCTGCCGTGGAACCCAAGGCCATACCTCCTTCCATAGCGGCAAACAACATGCCCAATGGGCGCCCCCTTTCCTCCGGTTCATATAGATCCCCTACCATGGCGAGGGACATCGGTACCACCCCACTTGCCCCCAAACCTGTTAACAACCTAAGTATTATGAGCTGGGAACTCGATTGTGCCAGAGCCGTCATAGCCGTTAATAAAACAAAGGCAAACAGGGATAAATGAAGGATGCGCTTTCTGCCCACTCTGTCTGATAGTGCGCCATAAAAAAGTATGGAAATACCATAGGCCAACATATAGGCAGGTACCACTAGACCTATACGTTGCTCCGACACCCCAAAAATTTCGGAAAGTTTTGGAATAAGCGGTGCGATCATATAAGCTTGAAAAAATATTAAAGCTGCCGCCATACTTAGCAGCCATAAAATTTTATTATGAGATTTCTTCTGTTCAGGGTTGGGCATAAAAGCAAGTTTTAAATCATTTCTTTACTAAACTTTCTTCTACTTTTTTAGCTGCCCGAGTAGATTTCCATCTCACGATACCATAAGCCAAAGATGATGCTTAAATAGATGGTACGGGATATTACGTTAAAACTGAGCATAGTTTACAGCGATTCTTGTCGTTCTAGATTTAAGGTTAAGGATTAGAGGTAAAATAAAAATAAGGGCAATACCATAAAAGATATTACCTCATTTCGAAGAATTTATTTAACTTCAAATGTATCTTAAGCAGCCATTTTTTTACATGTTTCCGCACATTGGCGGCATTTTTCTGCACATTGCTTGCAAGCCTCGCTATCGAATTTATCACATTCATCTGCGCAAGCATTGCATAGGTCGGCACAAATAGCACAAACGCGGCTTGAATAGTCTGACTGTGATGCCATCATTTGGACACAGGCCGCACAAAGTGTAGTGCAATCCAGGCAAAGCTGATGGCACTTCTTCATGTCTGGTTCGCCCAAATGCTTGTCAAGGCAAATACGGGCAGCGGTGATACATTCATTACAGTTGTCAATACACGCTTGTAATTCTGAATTTAAAGATTTCATAGCAAGTATTTTTTAATGATTATCCCCACCTGGTATGGCAGGAGGGAATTTATTTAAACAAGCCATACCTCGCATGGTATTCTATTTACCAATCCCTGCTGCAACCAAACTTTCTTTCGTAGGGGCACTGATTTGGCAACAATCCAGCAATTTTCCGTTCACGGCTATTGCGGGCAATCTCTTTACACCATATTCTTCTACTTTGCTCAGGCAGGTTTTGTCTTCGCATTGTTTCACTAAATCGTAAGTGGTAACTTCACAGTTATCACAAACCAAGTCATTTACCATTTGAACGACAGGATCGCAAACAGGACAATTGGCAGTAAATATTTCTATTTGGCGTTTCATAATATTCCTTCTTTTATTGTTTATTAAATTGTTTAGGTTCTTATCCGGAAAAGAACAATTCAAAAGTAGGGGTGGGACGGGGGTGGTCTCCAAAAGAAAATTGAAGATTTTTTGTAGGAACGTATGAGCGGGTTAAGAACTCTGCTCATTGCGAGCATCAATACGCTTCTTGAGTTCTGCTATCTCCTTCATCTTTTCGGAGAGATCGTCCATTTCCAGGTTAGGAAACTGCTTTCTGATGAATTCAATCCGGTCTTCGTTACCACAATTTCCGGGACAAGCGTCCATTGTCTCAACAATTTTTATAGCCAGGGCCTTTCTATATGCCTCGTCAAGCAGTAAAAAGTGGGATTTGTCCAAAGCCTTCTGAATGGCTTTAAATTGTGTTAGTATCTTTTCAGGGTCTTTATCCTCTTCCAGCATGGCTATCAATCCACGGGTTTGGCCTTCAATGCTCTTGAGCCTGGTGATAATGTCCTTTGTTAAGTCTTTCGGTAGGTTCATTTCATTCTTTTTGTTTATACGTTACAAATTTACCTCCAAAGCAGGGTGGTAGGCAAACATTAATATCTTGTCCAGTTTCATAATTTTCATCGGGGCCTGCGTTGGAAACGGCAAGTGTGGCACGGTATGGAATGTAGCGCAGCGGAATGGAATAACGTGCTACTCTTGCTGTGTGGTGCAGAAGGTTGGTAAATGGAATGAGGCACGAATGAAATGCACCTACCGTAGGCACAAGGCCGTGGGAGGGGTTACCTTGCTAATTTAAGTATTCGAAATGCACCCCGAATGACTATCAAAAAAACTATTGAACCAATTGCAAGGTCAGGAATCTGACTGCTGGTAAAATAGACAAGTGTGCCTGCTATAATTACTCCAATATTTATGATAATATCATTGGAAGTAAAAATCGCTGAAGCCTGCATGTGGGCTTCTTTGCTTTTGGATTTTTGAATAAGGTATAGCGATAGACCATTGGCTATTAAGGCAAGAATAGAGATTACAATCATGGTTTGAAATACAGGCATTTCTTCTGAACCTATAAAACGTCTTATCACTTCAACTAATCCTATTAGGGCTAGGAGTAATTGAAAATATCCACTCCATTTCGCAACGTTCTTTTTGCGGATAGCAGATTGCCCCACTGCCATTAAACTGAGTGCGTACACAATAGAATCAGCCAACATATCTAATGAATCAGCCACTAACCCCATTGACTTTGAAATCCAACCAAAGAGTATCTCAATTACAAAAAACGAGAAATTAATCAGTAGTACTGCCCATAGTAGTTTTCGCTCTTTTTTGGAGTCTGTAGAGTAGTTTATTGACTCTGTCGTTTTTGATTCGGAAACCAACTTTGTATCCAATTTCAGCTCTTCTAGTAGATTCAATATTTCAGATGAATTGCCAAGGTGCATTACAGTTAGTTTTCTGTCTTGAATGTCAAAATCAAGTTGCTGTATGGAATCATAGTCGGCTAGCTTCATACGAATCATTTGCTCTTCCGAAGGGCAGTCCATTTTTGAAATATGAAATATTGCTTTTTGCATCAAATCCATCGTCTCACACTGTTTTTATATGCTTGATATGCTTCACCATGTGTTTCAAGTAGGTACACTTCTTCTAATCTTACTTGGACTTGTACGGTTATGAACATCACTAGTACCAATGTAAAGCTCAGGGTGTTTGGAAGAATGAGGAAAATGCCAATGTAAAATACCACTACGCCTAGGAATACTGGATTTCTTGAGATAGCAAATATCCCTTTAACTACTAATTCAGTCTTTTCGTCATAGTCTATTCCAATACGCCAAGAATCTGACATTTGAACTTGAGCGATTAATGTCCAAAGAAATGAGATTAGCAATAGGGCTACACCGACCATTTGTATTGAGTCCCGCAATAAAAAAGGAATAGGATTCAAAAACTGATAAACAGCTGGTAGGTAGGAGTAGCAGACAATAGTTATAGCCATAAAAAGAACAGCCATTTTGTAAATGAAACCGAGGTAGTCATGTGCATTCTCGGTTGAACTGAAAACAAAAGGATTAACACCCGATTGCCGCCACACTATGATGGATCGAAACACAAAGACTATGAGCAAATACGCAACGGTGATAATTGGAGTTATGATTTGGTAAAAGTCCATGGTTTAGAAAATGTTAATTTTCACACCACCATTAAATACAAAGCCTGGAGTGGGTGCCCATATATCATTAAAGGTTGGATTCGAAATTGGAGCATTTACAAGTGGCTCAAAATTGGTTTGCATTGTATTGGTGAAATTCTCGAAGTTGGCAAATAAGGTAATGTGTTCAAAGTGTTTCATCACCATAAAACCCATTGTCCAATAGTCCGATTTTTGATCAAAGCTGTTATCAAATTGCCGACCTGTGTAGTAGAGTTCGTAGCCAACTGACCAATTGTCTTCTAATTCATACATCAGAATGAAACCTGCCATACTCTCAGGGGTTAAGGGCTGCTGCTTATTTATATTGTCGTATTTCAGTTCTGTGTTGGTATAGGTGTAATACATAAATAATTTAAAGTCTTCGTATGTGGTTCTAATCGAAGTTTCAAAGCCTGAACTTTGAATTGGGCCATCGGCATTTTCATAAAAGTATGTGCTGCTTGGTACATCTTCTCTTAGGACTAATGCTTGGTTGAGCTGCGTGAAAAAGAAGAGTTGGTTAATGGCAAAAGTGAATTTGTCTAGTACAATAGTTTTATAGTTGAAGTCAATATTCCCACCAATGGAGGTTTCGGGATTGAGTGAACTTGTGCTAATCGGTGCTATATCTCTATAATAAATACGCTCCGCATCTTCTGTAAATAGCGTTGGAAGTTTATAACCCATTGCACCGCTTATCCTTGAAGAAAACTTATTACTGTGCTTGTAAAGTAGAGCAAGTCTTGGCAGCACAAAAGGGCCATGCTCAATGTTGTAATCTGTACGCAAACCACCTTCAAAAACAAATCTTTCACCTAAATTCCTTGTGTTCTGGACAAAAGCACCAAACGTATTGAATGTGTAATCCTGAGCGCCAAGGCTATCGGGATTGTTGTCTGTGAAAGATTCGTAATAATGATTCACTCCTAAGTGCCATTCATTTTCATCTGATTTGTCGAGTTTTAGAAATGCTTCTGAAAAGCTGGATAGCTGCTGTCCATCAAATAAATAATCGGGAATAGTTAATTCACGGTTGAACAGGCTTATATTGTTTTTTAAAATTATCTCACGGTTTTCCTTTTGGTTCTTGAAAAGGAACTGAGAATTATACCTTTCGGATTTATTTACTTCCGTAAAGACATTTTCTATCTCAGGATTGCCATCAATCACTTTCATATCTCCACCTGTTCTTTCATCAAGGGTTGCACCTATACCAAGCGAAACTTCTGTATTCTGGTTGGGGTAGTAAAACAATCGTGGATTTAAAGTGATAGACTGTGATTGAGGCATGTTTGAGAAACCATCATCATCAGGATCGTATGCTTTTTGATTGTTTCCCGACCCATACATGGTTAAACCTAGTTTGCCATACTTCTGGGCATAGAAGATATTTCCTGTAGTTCCCAATGCACTTGTTTGGTCAATCATTATGGTAAGTTCAGGTTCTTCTTCTGGGGTTTTGGTAACTAAGTTTACAATACCTGCAATGGCTCCACCCCCGTAGAGTGTTGAATTTCCTCCTTTAATGATTTCAAATTGCTTTAAGTCAAGTGGCGGGATCTGTAAGATTGATAGCCCGCCTGCAAAGCCGCCATATATCGGTGCACCATCGCGCAGCATTTGAGTATATCTGCCGTCTAGTCCTTGAATGCGTATGCTCATGTTTCCTGAACTCAAAGAGGTTTGTTGCATCATAATACCGGGGGACTCCCTTAGTACCATGCTTATGTTTCTTGAGTTCATTGCTGCTTTCTCACCAAGCTCTTCTAAGGTAATGGCTTCTATACGAGTTGGAATGGCCTCAATTGTTCTTGAAGAACGGGTGGCAGAAACAATTACTTCTTCAAGTTCTTTAGCCGATTCCATGATAATAACAATTGTTTTACCGTTTGATTCGGGAAAAATTAGTGTCTTGGATTGAGGCTCATATCCAACATAACTTATTACAAAGTTGATTGAGCCGTTGGGAATATTTTGAAGGTGGTACTTACCTTCCGCATCTGTTATCCCACCATTTGTCGTTCCGTCAATAACAATAGTTGCTCCAATGAGGTTTTCACCTTCTTCATCATTAACCTGAAAGTAAATACTGTTTTGCCCAACAGCCGAAACGCTAAGTAGAATGAAAAGTGATAGGAATGCGTGCTTCATGTTCATTTTTTTATTCGGACACAAAGCAAGCTATTTACGAGTGCAATGCCATTGCAAAGTTTAGGCACATGCCGAACAAATGCCTTCAATCAGATAATTGGCAAAGTTTGCTTTAAAGCCATTCGGTAAAGTTGGAGTTGCAATAGGGGTATCCTTTAGGCAATATGTTTTTTCACATTTAGTACATAGGAAATGGATGTGGTTATCTTTTAAACTGCAAATACAATCATCATCACAAAGGGCATACTTGATTGCTCCGCTACCGTCATTGATTCTGTGTACCAAGTAGTTTTCTTGAAATGTTTTGAGCGTTCTGAATATGGTTGACTTATCAGCATTTTCGAAAAGCACTTCTAGTTCATTCAAACTTAATGCGCGATTTTGCTCTATTAAGTATTGTAAAACCAAAAGGCGCATGGCCGTTGGTTTAATGGATTTCTTTCTAAGTTTTTCTTCTAGTGAGGTGTTCATAAAAACCAAAGATTGTCTTTACCGTAATCAGGAATTTCGTTTCCGTCAAAGTAGGGGAGCATTTCTGCGACCATTTCAGGATACTTGATTGTTACGGGCAAATTTTGTTGTCTTACTGACTTCCAGTACATGCGAC
>VFQM010002750.1_pt1 | contig 12306 bp, 11 predicted proteins | sample 3512391 | NCBI WGS metagenome assembly VFQM01 (sample SAMN10412369, study PRJNA504923) | tailings metagenome | isolation source: Replicate 1 from Balatoc abandoned mine | place: Philippines
CCTCCGTCAGCGCTGCGCGCTGCCACCTCCCCGTTCCGGGGAGGATTTGTTGCGGCCAACTATTGTTTAGAAGCCTACTCCGCCGCCTCCAGCTGCGCCTCGGCCTTGACCCCGGTCGCCTTGCCAAACTTCAGCACCCCATCGTCCACCGGACCTTCGCGCATGATGACGCGGTCTTTCAGATAGTCCTGATTGAGCCGCCACGGCGCGATGGTTCCGTTGCGCGGCTGGGTGGCAAGCGCGCGCTGGATATAGCCCGAGGAGAAATCGAAGGTGGGCTCTTCGTCGATGCTGCCGGGTGCCAGCACGGGATTGGCGATGTCGGCACCAACGCGGTCCATGTGATTGAGGAGGCGGCAGATATAGGTCGAGACGACATCGGCCTTGAGCGTCCAGCTGGCATTCAAATAACCGAACACCGCTGCGAGGTTCGGGATGTTCGAATACATGCAGCCTTTGTAGAAGAAATGCTGGTTCCACACGACGGGCTGGCCGTCGACGCGGAACGCGACCTTGCCGCCGGTGACAAGTTGCAGGCCGGTCGCAGTGACGATCACATCGGCGTCCAGATGCTGGCCCGATTTGAGCTGAATGCCGGTCCGATCAAAGCGTTCGATATGGTCGGTCACCACGCTGGCCTTGCCGCTGGTGATGGCGACGCACAGGTCGTTATCGGGGACAAGGCACAGCCGCTGTTCCCACGGATTATAGGGGGGCGTAAAGGCAACCGGATCATATTTGTCGCCCAGTTCGCGCTTGAGCGTATTGGTCAGCTTTTCCGCCACTTTGGCAGGTTTCTTGCGCGCCATTTTGAAGCCGAAGTTCTGCAGCCGCACATTTTTGAAGCGCGTGATGCGATACGCCCATTCGTCGGGCATGATGCGGCGCAGGAAATTGGCCATTTTGTCTTCGGCCGGGCGCAGGAACATCCAAGTCGGGGTGCGCTGGAGCATGGTGACATGCGCGGCCGCCTTGCCATCGGAGGCAAGCGCCATCGACGGGACAATGGTGACCGCGGTCGCGCCCGAGCCGATGACGACGACGCGCTTGCCGCTGTAATCATAATCCTTGGGCCAGAATTGGGGGTGGATGATGTCGCCGCCGAAATCCTCGCGCCCCGGAAAGCCGGGGTCATAACCCGCGTCATAATCATAATAGCCCGACCCCATGTAAAGGAAACGGGCGGTGGTGGTGGATTGTGCGCCGGCGCTGTCGGCCAGCGTGACCGTCCAGCGCGCGGTGCCGCTGTCCCAGTCAGCGGCGATGACCTTGCGGTTGAAGCTGATGCGTTCGCGCAGGCCGCGTTCATCGACGATCTTGTTGAGATATTTCAGGATCGATGGGCCATCGGCGATGGCCTTTTGCTCGCGCCAGGGTTCGAAGATGTAGCCAAGCGTATGCATGTCGCTGTCCGAGCGGATGCCGGGGTAGCGGAACAGGTCCCAGGTGCCGCCCAGATTGGCGCGCTGCTCAACGAGTGCAAATGTCTTGCCCGGGCAGTCGCGCTGCATATGCACCGCCATTCCTATCCCAGAAATGCCCGCGCCGACGATCAGCACGTCGACGTCCACTGTGGCGGCGGCACTGCCGCGCGGCAGGCTGCCGGTGGCCATGTCCATCTTTCGTCTCCTCGTTTCCCGTTGGGATCGAAGATTACTGACAACGTTGCAAATAGCAACCAGTGTTGGCGCTATTGCTGCGGCCGATAGACCACGTTGGCCGCACCAACCATCCGCACCGGCATGTAAAGGCCGTTGCCATAGGCGGTGATCTGGCCGGTTGCGATGCGGTCGATGCGCGTGCGGATGTAGAAGGCTCCCTCCTGCCGTTCTTCGGTGGCGCGGCGGATCTTGCCTTCTAATTCCGTGAGGTCTTTGGTCAGATTCTGGGTCAGCGCCTCGGCAATCATTGGCGCAAAGCTGTCGCGCCGGGCGACGGACAGCAGCAGGTCGCCGGACAGTGCGTCAGTATCGCCGGTCACCTTGACGTCAGCGAAGCGCACCACCGCCGATCCCGCTTCGGTGAGCGGTTTGGCGGTCAGCCACACCCGGCCGCGTGTCGGTTCGCCGCTGCGGGCGCGGGCGCGGGCGGCAAGGTCGATGCCCACCGCGACCCGATTGCCCGGCGTGCCATAGGCAGTGACCTTTTCGAACGTCACATCGACTGCGCCAATGGCAGGCAGGTCGAAGGGCCGCTGGGACCGTTTGACCAGCGCGCGCAAGATGATGGGCTCAAGCTGGGCGTAATCAGCGATCACGGGCACGCGCACGTCGAACTGCGGCACCGGCTGTTCGCGCACCAGGTCGGGCAACGGAGTGGGCGCGGTTGGTTCGGGCCGACCCGCGACGAACGTTTCGCTGATGGCTTCAACCCCGAGGTTGAGCGTGATGCGCTGGTTCCGGATGGCATAGCCGCCATAGAGGATCCGCTGCGGTGTCAAACGCAGCCACACTGGTGGATTTTCCCGGTTGAGCGACAAGACGGTGAAGGCTTGACGCCAGATATCGGCGGCTTGTGCGCGGATGTTGAGGCCGCTGATTTCAGCGCTGACCTGACGCTCGATGTCACGCACCACCGGCGCGAGCGCGCGGTCGGCCTCTTCGGTGAAGGTGACGCGGCGGCCCAGAAAATCGATGCCGGGCGCCTTGGTCCAGCCATAGCTGATGCGCGCGGTGCCGCTGGTGCGCCAGTCGGACGTCAGGTCGATGCGGACGCGCGCGTGCGCCATGGCGGAGGCGGTGGCGGTTTCGCCCTTGAACACGCGGTCGGCATCACGCGCCTTGACGGTGGCGGTGAGCGGCATGTCGATCACAATATCGCGCCCTTCGCCGCGCAGCCGCAGCGGGCCGCGCGTTACCTGACCGACGATGGTGCAGGCGATCGGCGGGGTGACGTTCAGCTCTTCACCGAATAATTTGACGCGCTTTGGCTTCACGCAGGCGCGCTCGCGGCGGTTGATGGTCCACAAGGTGCGCGGCACCGATCGTTCCAAGGCGCGCTTGAGCGGTGCGATATCGGCAGCAATGGGAACGGCGATCAGCGATGTTTGCGACGGGTCGGGCGCGCGATCGGTAGCGCGCGGCGGGGCCGGGGCGTCGGCTTGCTCCGGGGTGCATGCGGCGACCAGCAGGAGGCCCGTCAGTGTCGCCGTCAGGATCGCTGCCTTGCGCAAAAGCCTTCTCCCCTTGGCTGCCTGAGTAGCAGCAAGGCGCGTCAGCGCAAAGCGGTCAAGGCGTGATTTTCGGGCAGTTTTTCAGCGCGCTCTGGACCTGTTGCAGTTCCGGTCGCTCGGGGCCGCCGATCTGTAGCTGGCCGCCGACGATGGGCTTGCTGATGAGCGGTTCCGATATCACACGCCCTGCGGCGCGAAGCGCCAGCGCATGGCCGACTTGCCCGCTGGTCAACTGCGCCAGTTCCGCGGCTTTGGTGGGGTCGAGCATGATGATTAGAAATTCATCGGCGCTGTACAAATCGACCATCAGGTCGGACCGCACGGGCCCCGCCCCGCACAGCGGCATCGTGCCGAACCACACCCCGCCGCGCATGGGCGCAAGGATGCCGCCGAGCTTGGCCGTCAACGCCGTGAGGTGCACTTCAGCGGCTGATGCCAGCGCGGCCGCGCCGCCGCTGCGCTCGCAGTCGGTTGTCAGAGCTGCGACTGGCAATGTCGCCAAGGCGTCGGGCCCCCACACGCCATTGGCTTCGCGGCGCAGGGCCATCATCCGGCGGTCCAGCGTTGAAAGCCGCTGCGGCGTCATGACGCTGCCACTGCCAACGCAGCCCGAGACCGAGGCGAGCGCGGCCTCTGCATCGGCGAAGGCGGCGAGCACGTCGGCCGGCATGGCGGCGGGGACCGACGGCGGTTGGGGTGCGGCCGGGGACACCGCTGGCTGTACCGTTTGCACCGCCAAAATCGCGAGAAAATGACCAAACATGCGCCGCAAACTAGCGCAAAGGGTTTAAGCACCCCTCAACGCGGGCACACCGAACAGATCATGCTCGTCGGCGTCCTCGATTGTCACATCGATGATATCGCCGGGCTGCAGCGATGCCGCGACGTCGCGCAAATAGACATGGCCGTCGATTTCGGGCGCATCGGCCTGTGACCGGCCTGTCGCGCCGACGCTCCCGTCTTCATCCGCCTCGCCCACTTCGTCGATGATGACGGGCAGGGTACGGCCGATCTTGGCGGCGAGTTTGGCGGCGCTGATCGCAGCGGTTTTGGCCATGATGCGTTGGTAGCGCTCTTCCTTCACGTCCTCCGGCACCGGATCGGGCAGGGCGTTGGCCTGCGCGCCCGCGACGGGTTCGAAGCGGAAGGCGCCGACGCGGTCCAATTGCGCTTCGTCCAGCCAGTCGAGCAGATATTGGAAATCATCCTCGGTCTCGCCGGGGAAGCCGACAACGAAGCTGGAGCGCACCGCAATGTCGGGCGCGATCGCGCGCCATGACTTTAGCCGTTCGAGCACCTTGGCCTCGTTCGCCGGGCGTTTCATGGCTTTGAGCACCTTGGGGCTGGCGTGCTGGAAGGGGATGTCCAGGTAAGGCGTCAGCAGCCCTTCGGCCATCAACGGGATGACCGCATCGACGTGGGGGTAGGGATAGACATAGTGGAGGCGCACCCACGGCGCGCGGCCCTCGCTGGTACGAAGCTGGCCGAGTTCGCGCGCGAGGTCGGTCATATGCGCGCGGACCGTGCGGTCCTTCCACTGGCGTTCGTCGTGCCGGGTGTCGACACCGTACGCCGACGTGTCCTGGCTGATGACCAGCAATTCCTTCGTCCCCGCCGCGACCAGTTTCTCGGCCTCGCGCAGCACGGCGTCGATGCGGCGGCTGACCAGTTTGCCTCGCAAATCAGGGATGATGCAAAAGGCGCAGCTGTGGTTGCAGCCTTCGGAAATCTTCAAATAGCTGTAGTGGCGCGGAGTCAGCTTGAGGCCGCCCTCATCGAGGCCGGGGACGAGATCGACGAACGGTCCCTGGGTGGGCGGCGCGGCCTCGTGCACCGCGCTCACCACATCTTCATATTGATGCGCGCCGGTGACCGCGAGCACGCCGGGGAAGCGCGCGCGGATGACGTCGGCTTCCTTGCCCATACAGCCGGTGACGATCACGCGGCCATTCTCCGCCATCGCCTCGCCAATGGCTTCAAGGCTCTCTTCCTTGGCCGAATCGAGGAAGCCGCAGGTGTTGACCAGCACGACATCGGCGCCGGCATAATCGGCGCTCATGGCATAGCCATCGGCGCGGAGTTTGGTGAGGATGCGCTCGCTGTCGACCAGCGCCTTGGGACAGCCGAGCGAGACCATGCCGACTTTCGGCTGGGCGGGAAGGGTGGTGACGGACATGATGGGGGCGGCGCATATGCGAAAAGTGCGGGATTGTCACGCGGCGCGCACGGGCGCATGTTGCGGCACGATGTAATGGCAAGGGGAGGGCCGCTCGCCATGTTCTGGGATAACTGGCTGACGATCATCGTCGCTGCGGCGGCGGGGTTTTTCGTGGGCGGGCTGTGGTACGGGCCGATCATGGGCAAGGCATGGATGGCCGAGCATGGCTTTACCGAGGAAGCGCTGGCCAAGGGCAACATGGTCCAGATTTACGGCACGACCTTTGTGCTCAGCCTGATCTCGGCCTTTTTTCTGGGCCACCTGCTCGCCCATTTTAATCCCAAGCCGGTGCAGACGATGATGATTTCGACCGGCATTGCGCTGGGTTTCATCATCCCCGCAATTGGCACCAATTATCTGTTCAGCCGGGCGAGTTTGAAATTGTTCCTGATTGATGCCGGGTACTGGCTGCTGTTCTATGCTGCGATGGGCGCGGTTTTTGTGGTGCTCGGCTGAATCAATTGTCGGGAAAGGTCATGTGGATCCACACGCTGCGGTAAAGCGGCGCGCCCGTGGCATCGAGCGGTGTGACCGCGTCGACCACTGGCGCGCTGTGCGCCGGGTCGGGCACGGGTGCGGGTGGGTTGGGGTTTGGCGGAACTATGGTCGTCAAGCGACGTGACCCACCATAGGGCGGCGCGGCGCCGTCAACCGATGCAGCGGCACCAAAACTGGCGAGCCCCTGAAGCCCCCAATTGCCAATGAGGAAGGCGCTGGGCACCAGCTCGTCGTTGATATGGGTAAAGCCAAATTGGCGGTCGGGCGGGGTGACATTGGGCAGGCTGAGCCAAGTCGCCGCCATGGTCATGCCCATGCCGGTATCGCCGGGACCCGAAAACATGGCGACGCGGTTCAGATTGAACAGCTTTGCCGCATAGCCCGCATGGCCCGCCCCCTGGGAGTGACCGGCGAGGCTGATCCGGCTCCAGTCGGGGTCGCTGCCGCGCAAAAACTGGTTCCAGCCTTCACCGGGATAAGTCTGGTGCAGATAGCGAAGCTGGTCGGCGAGGCGCCCGCTAATGCTGTTGGCCAGATTGATGTCGACGACCGGGCTGCTGTCGGTGCCGGTGATGATTTCGGCGCGCGCCTTGCCAATGCAGTCGGGGTCGGTGCTGCCCATGCAAAAGGATGCGACGGTCACTGCGTTTGGGTAGGACAGGCCGATGCCGTGATAACCGCGCTGCGCGCCGGTGCGCACAATTTCACGGTAGAAGCGGGGAACGGCGGTCGTGCCGGGCAGCATCACGAACAAACGCCCGCGTATCGCCGCACCATCAGGGCGGACCGTGAAATTGGCGGACAGAAAGGTGGTCAACGATGGATTGGCTGTCGCGGGCAGGATGTCGCGTTCGACGATCCCGGCGTTAGCAGGTGGCGGTGCAGGGGCGGGGGTTGGCGTGGCGGCCGGGGGCATGCTGACCGGCGGCGCGGCCGCGCTGCCGCCGCCACCACCGCATGCCGTCAGCAATGCAGCGGCCATCAGCAAGGGGAAGCGATGCGTTGCTGTCATGATGTGCCAAGCCTGTTTTGTATAGATATTGGCTTCGAGATGCTGGCCGATTGTCGCAAATTTGTGTCGGGTTTGAGCGAGGGATTAATGGCGGAAGCGCGATTGTGCGCTCAATCGGCTTCGCACCCTTCGCAGCGGATAACTTCGACCACCGTATCGCCCGCCTGCAAATTTTGCGCCTCGGGTTCCCAGAAGCCAAAGGGTTTGCCGCCACGATAGATCCGCAGACCGCGGCCGCCGCTGGTCAGCCGGTCGATGCTGCCGCCTACCTCGCCGAGCGCGACCGGGCGTTCGTTCAATTGCACCTTGCCGGTGACCGAAGCGAGGTCGGCCATATATTCGGCGATATGCGCGCCTTCGGCCGACCCCGCCAGCAGCAGGCCAGTGAAGCTGACCGGGTTGATGACATTGTTCGCCCCCGCTTGCCGCGCCAGCAATTCATTGTCCTGTTGGCGGATCACCACACTGATGGGAACATGCGGAGCGAGGTGGCGGACGGTCAGCACAATGAGGATGCTCGCATCATCGCGTCCCGCCGACACCAGCACCGCGCGCGCTGAGGCAATGCGCACATCAGTCAGCGTGTCGTCGATCGTGGCATCGCCCTGCAGCACACTGCACCCCATTTCCTCGGCCACCGCTATCCGCGTCACACTGGACTCGATGACGACGATGCAGCCGGGGTCGGTGCCGCGCTCGATCAATTCCTTGACCGCCTCGGCGCCGCTGACGCCGAAGCCAAGAACCACGATATGGTCAGTGAGTTGTTGCTGGATGCGGGCCATGCGCCATTTTTCCCATGTGCGTTTGATGACGAAGCTGTAAGCCGTGCCGACGAAAATGAAGATGACGGCGACACGGATTGGCGTGACGATGACTGCCTCGATCAGCCGTGAGCGGTCTGAAACCGGAACGATATCGCCAAAGCCGGTGGTCGTCACCGAAATCATCGTGAAATAGACGACATCGAGGAAGCTGATATGGCCGTCGATCTGGTCCTTGAGCCCGCCGCGGTCGAGCCAGTGGATCAGGATGACAAAGCCGATCAGCGCAAGGGCGAGGCTGAGCCGTCCCGACACATCGGCCCATACCGGCAGCGTGCTGGCGCGGCGCAGCGGCTGGAACGGGCGGGGGTGGCGGACGGGCATTGCAGCCCTCTTTAGAACGCCGCGCGCAGCGATGCCAGCGAGGCGTCGTGGGTCAGGTCGAGCTGAAGCGGTGTGACCGAGATAAAGCCGTCGGCAATCGCCTCCAGATCGCTGTCATGCCCCGGCGTCTGTTCTACGCCGTGCAGCCCGAACCAGAAATAGCGATAGCCGCGCGGGTCGGTGCCTTCGACGATGCTGCCACGTGAATAGTCGTGAAAACCCTGGCGGCAGACGCGGATGCCCTGCACCGCGTCGGCCGCCAGTGCGGGGAAGTTGATGTTGATGACGCTGCGCGGCGCCTGCTCCATCGCGACCAGCGGCGCGAGGACGCGCTGGCCCCAGCTTTCCGCAGCGGCGAAGGGGACGGTGTCGCCCATACCCTCGCGCGCGTAAACCTGGCTCAGCGCAATCGATTTGATGCCCGCCAGCGCGCCTTCGATGGCCGCCGAAACGGTGCCTGAATAGGTCACATCATCGCCGAGGTTCGCGCCGCGGTTGACGCCCGAGAGGATGAGGTCGGGCTTGGCCGGCATCAGCTTGCCGATGGCCATCATGACGGCATCGGTGGGCGTGCCCGATACCGACCAGCGGCGCTCGTCATGCTGGCGCACGCGTACCGGGCGCGAGAGGGTAAGGCTGTGCCCCGCGCCCGATTGCTCCTCGGCCGGGGCGCAGACCCAGATGTCGTCGGACAGGGTGCGCGCGATGCGTTCGAGGATTTCGAGGCCGGGGGCGTGATAGCCATCGTCGTTGGTGAGGAGGATGCGCATTGAGACAGTTTTCCGTTTCAGAATTCGTCATTCCCGCGAAGGCGGGGATCCATCTCCGGAGCTTTCGGCATCAACCGCGAGTGCTGGTGATGGATCCCCGCCTTCGCGGGGATGACGAGGATTAGGTTATGGGCCGGAGCTTAGTCACCCCGCCCATGTATGGCAGTAAGGCATCCGGCACTGTGACACTGCCGTCGCCCTTCTGATAATTTTCGATGATGGCGACCAAGCTGCCGCCTACGGCGAGGCCCGAGCCGTTCAGCGTGTGCACAAAGCGCGTGCCCTTTTCGCCTTCTGGCCGGTAGCGCGCATCCATACGCCGCGCCTGATAATCGCCGCAGTTGGAGCAGCTGGAAATCTCGCGATAGGCGTTTTGGCCGGGCAGCCAGACCTCAAGGTCATAGGTTTTGCGCGCGGTCGCGCCCATGTCGCCGGTGCATAGCAGCATCTTGCGGTAGGGCAGGTTCAGCCCCTGCAAGATCGCTTCAGCGCAAGTGACCATGCGTTCATGCTCGGCGGCGCTGGCCTCGGGCGTGGTGATGGAGACCAGCTCGACCTTTTCAAACTGGTGTTGGCGGATCAGGCCACGCGTATCGCGCCCCGCCGCGCCAGCCTCGGACCGGAAACAGGGGGTGAGCGCGGTCAGGCGGATGGGCAGCGCGGCAGTGTCCAGAATCTGATCGCGCACGCTGTTGGTCAGCGACACTTCGGAGGTGGGGATGAGCCAGCGGCCATCGGTGGTTTGGAAGCTGTCCTCGCCGAATTTGGGCAGCTGGCCGGTACCGAACATCGCCTCTTCGCGCACCATGAAGGGCGTGGCGCATTCCGAATAGCCGTGCGTGCCCGTTTGCACGTCGAGCATATATTGGCCAAGCGCGCGGTTGAGGCGGGCCATCGCGCCGCGCAAGAAAGTGAAACGCGCACCCGACAGCTTGGCCCCAGTTTCAAAATCCATGCCCAGCGCCGGGCCGATGTCGGCGTGCTCGCGCGGCGTGAAATCGAAATTGCGCGGCGTGCCCCAGCGGGTCAGCTCGATATTGTCATTTTCGTCCGCACCGTCAGGCACATCATCGGCAGGCAGGTTTGGCAGCGCTGCCATGCTGTCGACCAGCGCGGCGCGCGCGTCGCGTTCGGCGGCCTCCAGCGCGACCATGCGTTCCTTGATTTCGGCGACCTCGGCCTTCATCGCCTCGGCGGCGGCCTTGTCGCCCTTGGCCATCGCCGCGCCGATGCCCTTCGATACCTCATTGCGGCGTGCTTGCGCGCCCTGCAGGTCGGTGGTCAGTTCGCGCAGCAGGCTGTCCATCGCGACGATGGTGTCGGCCACGGCGGCATGGCCGCGGCGGGCAAGGGCGGCGTCGAAAGCGGCGGGATTGTCGCGGATCAGGCGGATGTCGTGCATGGCTGCGGCCTATGGCGCGCAGGCGGCGGGGGCGCAAGGCGCGCGCACAAAAAACGGGCCGGGGCCAAAAAAATGGGCCGGGCGAAAAAAATGGGCCGGGGAAGGTCGCGCCCCCGGCCCATTTCCTGTGGCGGCGGGGTTGGCCCCGTCCGTCCAGTGGATCTTGCTATGCCGCGTCGCGGGTGATGCCAGCGCCGTCCTTCATCGCGAGGCGGCGACGCGCCACGAGCGCGGCAGCGGCGGCCCCGAACAGCAGCATCATTGGCGGCGCGGGCACAGGGGTGGGATGGCCTGAGGAACCGGTACTGCCGCCCGATGAACTGCTGCTGGAAGACGAACTGGTTGATGTGGAAGTTGAACCGCCGAAAGATGAACTGCCGAAGGACGAGCTGCCACCGGACGTGCTGGACGAACCACCGGACGATGAAGAGGAACTCGAGCTGCTGCTGGATGAGGAACTGCTGCTGGAACTGCCGCCGCTTGAACCGCTGCTGCCACCCGACGAGCTGGATGACCCGCCCGTCGACGAACCACCGCTGCTCGATGCGCCCGACGATCCGCCATAGGAAGAGCCGCCATGCGACGAGCCGCCATAAGAGGAACTGCCGCCCGGCTTGCCGCTGCTGCCGCCGCCTGACGAGCTTGATGACGAGGACGACGAACTGGACGACGATGAGGAGCTTGATGAGCTCGACGAAGACGAGCTGCTGACGTTGCCTGAAGAGGACGATACGTTGCCCGACGACGAGCTGACGTTGCCCGATGAGGACGATACGTTGCCCGATGACGAGCTGACATTGCCCGACGAGGTGCTTACGCCGCCCGTGGAAGTTGAAACGCCGCCCGTCGATGTCGAAACGCCGCCAGTGGATGTGCTGACCCCGCCGGTGGAAGTGGAAACGCCACCGGTCGAGGTGGTCGAAGTCGAGCTGATACCGCCCGTCGAAGTTGATACACCGCCCGAAGTGCTGCTGCTGGTCGAGCTGACGCCGCCGGTGGTCGAACTGATCCCGCCCGATGAGGTCGAGGTTGAGCCGCCGGAGGTCGACGTGGACCCGCCGGAGGTCGAAGTGGAAACCCCGCCGGTCGTGGTCGAGGTCACGACGACACTGCCGCCGCTGCCGCCCGAGCTGCCGCCGAAGAAGCCACCGAAAAAGCCGCCGCCAAAGCCGCCGCCAAAGCCGCCGCCGATGACGGTCACGCCGCTGCCGCCCGAGCTGCCGCCGTCCCAGCGGCCCTGCGGGAAGGGCGCATAGGGGACAGGGGGCAGCGGGATCGTCTGGGTGGTGACGGTCGTGCCGCCTTGCGTAACGACGCGGCGCGTGGTGACGACGCGCTTGACGCGCTTCACCCGTTTCGGCGGGTAGGCCGCGTGGCGCGTACGATATTTTTTGCCCGGCTTGGCCTTTTGTACATGCGCGGCGGCGGGGACGTCGCTGACATGCATCGCACCGCCGCCGACCAGCGCACCACCGCAAGTGCAAGCGCACAATTTCGCAAGGGCCATTCGAACGGACATCGATTCTCTCTTCCTGTTGCGCGCCGCCGCACGTGGTGCCGACGGGCCGCTGCCAACAGGACGGAGAGTTGCGGAAGGGGCAATCGCGTTAACCTTGATTGCCTGTCCCGAAACCGGCCTGCCCCCGCCAAATCAACCCACGCGCCTATTGCTGTATCGTTATGGGACGGATTTGACGGGGTTTTGCGCCGAATGGTTAATTTGCCGCCATCGCGCAGCCCGCCTTGTGCGGCCCGATTGCCCTCGCTATAGGCGCGGCACCCCAGCGGTCCGGCGCAGCTTTGCACCGGAAAAATGCGGAAAGGATGCCGGACTCGTCATGCCGTCCAATCTAGGCGATTTAGGTGCCGATGCGCTGACCGAAGCGCGCAATGCCATCCAGTCCGATTACCAGCCGAGCGACGACGAGCCGTTCATGAACGAGCGGCAGCAGGAATATTTCCGCGGCCTGCTGAACGCCTGGAAAAAATCGATCCTGTCGGAAAGCGAATCGACGCTGGCGCAGTTGCAGGGCGGCCCGCTGCGCGAGCCCGACCTCGCCGACCGCGCCTCGAGCGAAACCGACTG
>VFQM010002752.1_pt1 | contig 12298 bp, 13 predicted proteins | sample 3512391 | NCBI WGS metagenome assembly VFQM01 (sample SAMN10412369, study PRJNA504923) | tailings metagenome | isolation source: Replicate 1 from Balatoc abandoned mine | place: Philippines
AAGCGAAAGGCTTGATCGTGCGCGATGGCGGTTGGGTGCGCCCCAGCGAGCGCGGCTTCGACTTCCTCAGCGACCTGCAGGAACTCTTCCTGTAGGCGAAACGGATGCTTGCGGCCCAGAGGTAAGAGGTACCGCGGAACCGCCCTTCGACAGGCTCAGAACGGGCCGCAGGTGTTGCTCCCCGAGGGGGTCGCGCACAGCGCGGCAGGGGTGTTTCAAGTCAAGCTGAAGCCCACGCGGGTGCGGCCGGCGTCCGACTCGGCCGCCGCAAAGCCGTCGTGCATGCGCGCGATGGCGGCCACGATGGACAGGCCCAGCCCGTGGTGCGGTTTCTCCATCTCGCAGCGTGAGGCATCGGCGCGGAAAAAGCGGTCGAACAGGCGCGGCAGGTGGGTGGGCTCGATGGCCGGGCCGACGTTCTCCACCCACAGGCGCACGCCACGCTCGCCCTCGGGCAGGATGCGCACACACAGGCGCGAGCCCTTCTCCGCATAGCGGATGGCGTTGCCCAGCAGGTTGGACAGCGCCCGTTTGCACAGCGGCTCATCCACCGCCAGCTTCGCGTCGCCCACGATGTCGATGCCCAGGTTGGCATCTTCCATCGGCGCCTCGTGAAACTCCACCACCTGGCGCACCAGTTCGGCCAGGCTCACCGGTTCGCCGCGGCGTGCCTTCACGCCACGGTCGGCCTGGGCCAGGAACAGCATGTCGTTGACGATACCGGCCATGCGCTGCAGCTCCTCCAGGTTGGAGAGCAGAACGTCCTCGAGCTCGGCCGCGCTGCGCTCCCGGCTGAGCGCGACCTCGGTGTGGCCGATGATGTTGGCCAGCGGGGTGCGCAGCTCGTGCGCCACGTCGGCGTTGAAGCCTTCGAGCTGAACGTAGGTGCGCTCCACCCGTTGCATCAGCCCATTGAACTGGTCGATCAGGGGCTGCAGCTCTTCGATGGGTTCGGGCAGCGACAGGCGCTGGTCGAGGCGGCGCACGTCGACGGCGCGCGTCTGTGCCGCGAGATCGAGCAAGGGGCGCAGGCTGCAGCGCACGCGCCAGTAGGTGGCCCAGGCGACGAAGGCACCGCCGGCCAATGTGGCGGCAATGAGCAGCAACGCCATGCGCTTCCCGTATTGCGCATCGCTGGTGCAATCGAGCACCAGGCGAGCCTGCAGCGGGGCGCTGCCGTCGGCACGCGGAACCTCGAAGCGGCGCTCGCGCGACGGCGCCTTCAGCGGGTCGAAAGTCGGCGACGCATCGCGGTAGAACTCGCTGCCGTCGGCCCGCAGCACCTGCACAAAAGTACCGGGCTGGCGCTCGCCCAGCCAGGCCAGCTTGTTCGCCATCTCGGCCTCGCCGCCCTTGGCATCGGCCTCGCGCAGCACCTCGGCGAGCACCGCCGAATAGCCTTGCAGGTGGTCATCCTGCTTGGCGACGAAGAGCATGTGCGTGACGCCGTAGATGGCGGCCAGCAGCACACCCAGGCCGATGATGGTCTGCAGCGCGAGCAGCAGCGACAGGCGCTTGCCGATCGAGTAGGTGCAGGGCGTGGGCGGCACCTTGAGGTCGCTCGTGGCGGCGGCCACCGCTTGCGTGTTCATTCGGTAACCTCCGTGCAGCGCACTGCGGTGCTGGCGCCTTCGGGCAGCCGGGCGGCGTTCATGTACGGTCCTCCAGCACATAGCCCATGCCGCGCACGTTGTGCAGCAGCTTGGGCCGGAACGGGTCATCCATCTTGGCGCGCAGGCGCCGGATCGCGACCTCGACCACGTTGGTGTCGGAGTCGAAGTTCATGTCCCACACCTGCTCGGCCAGCGTGGTGCGCGAGAGGATCTGCCCCTTGCGCCGCGCCAGCAGCGCCAGCAGCGCGAATTCCTTCGCGGTGAGTTCCAGCCGCTGGCCATCACGCCACGCTTTGCGCCCGATCAGATCCATCTCGAGGTTGTTGATCGTGAGCCTGGTGTTGGTGGAATCGGTGTGCGCGGGGCCGCGGCGCAGCAGCGCGCCCACCCGGGCCAGCAACTCCGAGAAGGCGAAGGGTTTGACAAGGTAGTCGTCGGCACCGGCCTGCAGGCCACGCACGCGATCCTCGACCAGATCGCGCGCGGTCAGCATCAGCACCGGCGTGTTGCGCTTCTCGCGCAGGGCCGAAAGCACGCCGAAACCGTCCACCCCGGGCAGCATGATGTCGAGCACCACGGCCTGGTAGTCGCCCTCGGTGGCGAGGTAGCGGCCTTCGATGCCGTCGCGCGCCACGTCCACCGTATAGCCGGCCTCCGACAGACCACGCTTGACGTAGTCGGCCAGCTTGGCTTCGTCTTCGATGACCAGGATGCGCATGGCAGAAGGGCGGGGCGTGACAGGGCAAGGCGCAGTTCGCGCGATGCGAAATTGTCACGGAAAGCAGCCCATGCTTGGGTTACGGATCGGTAATTCTGGCGTTCGGAACATGACAGACGCGGTTTCTACAGTTCACCCCATGCCGACACAAAACGGCATGTGGTGTGTCTCCCTCCTCAACCTGTCTGTCGTCTTCAAAGGAACTGTCATGAAAGCTGCTCTTCTGCCCATCGCCTTCGCCCTGACCGCTGGTGCCGCCTTCGCCGAAGGCCCGATCCAGGGCAACGAAGTCTTCAACTTCCAGTCCACCCTGAGCCGCGCCGAAGTGCAGGCCCAGGTGGCGCCCGCCTACCAGGCCGATGTGATCGCCCGCGGCGAAGCCAGCATGGGCCAGGACCAGGCGACCATCGTCGCCAGCAGCACCAGCCGCGCGCAAGTGCAGGCCGAAGCCGCCGAAGCCTATCGCCTGGGCCTGATCGCCAGCGGCGAGATCCTGCCGGTGCCGACCGCCGAGCAAGCCGAGCAAGTGCGCGTGGCCGGCCTGCGTGCCGTGCAAAGCATCACCGCCGCGAACTGATCGCTGCGTTTCACGACCTCGTCTCCTCTCCATTGAAAAGGGCAGCCCGCGGGCTGCCCTTTTTTTGTTCTGGCGGAGACGGTGTCCGCCATAAATGGATATCGAGGCATCTCAGAAAGTCTCAAGCCACCTGTCATCCCCCCTATGTGTGGAGTGAGGGATTGACCCGCATCGAATCAGGACGTATCGTGCAATCTCACAGCGGTTGGTACGTTTTTTGGTGCAAAGGTGGGCGATGCCAATGAAGGCGAAGGAACTCGGTGCGCTGGACGTGAAGCGCATCTCAGAGCCGGGGCTCCACTTTGTGGGTGGGGTTGCTGGGCTGGCGCTGCAGGTCAGCGAGACCGGGGCCAAGAGCTGGGTGCTGCGGGTTGTCATCGGGAGCAGGCGTCGCAAGATGGGCCTGGGCGGGTTCCCTGATGTGCCTCTCGCCCGGGCGCGTCTCCTGGCGATTGAGGCGCGGGACCAGATCCGCAATGGGGTCGATCCGATCGATCAGAAGAAAGCCCGCCGTCGCGACCTCGCAGCCAGCCGTGCAATGGACGTGACTTTTCGGAGTTGCGCCGAGGACTACATCGCCGCGCACCAGTCCTCATGGAAAAACGAGAAGCACGAGGCGCAGTGGCGGCGCACGCTGGAGACCTATGCCTATCCTGAGATCGGCGATCTATGGGTTCGTGAGGTGACCATCGAGCACGTGCTGCGCATTCTCAAACCCATCTGGCACGCGAAGACCGAGACGGCCAGCCGGCTGAGAGGGCGTATTGAGACCGTTCTCGATTCGGCCACCACCATGGGCCTGCGAACCGGCCTGAACCCGGCCAGGTGGAAGGGCAACCTCTCGACCCTGTTGCCGGCCGCCAAGAAGATTGCCAAGAGCACGCACTTCAAGGCAATACCCGTGCCCGAGCTGCCAACGTTCTTTCTCACCCTGCGGGCTCAGGAGGGCGTCTCAGCCCGGGCGTTGGAGTTCCTGATTCTCACCAATGTCCGCTCGCACAACGTCAGGCACGCCAGGTGGTCCGAGATCGACCTTGAGACAAAGACCTGGCTGATCCCGGGCGAGGATGGGGAGGGCTCCAAGCAGCGAATGAAAGCCGGCGTGAGTCACCGTGTGCCGCTGTCGCCCGCCGCTCTCAAGCTGCTGGAGAAGGTGGGAAAGACTGCCGGCACGGATCTGATCTTCCCCTCCCCGCGCAAGCTGGTCCCTCTCTCCGACATGGCACTGAGCAAGCTCATGAGGGACATGCAGGCCGATGGCGTTCCCCACGGCTTTCGCTCGACGTTCCGCGACTGGACGGTTGAGCGGACGAACTTCTCACGTGAGGTCACCGAACGCGCGATGGCACACGCTGTCGGCGACAAGACTGAGGCCGCGTATCTGCGGTCGGACGCGTTCGAAAAGCGCCGTCGCCTGATGGACATGTGGGCGACTTACTGCACGACGAAACCCCAGAAGGAGGGGAAAGTAGTGGCGTTCCGCTAAGCCCTGCGGCGGTCTATGCAGGGAAAAGTCGGGGCTGGCAAATGATGGAGCACGAGCCAGCCCCTGACCACGAAGCACATAGGAGATGCAACATGGCTCATGACATTGTGAAGGATGCAGCCCAAGAACTGGCGCGAGTTAGAGAGTCGGCTGGGAAATGTCGGTACGAACTCTTCCAAGTGCTTTCGCTGATACATGCTGCCTTCGACCTCGCAGAGGGAGGTGGAAATCTCGCAGATGCAATGCCTGGAATGACGAGTCCCGAGTCCCGGTTGCTGTCGCTGCTGATCTTGGCGCAAGACAAGACCGCGGCGGCAGTAGAAAACCTCGACTTCGTGTAGGACGCGCCCACTAGCGAGATGCTGCATCGCCCCCCCGTTTTTGCGTAACCATGGTGGCAACTATGGCGGAGGTGACCATTCCTGGGCTTCCGCACGAACCGAACAGATGTCCAGCACCAGGCGGTTTCTGTGGATACCTAGTGGATACCGGCTATGGCTGACCTGAAGTGGCGCTGAGGTTTTTTGAGGTTTTTTGAGGTTTTTTGAGGTTTTTTGCCGGCATTTGCGGGTCGCCCCTGGCTCTCGCCGACTGCCATTTCACTGCGTACTCCGCTGCGAGAGAGTCGTTGCACAATTTTTGCCAAATTTCCCACGGCCTGAACGGCGTTCAGCGTTTACGGCACCTCCCGCTACCGGGTACATATGGGTGACGCTGGCGGCGTCAAGGTTCCGTCGCCACCAAAACCCCAATGACCCCCATCGGCTTCCTCAACCCCGAAGACCTGCGCCGCCTGACCGGCCGGGCCCGGGCCAACGGCCAGGAGGAATGGCTCAAGGCCGAGGGCATCCCGCACAAGCGCCAGGGCTCCGACATGCTGGTGATGTGGGCGCATGTCCAAGCCTGGATTGAGGCGATCAGATCCGGCATCTGTGGCGTGAGCTACACGCTCTCTGTCATCGTCCAAGTCGTCGCAGGAGTTCGGCGACCGTTTCTTCCTTGATTGCGAGCGGGTCAATCTGAACCGAGATAGCCTTCTGACACAGCGGGCATCCGTAAGCGACGCACTTCCACTTTGTTGTCTCGAACGGGACTTGGCCGTCAAGCGGCTTCATCGTCACACGGGTTATGGCTTTGTCGCAGTGCGGGCACTTCATGGCGCTTCCGTAAGTTGCGGAGAGCCAATTCTGCAGGAGGAGACACGCATCACCACGTCAGAACATGTTTGCGAACAACAGGCGCCAGGCGGGAACCTTGGGTGGGGGTTTGGGGTTGGCTTCGGCAATGGCATGCTCGTATTCGCAGGCCATCATCAGTGCCTTGAGCGTAGGCGGTGCTTTTGTCGAGATCTCGGCTGCGAAGCGCTTCTTCCAGGCTGCAACGTCATCCATCGTCAAGGCGTCACTCGTGACACCTTCGATCTCTGCGATCAACAGCATCAACTTGACGGCCAACTCGTTGTGAAGCACGCGCCGCGACGAGTAGTTGAATACTAGGGCAAGGAAGCCGAGGCCTGCGATAACGGAGGCTGCCAGCGGCAACAGTGTCTCCATGGCCCGAGCGAGAATGGTGGCGCCAAGGAGCACAGAAATCGCGGTAGTCGCCTTGTCAAGGCGGTCAAACCAAGCCTCGCGGCGACGGTGATAGCGGTAGGCAATCCAGAGGCGATGCCAAAGCTCGCAGCGCAGGCCCCACTCATCTGGCGGTCTGCGGGCAGGCGGCACGCTCTCCCCCACCTCGCTGGGCCGCTTGTCCATGTTCATTTTTTCGATGATGGCGGTGGCGAGGGAGCCGGGCGCGGCGAAGGTGGTGGCGCGGGGGAGTAGTACTCCAACCCCTTGTTTCGACCACCACCGTGCTCACGGGCAGGCCCCGGTCCCTGCGCTGGTCTAGGTTTGGGGGCTGGCGCAGGGCTGCTTGGCTTCTTGCTCACGCTATCTCCTCCTTGGTTGATGTCTGAGGTACGCAGCATAGCGATGCTGGCCTCGGCCTTGTCGTGCGTACTGCGTTGCGTACCTTCGCCCTGCGTCTCAGCGTCAGCGCGGCGATGTCGGCAACCACCCGTTGGGTGGACACCTGCATGGATACAGCCTTTTTGGATACCTTCCCCACCTCCGGCAACGGTAGGTTTTGGTGCCAACCTGAGCGCTAACCTCCGCGCGCTAACTTGGCGCTACTTGCAGGACATCATGCCCGGGCCCATGCTGGTGCACAGCGTGGACCTGCGCCCGCCTGACGCAGCCGCGGCTTCCATGAGCCGGCGCCGGTGTTCTTCGTTGTCGCGGTAGGCCTGTTGTGCGTCGTTGGAGGTCGCGCCCCCGCTGCGCTCGGCCACGGCGTTTCGCACGCACTCCTGTTTCGCGCGCTCGGCCAATTCCTGGCGCTTGCCCGACTTACCTTCGAACTGGCATTTCGATGGCGGGTTCTGCATCAGTGCATCGATGTCAGCACTTTCGCGGTACGCCTGTGCGGCCCGTCGATCTCCAGACGCGTCGATGGCATTCTGATGGACCGTCAGGCGCTGGCCGGCTGAACCTGAATCACATGGGCCGTCGCTGTAGACGATCTTCCCGCCAGGGCCTTTGCACTTGTTGACCTGGGCAGTGGCCGGAATACACGCAATGAGGAATGCCGCGACGACCAGTGCCTTCATGCCTTCACCCTTTCCGTTGAGATCGATTCTTGACGGATCACAAGCGGCCACAACTTGCATTGCACATAGGGCCGCTCAGCTCCATGGCCGGCCATTGTGTACGTAGGGTCGCACGTACTCAAGTCTGGCGCCAGATCACCGCCCCCCGGCATATGCTCATCATGCCGAACAATGGCCTTTCGCTGCCCGGACCGCGTTGACGGCAACCAGGCAGCCGGCGAGACTTCCCCAAATGAAGACCGCGACACCGCCACCACAAGAAACCGCGGGATGCCTAACCGTGCACCTGCCGGCCACACCGGAGTTCCCCGATGAGTCGACCGCGCGATTCGTCCTCATGACGCCCGACGCCTACGAGGAAGCGCTCAGCTCAGGGCGCTTGGTGCAGCCTTCGGATCACGAGCCCAAGACCTCGGACTCCGACGAGGGCTTCTAACCGTGTGGGTCACTTCGCGCGACTCGTTCCGATGGAAGTCGGCGCCCATGATGAACCACGTCCGTGGGAAAAATTCCCGACTGCCGGGTTTGCCTGAGAATCGCCGCCCATGGCAACACCAGAAGAAGTCACCGCATTTATCGAGCGCTGGCAGGGAGTTCAGGCCAGCGAGCTTGCGACGGCGCAGAGTTTCATCATGGAGCTGTGCGGGCTCTTGGGCGTCGACCGCCCGCACCCGACGCCCGAGCAGGACTACATGTTCGAGCGGCCGATCTCCTTCCAACACGGCGACGGGAGCACCAGCCCGGGGCGGATCGACTGCTACAAGCGCGGCCACTTTGTCCTTGAGGCGAAGAAAGTCAAGGCCGGCGCCCATACCAAGGGGTTCGACGACGCTCTGATGCGCGCACGCGCTCAGGGCGAGGGTTATGCGCGTGCCCTGCCTGCCACCGAGGGGCGGCCACCCTTCGTGATCGTGGTTGATGTCGGCCACGTCATCGAGGTCTATTCAGAGTTCACCCGGAGCGGCGGCACGTACACCCCCTACCCGGACCCCCGCAGCCACCGCATCAACCTGGCCAGCCTGGCGAGCGAGGGCGTTATAGAACGGCTGCGCGCCATCTGGCTCGACCCGATGTCGCTTGACCCGGCTCGCGCGAACGCCCGGGTCACCCGCCAGGTGGCCGCGGATCTTGCCGGCGTCGCCCGCAGCCTCGAGACCGATGGCCACTCACCGCAGGTCGTCGCAGCGTTTCTGACCCGCTGCTTGTTCTCCATGTTTGCTGAGGACGTGGGGCTTCTGCCCGCTGTCCCGAGCGGCGATGGGGCTTTCGTGGATCTTCTCAAACGCTACGCCGAGGACCCGCCCACCCTGCAGCGCATGATGGCCGCGCTGTGGGCAGACATGGACCGCGGCGGATTTAGCGCGGCCCTGGCGAAGGACGTGCTGCACTTCAATGGCAAGTTGTTCAAGGCGCCTGGCGCCGATGGGTACGCGCTGATCTTGCGTCCAGACCAGATTCTCGGCCTGCTGGCGGCGGCAGGCGCGAGCTGGCGGGAAGTCGAGCCTTCGATCTTCGGCACCCTTCTGGAGCGTGCTCTGGACGCCGACGAACGTCATGCCCTGGGTGCCCACTACACGCCGAGGGCCTACGTAGAGCGCCTGGTGTTGCCCACCGTGGTTGAACCCCTGCGGTCCGAGTGGGCCGATGTCCAGGCCGCGGCGCTGCTGCTGGCCACGGAGGCAAATGCGCTCGAAGGCAAGAAGCGGGACGAGAAGCTGCGCGAGGCTCGCGAGGAGATCCGCCGCTTCCACCATCGACTGTGCACGCTGCACGTGCTGGACCCGGCATGTGGCAGCGGCAACTTTCTCTACGTGACCTTGGAGCACCTCAAGCGCCTCGAAGGCGAAGTGCTCAACCAACTCGAAGCCTTGGGCGAGGTACAGGACCGTCTGGGGCTGGCCGGGGAGACGGTCACCCTCGAACAACTCCGCGGCATCGAGATCAATCAACGCGCCGCTGCATTGGCTGAACTCGTGCTCTGGATTGGCTGGCTGCAGTGGCAGGTGCGCACGCGTGGGCTGGCAAGCGTGGCCGAGCCGGTGGTGCACGACTACGGCAATATCGAGCACCGTGACGCAGTGCTGGCCTACGACGGCACTGAGCCGATGACCAACGCCAACGGCCAGCCGCTGACGCGCTGGGACGGGCAGTCCTACAAGCCTCACCCCGTCACCGGCCAGCCGGTGCCAGACGAGGCGGCACAAGAGGTGCAGTGGCGCTACGTGACCCCCCGGCAGGCCGAGTGGCCCAAGGCCGATTTCATCGTGGGCAACCCGCCGTTCATTGGCGCGGGCGCCATGCGCGGCGCCCTGGGGGATGGTTACGTGGAAGCCCTTCGGGGCAGTTGGCCCAAGGTGCCTGAGAGCGCTGACTTCGTCATGTGGTGGTGGCACCATGCCGCCGAACAGGTCCGCGCAGGGCAGGCCGAGCGCTTCGGCTTCATCACCACCAACAGCCTGCGCCAGACCTTCAATCGCCGTGTGGTCCAACAGGCCATGGACGGCGGGCGGCTGTCGCTGGTCTATGCCGTGCCCGACCATCCTTGGGTGGACAGCGCCAACGGCGCTGCCGTGCGCATCGCTATGACCGTGGCCGCCCCTGGCCAGCACGAGGGGCGGCTTCAAACGGTCGAGAGCGAGACACAGGGCGACTTTGGCGAGGTGACGGTGTCGTTAGCGGAGCGGCGGGGGCTGATACACGCCGACCTGTCAGTGGGGGCCAACGTCGCTAGTGCGGGACCATTGCGCTCCATGGGGGGAGTCTCTTCGCCCGGCGTCAAGCTGCATGGTGCCGGCTTCATCGTCACTCGCGAAGAGGCGGCCGGCCTTGGACTGGGTACTGTGCCGGGGCTTGAGCGCCACATCCGGGAGTACCGCAACGGGCGTGACCTCACGGCCACGCCCCGCGGCGTGCTCGTGATTGACTTGTTCGGGTTGAGCGCCGAAGAAGTCCGGCAGCGTTACCCGGGCGTGTACCAGTGGGTTCTGGAGAGGGTCAAGCCAGAGCGTGACCAAAACAACCGGGCTGTCTACCGCGACAACTGGTGGGTGTTTGGTGAGCCGCGCAAGGACTTGAGGCCCGCCCTGAAGGGGCTTTCGCGGTACATCGTCACCGTCGAGACGGCCAAGCATAGGGTGTTTCAGTTCTTGGACGCGAGCGTGCTTCCGGACAACATGCTCATCGCGATTGCAAGCGATGACCCTTTCCACCTTGGCGTGTTGTCGAGCTCTGTGCATGTGCGTTGGGCGCTGGCGACTGGAGGACGTCTGGGGGTGGGCAACGACCCGCGCTACAACAAGTCGCGCTGCTTTGAAACATTCCCCTTCCCCGACGTTGACCCGGCGGGGGTGCTCGCCGAGCGCATCCGCGCGCTCGCCGAGCAAATCGACGCCCACCGCAAGACCCAACTCGCGGCGCACCCGGACGCCACGCTCACGGCCACGTACAACGTACTGGAGAAGCTGCGCAGCGGTGAGGCACTGACCGCCAAAGAGAAGGTCATCCACGAACTCGGCCTGGTGGGCGTGCTCAAGAGCATGCATGACGAGTTGGACGTCGCTGTGCTGCAGGCTTACGGCTGGGCCGACCTGACGCTGCCCGCCGACACCGACACGCTGCTGGTCCGGCTGGTAGATCTGAATGCAAAGCGTGTCGCCGAGGAAGCGGCAGGCACGGTGCGCTGGCTGCGCCCCGAGTTCCAGCAGATGGGATATGGCGAGCAGACGCAGATCGAGGCAGACGAGGAAGCGGATCAGGCCGAGCCAACCGTGCCTGCCGCGGCGGTGCCAGTCGCCAAACGCCCATGGCCGTCTGGGCTCGCAGAGCAGATCAAGGCCGTGGCCGAGGTGCTGTCTGCATCAGCCGCGCCCCTGGGGCTCGACGAGATTGCCGCGCATTTCAAGGCGCGTGGTCGCTGGCGTGATCGTCTGCCGACGATTCTGCAGACGCTGGAGGCGCTGGGGCGCGCGAGACAGTCGGCTGAGGCGCGTTGGCGTCACTCGGTGGGGTAGACGGTTCAGGCGAGCGTCTGGCGGGTCTGGGGCCGTAGCCGTGGAGGGCGGAGAACGTCGTCCGCTCGCGGTGCAGCGACTCATGTTCGATCAGAAGATCGACTTCCGGCCCACCCTTGAGCGCGACGAGAACCGCCGTGCGATCGATTCCAGGAAAGAATACCTGAGCGATCACGAACCTTGCTCCGGCAGGTAGGGCAGACTGCCGACCGACGAGGCCCGTGTGCTGCACATGCCACCTCGCTCCATCCCCGACCAGGCGACGCGCAACCTCGGCGACGAGGTCGGACCCGTCCAGTTCCGAGTCGAAGCGTTTGCCATCGATCTCGAACCACCGATCCTTGATGATCGCTGGCCCCTGTCCACAGTTCTCGACCGACATGCTCAGCGTGGTGCCATGGTCCTCTTGCACAAAGGACTCACCCCATGCGAGGAAGGGCTGAACGGTGAGTTTGTCGTGGCGGTGAGAAAGTCGCGCTTGATAAATCGTGGCGGCTACTGCCGTCACTGCCACCACGAGAGAGCAGAGCGCGATGAGTTCCGAGGCGTTCACAATCGTCACGAGGTGGCGGACGTGCCAAAGGGCACCTGCTCCACAGCGACGCGCGCAAGGTTCAAGAAGGCAGACTCGCTCATCACCGTCAATCCCGCTCCTCTGTACATCGCAAGTACCAGCTCGAGCCGGCGCACCACATCGCTGTTGGTGCCCTCGCGAAACTCTTGAACGCGCTCGCAGTAGCTCCTGAAGGAGTGAATCTTCTCTCCCCGATCTCCGAAATGGTGGAGGATGCGGAATGCCGGCGTGGCGAAGCCCAGCGATTCAAGCTCGTCGAGCAGCTCTATGGCTCTGCGCGGGGAACTGGTGCCCATCGGATCAGTGGTTCGGCCGCCTGCGTCGCCATCAGGTTGAACTGCGGGCGCAACTTCGCGCAGCAACTGCGTCCAACACATCATCGGCTCAGCGTTCGCCTTGAAGTCGCTGGCTCGCGGCTCGCCGAACTCAGGCAATGATGATTCGTCATGCTCTGATTTTGGATTCATGGGCGCAGTGTCGGCCGCACCGAAGTGGTCGTCAAGGTCGGACTAGGCTACAGACAACTCACCCAGCCTGGCCGCCCATGGTTCAATCCTCACTCCCGAGCGAAGAACGAGTTCCAAACGCCCGGGCGCTCCGTCCGCAAGTACCTTGCCGCCGCGCCTTTCCCGTACTTGGCGTCAAAGAACGCGATGATGGCTGGGTC
>VFQM010002754.1_pt1 | contig 12296 bp, 8 predicted proteins | sample 3512391 | NCBI WGS metagenome assembly VFQM01 (sample SAMN10412369, study PRJNA504923) | tailings metagenome | isolation source: Replicate 1 from Balatoc abandoned mine | place: Philippines
TTCCTGTGCCTGTCGAAGGGCATCTCCGGCGGCTACCTGCCGCTCTCGGTCGTGCTCACCACCGACCGCGTCTACGAAGCCTTCTACGACGACGCGACGGCGCGCGGCTTCCTGCATTCGCACTCCTACACCGGCAACGCGCTCGCCTGCCGCGCCGCGCTGGCGACGCTGGACATCTTCGCGTCCGACGACGTGCTGGAAAAGAACAAGGCGCGCGGCGACAAGCTGGAAACGCTGCTGGCACCGCTCGCGACGCACGAGAAGGTCCGCCACTTCCGCCGCTGCGGCATGATCCTCGCGTTCGACGTCGAGGCGGACGCCGGCTTCGGCCGCCGCTTCTACCGCGAGGCGCTCTCGCGCGAGCTGCTGCTGCGGCCGATGGGCAACACCGTCTATTTCATGCCGCCCTACATCCTGACCGACGACGACGCGGCCTTCCTCGCCGCCGGCGCCGCCGCCGCGCTGGAGGCCGCTCTGCGATGATCTGGGACGAACTGGAAAGCGGCCTCGCCGAACTCGCCGCCGACGGCCTGCTGCGCCGCCGGCGCGTGCTCGATTCGCCCTGCAGCCCGGAGTGCGTGGTCGACGGCCAGGCCGTCGTCAGCTTCTGCAGCAACGACTACCTCGGCTTCGCCAATCATCCCGAACTGGTCGCCGCGGCACAGGCTGCGGCGGCGCAGTGGGGCGTCGGCAGCGGCGCCTCGCACCTCGTCTCCGGCCACCTGCGCCCGCACGAGGAAGCGGAAGCGGCGCTCGCCGAATTCGTCGAGTTCCCGGCGGCGATCACGCTGTCCACCGGCTACATGGCCAACCTGGCCATCGTGCCGGCGCTGGTCGGCCGCGGTGATGCGGTCTTCGCCGACAAGCTGAACCACGCCTCGCTGATCGATGCCGTGCAGCTCTCGCGCGCCGAGAGCCACCGCTACCTGCACGGCGACGTCGCCGGGCTGTCGGCGATGCTCGCGGCGAGCACCGCGAAAAGGAAGCTGATCCTCACCGATGCGGTGTTCAGCATGGACGGCGACATCGCCCCGCTGCCGCAGCTCTACGAACTAGCCGAGCGGCACGACGCCTGGCTGGTGATCGACGACGCGCACGGCTTCGGCGTGCTCGGCGATGAAGGCCGCGGCACGCTGTCGCACTTCGCGCTGCCGGCCGACCCGCGCGTGATCCTGATGGGCACGCTGGGCAAGGCCGCCGGCGTCGCCGGCGCCTTCGTCGCCGCCGACCGGCGGGTGATCGACTGGCTGGTGAACAAGGCGCGCAGCTACATCTTCACTACCGCCGCGAGCCCGATCCTCGCCGCGACGGTGACGCAGAGCGTCGCGCTGATCGAAGCTGCCGACGACCGCCGCGCGCACCTGCAGGCGCTGGTCGCGCAGCTGCGCGCCGGCGTCGCCGACCTGCGCTGGAACCTGCTGCCGTCGGAGACGGCGATCCAGCCGCTGATCATCGGCGACAACCACGAGGCGCTGCGCGTCGCCGGCGCGCTCTTCGAGCGCGGCCTGTGGGTGCCGGCGATCCGTCCGCCGACGGTAGCCAAGGGCACCGCCCGCCTGCGCATCTCGCTCTCGGCCGCGCACACCGAGGCGCACGTCGCGCAACTGCTCGATGCGCTGAAGGCGCTGGCATGACCCTGCGCATCGTCAGCGGCGGCCAGGCCGCCGGCCCCGACCTCGCGCTGGTGCATGGCTGGGGCCTCGGCAGCGGCGTCTGGGACGGTGTCGCCGACGCATTGGCCAACCCTCTCGGCGAACGCTTCCGCATCCACCGCGTCAGCCTGCCCGGCTACGACGGCAGCGCCGACGACGGGCGCGATTTCGCGCAGACCGCGGCCGCCATCGCCGACGCGCTCCCGGCCGGCGCAACGCTGTGCGGCTGGTCGCTCGGCGGAATGCTGGCGCTCGCCGCCGCCGCGGCGCGCCCCGGCCACTTCGCGCGGCTGGTGCTGATCGGCACGACGCCGAAGTTCGTGCAGGCCGAGGGCTGGCCCTGCGCGCAGGTGCCGGAGAACCACGCCACCTTCACCCGCGCCGTGGCCAAGGCCGCCGCGGCGACGCTGACCCGCTTCGTGATGCTCTTCAACCAGGGCGACGACAAGGCACGCGCGGTGGTCCGCGCACTGACGCCGCTCTTGGCCGCCGGCCTGCCGTCGGCGCCGGTGCTCGCGAAGGGGCTCGACTGGCTGCGCGACGTCGACCTGCGTGCGGCGGTGCCCGGCATCGCCACACCGGCACTGGTCGTGCATGGCGACTGCGACCCGCTGATGCCGATCGCCGCCGGCGAATGGCTGGCAGCGAACCTGCCGCAAGCGCGCCTCGAACGCTTCGCCGGCAGCGCGCACGCCCCCTTCCTCGCCGACCCGGCACACTTCGCCGCCTGCCTCTCTCAGTTCTGCAATGAGCCTGCCTGAGAAGCACCGCATTCGCAGCGCCTTCTCCCGCGCTGCTGCCAGCTACGACGCAGCGGCCGTCCTGCAGCGGACGGTCTGCGAGCGACTGTTGCGGCAGCTGGCCGATGCACCGGCACCCGGCGACATTCTCGATGCCGGCTGCGGCACCGGCTATGGCGTCGGTCTGCTGCAGCAGCGCTGGCCGCAGGCACGCATCGTCGCTGCCGACTTTTCCGAGGCGATGGCAGTAACGACGCGCGACAAGGTGTCGGCTGCACCGTTCACCTCGCCCGCCACCGCCTGCACCATCGCCGACATCGAAGTCCTGCCCTTCGCTGCGGCGAGCTTCGACCTCTGGTGGTCCAGCCTGACCGTGCAATGGTGCGACGCAGCCAGCGTCCTGCGCGAGGCGGCGCGCGTGCTGCGCCCGGGCGGGCGACTGGCGATAAGCACGCTCGGCACCGGCACCTACTCCGAGCTGCGGGAAGCCTTCGCCGCTGTCGACGGCCATCGCCATACCCTCGACTTTGCCGCGGCCGAGCAGCTGGCCGATACGGCCGCAAGCGCCGGCCTCAGGGACATACGCCTGCACCGCGAGACGCTGACGCTCTGTTACCCCGACCTCAGGCAGTTGCTCGGCGCCGTCAAGGCGATCGGCGCCAATGCCCTTGGCACCGGCCGACGCCGGGGCATGATGGGCAAGACGGCATGGCAGGCGCTGGCGGCTGCCTACGAACGCCAGCGTCTGGCCGACGGCCTGCCGGCGAGCTACGATGTCGTCTTGCTGACGGCCCGGCGATGATGCCTGCCGTCGACGTCCGGTGGCGCGTGTCCCGGCAGGAAAGCCATCGAGAACACTGAGAGACGAGAACCACCGGCATGAAGATCGAGCAGCGGACCGTCACCGACATCGCATCGCTGAAGGCGGCGATCGCCCCCCTCCAGGCCATTGCCCCGCAATGGGTGCTCGTTTTCGGCAGCGTCTCCTTCATGACTTCCCCGGAAATGGCAACGACCCTGCGCGCAGCCTTTCCCGATGTCGCGCTGCAGGGCTGCTCGACCGCCGGCGAAATCGCCGGCCATGTCGTTGACGACGACGGCTGCGTCATCACCGCGATCCATTTCGATTCCGTGAGCATCCGCCGCGCAGCGACCCCGCTCGCCGGCATGGGCGACTCGCGCGCTGCCGGCATCCGCATCGGCGAGCAACTGAAGGCAGACGAGCTGCGTGCCGTCGTGGTCCTCGCCCCGGGAGTCGCCATCAACGGCAGTGCGCTGGTCGACGGCATCGCTTCGGTGATCGGCGACAGCATCCCGTTGACGGGCGGCCTCGCCGGCGACGGCAGCGCCTTTCAGCGCACCTGGACCCTCTCTGCCGACGGCATCAGCGACGACGGCATCGTCGCCATCGGCCTCTGCGGCGACCGCCTCCGCTTCGGCCACGGCTCCTTCGGCGGCTGGGAATCCTTCGGGCCGGCGCGCAAGGTCACGCGCCACGAGGGCAACGTCCTCTACGAACTCGACGGGGTACCGGCGCTCGAAATCTACAAGCGCTACCTCGGTGACTACGCGTCCTACCTGCCCTCCTCCGGCCTGCTCTTCCCCTTCGCCATGCTCGGCCAGAACCACGACGAGGTCGGCCTCATCAGGACCATCCTCGGCGTTTCCGAAGCCGACGGCAGCCTGACGCTGGCCGGCGAGATCCAGGCCGACGGCTATCTGAAGCTGATGCACGCCAGCACCGACAGTTTGATCGACGGTGCCGAAACGGCTGCCGAAACGGTTGCCGCGATGAACGACGGTGTGCGCAACGGCCTCGCCATCCTGGTCAGCTGCGTCGGCCGCAAGCTGGTGATGGGCGAGCGGGTCGACGAGGAAGTCGAGGCCGTCGGCGACATCCTCGGACCGGACGTCGTCCTCACCGGTTTCTATTCGTATGGCGAGATCAGCCCGATGGCGTCCGGCACCTCGTGCAAGCTGCACAACCAGACGATGACCATCGCCTTCATCGCCGAATCCTGAACGCTCATGAACCGCCTCCTTCTGCGCCAGATCAAGCGTGTCACCGGCATCACCGACGATACCGCGCTCGAACGGCTCGTCGGCGAACTCGGCAAGATCGGCCAACGGCCGGACCTGTCGCCCGAGGCTGCGGCGCTGCTCGGGAACTTCGGTGTCTTCCTGGCCAGCGTCGAAGGGGCTTATGCCCAGCACGACCGTGACCTCGCCCTGCGCACCCGCAGTCTGGAACTCTCCTCGGAAGAGCTGACGGCCGCCAACGAACGCCTGCGCGAAGATCTGCTGAGCCGCAACCGCGCCCTCAAGTCGCTGCGCGAAACCGCCCTCGGCCTGCTCGCCGACGATGCCAGCGCCACCAGCGCCGCCTCGCTGGCGACGAACGACCTCGAATCGCTGACCATCCTGATGGCGCAGCTCGTCGAGCAGCGGGAAGCCCAGCGGCGCGAGCTCGACAGCCAGCGTTTTGCACTGGACCAGCACGCCATCGTCAGCATCACCGATGCTGCAGGCAACATCCTCTATGCCAACCAGCGCTTCTGCGACATCACCGGCTATTCGCAGGAGGAACTGATCGGGCAGAACCATCGCATCGTCAAGTCTGGCCAGCACCCGCCGGAAGTCTTCGCCGGGATGTGGAACACCATCTCGGCCGGCCAGGTCTGGCACGGCGAGCTCTGCAACCGGAAGAAGGACGGCAGCCACTACTGGGTGGCGGCGACGATCGTGCCCTTTCTCGACGCTGCCGGGCTGCCCACGCGCTACATCGGCATCCGTACCGACATCACCGAGCGCAAGGCGATGGAGGCCAGGATCCAGGAGCAGCTGCTGCTGGTCGAGGAGCTGGTCGAAGCGATCCCGCTGCCGCTCTACTTCAAGGATACCGGGGGGCGCTACCTGCGCATCAACCGCGCTTTCGAACTCTTCTTCTCGGCCCGCCGCGAAGACCTGCTGGGAAAGACGCTGCACGAACTGCTCTCGCCGGAAGATGCCGGCATCCACCTGGAGAAGGATGCCGAGCTCCTGCGCACCGGCGGCAGCCAGGTGTACGAAGCCCGCGTCGTCTCGCGCGACGGCATCGTGCACGACACCATCTACCGCAAGGCGGCCCTGACCCGGCCGGATGGCAGCATCAGCGGCCTGCTCGGTGCGATCGTCGACATCACCGAACGCCGCGAGGCCGAGCAGGCGCTGCGCCAGGCGATGGAGACGGCCGAGGCGGCCAACCGCGCCAAGAGTGAATTCCTGGCCAACATGAGCCACGAGATCCGGACGCCGATGAACGGCGTCATCGGCATGACCGAACTGACGCTGGGCACGAAGCTCGACGACGAGCAGCGCGAGTACCTGCAGATCGCGAAGTCCTCGGCCGAATCGCTGCTGACGATCATCAACGACATCCTCGATTTCTCGAAGATCGAGGCCGGCAAGCTGGCGATCGAGCGCATTTCCTTCCACCTGCCGCGGCTCGTCAGCGAGACGGCCAAGTCGCTGGCGCTGCGCGCCCACGAAAAGAACCTCGAACTGATCATCGACCTCGACCCGACGCTGGCGTCTTTCGTCATGGGCGATCCGGGCCGCCTGCGCCAGGTCCTGGTCAACCTGATCGGCAACGCGATCAAGTTCACCGAGAAGGGCGAAATCGTCGTTCGCGTGCGCAAGCACACCGGCAACATCATCCGTTTCGAAATCCGCGACAGCGGCATCGGCATCGCCGCCGACAAGCTGGGGCTGATCTTCGATGCCTTCGTTCAGGAAGACACGTCCACCACCCGGCGCTTCGGCGGCACCGGCCTCGGCCTGACCATCTGCAATCGCCTGGCGGGCATGATGGGCGGCCGGATCCGGGCCGAAAGCACCCTCGGCCAGGGCAGCACCTTCCACGTCGAACTGCCGCTCCCCCCGGATGTGGCAAGAACAAGCGAGCCGTCCCCGCTGGCCTCGCTCGACGGGCTGACTGCGCTGATCGTCGATGACAACGCGACCAACCGGCTGATCCTGAGCGAAACCCTTGCCTCCTGGGGCATGCAGGTCAGCGCGAGCAGCTCGGCCACCGAGGCCCTCGCCGCGCTGCAGGCAGACCCGCTGCCGGCGCTGATCGTCCTCGACGCCCACATGCCGGATATCGACGGCTTCGAACTTGCCGCGCGCCTGCAGGCGGACGCGCGCCTCGCCCGGGTGCCGAGAATCATGCTCTCGTCCGGCGCCACCGGCACCACCGGCGGCGAAGGCGGCCGCTGCCAGTCGCCGGACATCGCCGCCTACTTCACGAAGCCGGTCGCCCGGCAGGAACTCCTCGCCGGCGTACACGCCGTGCTCGGCCACCCTCCCGCTGCAGCGATTGCTGACAGCCCGGTCACCCGCCATTCGCTGCGCGAGGATCGACAGACCCTTTCGGTGCTTCTCGTCGAGGACCATGCGATCAACCAGAAACTGGCGATCAGCCTGCTCGAAAAGTGGGGCCATCGCGTCACGCTGGCCGAGAACGGGCAGCTCGCACTCGACCGCGTTGCCGAGCAGCCCTTCGACCTGATCCTGATGGATCTCCAGATGCCGGTCATGAGCGGCATCGAGGCGACCCAGCGCCTGCGGCTTGCCGGCTGCACGACACGCATCGTCGCAATGACGGCGAATGCGATGGAAGGCGACCGGGAGTTCTGCCTGGAAGCCGGCATGGACGACTACATCGCCAAGCCGATCAAGGCCGACGAACTGCACGCGCTCATCCATCGTCCGCCGGCAAGCGGCAACGGCAGTGCGGGCGGGCCCGCGGATACCGGTTTCGACTACGCCGGCGCGCTGGCCACTGCCGACCAGGAAATCGTCGAAGTCATCGCCCCGCTCTTTCTCGAAGCCTGCGAGGACAACCTGAGCAGCCTGCGCCGCGCACTGGCGGCCGGCGACGAAAAGCTGGCGCTGCGCGAAGCCCACACGCTGCGCGGGCTGGTGGCGAACTTCAATGCCATCCCGGCAATCGAGCAGGCGCGAGCCATCGAGAACGCACTCCAGCGTGCGGACATCGACACTGCCCGCGGTGCCATGCCAGCGTTTGAAGCAGCCCTTGGACAGCTGATCGCCGTGCTGCGCGAGCACGGTCAGATCCGCTGAACTTCCGCACGTTCCGCACATTGCCCGCATCCACCACACCCGACCGCGAAGCCCACCCCATGCAAGCCGCCTACTTCATCGCCGGAACCGATACCGAGATCGGCAAGACCCACGCCGCCTGCGCGCTGCTGCACGCCTGCCGCGCCCGCGGCCTCAGTGCCGTCGGCATGAAGCCGGTCGCCGCCGGAACCGATGCGGCCGGCGTGAACGAAGACGTTGCCGCGCTGATCGCCGCTTCCTCGATCGAGGCGCCGATGGCCGAAGTCAATCCCTGGTGCTTCGCCGACCCGATCGCCCCGCACATCGCCGCGCGCGAGGCTGGCGTGACCATGAGTGCGGCGCCGGTGCTTGGTGCTTTCAACCAGCTCGGCAAGCGGGCCGATGTGGTCATCGTCGAGGGCGTCGGCGGCTTTCTGGTGCCGCTCGCCGACGGCTTCGACGCCGCCGATCTGGCGGTCTCGCTGGCGCTGCCGGTGATCCTGGTCGTCGGCATGCGCCTCGGCTGTCTCAACCATGCGCTGCTGACCCAGGAAGCGATCCGCGCGCGCGGGCTGCATCTCGCCGGCTGGATCGCCAACCGCATCGATCCGCAGATGAGCCGTTTCGAGGAAAACCTCGCCACGCTGCAGGCACGTCTCGACGCACCGCTGCTCGGTGTCATCCCCCACGGCATGTCGGCTGCCGATGCAGCCGGATGCCTGCGACTGCCCGAGCCGACCTGAGCCGGCCGCCAGCAGACGAAGCTAGTGGTCTGCTTCGCAATTAACGCGACACGAAAGCTTGTCTTTGTGCCGCTGGCGTTGTTGCTCATCCTCGCGATAGCTACGGCTATCGCTGCGGTTCGCGCCTAGCCAGCGGCGCAAATCCCGCACTTTCGTCCAGTCACGCCAATTACGAAGCAGACCACTAGTCGGCCGCTGGCAGCGGCAATTCCTTGAGGATTGTCCAGGCGTACATCAGGCTGGCCTCGGTGAATTCGAGCCCGCTTTCCTCGTCCCGCCACCAGAACGCGCCCCGCGCATCGCTGCCCAGGCAACGCCAGCGGCGCTGTTCGCCGCTGCACAGTTCGATCAGGTAGAGACGCCCGGCCTGCGGCGGCGGTAACGACATCAGGCCGCTCCGTCCTCGCCGGCGAGTATCGCTGCCAGATCGCCAAGCGCGATCTGCAGCTGCGGCACCCGTGCGGCCGCCGCGGCGAAGTCGCCGTCCTTCGCCAGCGTCTCGATCTCGAACGCCAGCGCGGCCTCGGCCTTGCAGGCAAAGGTGCTGAGCAGCCCCTTGCAGGTATGCGCCTCGCGCTTGAGGACCGCTGCGTCGCCGGATTCGACAGCCGCCTGCAGCGCTGCCGCATAGCCCGGCGCGTCCTGCACGAACATGGCCGCCACCGAGCGATACAGCTCCTCGTCGCCGCCCAGGCAGGCGATGACGCCCGCGCGGTCGAAGGCTTTCGCCGGCATGGCAGCCGGCGTACCGGTGGGCCCTGCGTCGCCGGCAGGTTTTGAAAATTCGACCGCCGGCGCCCTGGCGTCGATCTTGTCCGGCAGGCAGCGAGCCAGCTCGGCGAACATCTCCTCCTGACGGATCGGCTTCGAGACATAGCCGTCCATGCCGCCTTCGATGCAGCGCTCGCGGTCGCCGCGCATGGCATTGGCGGTCATGGCGATGATCACCTGGTGCCGGCCGCTGGCGAGCTCAGCCTGGCGAATCCGCTGCGTCGCCTCGAAGCCGCCCATCACCGGCATCTGGATATCCATCAGGACCAGATCGAAATCCTCTTCGGCAAGCGCCTGCAGCGCCTCCTCGCCGTTGTTGCAGACGCGCACGCGATGCCCCCGCCGTTCGAGCAGGGTCACGGCGAGACGCTGGTTGATCAGATTGTCCTCGGCCAGCAGGATGCGCAGTGCCAGCAGTCCGGGCGCGCGAACAGGCTCGACCGTCGGCGCCAGCGACGTGCCGATGCCGACCCGCAGCGTGAAATGGAAGGCGCTGCCGGCACCGGGGGCGCTGACCACCCAGATCCGCCCGCCCATCATCGACACCAGCTTCTGGCAGATGGCGAGGCCGAGCCCGGTGCCGCCGAAGCGGCGGGTGATCGAACCGTCCGCCTGCGAGAAGGCATCGAAGATGTTCGCCTGTTTTTCCGGCGCGATGCCGATGCCGGTATCGCTGACCGCACAATGGATCTCGACCTCGTCGGCCGCTGCTGCCGGGAGGACGTCGACACGGACGCTGACACTGCCCATCTCGGTGAACTTGAGCGCGTTGCCGACCAGGTTGATGAGGATCTGGCGCAGCCGGACCGGGTCGCCGACGATGATCTCCGGCACGGTCGCCGCGACGAAGTGATCGAGGCGCAGGCCCTTCTGCTCGGCACGGAAGGAAAGCGGGCGCAGGGTCTGCGCGAGTTCGTCGCGCAACGAGAAGGCGATGCGCTCGATTTCCAGCTTGCCGGCCTCGATCTTCGAGAAGTCGAGGATGTCGTTGATGATCACCAGCAGCGCATCGGCCGAGGCCTTGACCATCTCCAGGTACTCGCGCTGTTGCGGTTCGAGGCGCGTCTCCAGCGCCAGATCGGTCATGCCGATGATGCCGTTCATCGGCGTCCGGATCTCGTGGCTCATGTTGGCGAGGAAGTCGCTCTTCGCGGTGTTCGCCTGCTCGGCGGCCGCCCGTGCCTGAAGAATCTCGGTCTCCACCTGCTTGCGTTCGGTGATGTCGCGGAACAGCCAGAGGTGGCCGCGGCAGTCTTCGGCCTGCGGCATCGACGGGAACAGGTAGATCGGCACATAGTCGAGTTCGGCGACGCGCCCGTCGGCGAGCAGCAGCTCGTGTGCCAGCATCGGCGCCCGCTCGACGAGCAGCGTTTCGGTCAGCGACGTGAACGCCGACGGGTCGGCGGTCGCGTCGGCACAGCGACGCAGGAGCTCGTCGGCCGGCGTGCCGATCAGCTCGCTGCTTGCCACGTCGAGGCCGAACAGGGCGCAGAAGGTCTGGTTGCCGGTGACCACGCGCCCGGCCTCGTCTTCGACGAGAACGCCGGTCTGCATGCTTTCGATCAGCGCCGTCAGGCGGGACGAGGTCGCCAGCAGGAATTCCTCGCTGCGCTTGCGTTCGGTGATGTCCTGGAAGGCGGCCACCGCACCGACGAAGACCTCGCCCTCGTAGATCGGCATCGACACCACCGATACCGGGAACAGGGTGCCGTCCTTGCGCGTGAAGGCGTCGAAATCGGAGCGGAAGACATGGCCGGCCACCACCGAGGCGTGCATCGGGCACTCCTCCTTGTCGAGCGGAATGCCGGTAGAGGTCTGGAAATGGAACAGATCGTGCGCGACCTTGCCGACCAGTTCGTCACGCTGCCAGCCGAGCAGGCGTTCGGCCTCGGCATTGACGAAGGTGCAGCGGCCGTCGGCGTCGACGGCCACCACGCCTTCGCCGAGGGCATCGGTCAGACTGTTCAGGAAGCGGTTGCTCTCCTGGATCTTGTCTTCCTGCTGGCGGAGGCGAAGCGAGGCGTGATTGAGGGCGGCGATCAGTTGCTCGATTTCCACGTTGCCGTGAAAGACCGGCAGGGTCTGGCCGCGCGAGGTGTCGAGCTGGCCGGCGAATTCCGAGGCACGGCGCAGCGTATGCATGGTGCGGCCGAGGAACATCATCAGGAGTGCCGTGCTGACGACGACGGCGGCGATCGCCGTGGCGATGCTGCCCTGCCATTGCTCGCTGCGCGCCCGGGCCAGTTCGCCGAGACTCGCCGAGGCGACGACCCAGCCGCCGACCGGGCCTTCGCCCGAAAGAGGCTGCAGCACCGTGAGGTCGCCACTCGCCGAACGGCGGCTGGCCGGCATCCGCTCTGCCGGCAGCGCTTCCTGGCCGACCGGGTCGAGATCGATGCCGATGCGGCCGTTGGCATTGCGGATGACGCGTACCAGCGCGCGCCCGTCGTTGTCGAAAACGCCCAGCGCCTGCAACGAAGGATAGTCGGCCGAAACGCGCAGGACCTTCTCGACCGCCGCCATGTCGCCGCGGGCCAGCGGGTCGGCGATGCCGGCGACCAGGCTGCGCGCCAGCGACGCCATCTGCTGCTGGAGTTGCCGCTCGTTGTGCCTTGCCTGCTCGCGATCGATGATCCAGGTGTGGATGAAGATGGTGAGCAGGAACAGCAGGGAGACGAGCAGCGCGATCTGGACGCTGAGGCGACGCGGCAGGATCACAACTCGGGCACCTCGGTGTCGCGGAAGCGCTCGCGGATCAGCAGGGCCTCGTCCCAGACGGACAGGAAGGCATCGACGCAGGCCGGATCGAAATGGCTGCCCGCGTTCTCCTGCAGGAAGGCCCGGGCCTTCTCGACCTCCCAGGCCCGCTTGTACGGGCGCTCCGAGGTCAGGGCATCGAAGACGTCGGCAACGGCGACGATGCGCCCGAAGAGCGGGATCGCCTGTCCGGTGAGGCCTTTCGGATAGCCGGAACCGTCGAATTTCTCGTGGTGCGCCAGCGCGATCTCGGCGCCGGTCTGCAGTATCGGCGAGCCGCTGTCCTTGAGCAGGTCATGGCCCAGGCTGGCGTGGTTCTGCATGACGCTGAACTCTTCCGGCGTCAGCTTGCCCGGCTTCAGCAGGATGTAGTCGGGAATGCCGATCTTGCCGACGTCGTGCATCGGCGCCGCCTGCAGCAGCAGCTCGCGGGTCCGCTCGTCGAGGCCGAGCCGCTCGGCGATCAGGGCCGAGTAATGCGCCATGCGCTGGATGTGGGCACCGGTCTCCGGGTCCCGGAACTCGGCTGC
>VFQM010002755.1_pt1 | contig 12294 bp, 12 predicted proteins | sample 3512391 | NCBI WGS metagenome assembly VFQM01 (sample SAMN10412369, study PRJNA504923) | tailings metagenome | isolation source: Replicate 1 from Balatoc abandoned mine | place: Philippines
GTCGTCATCGACGAGCTGGCCGACCTGATGATGGTCGTCGGCAAGAAGGTCGAGGAGCTGATCGCCCGTCTCGCGCAGAAGGCGCGCGCCTCGGGCATCCACCTGATCCTGGCGACGCAGCGGCCGTCGGTCGACGTCATCACTGGCCTGATCAAGGCCAACATCCCGACGCGCATCTCGTTCCAGGTGTCGTCGAAAATCGACTCGCGCACGATCCTCGACCAGATGGGCGCCGAGGCTCTGCTCGGCCAGGGCGACATGCTCTGGCTGGCGCCCGGCACCGGTTACCCGACGCGAGTCCATGGCGCCTTCGTCGCCGACGACGAGGTGCATCACGTCGTCGATTACCTGAAGAAGGCTGGTGTGCCCGAGTACGTGGACGGCGTGCTGACCGGCGCCGGCGGCGATGACGAGGAAGGTGGCGAGGGCGGCGAGGATGCCGATGCGGAATCGGACCCGCTCTACGACCAGGCCGTCGATGTCGTGCTGAAGAACCGTCGGGCGTCGATTTCGCTGGTGCAGCGGCATCTGCGTATCGGCTACAACCGCGCGGCGCGCCTGATCGAGGCCATGGAAAAAGCCGGCCTCGTCTCGGCGATGGATGGTCGCGGCGGCCGTGAAGTGCTGGCGCGGAAGCAGGAAGAGTAATGCGCGGAGGAGTGATGCGGCTGCTGCTTGGCGCCATCCTGATGCTGACGATGACCACGGTCCGCGCCGACGCACTCGATCGTCTGCGCAATTTTCTCGAAACGACCAAGCTGCTGCGTGCCGACTTTTCGCAGACGGTGATGCCGAAGAACGGCCGCAAGCCGCAGTTTGCCTCGGGCAGCATGGCCATCGCCCGTCCGCACAAGTTCCGCTGGCAGATCGAGAAGCCCTACCCGCAGTTGATCGTCGGCGATGGCGAGAAGGTCTGGCTGCACGATCCGGAGCTGAACCAGGTGACGGTGAAGAAGCAGGGCGCCGCGCTTGCGGGTTCCCCCGCTGCGCTGCTCGCCGGCGAGGGTGTCGGCGCGCTGGAGAAGTCGTTCGCGCTGAAGGACGTCGGCGAGAAGGATGGTCTCGAATGGCTGGAAGCGACGCCCAGATCCCCTGACAGTGGCTTCGACAAGGTGCGCATCGGCTTCGCCGGCGCCGAACTGCGTGCGATGGAACTGACCGACAGCTTCGGCCAGCAGACTTCGCTCGTCTTCTCGAAGGTCGAGAAGAATCCGTCGCTCGCCGCGTCGCACTTCCGCTTCACGCCGCCCAAGGGGGCCGACGTTCTCGGCGAGTGATGCCCGGTGACTGACCTCTTCTCCACCGCCGCCGACGAGGCGCCGGGCAGCGCCTTCGCCCCGCTTGCCGAGCAACTGCGGCCGAAGACGCTCGACGAGGTGGTCGGCCAGTCGCACCTGCTCGGGCCGGGCAAGCCGCTCAGGCTGGCGTTCGAGGCCGGGCAGCCGCATTCGATGATCCTCTGGGGGCCGCCGGGTGTCGGCAAGACGACGCTGGCGCGGCTGATGGCCGACGCCTTCGAGGCCGACTTCATCGCACTCTCGGCGGTGCTTTCCGGCGTCAAGGAAATCCGCGAGGCGATCGCCCGCGCCGAAATCACGCGCAGCCAGGGGCGGCGCACCATTCTCTTCGTCGACGAGGTGCACCGCTTCAACAAGTCGCAGCAGGACGCCTTCCTTCCCTTCGTCGAATCCGGGCTGGTGACCTTCGTCGGCGCCACAACTGAAAACCCGTCGTTCGAGGTCAATTCGGCGCTGCTCTCGCGCGCCTCGGTCTATACGCTGCAGTCGCTGTCCGAAGACGAGATGGGGCAGCTCTTCGACCGCGCCGCGAGCAGCGCACTGGCTGGCCTCACCTTCGACGAGGCGGCGCGCGGGCGCCTGTGCGGCGTCGCCGACGGCGATGCGCGGAAGCTGCTCAACCTGCTCGAACAGATCCGCACCGCGGCGCAGGCCGTCCATCGCGACACGGTCGACGGCGACTTCGTTAACGCCACGCTGGCCCAGCAGTTGCGCCGCTTCGACAAGGGCGGTGACGCCTTCTACGACCAGATTTCGGCGCTGCACAAGTCGGTGCGCGGCTCCGACCCGGATGCCGCGCTCTACTGGTACTGCCGCATGCTCGACGGCGGCGCCGACCCGCGCTATCTCGCCCGGCGCATCGTGCGCATGGCCTGGGAGGACATCGGGCTGGCCGACCCGCGCGGCGCCGAGATCGCATTGAGTGCGGCGGAAACCTACGAACGCCTCGGCTCGCCGGAGGGCGAGCTGGCGCTGGCCAACGCGGTGGTCTATCTCGCCGTCGCCGCCAAATCGAATGCCGCCTACAACGCCTACAACGCGGTGCGTGCCTTCATTGCCGAGGACGGTTCGCGGCCGGTGCCGCTGCACTTGCGCAATGCGCCGACCAAGCTGATGAAGGAAATGGGCTTCGGCAAGGAGTACCGCTACGCGCACGACGAGGACGAGGGCTACGCGGCGGGCGAAACCTACTTCCCCGACGGCATGAAGCCGCAGCGCTGGTACAAGCCGGTCGAGCGCGGGCTCGAGTTGAAGATCGGCGAGAAGCTCGCCCACCTGCGCCAGCTCGACGCCGAGGCGAAGAAGAGGTCGGGACGGTGAGCGACCCCGGCTCGGTCGTGCAGGCGGTGGCGCTTGCCGCCGGGCTGGCCTGGGCGAGCGGGCTGCGCCTCTACCTCGTGCTCTTCCTCGCCGGGCTGCTCTCGCATCTCGGCTACCTGCAGTTGCCGGAAAGCCTGAAGCTCCTCGAAAACCCGCTGGTGATGGGCGCCAGCGGCCTGCTCCTGCTCGCCGAAACCGTCGCCGACAAGGTGCCGGGCTTCGATTCGTTCTGGGATTCGCTGCAGACCTTCGTGCGCATTCCGGCCGGCGGATTGCTCGCCGCCTTCTCGCTGGGCACGGCCGATCCGGCGCTGATGCTGGCGGCGGGCCTCGTCGGCGGCACGATCACGGCCGGCACCGCCTTGTCCAAGGCCGGCGGGCGGCTGGCGATCAACACCTCGCCCGAGCCGTTTAGCAACTGGACGGCCTCGCTCGGCGAGGAGGCTGCCGTGCTCGGCGGCTTCTGGCTGATGCTGACGCATCCTTGGGTCTTCCTCGGCCTGCTCGCGCTTTTCCTGCTGCTCGTCGTCTGGCTGCTGCCGAAGCTGTGGCGATTCCTGCGCGCGATGATCGGTCGCATCGCAGCCTTCTTCCGGTCCGGAGGCGATGGTGGTTCAGGCGGTTCGGGCGGCAATCTGCCTCGCGTATAATTCGCGCTTTTGCTGCACAACCGATTCCGGAAGCCTTCCATGCTCGACATCCAGCTCCTCCGCAACAATCTCGACGCCGTCGCCGAACGCCTCGCCACGCGCGGCAAGCCGTTCGATTTCTCGGAATTCCAGGCGCTCGAAGCCGAGCGCAAGACGCTGCAGACGCGTACGCAGGAGCTGCAGGCGCAGCGCAACACACTCTCGAAGCAGATTGGCATGCTCAAGGGCAAGGGCGAGGACGCCAGCGGCGTGATGGCCGAAGTGGCCAAGCTGAAGGCAGAGCTGGAAGCGAGCGAAGCGCGACTGAACGCACTGCTGCCGCAGATGGAGGCGATCGTCGCGGCACTTCCGAACCTGCCGCACGAGAGCGTGCCGGTCGGCAAGGACGAGACGGCGAACGTCGAACTGAAGCGCTGGGGCACGCCGCGCGCCTTCGATTTCCCGGTCAGGGATCACGTCGATCTCGGCGAGGCGCTTGGCCAGCTCGATTTCGCCACCGCCGCCAAGATTTCCGGCGCCCGCTTCACGCTGATGAAGGGCCAGCTCGCCCGCCTGCATCGCGCACTCGCCCAGTTCATGCTCGATATCCACACCACCGAGCACGGCTATACCGAGGTTTACGCGCCGTACCTCGTCAATGGCGCGAGCCTGTTCGGTACCGGCCAGCTGCCGAAGTTCGAAGAGGACCTGTTCAGGGTGCCGCGCGGCGACGCCGATCCGCTCTACCTGATCCCGACCGCCGAGGTGCCGGTGACCAACATCGTCCGCGACGAGATCATCGCCGCCGAGGCGCTGCCGCTGAAGTTCGTCTGCCACACGCCGTGTTTCCGTTCCGAGGCCGGTTCGGCTGGCCGCGACACGCGCGGCATGATTCGCCAGCACCAGTTCGACAAGGTCGAGCTGGTGCAGATCGTCACGCCCGAGCAGTCGCTGGCTGCGCATGAGGAGCTGACGTGCCACGCCGAGGCTATCCTGGAACGGCTGGAGTTGCCGTATCGCCGCGTCGTGCTGTGCACCGGCGACATGGGCTTCTCGTCGGCGAAGACCTTCGACCTCGAAGTCTGGCTGCCGGCGCAGGATACCTACCGCGAGATTTCTTCGTGCTCGACCTTCTCGGACTTCCAGGCGCGGCGCATGCAGGCCCGTTTCCGCAACGAGAAGAACAAGCCGGAAATCGCGCATACGCTGAACGGTTCCGGCCTCGCCGTCGGCCGCACGCTGGTGGCGATCCTCGAGAACTACCAGAACGCCGACGGCAGCATCAGTGTCCCGGTCGCCTTGCGCCCGTACATGGGCGGTCTGGAATTCATCGGGGCCTGATTGCCCGCGGCAGCATCGCGGCCATCAGCGGCCGGACCTTGAAGTCGCAGCCCGGGCGCTGTCGGCGAAGGGCTGGTAAGGCTGCTCGAAGCGGCAAAGGATGTCGTAGAACATGCGGATGTTCTCGGTCATGATCACCGCCTCGCCGCCACGCCCCTTCCCTGATTTCAAGCGCTGGTAGTACTGGGGGCGTGCCAGCAGCGGCAGCACGCTTTTCATTTCGTACCAGGAATCCGGGTTCTTCTTCAGCGTCTGCGCGATGTGGCGTGCGCCGTTGAGGTGCCCCATGCCGAGGTTGTAGGCGGCAAGCGCCAGCCAGGTACGGTCAGGCTCCGGTATCTCCGCCGGCAGCGCATCGCGCAGGTCGGAGAGATAGCGGGCTCCGGCACGAATGCTCTGCCGGGCATCCAGACGGTTGGTGACGCGCAGCTGGTCGGCAGTGTCTTCCGTCAGCATCATCATGCCGCGGACACCGGTCGGGCTTGTCGCGAGCGGGTCCCAGTGCGATTCCTGATAGGCCAGAGCGGCGATCAGCCGCCAGTCGATGCCGGTGCTTGCCTGTGCCGACTGGAAATCCTGCCGGTAGCGCGGCAGTACGCTGCCGATGCGTTCGATGAAGTGCACGATGTCGATCTGCTTGAGCCGGTCGACGTGTCCGAAATAGCGGTCACTCAGCTTGGCCAGGGTGCCATCGTTGCGGATGCGCTCGATGAAGGCCTGCGCACGTTGCTTCAGCTCCGGATCGCTGTCGGCCTGGAACAGCCAGCTGATCGGGATTTCGCTATTGAGTCGCAACTCGTACTGCAGCATCGGGTAGTAGTTGGAGGCAAGCTCGGCAACCGCACGGTCTGCGAGGACGGTCGTGTCGCGCTCGGTGGCCGCACGCTCGATCAGCGCGAGTTCATCGGTCTCGGCATGGGTGACGATCTGCACGTCCCGGCCCTGATCCTTAAGCTTCTGCAGGGCATCTGCCTGACGTGAACCGGCAAGTACATGCACCGCAACCCCGGTGAGATCCTCGTCGGCATCGAAAGTGAGTGCGTCGCCGTTCTGGACGATGACATTCGCACTGGTGAAGAAGGTGGGGCCTGCAACCAGTGCTGGGTCAGCGGGGGTCGTCAGCCAGGCGGCGCCAAGATGGGCCTTGCCGGCCTTCAGCTTGTCCGCGATTTCCGCGTCCCGCCGGACGATGACGAGGCGCAGTTTCTTGCCCAGCTCTTCGGCGAAGAGGGCGACGAGATCGTGTTCGAAACCGCTCGGCTTGTTCTTCTCGTCACGCGTCAGCGTGGTCGGTCCTTCGCGCATGAGCACGACCAGTTCCCGGCTCTCGCTGATCGGAGGCGGTTTCCGGTCGCCGCAGGCGGCGAGCAGGGTGGCGATGAGAAAAAGTGAGAGCCAGCGCATTGCGATTGTTGTTTCGTGCTATACTGCGCGCCTTTCGCGGAGAGGTGGCAGAGTGGTCGAATGTACCTGACTCGAAATCAGGCGTAGGGCAACCTACCGTGGGTTCGAATCCCACCCTCTCCGCCACTCTCGACGACCCGCATGAATCTTACGTGATCATGCGGGTTTTGTCGTTTACGGCCCCCTCGATTACGGTCGCAGATGGTAAACTCGCGGCCGTCACAAATCCTTAATGGAAATGCCATGTTCGGACGCTTGATGCCCAAAGAGGGCAAGTTCTTCGACCTGTTCAACGAGCACGCAGACTTGATCGTCGAGGGTGTCCGGCAGCTGGTGGCAATGATGACCGCCCTGAACGGTGACAGGCAGGGCGTCGACGTCTGTGCTGCCGCCATCGACAAGGCGGAAACCAGCGCCGACAAGGTCACGCACGAGACCATTTCGCAGCTGCACAAGACCTTCATCACGCCGCTCGACCGCGACGAGATTCACCAGCTGATCACCCGCATGGACGACATCCTGGACATTACCCAGGATGTCGCGCAGACCGTCGCCCTCTACGATATCCAGCGCTCGACGCCGGAAGCGATCCGGCTGGCCGAGATCACGCTGGCCTGCTGCGAGCGGGTCAAGACAGCGGTCAATCTCCTGCATTCGATGGACCACGCACAGACGATCCTCGCCACCTGTCGCGAAATCGACCAGCTCGAATCCGATGCCGATCGCGTGATGCGGGGTGCGATGTCGAAGCTTTTCCGTGACGAACCCGATGTCCGGCAGCTGATCAAGTTCAAGGCCATTTACGAGCTGCTCGAGACGATTACCGACCGCTGCGAAGACGTGGCGAACGTCATCGAAGGCATCGTTCTCGAAAACTCCTGATATCTCCGAACCGGAAGCCAGCGGAATATGGAAACCCTGCAGATCAGTCTGGGCGTCGTGATCTTTCTCGTCCTGCTGGCATTGGCGTTCGATTTCATGAACGGCTTCCACGATGCCGCCAATTCAATTGCCACAGTCGTTTCCACCGGTGTCCTCAAACCGCAGCATGCGGTAGCCTTCGCTGCATTCTTCAATGTCGTCGCGGTTGCCGTCTTTCAGCTGAAGGTGGCGACGACGATCGGCAAGGGGACGATCGAGCCGGTCGTCATCGACCATATCGTCGTCTTCGGTGCGCTGGTCGGCGCCATCGCCTGGAACCTGATCACCTGGTATTACGGTATTCCGTCGTCGTCCTCGCATGCGCTGATCGGCGGTCTCGTCGGCGCCGCGGTGGCGAAGGCCGGCCCGATGGCGTTGATCTCCTCGGGAATCACCAAGACGCTGCTGTTCATCTTCGTCTCGCCGATGCTGGGCATGTTGCTGGGCGCGATGCTCATGCTGGCGGTCTCGTGGCTGTTCCGACGAACAACGCCACGACGGGTGGACAAGTGGTTCCGCCGGCTGCAGCTGGTCTCCGCAGCGCTATACAGCCTCGGTCATGGCGGCAACGATGCGCAGAAGACGATGGGCATCATCTGGATGCTGCTGATCGCTGCCGGGCTGTCGACCTCGCAGGACCCGATTCCGGTCTGGGTCGTCGCCGTCTGTTACATCGCCATCGGCCTCGGCACCCTCTTCGGCGGCTGGCGCATCGTGAAGACGATGGGCCAGAAGATCACCAAGCTGAAGCCGGTCGGCGGTTTCTGCGCGGAAACCGGCGGTGCGATCACGCTCTTCCTGGCAACCGGGCTGGGGATTCCTGTGTCGACGACGCATACGATCACCGGCGCGATCGTCGGTGTCGGCTCGGCGCAGAAATTGTCGGCTGTCCGCTGGGGAATCGCTGGCGGCATCGTCTGGGCGTGGGTCCTGACGATCCCGGCCAGTGCCCTGATTGCCGCCCTTTTCTGGTGGCTGGGCTCGCTGGTTCTCTGACCGTTCGGTCGGTGCCAGTACTGCTCAGGCGACGAAATCGGCAAGCACTCTTGCTACCGCCTGCGGCTGTTCCACCATCATCGCGTGTCCGCAGTTGTCGAGTTCCTGTCGCTTCACGTCACGCAGGGCTTCCTGTAACGGCTGTGCTGCGCGCAGCGGCGTCATCCGGTCGCGCTTTCCCAGAAGCAGCAGCGTCGGGCAACTGACTGCCGTCGCCGCGGCGATCCCGTTTCCATAATCGTTGCAGTTGGCGAGATCGGTCGCCAGCGTCCTGCTGTTTCTGCGCATGACCGCCAGCGTCTTGCCCGGTCCCCATACGCCGTGGCCACCGCCGCCATTGAGATAAAAGATTGGTGTGTGCGACCACAGCGCAACCACGCGGCAGGCTGCGTCCGGTGTTTCTCGTGCAGCGCCGAGAAGGGCCTCGGAAACGGGCATCGGGACAGCCGAGCCGAGCAGTGCCAGTTGTCCGATGCGGCTTCCACCGCGTGCGGCGGCCTCCAGTGCTGCGAGGGACCCCATCGAGTGACCGGCGATCGTAGCGCCATGCAGGCCGAGCGTGTCGATCAGGGTGAGCAGCCAGTCGGCCAAAGCTTTTACAGAGGCAAGCGGGTTCCCCTGTGACGCGCCGTGTCCGGGAAGGTCCGGAGCGAATACGGAAACGCCGCGCGCCGCCAGCAGTGGCATGACATCGTGCCAGGCAGCATGGTCGTTGGCTGCGCCGTGGATCAACAGCAGTTTCGGAGTGCTGGGCTGGGGCGCGGGACCGGCAGTGGCAACGTGGCATGCCAGGCCGTCGATCTCGATTTTCATTGTTCTACGCAGGGATGTCCGGAACGAGCATGCGCTCAAGCAGGGAAATGCGATCCTTGAGGTGCAGCTTGCGTTTTTTCAGGCGCCGGACCAGCAACTGGTCGGGCGGCGGATTGAGGGTCAGATGTTCGATCACCAGGTCGAGATCGCGGTGCTCGATCTGCAGTTCATTGATCTGGGCGCGGATCTCTGCGACTTCTTCTTCGCTCGGGTTCATGGTTCTCGGTATCGAAATCGCCTGATGGCCTCGGGTCAGGCAATGGTAGTCGCCACCGCGGTGAAAGACAACGCACGCAGGGGGCAACCGCGGAGGGTATCCTCATCGCTTCCGTGGCGAGGTATGATGATGCATCGTGTGCAGGCCCGACCGGGTCAGCGGTCGATGGAGATGCGACCCGGAGCGGGCCGCTCGCAAATCAAAAACAGCTGGAGGAGGCAGATGCTTTATCAAGTGATAGTGGTCTTCGGCAAGGACAAGGAATACGACTTCAAGATGTCCGATGCCGATCTCGCGGGGCGCTCGCCGGAAGAGGCGCGGCGTTGGTTCGACAAGGAATTCACCGACCTCGAGTGCGAACCGAACAATCCGGTCGGCAAGGTGCTGATCATCGACAAGATCCTCAGCGTCGCCCGCTACGGCGGTGAAGAGCGCTTCGCCGCCGGCAAGGGGTGGGCCACGGAATTCGCACGGCACGCCGCGCTGGCACTCGGTCGTGACACGATCCGTGTCGACGTCGTCAGTTTCACGATCAGTTACTGAGTCCGCTACTGAATCGTTTTTCCGGCACAGGTTTCCCCTGTGCCGGCATTCCCCCGGCATCCTGCCCCGTGTTCTGCAAAATGCCAGCGCATGACTGGCAACCAAGTTTCCACTTCCTGTCTGTCCTGTAAGCCTCCCCTCCGGGAGCGCCACCTCGCTTTTCCTCAATTCACTGTTTTGTAATCGTTTTTCTTTTTGGCACGGTTCTTGTATCAGCCGTTCGCAAAAGGGTACGCCGCAGGCGTGACGATTTGATCTCCCGGTTGTTTCGGGTGTTTTCAGAAAAAGGGTGAGGTTATGGCGAATACCAGTCTGTTGTCGCTGGAAATGAACGACAAGATTGCGGCTGCGGCAGAACGACTGCAGATGTCGCGTCGTGAGTTCCTGCAGTTCTGTGCCGCGATGGCGACCACGCTCGGTTTGCCACAGGGGGCCGACGCGGCTGTTGCCGAGGCGGTTGCTGCCAAGAAGCGTCCTTCGGTGATCTGGCTGCACTTCCAGGAATGCACCGGTTGCACCGAATCGATGCTGCGCGCCGAGCACCCGACGCTGGAGAAGCTGATCCTCGACGTCATCTCGCTCGACTACCACGAGACATTGTTCGCTGCCGCCGGCCACCAGATCGAGGCGGCGCGCGAGGCGGCAATGAAGGCCAATGCCGGCAAGTACGTGCTCGTCATCGAGGGCGCCATCCCGACCAAGGACGGCGGCATCTACTGCAAGATCGGCGGCAAGACGGCGATCGAGCTGGCCAGGGAGTGTGCCAAGGATGCTGCTGCGGTCATCGCCATCGGCTCCTGTGCCTCCTGGGGCGGCATGCCCTCGACCGACCCGAACCCGACCGGTGCCGTCGGTGCGAACAAGATCATTACCGACAAACCGGTGGTGACGATCCCCGGCTGTCCGCCGAACCCGTACAACTTCCTGTCGACCGTCGTCCATTTCCTGACCTTCGGCAAACTGCCGGAAATCGATGCGCTCGGTCGTCCGAAGTTCGCCTATTCGCGACTGATTCACGAGAACTGCGAGCGCCGCGCCCACTTCGATGCCGGCCGCTTTGCAATGGAATTCGGCGATGACGGGCACCGCAAGGGCTACTGCCTGTACAAGCTCGGCTGCAAGGGGCCGGAAACCTATGCCAACTGCCCGACCATCCTCTTCGGCGATGCCGGATCGGGAACCTGGCCGGTGGGTTGCGGACATCCGTGCATTGGCTGTACCGAAGAAGGCGTCGGCTTCCAGAAACCGATTCACATGGTTTCCAAACTGAAGAACATCGAGCCGCCGCTGCAGTACCCAAGAATTGTGGAGGAGAAGGGAACGGGGGCAACCCTCGGCGCAGCGGCAGTGCTTGCCGCTGTCGCTGGAGCTGCTGCCGGTGCGGGAGCCATGGTCGCCAAGAACCTCGGGCTCTCGCACAAGGCCGAGGAGATGGAAGAGGCCAGGAAGGCTGGCGAGAAAGCGCAGGTGTGACCATGAGCACCCGTCGCAATTTCCTGAAGGGAGTTGTCGCCGCAAGCGGTGCGGCGGTGGCGGCAACTGCCGTCACCGTGTCGCCGGCCGCAGCGCGCGAGACGAAGCAGCGGCCGCCAGAGGCACTCGGGCTGCTTTACGACGCGAACCTGTGCGTTGGCTGCAAGGCCTGCGTCGCGGCCTGCAAGCAGGCGAACGACAACCCGGCCGAGTTTTCCACGGTCGACCAGTTGTGGGATACGCCGCTCGATACCAGCGGCAAGACCTTCAACCTGATCAAGATGTACCGCAGCGGCACGATGGAAACGAAGGACGCCGAGGAAAACGGCTACGCCTTCATGAAGACCTCGTGCATGCACTGTGCTGACCCCTCCTGCGTTTCGGCCTGCCCGGTCTCGGCCATGGTCAAGAACCCCGAGAATGGCATCGTCGAATACAACGCCGACGCCTGCATCGGCTGCCGCTACTGCGTCGCCGCCTGCCCGTTCGGCATTCCGAAGTACCAGTACGACTCGCCGACCGGCAAGATCGGCAAGTGCGAGCTCTGCCGCCACCGTTACAAGGATGGCCATTACTCGGCCTGCGCCGAGGTCTGTCCGACGGGCGCGACGCTCTTCGGCAAGACCAGCGACCTGCTCGCCGAGGCCAAGCGCCGCCTGGCGCTGAAGCCGGGCAGCACGGCCGTCTTCCCGCGCGGCAAGCTGGGCGGCGTCGACCAGAGCTACGAGAACGTCGTCGGCAACTACCAGCAGCACGTCTATGGCGAGAAGGAGTACGGCGGCACGCAGGTGCTCAAGCTCTCCGGCGTCCCGTTCGAGAAGGTCGGCATGCCGAACCTGCCGCCGGAGGCTGCAGCGGCGCATTCCGAATCGATCCAGCACATGCTCTACGGCGGGCTGGTGATGCCGCTGGCCGTGCTCGGGGCAATGACCTTCGTCGCCAAGCGCAACGTCGTCACCGACGACGAAGAGAAAGGGGAGAACTGAGATGGCCGCGGATCGTCACGCTCACCACGCACCGGCTCCGGTCGGGGGCAATCTCTTCAACGCGGCGACGCTGGTCTGCGGGGTGCTGATCGCGATCATGATCGCCATCCTCGCCGTCCGCTTCGTCTTCGGACTGGGCGCCGTCACCAACCTCAACGACGGCTACCCGTGGGGCATCTGGGTCGTCGTCGATGTCGTCATCGGCTCCGCCTTCGCCTGCGGCGGCTTCTCGGTGGCGATGCTGGTGTACATCTTCAACAAGGGGCAGTACCACCCGCTGGTGCGGCCGGCGCTGCTGGCCAGCCTGTTCGGCTACACGCTGGCCGGCGTCGGCGTCATCTTCGACCTCGGCC
>VFQM010002757.1_pt1 | contig 12283 bp, 10 predicted proteins | sample 3512391 | NCBI WGS metagenome assembly VFQM01 (sample SAMN10412369, study PRJNA504923) | tailings metagenome | isolation source: Replicate 1 from Balatoc abandoned mine | place: Philippines
AGGCGGTCGACGCGGAGCGACCCCGATGCCGGCACCGCTGCGCCGCCGGGCATCGCTTGAGCAGGTCCGCCAGCTTGTCGAAGGCACCGACGGCACGGGCCGGGCCGGTGTCTGCCGGGGGTCTAGGGGGGGTCTGGGCGGGTCTAGGGCCACGCTGTGCGCCCTCACGCGGGGGCTTGCGCTTGTCGCCGGGCTTGCCTGACCCTCGCTTTGGCCCGCGATCATCCTTGCGTTCAGGCCCGCGCTGTTGCCGCCGCGCGTCTTTCTCTTCGGGACGACGCGGACGCCAGAACCAGCGATCGGGTGCGGGCGGGCCGAACGCGCCTTCGGGCAGGGCGCGCGCTCGGTCGCAGCGGAAGCCTGCGCTGCCAAGCAGTCGCCGCGCGTTCTCTGCCTCCAGTCCGACCGACACGGCAAGCGCGAGATCGAGCCGGAACGGGCGGTTGCGCTCCTTGGGATGGGCGGCGAGCACAGCCCCGCGCGCTTCAAACGCGGCGCGGAAGATCTTCTCGGCCAGATCGACGCGGATCGCCTGGGTTCCGGCATAGCGGTATCCGGCGGGCAGGCGGCCCTTGGCCCAGCTACCCTCGGCCAGCACCGGCTGCATCGCCTCCTGCACCGCGCGCGGATCAAGCCCCAGCGCGTGCAGCAAGCGCCGCGGTGCGGGCTTCAGCAACGGCGCATCGAAAATGTCGAGCGCACCGAAAGTCACGCCCAGCTTGCGCAGATAGGGGCGCATTTCCTTGGGCAGGTGTTCGAGCCCGGCATCCTCGCGGCTGATCACTCCGCGCGCTTCGATGAGGGTGATGACCAGTGCGCGCGCCTCCGATCCGGCAGCGGGATCGCGCGCCGCCTCGGCCAGCTTGCGCAGCGGTTCGAGCGGTTCGAGCTGCTTGTCGAGCCACGCCGCAAGGCCCGCTTCGAGCTTCGCCTTGGCCGTATCGGGCAGCAACGCGAGATCGCGCGTGAGCGACAGGCGCGGCGTGCCGAAATTGCCTGAACCCGGGTGTCCGGGGAAGGTGATTTCAGCCAGCGCGCGGCCCTGCCAGCGGATTGCCCCGCCGGAAATCTCCAGCTCGCTGGCGCCCTGCGACAGCAGCCAGTCAGCACGTTCGGCGAGCAGCGCCGGCAGCGCCTTCTCCCCCGCCGCCAGCAGCATCCGCCGGTCGGCGACGCCGGCCGAGGGATCGACATGGAAGCGGAAGCCTTCGAGGCGGCCGATGCTTTCGCCCTCCACCGTCAGCTGGCCATCGGGTTCGAGCGTGACGGGCAATGCGCCCGCGTCCTGCCCCAGCGATTTCATCAAGAGTGTCGTCCTTCGGTTCACGAAACGCTCGGTCAGCCGCGCGTGCAGCGCATCCGAGAGTTTCGCCTCGACCGCGCGTGCGCGTGCGGCCATTTCGTCGCGTGCCAGCACCCAGTCGGGTCGCTGGCAGATGTAAGCCCAGCTGCGAATCGCCGCGATCCGCCCTTGCAGCGTGTCGATGTCGCCCTGCATCCGGTCAAGCTCGGCGATGCGTGCGGCGACAAAGTCGGCGGCGAGATAGCCGCCCTGTAGGTCATCCCACAAGCGCGCAACGAAGCGCGCATGCGGTTCCACCCCGAGGCTGCGGAAGTCGGGGAGCGAGCAGGCCTCCCAGAACCGCCGGACGCTGCCCGCGCCGCGCACGCTATCGGCGATTGGTTCCGCTGCAAGCCTGCGCAGCACCGCCATGTCGATCGCTTCGGGCGCGGCTTTGAGTTGCGGCTTGTCGGGCCGCGCCTCCAGATCGGCGATCAGCGTGTCGAGACTGTCGAAGCGGGGCTCCGCCTCGCGCCAGAACAGGTGGGTGAGCGGCGCGAAGGTGTGTTCCTCGATCGCGTAGACTTCCTCGTCGGTGAAGGCGAGCGGTTCCCCGTCTCCCTTTCCGGTGCCTGACAAGGTGCCGAAAGTCCCGTCGCGCTGGTGCCGCCCCGCGCGGCCCGCGATCTGCGCCATTTCCGACGGGGTCAGCCGCCGCTTCCGGCGTCCGTCGAACTTGCTGAGCGCGGCAAAGGCGACATGATCGAGATCGAGGTTCAGCCCCATGCCGATGGCATCGGTGGCGACGATGTAATCGACCTCGCCCGACTGGAAGAGCGCGACCTGCTTGTTGCGGGTTTCGGGCGAGAGCGCGCCCATCACCACCGCCGCCCCGCCGCGGAACCGGCGCAGCGCTTCGGCCATGGCGTAGACCTGCTCGACCGAGAAGGCGACCACGGCGCTGCGCTTGGGCAGGCGCGAGAGCTTGCACACGCCCGCGTGGCTGAGCGTCGAAAAGCGCGGTCGGCTGGTGATCTCGGCCTTGGGGATCAGCGCCTTGACCATCGGTTCGAGCGTCGCCGAGCCGAGGATCATGGTCTCCTCGCGTCCCCGCGCATGCAACAGCCGGTCGGTGAAGATATGCCCGCGTTCGGGGTCGGCGCCCAATTGCGCCTCGTCGAGCGCGACGAAGGCGACCTCGCCGCTGGTGCGGGGCATCGCTTCGGCGGTGCAGAGGAAATAGCGCGCCTCGGGTGGTTCGATCCGTTCCTCGCCGGTTATCAGCGCCACCTGCTTGTCGCCCTTGATCGCGCGCACCCGGTCATAGACCTCGCGCGCCAGCAGGCGCAGCGGAAAGCCCATCATGCCGGAGGAGTGGCCGCACATCCGCTCGATCGCGAGGTGCGTTTTGCCGGTGTTGGTCGGGCCAAGCACGGCGCGCACGCGGCTATCATCCTGAGGGCGGGAAGGCGGGGGGAAGGTCACGACCCGGCGGTCATGGCAGGCGCGTTCCCTGCGAGCAAGGCCACGGGGCGAGGCGCGTGCCATCTACGCACATCACCTTATCGCATCAGGGGCGCGGCTGGTCGCTGGTTAACGCGGGATTTACTTTGTTCTGGCAGAAAAACGCGGCATTGGAGCGACCAGGTCAGCCACAGGCCTGCCCCGGCAGGGGGTCGCAATCGGGGCACGGATGTTGGAACACGCGCGCAATCTCAACGAACCGGCTGCGCCCCTTGCGGGCGCAGAGGGCGGCGTTGACGATGATGCCGGCGTGTTGCCGCTGCAACCCGCTCCTCCGCCGCAATCGCTCGATCCCGAAGCCGCTCGTGAACTTCTGCCCTATCTCCGCAATGCCCAGGCGCTTGCTCCGCCCTCGATCGCGGCGCGTCTGAAGCAACGCCTGCTGGCGCGGGTCGGACGTTCCGCTGCGGATTACGAGGCGTGGCGCGAGAAGGCCTCGCACTGGTTTGATCGCCTCGATCTCGCGCCCGATCTGGCCGAGAATGTCGGCAGCCGCCGCTGGTTCCGCGGGCTCGGCACGATAGTCGGGCTGGGCGCGGTGGCGCTGGCGTTCTGGCCCGATTTCACCCCGCTCGAAGCGCGCCCCGCCATGCCGCAGGATGAAGCGGTGACGAGCGAGCTGCGCAGCCAGATGATCCTGCCGCTCGCGCTCGGTGCGGACAGCGGGCGGCGGATGGGGCCGACGCAGGCGGTGATCCCATTGAAGAGCGCGCCCGAACGTCCGCAGATCGCCATGGTGGTGACCCTTGCTCCTGGGGACAGCTTCGCCTCGATGCTGCGCCGCGCAGGAGTGGTCGCGGGCGATATCGACCGGGCGACCGCGCTGGTCGGACAGGCTTTGCCGATTTCCGAGATTGCTTCGGGCACGCAGATGGACCTGCTGCTCGGCCGCCGCCCGGCGCCCGGCCAGCCCCGCCCGCTCGACAGCCTCGCCTTCCGCGCGCGTTTCGATCTGGAGCTGGAACTGACCCGCCCCGGTGTCGGCGTCACCAACCCTGATGGCACTCCCGTCGCACCATCCGGCCCGCTGGCGCTGAAGCGCAACATCATCCGTGTCGACGATACCCCGCTGCGCGTGCGCGGCCCGGTCGGCTCGAGCCTCTACCGCTCGATGCGGCAAGCGGGCGTTCCGGCGAGCGCGGTGCAGGAATATCTCAAGACGCTGGATTCGCAGATCGACATGGAGCGCGAGGTGCGCGCCGGCGACGAATTCGACATCATCATCGCCTATCGCCGCGCCGCTACCGGCGAACGGCAGGCGGGCCAGCTGCTTTATGCCGGGGTCGATCGCGGCGGCAAACCGCGCACCCAGCTGATGCGCTGGGGCAGCGAGGGGCGGTTCTACGAAGCCTCGGGCGTGGGCGCGCAGCGGCGCGGACTGCTGGCACCGGTGCCGGGGGGAATTTCCTCGACCTTCGGAATGCGCCGCCACCCGATCCTCGGCTATACCCGGATGCACGCGGGGATGGACTTCAAGGCACGCTACGGCACGCCGATCGTTGCGGTGAGCGACGGGCGCGTGACCGGCGCCGGCCGCGCGGGCGGTTGCGGCATCGCGGTGCGGCTGGATCACGGCAGCGGCCTCTCGACGCGCTATTGCCACATGAGCCGCATGGCGGTGTCTCCGGGGATGCAGGTACGGCGCGGGCAGGTGATCGGCTATGTCGGATCGACCGGCCTGTCGACCGGCGCACACCTCCACTACGAGATGTATCGCGGCGGCCGCCCGATCAATCCGGCCAGCGTCGAATTCGTCAACCGCGCCGAATTGTCGGGCACCCAGTTGATCGATTTCCGCCGCCAGCTGATCCGCCTGAAGGAAATCGAGGTGGGCGCGGCGCTCAAGGATCTCGAAGCCTTGCCGAGCGAGGTCAAGGAACCGCTGCGCGAGATCGAAAAGGTCGACATGGTCGCACAGCGCAAGCGCACCGGCACCGCGCTGTAACGATTACTTGTCGTCCAAGGGGCATTGCCTGTAAGCCTTGACCCCATGACCGGACACTATCCCAACACCCGCCTGCGCCGCACCCGCGCCCATGCGTGGAGCCGCGCGCTGCACCGCGAGACCATGCTCACCCCGGCCGATCTGATCTGGCCGCTGTTCGTCACCTCCGGGAGCGGGGTTGAGGAGCCGATTGCGACCCTACCCGGCGTATCGCGCTGGTCGGTCGACGGGATCGTCGCGCGGGCCAAGGAAGCGGTCGCGCTCGGCATTCCGGTCGTGGCGCTGTTCCCTAACACCCAGCGCGAACTGCGTTCGGACGACGGGGCCGAGGCGCTCAATCCCGATAACCTGATGTGCCAGGCGATCCGCGCGATCAAACAGGCCTGCGGCAATGATATCGGCGTGCTGACCGATGTCGCGCTCGATCCCTATACCAGCCACGGGCAGGACGGGCTGGTCAACGATGCGGGCTATGTCGTCAATGACGAGACGGTCGCCGTGCTGGTCGATCAGGCGGTCAATCAGGCGAACGCGGGCGCGGACATCATCGCACCATCTGACATGATGGATGGCCGCATCCACGCGATCCGCCGCGCGCTCGAAATGAACGCGCACCCCAATGTCCAGATCATGAGCTACGCCGCCAAGTATGCCAGCGCCTTCTACGGCCCGTTCCGCGATGCGGTGGGTTCTGGCGGGCTACTGAAAGGCGACAAGAAGACCTACCAGATGGACCCGGCCAACACCGATGAGGCGCTGCGCGAAGTCGCGCTGGATATCGCCGAGGGTGCGGATTCGGTGATGGTGAAGCCCGGCCTCGCCTATCTCGATATCGTCGCGCGGGTGAAGGCCGAGTTCGACGTGCCGGTGTTCGCCTATCAGGTGAGCGGCGAATACGCGATGATCGAGGCTGCGGCCGCTGCCGGTGCGGGGGACCGCAATGCGCTGGTGCTCGAAACCCTGCTCGCCTTCAAGCGGGCCGGGGCGAGCGGCATCCTCACCTATCATGCCGCCCACGCTGCCCGCCTGCTGAACGGCTGAAGCCGTGGCGGATTTCCGGCACGAAACCGCCCGCCTGATCATGCGCGACTGGCGCGAGGAGGATTGGCCCGAATTCTGGCGCCTCACCAACACCCCCGCGGTGATGCGCTGGCTCGGCGGCGTGGCGGACGCGGCCACCCGCACGGCGGCGCAGACGCGGGTCGAAGGATACCGCCGCGATCACGGCCACACCTTCTGGGTGGTCGAACGCAAGGATGATGGCGCGCTGCTCGGCTTCTGCGGGTTGAAGCGCTCCAATCAGGCGGGCGGCCCGATCGGCATGATGGAGGTCGGCTGGCGGCTGCGCGAGGATGCCTGGGGCAAGGGCTATGCTAGGGAAGCCGCCGTCGCCTCGCTCGATCTGGCCTTCGATCGCTTCGGCGCGGAGGAGGTGATCGCGCTGACGGTGCAGGGCAACACCGGAAGCTGGGGCCTGATGCTCCGCCTCGGGATGGAGCGGCGTGAGGACCTCGATTTCGACAATGCCGATTTCGATCCGGAACTCCCACGCATCATCGTCCACGCGATCAGCCGCGAGTCGTGGCAGGCGGCGCGCGGCATGACGTCATGACCGCCATTATCCTGCAAACCGAGCGGCTCACGCTGCGGATGATCGAGGAACGCGATCTCGATCCGCACATGACCCTGCTCAACACGCCGGCGGTGATGCAGCACCTGGGCGGGGTGCAGCCGCGCGAGGTTATCGCGGCCAAGCACGCCGCCGCCCGCGCGAGCTTCGCTGCCGAAGGCTACGGCTTCATGATCATGGAGGAACGCGCCACGGGCGAGGTCGTGGGCCATTGCGGTTTGCGCCGCGTCGCCCACCCGCTCGCGCCCAACCCTACCGATCACGAAATCGGCTGGCTGGTGCGCGAGGATCGCTGGCGCATGGGCTATGCCTTCGAAGCCATGCGCGCGGTGCGGGACTGGGGCTTTGCCACCCACGGCGCGCCGCACATCGTCGCCTTGACCTGCCAGCCCAACATCGGCAGCTGGCGGTTGATGGAAAAGCTCGGGATGGAGCGGCGGGCTGACCTCGATTTCACCGACCCCGCCGATCCTGAACCGATCATCCAATACGCGATCACCTGCGCCCAATGGGAGGCTTTGCAATGACCGTGCGCCCCGGCGTCAATATCATCCCGATCCACGGCAAGACCCCGAAGATCCACGAAACCGCCTTCATCGCACCCGGCTGCATGATCATCGGCGATGTCGAAATCGGGGCGGGCTCGTCGATCTGGTACAACTGCGTGCTGCGCGCTGACGTTTTCTCGATCCGCATCGGGGAACGCACCAATGTGCAGGACGGAAGCGTGCTCCACTGCGATCCGCCGCGCCCCGGCGATCCGGATGGTTGCCCGCTGGTGATCGGCGATGATGTGCTGATCGGCCATATGGCGATGGTGCACGGCTGCACGATCCATGATCGCGGCTTTGTCGGCCTCGGCGCGATTGTGATGAACAAGGCGGTGATCGGCTCGGACGCGATGCTCGGCGCAGGCGCGATGCTGACCGAACGCAAGGTGATGGGCGAGCGTGAGCTATGGGCGGGCCGCCCGGCGGTGAAGCTGCGCGATTTGCCCGAGCCCGCGATTGCCGGAATGCGCGTCGGCGTGGCGCACTACGCCGAAAACGCGAAGCACCACGCCGAGGCTGTAAAGGCAGCGTTGGGTTAGGCGCCCGGCTGGCGGATATACTTCATCATGTAGCCGATGAAGTCGGCCTTGCCGATTGCGAGGCCTTCCATCCGCAGGATTGCATAGGCCGCAGTGAGGTGGAAATAGAGCTGGGGGATCACCCAGTCGCGGCAATATTCATGGGCCTGCATCACGAAGCGCATGCCGTTGGGCAGCGTGAACTCCACCGTATCACCGCTCGCTGGCCATTGCGCAGGATCGCTGGCCGCGACCAGTGCCTGCGCCGCCGCGATGCGCGATCGCGCTTCGGCCAGCGTGGCGGGATCGACATCGCTCGAGGTGAATTCCAGTCCCGTGAGCCGCGCCAAACCTTCGCCCGGCATGTTGGCAAGGAACCGCAGCTGGGTGGAGAGCGGGAACATGTCCTCCGCAATCCGCGATTGCAGCAGCGCCTCGCCCTTTTCATGGCTCTCGGCCTTGGTGACGAGATGATCGAGCGTGCCGAGGATATTGGCATAGGTGGCAAGCATCGCGGTGGCGTAGGACATTGATCTCTCTCCCTTGAATGTGCGGGAGAGGTAGGCGGCGCTCAGTCCTTTATCAATGCACGCAGACTTTCCAGCCGGTCCGCTTCGTGCGCGGGTTTGTCCCAGCGGATGCGGTGGATGCGGGGGAAGCGCATCGCGAGGCCCGACTTGTGGCGCTTGCTCGAATGGACAGAATCGAACGCCACTTCGAACACCAGGCTGCGCGCGACCTCGCGGACCGGGCCAAAGCTGTTCAGCGTGTTCTGCCGCACGAACTTGTCGAGCTGCTTCAGTTCCGCGTCGGTGAAGCCGAAATAGGCCTTGCCCACCGGCAGGAGCTCCGCCCCGCTATCGGGATCGCCGTCCCAGCAGCCGAAGGTGTAATCCGAATAGAAGCTCGAACGCTTGCCGCTGCCGCGCTGGGCATACATCACCACGCAATCGATGAGCAGCGGATCGCGCTTCCACTTGTACCACAGCGCCGCCTTGCGCCCGGCGACATAGGGGCTCTCGCGGTGCTTGAGCATCAGCCCTTCGATCGCCTCGTCGCGGGCGGTGTCGCGGATGCGGGCGAGGTGGGCGAAGTCATCCGCATCGACCAGCGCCGAGAGATCGAAATGGCTCTCCGGAAGCCGCGCCATCAGCCCTTCCAAAGTCGCGCGGCGCAACTTCCACGGATGCTCGCGCCAGTCCTGCCCCTCGGCGAGCAGCACGTCATAGAGCCGCACGAAAGCGGGATAATCGCGCAGCATCGCCTTGGAGACGGTCTTGCGCCCGAGCCGTTGCTGGAGCGCGTTGAAACTCGCTGCGCCCCCGGCCTCGCCGCCCTGCGCCGAGCCGCGCACCAGCAACTCGCCATCAAGCACCGCGTCGAAAGGCAGGACATCGAGCAATTCGGGGAAACTCGCCGAGATATCGTCGCCCGAGCGCGAATAGACCCGCGTTGCCTCTCCGGCGCGGACCAGCTGCACGCGGATGCCGTCCCATTTCCACTCGGCGGCGTAGTCGGCGAGATCGACTTGCGCCTCCTCCAGCGGGTGGGCGAGCATGAACGGGCGGAAGCGCGGTACGCCGACCAGATCGGGCGGAGCTGCGCCGTCCGCCGCCCAGGCGAACAGCTCGGCATAGGGGGCGCTGAGCGCGTGCCAATATTCCTCCACCGCCTCGACCGCCACGTCGAAGGCTTGCGCGAAGGCGGTCTTGGCGAGGCGCGCGGATACGCCAACGCGCATCCCGCCGGTGGCGAGCTTGATCAGCGCATAGCGGCCCTTGGCATCCATCCGGTCGAACAGCGCAGGCAATTCCCTGGGTGCCGTTGCGCGGGTGAACGCCGCCAGCCGCTCGACCACCTCGGCCAGCGACACATCGGGCGCGGGCGCGGCATTCTCGGGCGTGGGCCACAGCAGGCTGGCAGTCTCGGCCGTATCGCCCACGAAATCGCGGCTCAGCGTCCACAGCACCGGATCGACCCGCTCCATCATCAGGTTGCGGATGGTCGAGGATTTCACCGCAGGGAAATCAAGCCCGTCGGTCAGCGCGGCCAGCGCCCATCCGCGATCGGGATCGGGCGCGGCGCGCAGATAGGCGGCGATCAGCGCCAGCTTGCGGTTGCGGCTGGTGGTGTAGACCAGCGCATCGAGCAGGGCGGCGAATTCCTCCATCAGCGCGCCCACTTTCGTTCATTGCACCGACATGCAGATGCGCTAGAGGGCGTTGCTGACACGGGTGTCAATCCCGCCCTCAACAAGGAATCGCCTCTATGAAGTTCGCTCCGCTTGCCGCTCTTTGCCTCGTCGCTGTCGCCTCGACTCCGGCGCTGGCTGATGATGCCGCCGCCACCGCTCCTGCGCCGGCCGCCGCCTACACTGTCGACACCCCGATCGAAACGCTGGTCGCCAATGAAAGCACCAAGGCCGTGCTGGTGAAGCACCTGCCGGGGATCGATCAGCACCCCGCTTACGACCAGTTCAAGTCGCTCAGCCTGCGCACCGTCGCGCCGTTCTCGCAGGGCATGATCAGCGATGATCTGCTCGCCAAGATCGACGCCGATCTGGCCGCGATCAAGTAAACACAGCGATGCGGGGGCGAGGGGCTCAGTCATCCTCGTCCTCGTAACCGACCAGCGCCAGCGCACGGGCGCGGCGCTGGTTCAGCGCGCACCAGCGCAGCAGCGCCTCCTCGCGGCCATGGGTGATCCAGGTTTCGTGCGGGTTCACTTGCGCAATGGTCTGCGTCAGTTCGTTCCAGTCGGCATGGTCGGAGATGATCAGCGGCAGCTCAACCCCGCGCTGCCGCGCGCGGGCGCGCACCCGCATCCAGCCTGATGCCATCGCGGTGACGGGATCGGGCAGGCGGCGGCTCCAGCGATCATTGAGTGCGGCGGGCGGCGCGATGACGATGGCCCCGCGCAGCGCCTCTTTCGATGGCGCATCGCTCACAAGCCGCAGATCGCCCAGCGCCACGCCGTGTTCCTCGTAGAGGCGACACATCGCCTCCATCGCGCCATGCAGCCAGATGACGTCATGGTGGCCTGCCGCCCGCAGTTCCGCGATCACGCGCTGCGCCTTGCCCAGCGCATAAGCGCCGACGAGGATGCAGGAATCGGGGTTTTGCTCCCGCGCATTCAACAACTTGGCCATTTCTCCGGCAATCGGCGGATGGGTGAACACCGGCAGGCCGAAGGTCGCCTCGGTGATGAAGATATCGCAGGGTGTGACCGCAAAGGCTTCGCAGGTCGGGTCGGGCGCGCGCTTGTAATCGCCGGTGATGATTACCCGCTCGCCCGCGTGATCGAGCAGGATTTGCGCGCTGCCGAGCACGTGGCCCGCAGGCAAGAAGGTCGCCTTGACCCCGCCGCCGAGGCTGAGCGTTTCGCCATATTCCGCCGGAACTGCGCCATCGGAAGTTGCGTAGCGCAACTTCATGATTGCCAGCGTCGCCGGGGTGGCGATGGTTTGCCCATGCCCGCCGCGCGCGTGATCGGCATGGCCATGCGTGACCAGCGCCCTTGGCACGGCGCGCGAGGGATCGACCCAGACATCGGTCGGGGCGATGTAGATTCCCTGCGGCTCGGGCCGGATCCAGGAGAAGGCGGCGGTCATGCGATCATAACCCGCACCGCGGGCGCGATGTTCCGGGATTTTCAGCCCTGGAGCACTTTCCGGCCATTCCAACCCATCCTGACGGAGCCGATTTTGGCTCAGCGTAAGGAACGACGAGAGAGCCATGCCGAAGCATAGGGAACGAGGAGAGACGCCGCGCTGGGCCAAAATCGGCCCGCCCCTTCGGGGTCGTGTCAGGAGAGCCGCTGGCTTCGTCGCGACGCTTGACCGGGGGCCGACAGGCCCGCTCTGCGCGCCGCTCCTGTCCAGCGGATCTCCTGACGCGATCAGGGTGGGTTGGAATGGCCGGAAAGTGCTCTAGGGCATCGGTACGAGTTCGCCCCAGCAATCTTCCGCATCGAGCAATGTCGAGACTGTCCCATCGGGAAGCTTCAACTGCGTGCCGGCGGTGCAAATCATCGCCCGCGCGCCGCTATCGAAGAAGATCACCTGAAAGGCGGCGGTCTTGTAGGGATATTCGTTCTTGTCGACCGCGCGGCCCATGCAGTCAGGCCCGTCGGTGGTGGACTCGTTGGTCACGAACACGAACTGGCCGAGGTTCTTGAGCGTTTCGGTCTCCCAGCTGGTGGTGACGCGTTGCTGCCCGCTGACGACGAGGCCCGTATTGTCGGCGTTGAACGTCCAGCTTTCGTAGCATTCCGGCTTGCCATCGGGCCCAAGGCGCGTGGCCGAAAACTGCCACGTGCCGACCTCGATTAGGCGGGCGGGCATGGTTTCTTCGGTCTGTTCCCACGCTGGCGGATCGGCAACGGCAGGCGCGCCCATCAGCGCGCCCGCAGTTACCATCGCCAATACGGCAGACATTCGCCTCAGCCTTCGTCCGTTTCGGGTGCGGGCTTCTTGGCGGCGGCTTTCTTCTTCGGCGCGGCCTTCTTCTTGGCGGCCTTCACCTTGGGCGGAGCCGGAGTCATTTCGAAGGCGGGCTTGCCGTCCTTCACGGTGACATGCACCTCGCCGCCTTCAGCCAGCTTTCCGAACAGCAGTTCTTCGGCGAGCGGCTGCTTGATCCGTTCCTGGATCAGGCGGGCCATCGGACGCGCGCCGTAGAGCTTGTCGTAGCCCTTGTCCGCCAGCCACGCGCGGGCATCGCTGTCGAACTGGATGTGGACGTTCTGTTCGGCCAGCTGGAGTTCGAGCTGGAGGATGAACTTGTCGACCACGCGCGCGACGATGCTCTTGCCGAGATAGGCGAAGGGCACGAT
>VFQM010002758.1_pt1 | contig 12281 bp, 7 predicted proteins | sample 3512391 | NCBI WGS metagenome assembly VFQM01 (sample SAMN10412369, study PRJNA504923) | tailings metagenome | isolation source: Replicate 1 from Balatoc abandoned mine | place: Philippines
TGATATAGCCGTCCATGGTGACGGTTACGACCATCTCTTCGCGCTCAATCAGGTCTTCATCTTCAATGCCATCGGCCGCGGGGGCGATCTGTGTGCGACGCGGCGTTGCGAATTCAGCGCGCACCGCGCTGAGCTCTTCGCGCATCACCGTGTAAAGTTTGGCGCGGTCGGCGAGGATACTCAAAAGCTCCTCAATTTCGCTCGCCAGTTCTTTGAGTTCTTTACCGATTTCGTCGCGCCCAAGCGCCGTTAGCCGGTGCAGGCGGAGCTCCAGAATGGCGCGCACTTGCGCCTCGGACAGGCGATAGGTTTCGCCAGCGTCAAAATCCCCCTCGATCGCCTCGACCAGACGGATATAGGGCGCAATCTCGCCCACCGGCCAGTCGCGCGTCGCCAGCGCTTCGCGTGCAGCCGCCGGGCTGGAAGACCCGCGGATAATGCGCACTACTTCGTCCAAATTGCTGACGGCGACGACCAAGCCCAACAATATGTGGGCGCGGTCGCGGGCTTTCGCGAGCTCGAATTTGCAGCGCCGGGTAATCACTTCCTCGCGGAAGGTCACAAAGGCCGACAAAATGTCCTTCAGCCCCATCATTTCCGGGCGGCCGCCGCGAATGGCCAGCATATTAGCCGGGAAGCTCTGCTGCGCCGGCGTGTTGCGCCACAGCTGATTGAGCACGACGTCGGGGGTCGCATCGCGCTTCAGGTCGATGACGACGCGCACGCCTTCGCGGTTTGATTCGTCGCGGATGTCCGAAATACCTTCGACCCGCTTGTCGCGCGCGGCTTCGGCGATTTTCTCAACGAGGCCGTTCTTGCCCTGCTGAAAGGGGATGGACGTCAGCACGATCGAGCGGCGGTCACCGCGCCCTTCCTCTATCTCGTGCGTCGCCCGCATCATGATCGAGCCGCGCCCGGTGGCATAAGCATTGCGCGCGCCGCCCTGGCCCAAAATCAGCGCGCCGGTGGGAAAATCGGGCCCTGGAATGATGGCCATTAGCTCTTCGAGGGTGATCGCCGGGTTGTCGATCAGCGCTAGCGTGGCATCAATGACTTCGCCCAGATTGTGGGGCGGAATATTGGTCGCCATGCCGACCGCGATGCCGCCCGCGCCATTGACGATCAGATTGGGGTAGCGCGCAGGCAGCACCGCTGGCTCTTCGCGGCTGGCATCATAATTGGGCTGAAAATCGACGGTATCTTTGTCGAGGTCACCCAGCAGCGTCATCGCCGCCTTGGCCAGCCGCGCCTCGGTATAGCGCATGGATGCCGGCGGATCGGGGTCCATCGAGCCGAAATTGCCCTGACCGTCGATCAACGGCACGCGCATCGACCAGTCCTGCGTCATGCGCGCCAGTGCGTCGTATATCGCGCTGTCGCCATGCGGGTGATAATTGCCCATCACGTCGCCGACGATTTTGGCGGACTTCTTGTATGGTTTGCCGGGGACAAACCCGCCCTCCTGCGCCGCGAACAAGATACGGCGGTGCACGGGTTTCAGGCCGTCACGCACATCGGGCAGCGCGCGCGCGACAATCACGCTCATGGCATAGTCGAGGTAGCTCGACTTCATTTCGTCGACAATGTTGACGGGGGAAACGCCCTCTGGCGAGGACGGGGGAACGGGGGTTTCTTCGGTCAAGACCGGGCCTTCTTTCGGGGGTAATGTGACAGAAATCTGTCTAGCCGAAGCCGAAGCGGAAGACCAGCTTTACAGCCTTGCCAATTATGGCAGGTGGCACGGCTAAGCATCTGTTTTTAATGGGAGCAGGAAATCGCTTGCAGGAAAAAATTTGCCTGCTGGCAAAGCCGGACCTTTGTGTTCGACCCTGCCGTTGCAGCAAGGCTTGCCAAAACGCCGCGTGGTGACCAGACAGGGCGCGTGAACCGATATTTCAACCAGTCGATGCCATGGCGCTGGTCGCGCTGATTGCCGCGAGCGAAGCGCTCGACGACGGTACAATGTTGCGCGCGCTGGCGCCGGTAGCGGGCGAAACGATCATCGAGCGGCAAGCGGTGCGCGCGCTGGCGGCGGGAGCCGAGACTTTGTTCATCGTTGTGGGCGCGGTGCCGCCCGAGCTTTTGCAGGCACTCGACCGAGTTCGGCGCCGCGGCAGCCGCGTGCAGGTGGTTCGCGACGCCACTGACTTGCAAACCAGCCTGCAACCGACCGACCGGCTGTTGCTGGTGGCCGACGGGCTGATTGCCCCGCCGGGACAGTATAAGGCATTGGCGCTGGCGGCGGCACCGTCGATCCTCGTTACTGCCGATACGCCATTGACCCATGCACTCGAACGGGTTGATGCCGCACACCGCTGGGGCGGGCTAGCGCTGGTCCCGGCGGCAAGCGTGACGGAATTGGCGGCGCTGCCGGGCGAATGGGACATTGTGCTCACGTTGTTGCGCTTTGCCATTCAGGCCAATGCCACACGGCTGGAATGCGAACCAGCGCTGTTCGGACAAGGCGAGATTTCCATCGTTGCGAACAGCGCGACAGCTTCACAAATGGAGCAGGTGGGGATAGAGCGGGTTGAATATGGCGGCATGGGGCTTGGCAGGTCGCTGTTTTCGATGCCGCTTGTGCGCTTGCTTGGTCCCGCGCTGGTCCGCGCGCCGCGCTTGATCGCGGCGTTGCCGTGGATGACCGGGGCGGCGTGGCTGGCGGCGGCCGTGGCGACCGGTTTGGGCCGCGAACTGGGCGCGGCACTGGCCGCTGTTGCGGGATGCATTGGTTTGTCGGCGCTGCGGTTTCTGGCGGCGTTCCGATTGGAAAACGTCCGGCTCGAGCAGTTGCGCCGGCTGTTTCGGACCATATCGGTCATCCTAATTGCAGCGATTGGCTGGTTCCCGGCGATGTTGGCCGCATCCGGAGCGCCGCCGCCGCTTGTCCCGATGGCGCTTGGGCTCAGCCTTGCGGCCATTATCCTGCTGGCCCGCCGCCTTTATGCCGAATTGGGGGCTGAGCGCGCGCGGCACTGGCTGCTTCCCGATGCCGATCAGGCGTGGCTGATGCTGGCCGTCGCCGCTGCAGCAGGGCTGCTGCCGACGGCGATAGCGATGCTGCCGCTGGCCGGGCTTGCACAGTTGCTGCTGTGGTTGCGGTTGGCGCGTCACAGCAACAGGGTTTAGCCACCGTTAACACGGCTTTGCTATGCAGGACGGGCATGCAGGAATCACCCCCTCTGGACGGTCTGGGCGGCGCGGCGGCGCGCTGGTCGCAGCATCAGGCCGCGCTTGCGGCGCGGCTGGGCCAGCCCGGTGCGGTCAGGCTAACCGAGGAGCAAGAGGCGCTCGGCCTGGGCATAACCCGGCGGCTGGTACAAATGCTGGCCGCAGAGCTACCGCTGAAAACCCCGGTCACGAGCATCTGGGCCCACTGGGAAAGCGTCGGCTTGCCATCGGCGGCAGCGCTGGCACCAGCCATTTTCGCGCGCGTCGAGGAATATCGCTGGCGGCGAATGATGACCGGGCCCCTGCACGACCCGCTGCCGGGATTATTCGCCGATGCGAGCGGTAAACGCCGGAGCAGCGCGGTTCCGGCAGGGATCGAACCCGCGCGTGCCGCGGTAGTCGATGCGGCCATGCTGGCGCTGCGCGTGGCCGACGGTCGGCGCAGCGATGCCTTTGGCCTGCCGCTGCTCCTTCCGTCCGAATTGCCAGCTGCGGCGCGACGGGCATTGTTGTTCGACCTTGGCGCGCAGGACCTGGCGCAGGCCAATGACCTTAACGCACGCGCGCCCGCCATCGCCCAGGCAGTGGAGCGCGTCATGGCGGACTTGGCACAATGCTCCACCGACAGTGCGGCGCGCGCTTATGTGGACGCACTTGAAACGACGGGTTTGCTCGCAGACGCTATCGCTGACGCCATTGCACGGCACGATTGGCTGGCCGTAATCGCGGTCGTGGCGGTGCGATCCGGATGGCACTTTGCCGACGCGGCGGCTGCGCTGGTGGCTGCTGATGAGCCTGCTGTGCAACAATTCTTTGCCGGGCTTGGCCTTGCATCCGGCGCGATCACCCCTTTGCTCGATAGCCTTGCCGAAGTCCCGGGGCGGCCGACCAATGGCGCGTTGCCCCCGCCCGCGCCAGCGAGTGAAGATCTGGTTCAAGCGGTAGCCGCACGCGCCAATGCGCTCCGGGCACGCCAGCAGGACCGCCCACTATGAGCGCTGCGGTCGTCACCGGACAGATTGATCCCAAAGGGCTGCTGGTCGCGGCCGACCCTGCGTTGCTGCGGCTTCAGGAGCGCGCTGGTGGCAAGCTCGGGGGCCCACTGATGCTGCCGCAACTGTCGCGCCTTTCGGCGCTGGCCATGCGGCTGGAACGCGAAATCACCCGCTCGCTGCTGACCGCTGACGATCATAGCGACATCAGCGCCACGGTGACGATCAGCCCGGTTGCCAATGGTGCCGAAATCATCATCCGTGAATGGCGCTCGCAGCAGGCTGCCGACGCGGCCGGGTTCGAGGATGCCGACACGCACAGCGCTGGCACCTCTATGGCCGCCGACTGGAGCTGGGCGTGCGACGCGCAATTGCGCTTGTTGGCGTTGCAGCCAGTGGCCGGGCCGCCACCAGCCGACGGCTGGCAGGGGCGCTCGCTGTCCGAAGTGTTTGAGTTGGAGCCCGACAGCGACGGGCGACTGCCATTGCTGATGGCGCTTGCCGATCATCGTGGCTTTTCCGACCAGCGATTGCGCCTGCCCGCCGCGCTGCTCGCCGAGCGGCCGGCCATGGCGATGTCCGGAACGGCGCTGTTCGACGCCGGGGGCGGATTTTCGGGCTTTCGGGGCTGGCTAAAGCGGCTCGATGCCGAAGATTCGGGCGCTCAGGATGCGCCGCGGATTATCGACCCTGCCTTTGGCGCGCTGCCGCTGTCCGATCCGCGCTTTGGGCGGCGGATCGACGGGGCGTTGCGTGGGCCGCTTGGCCGCATTATCGCGTCCGCTGAGACGATTTCGGGCCAATTTGAAGGACCGATCCGTGCCGACTATGCCCGTTACGCGGCCGATATTGCGCATGCCGGGCGGCACTTGCTCGGGCTGATCGACGACCTTGGCGATTTGCAGAATATCGAACGCCCGGGGTTTCACGCGGCGCGTGAGGCCGTTGATCTTGCAGATGTGGCTCGCCGCGCGGTCGGTTTGCTCGGGATGAAGGCCGAAGAGCGGCAAATCCGGATCGACGCACCCAAGCGTGACGAAGCCTTGCCTGCAACCGGCGAGTTTCGGCGCGTATTGCAGATCATGCTCAATCTGATCGGCAATGCGATCCGCTACTCGCCCGAAGGTTCGATGATCTGGATACGCGGCGAGGCAGACGCCTCCTACGCCAGCATTACCGTTGCCGATCAGGGGCAGGGCTTGGCACCCGATCAGCAACCGCTCATCTTTGAAAAATTCGAACGGCTGGGCCGCACCGATAGTGGCGGGTCGGGCCTGGGCCTTTACATCGCGCGCCGTCTGGCGCGGGCGATGGACGGCGATCTGACGGTCGACAGCGCGCCGGGGCAGGGAGCACGCTTCACGCTGCGCCTGCCCAAAGGCTGACTTAGCGCTGGCTTACCGGCACATAGTCGCGCTGCGTCGGCCCCGTATAAAGCTGCCGCGGGCGGCCGATTTTCTGTTCGGGGTCTGAAATCATCTCGTTCCACTGCGCCACCCAGCCGACAGTGCGCGCCAGCGCGAACAACGCGGTGAACATGGTGGTCGGGAAACCGATAGCTGACAGGATAACGCCCGAATAGAAATCGACATTCGGGAAAAGCTTCTTCTCGATGAAATAGCTGTCGCTGAGCGCCATTTCTTCGAGTTGCAGCGCGACCTCGAACACCGGGTCGTTAACCTTTAGCGCGTCGAACACCTCACGAACCGTCTTTTGCATGACGGTCGCGCGCGGGTCGTAATTTTTGTAAACGCGGTGGCCGAAGCCCATCAGGCGGAAGGGATCATCCTTGTCCTTGGCGCGCGCGATATATTCAGGGATACGCTCAGGCCGCCCGATTTCCCGCAGCATGTTGAGCGCGGCCTCGTTCGCCCCGCCATGCGCTGGTCCCCACAAACAGGCAATGCCCGCGGCGATACAGGCAAATGGGTTGGCCCCCGAAGACCCCGCCAGGCGGACGGTCGAGGTCGAGGCATTCTGCTCATGATCGGCATGGAGGATAAAGATTTTGTCGAGCGCGCTTTCGACGGCAGGCACCACTTCATATTCTTCGGCTGGCACGCCGAAGGTCATGCGCAGGAAATTCCCAGTGTAGGACAGTTCGTTGCGCGGGTAGATGAACGGCTGCCCCACCGAATATTTATAGGCCATGGCGGCAATCGTGGGCATTTTGGCGATCAGGCGGTGGCTAGCCACCATGCGCTGGTGCGGGTCGCTGATTTCGGTCGAGTCATGGTAGAAGGCCGACAGCGCACCGACGACGCCGCACATGATGGCCATCGGGTGGGCATCGCGCCGAAAACCGCGGTAAAAGGTCGCGAGCTGCTCGTGCAGCATAGTGTGGCGGGTGATGGTGTAATTGAAGTTATGAAGTTCGTCTGCCGATGGCAGTTCGCCGTTGAGCAGCAGGTAGCAGACTTCCATGAAACTGGAATGTTCGGCGAGCTGGCCAATGGGATAGCCGCGGTGCAGCAGGATGCCTTCGTCGCCGTCGATATAGGTCAGCGCCGACTGGCAACTGGCGGTCGAGGTAAAGCCGGGGTCGTAGGTGAAGGCGCCGGTTTGCGCATAGAATTTGCGGATATCAACGACATTAGGCCCTACAGAGCCTTGATGCACGGGCATGGCGACGCTTTGGTCGCCAAGGGTGAAGCTGGCGCTGTTCTGGCTCATATTATTCCCCTGTAGCCCGCTGGCGATTCTGAGAGAGGACTCGCCCCTGCCGGAACTTATTGCACCGCGTCAAGCCGCGCCAGACTTTCCTCGCGTCCCAAGAGCAAGAGCACGTCAAAAATGCCCGGAGAGACTGCCTGACCGGTCAGCGCAGCGCGGAGCGGCTGGGCGATTTTGCCTAGTCCGACGCCTGCAATTTCGGCTTGTTCGCGGATGGCCGCTTCAATGCCTTCGCCGTTCCAATCGTTGAGGCCGCGCAAGCATGCGGTTGCGGCCGCGACCAGCCCGGCCGGGGCATCGGCAATCAGCTGCGCGGCCTTGTCATCCATCGCCAGCGGGCGCTTGGCGAACAGGAAGCGGGCACCATCGACGACTTCGTTCAGTGATTTGGCGCGAACTTTGATCACCGCCATTGCCCGCGTCAGCAGCGCAAGTTCGGCATCGGTCAGGTCGTGCCCCAGCCCAGCGGTCAGCATCGGCGCGGCCAGCTTGGCCAAACGGACATCATCGGCTTCGCGCAGATAATGACCGTTCAGATTATCGAGCTTTTTGAAATCGAAACGCGCCGGACTGCGCCCGACATTGGCCAGATCAAACCATTCTACGGCCTGATCGCGGCTGATGATCTCCGCATCGCCATGCCCCCAGCCGAGCCGCAGCAGATAATTGTTCACCGCCTCGGGCAGATAGCCCAGTTCGTCGCGATAGGCATCCACCCCGAGCGCGCCGTGGCGTTTGGACAGTTTCGCACCGTCGGCACCGTGGATGAGCGGAACATGCGCATAAACAGGCTCTGGCCACTGCATCGCGCGGATCAACGCCAACTGGCGGAAAGCGTTGTTGAGATGGTCATCGCCGCGAATGACATGGGTGATCCCCATGTCATGGTCGTCGACGACGACGCTGAGCATGTAGGTGGGCGTACCGTCCGAGCGCAGCAGGATGAAGTCATCAAGCTCGGCATTCTGGACGGTGACATCGCCCTGCACCCGGTCAGAAATGGTAACGGCGCCGTCCTGCGGCGCTTTGAGCCGCACGACCGGTGCGCCTTCGCCGCGGTCGGTGCGGTCGCGCCATGGGCTACGCACCCGGAAAGGCAGGCGTTTTTCTTGTGCCTCGGTCCGCATCGCGGCGAGTTCGTCCTGCGTCAACCAGCATTCATAGGCATGACCCGCCGCCAGCAGTTGGTGCGCCACTTCGGCATGACGATCGGCGCGCGCGAATTGGTACACGACCTCGTCATCCCAATTGAGATCGAGCCAGCGCATGCCGTCAATGATGGCGTCAATTGCCGCATCGGTTGATCGCGCCCGGTCGGTATCCTCGATCCGCAGCAGGAATTTGCCGCCGTGATGGCGCGCAAACAGCCAATTGAACAGCGCTGTACGCGCGCCGCCAATATGCAGGTAGCCGGTGGGCGACGGTGCGAAGCGGGTTACGACGGCGCTGCCAGTGGCTTCTGCAGCGGCGCGGGTTTGGGTTGTCACGAGGCGATTCTTTGCGCAATTTGAATGAGGCGCCCGATCGGGTCGCGGGGGACCCACTAGAATGGCAACAGTGCCGCTTCAAACGCCCATTGTGGGCCTCCGGACGACAGCGGTGACGCGGTTGGAGGCGCGTCTCGAGGCAGAGCGCGATGCCATCGGGATTTGGCTGCCAGTAGCGCTAGGTGCAGGCATCATGCTGTGGTTCGTGCTGCCGCACCCCTTGACGTGGGGCGGGACAGCAGGACTGCTGATTGCCGTGGCGCTCACAGCCCATTTGCTGGCTGGCGGGACGCGGGTGGGGGCCATGCTGACGCGCGGGCCTTTGGCTGCGGCCTTGGGTCTGGCGCTGGTGTGGGGGCACGCCCAGTGGGTCGCGGGTCCGGTGGTGGCGCGCCCGGTTACCACCAGCTTTTCCGGCATTATCCGCGATGTCGAGCCGCTGCCCGCGCGGGAAACGGTGCGGATCGTGGTGGAGCCCGTTGGCCGCGCCGATCTGCCCCACCGGGTGCGCGTAACGATCGCCCTGCGTGACCTGCCCGATCGACCACTGGTGGCGGGGCGGGGCATAGGATTACGCGCACGATTGATGCCGCCACCGGGACCGGCCCTGCCCGGGAGTTATGATTTTGCGCAGCGCGCCTGGTTCGAGGGATTGGGGGCGGTCGGGAGCGTTATCAGCAAGCCGACCTTAGCCGCTGGAACCGCGCCTTCGTCCGACGCCGGGGTGCGAGCGCAACTGACGAAGCACATCCAGACGCAAATTCAGGGCAGCGCAGGCGGCGTGGCGGCGGCGTTGGTTACCGGCGATCGCGGCGGCATCGCCGATGCTGATAATGAAGCGATGCAGCGCAGCGGATTGGCGCATCTGCTCTCGGTAAGCGGGCTACACATCACGGCAGTCGTGGCTGGAACTATGTTTGCTATGATGGCTCTGCTAGCGCTGAACCAGCGATTGGCGCGGTCGGGAACGGTACCGCTGCTCGCGGCGGGCGGTGCGGCGCTCGCGGGCATCGGTTATACACTGCTGAGCGGGGCAGAAGTGCCAACGATCCGGTCCTGCATTGCCGCATTGCTGGTGCTGGCGGCGCTGGCGCTGGGCCGTGAGGCGTTGACGCTGCGGCTGGTTGCGGCGGGGGCATTGCTGGTGATGCTGTTCTGGCCCGAGGCAGTCGCAGGACCAAGTTTTCAGCTTAGCTTCATGGCCGTGACTACCATTGTTGCGCTGCACCAGCATCCCCACGTGCAAGGCTGGCTGGCACGGCGGGATGAAGGCACGGCGGTGCGATTTACCCGTGCTCTGGCGGGGTTGGTGCTGACCGGACTGGCCATCGAAGTAGCGCTGACCCCGATTGCCATGTTCCATTTCCATCGGGCCGGGCTTTATGGGGCGCTGGCGAACGTTGTTGCTATTCCGCTCACCACCTTTGTCATTATGCCGATGGAGGCATTGGCGCTGGCGCTCGACGGCATGGGCTTGGGCGCACCGGCGTGGTGGGTCGCTGGCAAGGGGATCGAAATCCTGTTGGGTATCGCCCATTTTGTGGCCTCTGCTCCGGGAGCGGTGCTAACGCTGCCGCGCCCATCGCCCATTGGCTTCGCACTCGCGATTGGCGGCTTGCTGTGGGTGTTGCTGTGGCAAACGGGGTGGCGCTGGTGGGGACTGGGACCAGCCCTGGCCGGCTTTGCGCTGATGCTGACATCCCCGGTGCCTGATTTGCTGGTTACCGGCGATGGCCGTCATGTTGCTGTACGGATGGACAATGGTCGATTTGCGACATTGCGTTCGGGTGCAGGCGATTATGTCCGCGAACAACTGGCCGAGGCGGCGGGCAGTGCGGAGGAAATGGCGGCGTTGGCTGCACTCCCCGGCAGCCATTGCAACGCCGATTTCTGCCGCTGGTCGGTCACGCGCGGCGGGCGGGCGTGGATTATCTTGGCAGCGCGCAGCCGCTATCTGGTTGACGGGCCCGAACTGGTCGCAGCGTGCGCAGCTGCCGATATTGTCATTGCGGACCGCTGGCTGCCGGCGGGGTGCACAGCGCGCTGGATGACGCTCGACCGCGATACATTTGATGTCCATGGCGGCGTCGCGGTGCGGTTCGACCCGCCGTCCCTGAGCACCGCCATCGATCCCAGTGATGCCCACCCTTGGCGGCGGGCCCAGCAGGTTAGTGGTAACGACGAAGCAGGCCCGCCAGCTTCCCCTGCACCATAACGCGGTTCGCCGGATAGCGCTGCGGTTCATAGGCACCATTGGCCGGGTCAAGCCGGATCATCGCGCCTTCGCGGCGGAAATATTTGAGCGTTGCGTCCTGCCCGTCGACCAGCGCCACCACGATGTCGCCTTCGCGTGCGGTGTTGGCTTTCTGGATCAGCGCATAATCGCCGTCGAGAATACCGGCCTCGACCATGGAATCGCCCGATACTTCGAGCGCATAATGATCCCCCGGGCCAAGCAGCGCGGCGGGGACGGCCAGCGCGGCCGAATCTTCAAACGCTTCGATGGGAACACCGGCGGCAATCTTGCCGTGCAGCGGCAACTCGATGATGTCGTTGGCGGCAATCGGCATCCGCGAGGGCGATTTGCGCAGCGGCACCACATTGTCGCGATCGTTCCGGACAGCCGTTGCCTCGGTTTTGAGGGCTTCCGGTAGCTTCGTTACCTCAAGCGCGCGGGCGCGGTTGGGCAGGCGGTGGAGAAAGCCGCGCTCTTCCAAGGCACTAATTAGCCGGTGGATGCCCGACTTGGACTTCAGCCCGAGCGCTTCCTTCATTTCCTCGAACGACGGCGAGATGCCGTTGGCGTCGAGCCGTTGCTGGATGAAGACGAGCAATTCCTGCTGTTTGGCGGTAAGCATATTGGCACCCTTCGCTGGTCAGCCGATGGACATAGGAAGAACAGCTAAAGAACAAAGCGGGCCGCGTCAAGTCCCTGTGGTCCCGCTTTGTTCAAAGCGCGATATATGGTGCCAATGCGCCTGCGGGCTGGGGCGGGTCGCCGATTTCGCGGATTAAGAGCGCGTTGGCGTTGGCGAGCGCAATCGTGAGCCCGCTATCCTGCGCCGGAAGGGGGGTGATGTGTCCATGAGCGACGATCGCGCGCAGATAGTCACGGCGCGGCCCGCCCGGCCCGAGTGGCGCAGCGAGTGTGGCGTGCGCCACATCGGGCAGCGGCTTGTTGGCCCCAGCAAGGTGACGCAACAATGGCAGCAGGAACAGCTGCGCCGTCACAAAGGCTGACGCCGGATTGCCCGGCAGACCGAGGAGCACTGCATCGCCGACGCGCCCGGCGAGCAGCGGTTTGCCGGGACGCATAGCGATTTTCCAGAAGGCGGGTGGGGCGCCGAGTGACGTCATGGCGGCGTGGACATGATCGTGATCGCCAACCGACGCGCCGCCCAGCGTGACAATCACGTCATGCGTTGCGGCGGCGTCGCGGATGGCAGCGATGGTGGCGGCGCGGTCATCGCCGATGCGGACAATCGTGCCGATCTGTGCAGGAACCGCCGTTAGCAACGCAGTCAGCATTGGGGTGTTGCTGTCTGGAATCTGGCCGGGAGCCAGCGGAGCGCCGGGGTCGACCAGTTCGTCACCGGTCGAAATCAGCGCCACCCGTGGGGCGCGGCCGACGGAGAAGCTGGCGTGTCCCGCCATCGTGGCGAGGGCAATGAGGCCCGGCGTGACGCGTGCACCAGCGGCGGCGAGGTCGGCGCCTTGGACAAAATCGCTCCCCGCCGCGCGGACATGCTGTCCCCTCGCGGCAGGGCCGGACCCGGCGAGCGCGATAATGCCATCCGAAGCGGATGCAACTTCCTGAATCAGCACGGTATCGGCCCCTTCGGGCAACGGCGCGCCGGTGAAAATACGCATGGTTTCGCCCGGCGCAATACCCGTTTCGGGCCACCTGCCCGCTGCGACGCTGCCGACAAGCTGCCACGGGCCGGGCAGGTCGGCGAAG
>VFQM010002759.1_pt1 | contig 12276 bp, 17 predicted proteins | sample 3512391 | NCBI WGS metagenome assembly VFQM01 (sample SAMN10412369, study PRJNA504923) | tailings metagenome | isolation source: Replicate 1 from Balatoc abandoned mine | place: Philippines
GTTAGGCATATTAGACAGAAACTACCATATCTATCTGCTGATGAACTAAAGAAGTTTATAAAAGTAGATAGATATTCCATGGCAGTAGTGATAGAGAATACCCCTGCTGTAAGAAGATACCTTAACAGGTATATTACCAGACTTAGATACGTGACCAATAATGCCGTGGGTATCACATCTTCTGATATATTACACACTGGTTGTTATAAATTATCAGTATCTATAGATGTAACTAATGCACAAAGTTATAAAGTTGTTAGATATATTGAACAAATAGTAGATGCATTATTCACGTTACATAGGTATGTAATATTGGATGATCCTACAAATAATGAGGTATCAGATGGACATAGTGTCCCTGATAATTTTTAATATGGAATCTATAGATAAATTAATACTTAAGAAGATTGTAGATACACCTGACATTATAGATGGGCATTTAAATAATCTACGTAATCTATTAAAGATACCTACAAATCTAGATGAAATGGATGAAATAATAGACCTACATATGCAAGAGTTTAGACAGCCTCATGTGCAAGAAATACGTCCTGCTAGAGTTGTCCCTGTGATCAAGAGGGCTCCACACTTTATTAATGAAGAGTATATATACATATAAATATGTCACAAACATTTACCATATTAACCAGTCATGTGGAATGTACATTACCTGGTGGAATAAAAAAAGCTATCAGTTTTAAGGATTTTAGAGAAGCTATAGATTCTGTTATTGAAGAGTCTACCCCGGATAGTAACCTATTTCTACCTAGTAATTGCTACCTATTTTCAAAAACCGGAGTTAACATGAAACTTTCCTGTTACTATCCAGGTGAAAAACGGACAATTGAACTTATAGAACGTAGCGGATCTAAAGCTAAAAAACATAAGATACCTTTCCCTAATATTATCATTAATTTTGATTTGAAACAGGAGAATGATAGATGGGTTGTTACACAAGCCAGGTACTTATGTACAGATAAGAAACTATCTCAGTTACCGCTCAAACGTGTCGATACTGGTGATGAAAATATCTGGATACTACCAATGCCAAATACCTACTCACATGGATCTATGTGCTATGGTAGAAATACAATGCCTTCAGGATTTACTGATAACTTTCGTGGTTTAGATTGGTACTTCCAATTCCTGTTCTCTACACCTTTCAATACTGATTTAAGTATCCCCTCTATTAAGGGCGGTGGTGTAGTGCCTTGGATTTCTCTGCTGTCTTCTAAAGATGAATTTCCTTATGACCAGCTGGTCCGTCGTTAACAACCTAACTATAGGTAAATAAAATGCAAGAACTTATCCCACACATTTCCTGTGTAGCAACAGAGTCTGAACTTAGTGATGATCTAAAGGCTAAATATTCTGAGATTTATATAAATGCAGGAGATGGTAGTACCTATAAGTACATGAAACTTAAAGGTGGACGCTCTGTTACTTTTAAAGTAAAGGAGATTCCTGGATTTAAACCAGTTACAGTAGTTAAAGAAGAAATTAATTTCTTACCTGCTGGTAAGGTTCCGATTCAACTACTGTATGACATCATTGATTTCTTCCGTAAAGTCATGGCTACTTCTAAGCAAGAAGTTGAGGCTATGGCTCACATTCTGTGGAATGAAAAAGATGGTTATCACATTGCTGTACCTAATCAAACCATTAGCAAAGCTTCGGTAAGCTATGGTAATGACCACATTAAACGTGGTGATATTATTGTGCTGGATATCCATTAAATGTGAGTGGCCTTACTGAGTAATTAGTAAGTGAAAATTGGGTGAACCTGAATAAGGGTGTTGAGAGAAATCTCAGCTAACGGTAAAGTTCCTAAGATTAAGGATAATACCGTGCCAAGCTTGTGAAAGACAATAAAAGTAACAAGAAGGTGTAACGACTAATGGGTGAGCATGTCTAGCAATAATCCCAACACGAGCGCCCAAAACCCTATTATAGGGTTATGAGATAGTCTGATCTTGATTTAATAATTTTTGATAGTCTTCATCTGGTATTATAAATTGGATGAACTTATCGTGTTTTCGTTTGAAGTATATTGTTCTACCAGTATACATATATCTATATACTTTGTTTACTTCTAGCTTTGAAGCAAAAGTTAAATTGTATATACCATTGGTGGAATTTTTAGTAGTACCAGGAGAATGTCTGATGGAGTAGGTTTTCAAACCTATCTCTTCAGCAATACCTTTTAGAAAATTTTCAGTACCACAAAAACCTATATTTAAACAGCTATAAGATTTATCTTTATACTTCGTAATATATATCGATGCCCATCCATCACCATCGAAATACCCTAGAATAAATGAACATCTATATTCCTTAGGTATATTTTGAACTATATTAGGTAGTGTTAAGCTTTTTCTGTATCCTAACCCATACGATTTCAATGCATCACAAATGTGTTGATTTTGAAACCTTATGGAAACCTGTGATTTACTAGGTACTAAATATAACTTTGCTTCTCTCTGTAGATCCTCTGAAAATTTTTCTAAAACAAATCTATCTTTTTCATGAATATTAATAGATAAAGTATCTACTCTACTAGTATTTTTATTATCCACTATGCATCCATCTGCGGCTATAAATCCTAAATAATAAGCTTTTTGATGTGAGTCTATTTTATCAAAGTAATCAGTGTTACCTTGATACGGTATTAGGGACTTTACACCTTTTAGTTTCTTAACTATCTTAGGGATTGTAGTATCATTTAAGCCTAGTTCATAAGCTATATCCTTGGCCGATATACCGGATTCATATTTGGATAGTATTAATAATTTAGTTTCTTCAGATAATCTCTCACGCTTATTTTGGCGTATACTTTTCTGTCTAGTATTTGTTGTCATGATTTCTCCTTAATCATCTATACTTCATATTTTAATATAAAACACTAAGATCAAGAAATTGGGAAAATTAAAAAACCCAATAAAAACAATATGTCACACAACACAATGTCAAGTTTCTTTTCCTCGACGGACAACAACGATGATAAGAATGGAGTCTATTTCTCCGCAGTCGTTGGTAAACTTAACAACCCCATGCCTGAATTGGTATGGAGATTTAATATAGGTTCAGAAAAGCGTACAGCTTCTATGGACGATGTTTTTGAGACTCCCAACCTGGGAAAATCCGATCCGGCTTGGCTAGACAAGGTAGAGGTTAAGACCTACTCTTCTTTCAAACCCGGTCAAGTCGGAATGGGTCAACGTAATAGCGGTAAGGGTGAATTTGGTAGTGGCATTCGTCCATTCACAGAAGAGACTATGTCTGATGATTGGATTAGACAACACTACGGTGCAGGACATCGTCGTCGGCGTCCAGCAGATGTTGACGAGGATGGTGTTGTTATGCAGCGTAATAATGATGCCCCTCCTATGCCTTCTGATTTCGTGCCCGGTCCTCTAGGTCTGGATCCAGATATGGATCTGGATGATGATGATACATTTCTACTGTTTCAAGATCAATATATAGCTAGCACATATGGTGAAGAAGTTGCCGAAGCTAAATCTACTATTGAAGAGAATATTGGAGAAGTAGAGGGTGCAGATGAAGTTGTTCTGGATTTAATTAAACAACTTTACGCCGTACTTTCCAGTGAAGGTCAAATGAAACTAGCAACTGAAGGAATTTAATAATGTTTGTCTACACCCCTAACACAGTTCCTAATACTGTAGTTGTTGTTGGGGCCGGTGGTACAGGGGGTAGATTGATCCCCCTTCTGGCCCAGTTTTTAAAAACTATGCCTTGGGTCATTGATCCAGCAATTATATTAGTAGATGATGATGTAGTGGAGGAAAAGAATCTTCTACGACAAAACTTCATCAAGACAGATGTTGGTAAGCCTAAAGCTGTTGTACTTGCAGAGAGATACTCCAGAGCTTTCAATATTAACATTATCCCCGTGGTTAGACGCATAAACGGAGGCACTGATGATTATACTGCCATCTTCAAAGATAGAGAAGGTGATAATGGTACACCTATAGTAGTTATGTGTGTTGACTCTGCTAATGCACGTAGGAATATACTTAAAGCCTTCTCTGGTATGAATAGATCTGGTAGAGTTTTGTATGTGGATTCTGGTAACGAAGATTCCTATGGTCAAGTTACTGTATTTAATCCAGTAGCTCTTACACATGACTATGTAGAGATGCCCTCTCTAGCTGATGAGCTGAAAAGATATTCACTGCCTGAGATGCTACCTATACAAGTGAAGGCACCATATCTATTTATGGATGTGGATTTTTATGAAACATTACAGGATAAACCTGGTGGTAGCTGTGCTGATCTAGATCAAACTCTTGCTATTAATAGCATGATGGCTACTACAATTATTGGTGTTATTCAGAATTATTACTATGTTAAGCCTTTTAATACTAATAGGATCAACTTAACTGTTGCACAGGGTGGATCTGGCAGTATTATGGACGCACGTAACTTGTATAATCGAGTACTAGACTATACAAAAGGGCGTAATTTTATAGGAGCATACTCTAATTATGGATTACATAGTTATAGATGGGAAACTCTCTTAAACCTTACGTACTCTAATTATTCTAGATTTTTAGCAGACTTAGAGTTAAAGCGTAGAGCTGAAGAAGAAGCTAGAATAAAAGCTGAAGCTGAAGCTAGACTAAAAGCTGAAGCTGAAGGTATCGCAGTACCTGTAGATGTTCCGGAACCTAAGCTTACGAAGAAAGTGAGGACTAAGAGATCCCCTTTAATAATTCAAGAACCTGTGGATATATCTTTGTCTTTATCTAATATAGATATTACTGCGGCTGAGAATTGGACTAGAATTGTAGAGTCTACCTGACAGCTAAAGTAATGGAAAAAGCAGGTATATAACTTACCTGCTTTTTTTAGCTTACTCTAGCTCTAGAAGCTGTAGTTAGATTATCTACTACTGTATATGTGGCTAAAGTAGAACCATCTTGTCGTAACATGGTTAGTGACCCAGTAGCTTTATCCCACACCCAACTTCCCATAGCTTCATTCTCAAGGTTCTGAAGGTAAGAGAATTTATCTCTGGCTACTACTGATATCATACCTGCTATCTTATCTTGTATAAATATAGAATAGTTACCTGTAGCAACCGGTGTAAAGGTTAGAAGGTAAGCACCACCACCAAGTTCAGTAAATGTAAAGGTAGGTAATACTGGGTTAGTAAGATTAGTTAAAGGTGTGTTATTTAAAGCTACCAAGTACTGGAATGTGGTCATTCCTGTAACGAGATTTATACTGGTAAATGGTATAGTGATTGGTGCATTAATAACTGTTTCTATGGTAATCATTTCTTAGACATTCCTGATATGTATAAATCTATTGCTTTATTTTTGTTAAGAGTATCTTCTTTAGTTTGTCCATCCGATAGTTCAGAATCGTCTATTATATTACCAAATAGATTTATAGGCTCAGAGTATCCCTCTTCATTGAGGATATAAGATATAGTTTTCTTAACACCACTACTGAAGACACCTTTATACATTCTTGATACTTCATAAATTGCATATGCCAGTTCTAAGGAAGTTGGTACTGGCATAGAATTAAAATCGGCAACTTCGTTATTTATCACTTCAGTAGAATATAAGAAAAATAAAGGATCTTCATAAAACTTACTGCTGTCTACTTCTAGTATTTGTAATACCTTTATTTTATCTAGTAATAAAGGTGGTATAATAATACCTAATTCTAAAGATATAGTCTCTGGTTCCCAAGAAGGCCATTCCTCTTCACCGAAAGCCTTAACTAATAAAGCTTTAAGCATAGATATACTCATATGGTCTAAGCTATCTATATGTTTTAATTCTACCATTATACTGATTTTACTAAAGATAAAATTATTCTTTGAAGATCTAGTGGTAAAGATTCTAGTACATACTTATCATTTACAGGGTCATTCTTAAGTTCATTAGCAACATCACTACCTATTACAGAAGCTATTCTATCTTTACCTAATTTTGCAATAGTTTCATAAGGTACTTTAGTTCCAGCAATAGATATTTCAAGTACTGAAGCTGCTGATTTAACTATAGCCTCTTCATAGAAATTAAATCCTAAACCTACTATATCTGATTTTTCTTCTAGTGTACTTACTACAGATGCTAGTTTTACCAAGTCTTCTTTTTTTAGTTTTGTTTCATCAGAATCTTGTAATAATCTAGCCATCTTTATAAACAAAGGATCTTTAGAAGCTTGATACCTAGCTATCATACCTGATACTGCCGCTTTCTTATTTAAGAATCCATTACAGGCATATTTGTAAGCAGTATCTGGTATATGCTTTTCATCATAGTTATTATATAATTTTTCTGCTACTTCAGCAGCTTTTTCAAAATTTGGAATACCAGAAGTATAGTCTATAAACTGGGTAAACAAAGTATTAAGCTCTTCTTTGCTATTGTAGTCTCCTGTAAACTTCTCTTGACTATAACCAGCAATCTTCTCCATTAGAGGTGTGAGTTGCTCTTCTACGTTATATACACTTGATAATCTAGACAGCTCGGTTATCACGTTGTAGTCTACTACTTGATTAGCTACCTTAGTTAGGTACTCAACTCTGAGACGAGAAGCTATATAAGAATCCTTGGTATCTATAGGGAAGTCTTGTTCTAGATCTGCTTTTTTAATTAGAGGTAGTGCCTCTGGTACAATCTCGGAAATAGATTTTATGTCATATGCTAACATATTGGTTGTTGTCCTTTTTACTTTAATCCGTTAATATGTGCCATTAATTTTATGGCACTATCAGAATCCACTTCTTTTAAATAACCTTTAGCTAAGTTTTTCTGAGCTATATCTTTTCTCAATTTAGATACGTTACCTAAAGCATTTTTAATTGGTACTGATGAAGATGCGGCTATTATAGTCGCTAGTACTGGATTAGGGTGATTAGTAGCAAATGCTCTATTGTAAGCTTGATGCAGCATAAAACCTGCTACTGCTCCGGATCCAATTGTTTTTAATAAATATTTAACATCGGAAGAATCAAATCTAATACCATCAGATAGTTCTGATGCATGCTCTTTTATTAATTTAATCTTTACATCTACCGGTAATGCCTTAAACACCTCATTTTTTAATAGGTGCTCGAAACTAACCCCTTTGGTTTTATATAGGGTTATCAGGTTGTTAAAAACTTTATCTTCCATAATGTTTCTATTTTAGACTATGTCCCATGCACCATCTGGTAGCCCATTATAGGCAGGGGCCCTAAGTCTATGTGCAGTAGGCGTCATAGCTTTTACTTGGATTAATCTACCTAACCACTTATCTTTATTTAACCAAACCTCCTTACGAAGATCCCTGGTAAATCCTGTACCTACATTGGCTACTATTCTACCTGTTCTATCTGCAACAATCAAGGCTCCCATACTTTCTTTAGGATTACCTTTAGTATCTATCTCTTGAGCTATATCTACTACTTTAATATTCCAAGTATCTTTATGTTTTACTTTAAGTCTAGGGTTATTAGTTTCCGGAGAAGAAGCACTTGTAACTATTACACCTTCATATTCTCTTTTTTTAGTTTCATCTACAAGCTTCTGTATATCTTCGTGCCCGAACACCCAATCTGGTGTAAATAATAAGTCTGGTTTATTATAAGATGATTCTAGTTTTTTCATATACTCAAGCTTCTCTTTATACGTTGAAAGCTTTGGATTTAGTACATCTAATAATACTGCTCTTACTGGTCCTTCTCTTTTCTGTGTTTCTAAAGCTCTGTCTGGTAAGGAATTAAGGATTCCAGAAACTGCTGGATGGGATTCTACTGCATCTTTACTAAGATCTCTTCCAGTGTGGATAAGTTCAACATGAAAAGTCTGGTTAGCATAGTCTGGAAGTGAGTGAGAAAGCTGCGGTAGCTTTACTGTTCTATTAGGAAAATCCCCTTTTACACCCTGACGACGAGAAATAAATGCTGGAATACCTTTCTCATCAAAGTGCATAAAATAACTAGCACCATCATATTTACGAGACGCCATAGGATCTTGTATTTTTTCAATACGAGTATTGTCTTCTATGTATCTATGACGTTTATATTCCATTTAATTATTTTAAATGGGAGGGTATTTAATCTTCTTTAATTAGTTTATTAAACTCTTCATTCAAATCATGCTTGGTCTGAGAGTTATGATGTAAGTATTGATCTATTGAATGGGATTTAGATTTACCAAGCATAGTACTGGGGAAGACTGAATGATACATCTCTACATGCATCTCCCTTTCTTCTTCAGGTAGGTGTTCATGGGATTTAAATCTACTACCTCTACCCACCACTTGCTTAATCTTAGAGTGGTTAAAGTGTGGTTCCATTATTTGAATAAGCTTAGTACCTTTAAGGTTTAAGCCTTCTGCTCCAGAAGAAGATACTAAAAGAACTGGGGTTTTACCGGAGTTGTAATCTTCTACAAGCTTATCTTTTTGTTTAGCTGTTAGGGAACCGGTATATATTGAGTGGTTTACTCCAGACTTTTTTAGCTCTTCAGAATAGTCGTTTAATCCAGCCTGTAGGTAGTTAGAATAAACTACACCTCTGAAGTTTTTATCTTTAGACATTCTCTCTATAAGTCTTTGAGATGCTTTCTCTATCTTAGGGGAAGACTTTTCATAGTTAGGCATAAAAGGTCTAACAGAGTTAGATACTTGTCTAACTCCGCTGGAAAATGCATTTAATTGGGATGACTCTTTTTTATCTAAAGGTAGGTTTAATCTAACCTTCATCCTTAGATGGAAAGGTAATCTACCTTCTAGGTATTTATAAACTCTATGCTGCTCCGGAGACATTTCAACTTCAACTAAATGTCTAACTTCTTTAGGGAAGTGTTTTTGGGCCTCGGGATCATCCTCTAAACTGTAATAGTCTGCATACTGACTTATTCTATTTTTAAGGTCTTTTTTATTCTTTATATGTATCTTTTCTTTAGGTGCAGCACCTAAAATACGCTTTAATAAAGGTGGCTGCTCTAAGACCTTATCTAAGTATCTATTATCAAAAGCCTTAGGATCCTCAGGTAATATGTCGGTGCCTGCTGCGATATTGTATAGAGGGGCTATATCACTTAGTTTATTATAGGCAACTGTAGCAGAAGCAACTAATCTCTTATCTGCATTTTTAGCTATGTGAGAAATTATTTGATGTCGTTTAGTATTAGTATTTCTTAATTTTTGACCTTCATCCAGGCCTACAAAATTAAACTTTTCTTTCTCTAAGTCATCCTGCTTATTTACAGCCTCATCATAAGACATAACTAATAAACGTTTTCTGTCAATATCAGAATAGCCATGTTTTTTGATCTCAGAATCTATATTGGATACTAAGCTGGCTGGAGCAATAACTAAAGACTTACCTCCTTTTTTAGAATCTTGATATCTACGGACGGCTTCAAGCATAACTATCGTTTTCCCACTACCAATAGAGTGGTTAAGTACTACTCCACCTGATCTATCTAACTTTAACAGGGCTCTAACTTGATGTTCTTGTAATTTTTGTTTAGTCTTAATTTTACTACTCATTTAATATCTCTACTTTTTTAATTCTAAGTTTAAGAATCTTAGAGTATTGATTTTCTACAGGTGCCCTATCTAACTTTCTTTGTAAGCTAAATAATATCTTAGGGCACTTTACCCTAATATGAACTGTATAAGCTATTAACCCCTTTTTTGTAATTCCTTTATATGTAAATATTGGCTGTTTTGTAGTCATTTTAGCCAATCCCCCTATTGATCTTATTAGTCTCTGAAAATCATAAGCTAGTTGATAACTTGCAGTTGTAAAAGAGGAATGGCCTTCTTTACTTATAGTCCCATCTGTATCCATCAACCCTTTAATTAAATCTATTCGTTGATCTAAAGATGATTCTAAATATTCAAGAGGTATAAATTTATAAGCAGATGTTACATTTAAATTAGTAGTTCTAAAATATGTAGCTATACTATTTCTACTTCCTGAAACTAATCTAAGTCTGTAATCAAACTTACTCTGCCTTATAAATTCTAAGGTCTTTGGTAATAAATCAGAACATTTATCAATAGTTTCGCCATCGGCTGTAGTTAATATTATACATCTACGAGATAATCCACCATCTCCCAGTAAACATCCTAGTAAGTATGGGTGTATAGGTAGATCTATACTTGGTTTAATTTCTGCATTTGGTAAATCTATATATAATCTACTTTTTAAGCTAGGTACAGTCAAGTACTCTTTTAACTCGGCAACTCTTATACCTCTATTGGCTTTCCACTTTACATGTATAACATCTTTTATATCTTTACCTTTCAGTATTTCATATCTACCATCTTCATAGTGTATTTTATAATCGCTATCATATAAGTCTGGAGTAAGTAATGAAATCTTATTTTTTATAAAATTTGTCATCTATTCACCATAAGCTTTTAATATCTCAGTAATTTTTGCAGATCTAACTGAATCCTCTGTGGTAAATTTAATAACTTTTACAAAAGGCATATACTCAACTTTATTAATAGCATCTGTTAGACCACAAGCCTCTTTGATATCCTTTTGGTTAATATCGCCATTAATCAATAATTTACAATTCTCACCAATCCTAGTAAGCAACATCTTCATTTCAGTGGCAGTAGAGTTTTCCATCTCATCAGCAATACAGATGCAGTTTTTTAAAGTCACACCTCTCATAAATCCTAAAGGTATGGTCTCAATTTTATCAGTTTTTAACAAATACTCAGTATAAGATTTTCCCAGTCTCTCATGTAATATACTTAATACTGGTAGTAAGAACTCATAATATTTTTCTTCTTTTGTACCTGGTAGAAATCCTAGAGATCTTCCAACCTCAACATTGGGTCTAGTAATTATAATCTTATCTATCTTCCCCGCCTTAAGTTGCTCGGCTGCATATGACAGTGCTACATATGATTTTCCAGACCCAGCAGACCCTATACCAAATACTATATCAAAATTTTTAATAGCATTTAAATATCTCTCCTGCTTTATTGTTTTCGGTTTTACAGGTTCTATGTTAGGTCTTGATACTACTGGTTTTAGTATAGATTCTGGTGTTACAAATTCTACGTTATTTTTATTTTTATGTTTAGATGTTTTAAATCTATCACTTCTACTTCTGGACATCCTTTAGCCTTTGCATAAAAATCTGAGATGTTACTGGTCCAATACCTTTAAAGGTTTGAAGCTCTTGTTCCAGATTCGGCTTAGAAATTAAAGAGGTCATTGTTCCATAATCTTGTCTAAGCTTTCTGGATAATTCTATTAAACGTCTACTAGTGACTTCGTCTATTCTGTTGTAACCTCCTTCATGCATTGCTTGTACAAGATTATCATACCCAGCATTCTCAATAGCTTCAGGTGTAGTATAACCTTTATTTATTAAAACGGCAAAAGTTTTCTCTGAGACTTTCCTCTGAATAGGTTTGCCGTATAGGTAACTTGATACTAAGAGTTTGAATAACTCTTGCTCTTTAGTGTTCACTGTTTATTAATCTTATCTAAATACTTATTAGATTTAGTATCTAACTGTTTAAACAACCACTGCTTCTCACCATAGCTAGGAATATGTTTAAGTAGAAACTTTTCCCCAGCAGTAGTATGTACTATATAATAATCTTTACCTTTTTCAATTCTACCCTTCTTAACCCAATCTAAAGTAGTTACCCCTGCACCATATTGACCCTTGGGTATTACAACTTTCTTAGATAAGGCATAATCTGAAGTATGTATAGGTTGTTCATGCAGAATAATAGATTTACCCATCTCAGGTAATTCTTTTTTAGTGGCCCAGCTATAAGCCTTATCACCTATAACTATACGATAGTCGTAGTGTAATCCAGCCCTATCAGCTTCATGTCTTTGACGAGTAAATAAGATATCAGAACTATTCATATTGCGGTTTTAAATAGTCTTTATATATGTCAGATATATAGTTACACAAAAAGGATGCTTCCTGAGCCTTTAAACCGCCCGTGACAGCGTTTACATCATAGGAGGTACCTGAGTCATCAAGTAATAAGATTACAACCTTCCTAGGGCTGCATTCTTTGTTATTTATCATTTCTATAGAAAATTGTAACTTCTCTAAAACAGTTTCTATAGAAGGAGTATTATTTTCTAAATCTCTTTTCTTACGTAGTTCTTCTAAGCTTGCTACTTCTGACATTAAAGTACTCCTTGGTTATAAATTTATTTTAGCCAATACTAAATTGGCTGTTTTAAGCTCTGAGTTTGTCCACAGCTTTGTCAGAATGTCCAGAGGGACAAACTAAAAACTTAAT
>VFQM010002761.1_pt1 | contig 12271 bp, 14 predicted proteins | sample 3512391 | NCBI WGS metagenome assembly VFQM01 (sample SAMN10412369, study PRJNA504923) | tailings metagenome | isolation source: Replicate 1 from Balatoc abandoned mine | place: Philippines
ACATCAAGAGCCTTCTTCTCGGCTCCGCTGCGGCTCTGCTCGCAGTCTCCGGCGCCCGTGCGGCCGACGCTGTCGTCGTCGCCGAGCCGGAGCCCATGGAATATGTCCGCATCTGCGACGTTTACGGCGCCGGCTTCTACTACATCCCCGGCACCGAGACCTGCCTCAAGATCGGCGGCCTCGTTCGCTATCAGATCGACTGGACCGACGAAGATGACGGTTGGAAGAAGCAGGCCCTGTTCCGCCTGAAGTTCGACGCCCGTTCGGAAACCGAGTTCGGCACGTTCAAGCGCTACATCGAGTTCCAGGGCAAGAACGACGGCGGTGCCTACGATCCTGTGAAAGACGAATGGGCATCTGATTCCAGCTCGTTCTCGGTTCGTTATGCCTACTTCGAACTCGGCGGCCTGATGGTCGGCCGCAACGACACCCTGTTCGACGGCGGTCTGTCGGGTGAGTTCGACAAGGGCGGCGGCGACTTCATCCAGCAGATCCGCTACACCTTCGACGCCGGCAATGGCATCGCAGTGTCGGTCGGCCTGGAAGAAGAAGACAACAACTTCGACTACGTTCCGCTCGTGACCGGCAAGGTTTCGGTGTCGCAGGGCTGGGGTTCGGTCGACCTGTTCGCCGCTTATGACGATCGCTTCTCGGAATTCGCCCTCAAGGGTATCGCCAATGTCAAGGCGACCGACGCTCTGACGCTCCAGCTGCTCGCAGCTTACGAGTCGGGCGCCACCTGGTTCGGCCTCGTTGGTCCCTATGACGGCTACGAGTGGTCGGTCGGCGGCTACCTGAAGTATCAGGTCAACGAGAAGCTGGCGATCGGTGCTGGCGGTCAGTACTTCGCTGATGCGCAGGTCGGCCACTTCAATGCTGATGGCACCGGCTTCGAAACCGACGATCTCGGTTACGATGATTGGACGGTTGGCGCAGTCATCGACTACACGATCGTCGAGAATCTGAACGCCAAGCTCGCCCTCAACTACAACGACGGCGACAGCTTCGAAGTCATCAACGGTGGCGACGGCGACGGCTCGTTCTCGGGCTTCCTGCGTCTCGACGCTTCGTTCTAATCGGCTGAAAGGCTGACTAAAGGCCCGCGGTCCTCGGATCGCGGGCTTTCTTTTTTCAATCATGGTAGTGCGCTGCCGTACGTATGTTGAGGAAAAGGATTGCTGAGTCAGAGCCACCGGGCAAGCGCGTTGCACACAAACGAGCATCGCTGGGCTGGGGAGGCGGCACCCTCCCATGGGATTACGCCATAAGGTCAGCCTTCTCTTTGATGGCATCGCCCGTCCCTTGTTTAAAAGGTCCGTCATGCCAAAGTTGCTGACCAAGGTGGTGCGTCTTCAGCCCCTCAAAGTGGCCGGATATTGATTGGAATGGTGGCCGGCTTCAAGTTGGAATGCCTGGCCGGATAACGTCGGAATCCGCAGCCGGCCGATGCCGTGGCGCTGCAGGCAGCGGTACAACGACGAGCGCGTCAGATGCGGGATCGTCGGCTGCAGCGCATGGAGACAGTCGTTCAGTGGCAGCAACGTGTAGCGCCGGAAGGCGATGATCACCGCTTCCTCCTTGAGCGATAGCACCGTCGATCGCGGCTCTTTCGGCTCGGTCGGCAGATCGGCGACCGAGGTCCGCTTCTTCCACTTGGCGACCGTCTTCTGGTTGATCCCGTAACGCTTGGCCAGGGATCTAAGACTCTCTTGATGGCGTGGACGGCGCCCGCAACGGCATCATCCTCGTGAGAGGCGTGCCAAGATGGCTGCTGTAGAGCACTCGCCTGAAGGAGCACCGTCCATGGATAAGACTACCACCGATCTCCCTGCTGTAGCCATCGTCGGCCTTGATCTGGCGAAGTATGTCTTCCAAGTCCACGCGGTCGACGCTGCCGGCCGTGTCGTCATGTCTCGTGCGCTGCGGCGGAAAGATGTGCTGGCATTCTTCGAGCGTCTGCCGTCGTGCCTAATCGGCATGGAGGCATGCGGCTCGGCTCATCACTGGGCCCGCCAGTTGATGAAGCTTGGCCATGACGTTCGCCTGATGTCGCCGTTCTACGTGAAGGCCTATGTCCGTCGCCAGAAGAATGACGCTGCGGATGCAGCGGCTATCTGCGAAGCGGTGACGTGGCCCTCCATGCGTTTTGTACCGGCCGATCGGTCGAGAACGAGGCTGCGCTCATGCACCATAAGGTGCGCGAATTGCTGGTGGCCCAGCGCACGCAGCTTCTCAATGCGTTGCGCAGCCATGTGGCCGAGATCGGGATCATCACCGCGCAGAGACCGACAATGCCCGCGCCCTGGCGGTCCTCATCATGGAAGGCAACGACATGATCCCGGCGATCGTGCGCTCGGCGCTGTTGCCTCTGGTGCGCCGGCTGAATGAACTCGATGATGAGGTCAAACAGAGCGATGAGTCTTCGCCAGGGCCGACGAGACGGCAGGCCGGCTGATCAGCGTTCCCGGCATCGGGCCCGTTGCTGCTTCCGCGCTTGCGGCGAGCGTCCAGGATATCTCCGGTTTCTCGTGCCCGCGTGAGTTCGTTGCCTTCCTCGGGCTCACGCCGCGGCAGAGTTCATCAGGCGGCAAGGAGCGGCTGGGGCGCGTGTCCGAGATGGGCAACCGACATCTGCGCAAGCTACTCGTGGTCGGCGCTCACGCGGTTCTCTTCCACCGCAGACGCTGCAGCCATGCGTTGAGAAGCTGGGCCGATCGCATGATGGAAACCAAGCCCTTCAAACTCGTCGCCGCGGCCACCGCCAACAAGCTCGCCCGCATCGTCTTCGCACGCATGCGCGACGGGGCACACTGTGCCGGCATACCGGCGTAACAGCAGGAGCGACTGAGGCCGCGGACCGGAATCGAGGGTGACAGTGACGTGATGGGAACAAACGAGGACAGATCCCGAAAGCCTGCAGCATGGTCGGAGCTTCGAGCTCGTTCACTTGATCAGGCCAGGGGATCAGCGGACACCGTCAGGGCCAGCGGTCAGTGTACCGCAGCAAGAGGCCGAAGACATGACCGCACCCACGATCGTCCCATCGCCGAAAACAACCCTTGATCCGCGGGCGCCGTCCAGACATGACTATGCTGTATCGCTCGACGGACCGCCTCTGTCGTCGTGACGCTCCCATGCAGAACCTGGCCCATAGCGCACCCTTCTATTCGGAGGACAAGGATGCCCCATCAAAGCGCGGGATCAAACATCTAGCTGAAACGGCGTTGTTCGGCCGCAAGCTCACGCAACCGCAGCGGTAGCCTCGCATCGGCCGGCCGCCGTAACCCAGCGGATCATCTTGCGGTCCGCGCGGATGACCTGGCACGTCTGCCGCTCGCTCATCTCGTAGGTCGTCCTGAAATGGGCGGCGGCCTCTCGCTTGGCGACGGGCGTCAGAATTTTTTGAGAGCAGGTCCTTCAAGGCGACGTTATCGAGCATGGCGTCGTCCAGAAGCCGCTTCAGCTTGTCGATCTCCTCCTCCAGGCCCTTCAATCGCTTCGCGCGCGTGCAATGGGCAAGCTGAGCAGTGCGTGAAGAGGAACCATGTGCCTGGCGCACGATCCCGCATCCTGATGCTCAAATGCATAGACGCCGCCCGCACAGTCAGGCGGACGACGTCATTCATGGTGTTCGGGACGTTCCGAATGCCCTACCAGACCCTCAGGGCTCGCTCTGTCCTGTCGGCAAGACGTGTGACGATGTAGCTGATAACCATGTACACCGCCACGGCGACCAGGAAGGCCTCGAGGAAGTAGTAGTTCAGAGCAGCGGTCAACTGAGCCTGCGCGAAGATATCGATGACCGAGATCGCGAATCCCAGTGACAACGCCTTCATGATGACCATGAAGGAATTTGCAAGGTCCGGAATTGCTGCCACGACTATCTGAGGAAACAGGATACGCCTGAACATCTGGATATCTTCATAGCCAAGAGAGCGAGCCGCATCTGCTTGCCCGTTATCGAAGGAATTCAGTGCGCCCTTGATGACCTCTGCCTGAAATGCGGCAAGACAGCCGACCAAAGCAACGATGAGGGTGATCCAGTTCGGGGTTGCATGGGCGTTGACCTCGGCTCCGGCCAACGAAGCAAGGAACTCGATTGCCTTTGGCAGACCGAAATATGCCAAGAAAATCGCAATCACCATGGGCACGCCCTTGAAGAACACCTTGTAGGCCAAGACGAATTCTCGCAGCACAGGTATCCGCTTGTGTTCGATGAACGCGAACAGGCCGCCGATGAGTGTCGAGAAAACGAAGATCGTGACAGCCATGGCAAGCGTCCGGGGCACGGCCGTCAGAATGCTCTGCAAATCCGGGAGCAGGACTTCGACATTGAACATGTGTTGATTTCCCTGATACCGTCAGACGCTTGCCATCTGGGTAAACTTGATCTTGGCGGAGCTCTCGTCCGGTACGTATCTCGAAGCGCGCTGCTCGAAGAACCGTATGATGAGCCAGGCAATCAGGCACATGACGGAGTAGAGCACGGCCATGACGAGATAGGTTTCGAACTGATACTGGTTGAAGTCGCGCGCCATGATCAAATGCGCGGTAGCCATTACGTCCGCCGCACCGATATACATGACCAACGCGATATTGTGGATCAGGTACATGATCGAGTTGCCATAGCCCGGCAACGCGATGCGCACGGCCTGCGGCCCGACGATGCGAGTGATCTTGTCCCGGAATCTGTAGCCCAAGCTGTCGGCAGCCTCATGCTGCCCACGATCGACGGCCAGATATGCGGGCCGCATGACTTCCGACAGATAGCCGCCGTGATAGAAGCTCAGCCCAACCATCGCGGCCAGCGTGGGAGAAAGAAAGTCATCTATTCCGAACAGGCTGACAAAGACTGGAAGGCCGTAGAACGCGACGAACAGCTGAAGCACCACGGGAACGCTACGCGCGTAGGACACATATAGATCGGCGACCTGGCTGATGATCGGCACCCTAAGGATCCGGAATGTCGTCGTAATCAGAGCCAGGCAAAAGCCGCATGCGAGCGCCACGAACAAGATCGCAAGCGTTAGCGGCATCGCCGAGAATAGCTCAGGCATCAAAGTAGAAAGGTCCACTTCAAAGCACTCCTTCTCGAAGTTTGAGAGTTAAGCGTTGCAGCAGGCGAGCAGCCCGCTATTTCATGTACCTGACGACGTCTTCGCCGAACCACTTCTGCGAAAACTTGTCGAGGCTGCCGTCTGCCTTCAACTCTGCAAGTGCCTTGCTGACGTCTGCAAGCAAAGCTTCGTTCTGCTTTGATCTGCGGATAAGAATGTAGGTGTTGTTCGTGGAAATTGGCTCGGATGACTGGAGGTTGAGCTTCTGGTTGTCGATCACTTCCTGCTGACCCAAGTTCGACGGCAGGATAAGCGCATCATATTTGCCGTCGTTCACCTCGTTCATCCGGTTCGGGAACGGAATGCCAGCACTCGAGGTCGGAACATCGAGTTTGTAATCCGGATTCTCCTCCTGCCAGCGGGTAATGAATCGGTAAACACCGCCAGCCGCTGTCACGGGCACGATGCGCTTGCCAACCAGGTCGCGCAGGCTGGTGATGCCGCTGTCGGTGCGGGAATAGATCTTCATCATGCTGACCCCGATCGGGGTATCTGGGATGAAGAACTGCTTGGCGCGAGCATCCGACTTGTAGTAGCCGCCGGTCACCATGTCGTACTTTCCGGTAACAAGTCCGGTCTCCTGAGCGATATCCGCAGCGCCTTCCATTTCGAACTTGTACTGCGGCAGCTTCGCGTCGATCGCCTTCAGGATATCCGGCTCGTAGCCCTGCGGCTCGACGCCGATGGCGCCCCAAGACAACGGCCTGGACTCCGCGGCGGTGGCGATTTTGATCGTGCGGACGGACCCATCCGAACTCTGAGCGTAGCTTGTGCCCATGGTCGCGATAGCGAGCGCAATGCCGCCAATGATTGTCAGGCCAAACTGACGACGACGAAGAAGAGTTGTGATTGCAGACATTTCGGGATCCCCTTTGTTATTGGATAGTGTGTTCAGAACGAAGGAACTGAGCGAGGCGTGGGTTGGATGGCGCGTCGAAGATTTCACTGGGACTGCCATCTGCGGCCACGACGCCGCGATCCATGAAGACGATGCGGTTAGAAATGCTCTTTGCGAACTGCATTTCGTGGGTCACGAGCAACGACGTGATCCCCGAGGAGGTGACGTCCCTGATCACCTTCAGGACTTCGCCCACGAGTTCGGGATCGAGCGAAGATGTCGGTTCGTCAAAGAGCATAACATCCGGCCGAACCGCTAGTGCCCGGGCAATACCGGTTCGCTGGAGCTGGCCGCCCGAGAGCTGAGACGGGTAGCTGTCACGTTTGGCGGAAAGGCCGACACGCTCAAGCTCCTGCACGGCGATCTCCCGCGCCTCCTCCTTCGACTTGCGCTGAACCACCACAAGCGGATCCATCACGTTCTCGATGACCGTCATGTTCTTGAAGACATTAAACTGCTGGAAGACCATGGCGGTCCGGAGCCGGATCGCCTGCACCGTCGCCTTGTTGGCACGTTGATAATCCATGCGGATGTTATCGAACGTGATGGTTCCGGACTTTGGCTTGGCTAGATAGTTGATGCACTTGAGCAGCGTTGTCTTGCCGGTCCCGCTCGGACCGATGATGGAAACGACGTCACCGCGTTGTACAGAAAGATTAACGCCATTCAGGATCTGAGTGCTCCCGTACGCCAGCGTTATGTTTTTGAGTTCAAGCATTTCGGATTCCCCTATTTTCTAGTGATAATGCGTAAGCAGCCGGATCAGCGGATCAGCGGTTACGGTCGCTAAGTGGCTGCTGCGGAAGCCAGCGGGCCCGTTGGACCGGATTGCGTAACCTGCGGCGGCGTCACGACATCGGATTGCCGCGATTGAAGGCGCTGCGGGAGTTTCTCCTTGACGATGGCGCGGATAGCGTGAAGCGTTTCTGGACGGAAACCTGCGCGGATGGTGCAGCTCGGCGTAAAAATCACCTCGCTTAGACCCTGCGTGGCCTCGAATACAGATAGTATCTGCTGCTCTATCGCCGCGATGTCATTGGCGGTCACGGAACGTCGATCGATGCCGCCAACGATACATTTGCGCGAAGCGAGCATACCGGCCGTAATCGTCGGCAGCGTTTCCCAGGAGTGCCAATTGATGGCTTGAACCGGGTAATCGAGCAGCTCCCTGAAACGGATGCTCTCACCGTGGAGGTGGAGAATGTTGAGGCTCCCCCGCCAGGCACCGGCGAGCGCTTCGTGATCATAAGGCGCAACATATGCGCTGAAATCGTCATGGGACAGAAGGTTCGGACCCGTATCCTGATGGGCGAAGAAGATACCATCGGCACCGGCGTCGATCGCAGCCGCCGCATATCGCGAAGCCGTATCGGCGATCCTGCCCAGAGCGGCATGGATCAATGTTGGATCCCGGCCATTGACGATATGCTGATGAATTCTCCCGCGACTCAACTTGGCGGCGATCGTCATCGGGCTGAAGATCGTGAATATGACGGGCACGTCCGGCAGTGACGCCCGCACCTGTCGCAGCGAACGCAATTCCCGCTCGAGGGCTCCCGAGAAGATGTCCAGGCTGGGCAGTTTCGCCCAGTCCTCGACTGTCTCGAAGGGTGTGGATGCAACGCGAGCGACCCCTCCGGAAAACACCTCGGAGAAGTCGATTTCGAGCCCGTAGTCCTCGACCGCATACATGCCGTTCGGTGCCGTCTTGACGAAGTCGAGGTTGAACTCCTTCTGCAGGCGTACGGTCGCCTCTGCCAGGCGTCCCGGATCGAGATCGTCGTCCGGGAAATGCGTCCAGAAGGAGAACAGAGGCGTGTTGCTTTCCCGCGACCGGAATACGTCCTGTATGGTGCGGCCACAATCGATCGACACGTCTATCCTCCTGCGTGAAGCTGTCGCAGGCTAGACCAGACATTCGATATAATAAAAATAGTATGTTACGATGCCTTGTATCGTGAGCCGCGATAGCCCAATAGCACCGCCATGATCAAGCTCGACCAATTGCGATATTTCGTAGAGGCCGTGCAGTGCGGCAGCATTTCAGCTGCGGCACGGAAGGTTCACCTCGCCCAACCGGCCTTTTCAACGCAGATAAGGTCATTGGAGGACGATTTCGGCGTCAAGCTGTTGGACCGCAGCGCCAAGGGCGTTCAATTGACGGAGCCAGGCGAGCGGCTCTACCACGGCGCGCTGTCGCTGTTCAGGCATGCTGAACAGGTGCGCGAAGAGACGGTCAATGTCTTGGGAGAACTTGCAGGCGAGGTTCGTATCGTTCTCGCTTCTTCCGTCGCCCCGCTGCTGGCGGGGCAGCTGTTTTGGGAGACGCGTGCACGATATCCCCATATCCGCCTTATCATTCTCGACCTGATGCGTGTTGCCAGCGACAATCTGGTGACGTCCCGACAGGTTGACTTCGCCCTCCTTCCGAATGTCGCGACACTGTCAGGCGCGGCGACCGAACCCGTTATCGCCCAGGACCTATATCTCGTCGGACAGACGCCGCCGGAAGGCGCGCGCCTGGAGGTCGATTTTCACGACCTTGCCAACTATCCGCTGGTGATGGGTGGACGGAAGAACCAGCTGCGCATCGATCTGGAGAACACCGCTGCCCGGGAAGGTTGCAAGATCAAGATCGCGATCGAGCAGGACTCGATGTCCGTTTTTCGCAGCATTATCCTCAGCGGACCAGGTTACACCATCGGGCTTTATTCTGGCTTCGCGACGGAGAGCGGTGAGGGCGTGCGGACTGCGAGGCTCATCGTCAATCCGGTCATTGAGCGTACTCTGTCATTCGTATGGCACGAATCGTCTAGTCTTTCCTCGTCAGCCAGCGCCGTGATGGAACTACTTCGAATGAAAATCGTCGAGATGGCACAGAAGGGGAGCCTGAAAGGCAGGATCCTCTGATACCGGCGTCAGTACGTTATTGGGACACAGAAATACGGTAGCGGCAACTGCCGAAGATCAATCACCCTGAGTTCGTGCACATCCACTCGAAACTGTACGTGCCATGTGTTCGGCGGGGTTGGGCTGCCGCAACGACTGATTTTCGAGATATTTGAGCCAAGTCGGCGACCTACTGGCGGCCGTGGGCCGATTTCACGGCCTGACGGGGGGCTTATTGCCGACCAGGCTAGCCGGCTAGCTCTAGGTATTGGGAGTTTGTTTTGCAAATTCCTCGGCCGCCGCGAAAACTTCTCGTTGTCGGTCGATTTTCAATAAGTTGATCGGCAGTTGTCCTTCCAGACTAGCGTTCGGCTCAATAAGCCAACGCCACGCAATCCGAGGATGACCGAGGATCTGCTGCACCTGCTGGAGACCCTCTGCAGGTCTTCCGTCGACGAATTGAGCCAAGGGAAATACGTGCTTCCGCCCTCCTGCGAGGAGCGCAATGACCTCATTGCGCTTTTGCCAACGATGCAATGTGGACCTCGCTATTCCGTAGTTCCTCTCAAGGAAGGTGGGCCCCGCTGCCGGGCCAACCCAACTGTCGATCGTCATATCACCCGGCAGTTCCATTAAGGACGATCGACTTGGTTCGTCAGCATCTTCGTCATCCACCTCCGTTACCGACTGACGATAAGCTGCAAGGGCGAGCTCCGACACAAACGCGTCCACACGTTGCTCAGCATTTTCCAACGCAAGGCCAAGTGCGTGCTGCTGCTTTAACGACAGGAACGCATAAGCGCCCGTTGCAGCACCAGCAAGCTTTGCTGCGCTAACCACCGCCGGCCTTTTCAGTGCCGGATCGAACTTCACCAATAGCGCCTCGACTTCTGCAGCAACGAAGCTGCTGAGTTCTTGCTTGGTATAGGCTTTGGGGATTTTGATACCTTTTGCCAAATTCGACTCCGCTCGATATGAGATTGTAAGGGCCGTCACAGCACGATGGGCAGGACGTGGAAGAGAAGGTTATAAGCGTTGCCGACGCCTTGGAAACGCTCAAACTGAGTCTCTGGCCGAATGAGATTCATCGGTACAATGCCGAACTGGCGATTCGTGAACTTGCGCAGTTGGGCGGCCGTCGCGGCCTGATGGCGACAAGCCTGCGTCTGCCCGAAATCGTGGAGGCACTCAGGAACAAAGGCAACACAGATGCAACGATCAACCGGAAAGTATCCTTTTTTCGGAAGCTATTGGTTGGAGCTCTAAAGGCGGGGTACATCGCTTGGTTGCCGGATGCACCACGGCTTGTGGAGACGGTTAAAGTCCAGCCCGTTCTGTCGGCAGAACAAGCTGATTGCCTTATTGAGGAGATGGCGAACAGGTATCCGCAATATGCTGGTCTGGTGTGTTTTCTGCTCGACACGGGCGCTCTCATCAGCGAGGCGGCGCGTCTCGATTGGACTGACATCACGCATCAGCGGATTACCTTTTGGAACTCAGATCGTACTCGTCCGCGTTCGATAGCCCTCACTCGAAGGGCCTACGATTCGGTGAGGCTTCGCAAGATCGTCTCTGGTGGGCCATTTCATCAGGTTCAAGTGAGGAAGTTCCGGAAGTCGTTGCGCGAAGCAGCCGCCAATTGCGAGCTTTCCGAGCTGAACGTAACGCCGACAACACTCCGGTATACATGCGAGGCCAGATTGCTAGAGGGGGGCATTGATACTTTAACCATCCAAAAATGGTTTGGATATCGCACCCCAAGAACCGCTGTAAGGCATGAGCTTCCCGACTTCGATGATGCGCTGCGTGTGTTGGAGCCGTCACACTAAAGTGGCAGAATGCCTTGCACAAACCAGGCTGCTTAGGATTCACCAACGGCAGCGTAAATGGCACCGATGCTGCCTCGAGCACAGGCCTGAGGGGCCAGGCGCTACATCGCTTGACGGCGCAGCCAGGGTTGGGCCAGTTTTGGGCAGTGTACTCGATTTCGAAAAGGCAGGCAGGATGGCGTTTGGAGCCGAGCCAGGCTTGATGTCAGATTTGACTTACGCGGGAAATGATGGGGAGGCGTTGACCACACACGCGAGGGCTACGCTACTTCGCAGGGCAGCAGAGACAATCCGAGAATTCCGAAGACCGGCCAAGGGGGCTGAGCCACCTGAATGCAGTCCGCTTCACGGCGACATTGTTTTAGATCTGATCATAATGGCGAGCGCGATCGAACTTTTCTCACCGGAGACGATCTCGGCGAAGATGCTGGAGGCGGCCGACATGGTCAAAACATACACCTCCGACGGAGGGAGCCACTTCTCCTGAGCGGCAAACATTCGGTCAAGACGCGCATGCCCGATATCTCCCTTTGGCGGACATCGCGGCGAGCCTACTGTCCATACGATGGAGCAGATAGCCCCGTCGATACATCACCGTTGATATTGCGGCCCGACGCACGGCCACCAGGCCCGGCATCCCAAGCACGCCGGTCAGGGAGACCCCCCAGCTGAACCTGGCTGGGGCGAGTTCTCTTTTGACAAATGTACGGCCCGAGAATCTCTCCTACGGGATCATCGCGCAATTGTGAGTAGCTGTTCCACCCTTTGCTGCGCACCTCGAGCGCATTTTCGTTTACTGTCACGTCATGCGCGGTCGATTTCTGACGTGTCGGGAACTGTTAATGGGCGTAGCTCTGACGTTCGCCTACTGGCACGCGTGGGAAGCAGGCGCCGCCGAGCCGGTCGACGTGGAACTAGCCCTCGGAGTTGACGTCTCGCTCTCGATGTCACCGATCGAACTTGACATCCAACGCAGGGGTTACGTAGCCGCCCTCACCGACGAGCGCCTGGTCCAGGTGATCGCGCAGGGCGTGCACGGCAAGATCGCTGCCACCTATTACGAATGGGCGGGTTGGGACACACAGCGCGTAATCGTGCCCTGGACTGTGATTGCGTCCCGTGCGGATGCTGAACTCTTTGCCGCGCGGCTGACGGCCACTCCCCCGGAAAGCGCACGCCGGACCTCGCTCGCCGGCGCTCTTGACTTCGGATCCGACCTATTTGCCGAGAGCGACTTCAGCGGCACGAGGCGGGTGCTCGACATCTCCGGTGATGGCCCGAACAATCAAGGGCCTCCGGTCGAAAGAATTCGCGACGCAGTTGTCAAACAAGGCATCGTCATCAACGGACTGCCGCTGATGACCAGCGGCACCGCGACAAGCGGCTATGACATTCCCGATCTCGACCAATATTACGCAAACTGTGTGATCGGCGGATCAGGGGCGTTCATGATTCCGGTCAATGACTGGTCGCAGTTCCCCGAGGCGGTCCGCCGTAAACTGGTGCTGGAACTGGCCGGACCGGCATCGCCGCTGTGG
>VFQM010002762.1_pt1 | contig 12269 bp, 7 predicted proteins | sample 3512391 | NCBI WGS metagenome assembly VFQM01 (sample SAMN10412369, study PRJNA504923) | tailings metagenome | isolation source: Replicate 1 from Balatoc abandoned mine | place: Philippines
CACCGCAGCGCCCAGAGCGCGGAATCAGGGTTGCTGAACTTCATCGCTAATCAGGATAGCAGTTCGCCGTTTCGCCTCACTTCCGCCGTCCGGACATGTCGGAGGAACAACAAGCTCTTGCGAAGGACCTTCTGGAAATCCTCGGTGAGTTGATCGATGTGGGTGGCGCTGACGTGCGACACCCCGAGCGCAAGTCGGGCTTCAGTATTGGGGTCGTCCGCCCAGGGCAAGAAGAACGTGGTGCCTTCGGGTTGCTCGAATGGCTCGATGAACCACTGTCCTTCTTCAGGGTGAAGCGTCAGCTTGACGCCTGAGGACCGAATCTCGGGGTGGTCCGTGACCTGGTACGTTGAAACAAAGCCGATGCCGAAGCGACCGATGTTCTCGCCACGAGACAGCTTCCCCCCGCTGCCGACATCCGCGATTCGGTGGTAGTCGCAGCTGTAGTTGTTGCTGGCAATGAAGCTGCAAGGCCGAGTGTGCAGATCACCGCAGTAGGTGAACTTGCCGCTGTTGACGACAAGAAGCCCCCGGTCGGTGATGTCGAAGACAACCGATTCTGCTTTGGCGTCATCCGCGTTCTGGATGAGCTCGAGCGCCATCACGTCGTAGCCCTGCAGCCCTGCCAGGTGGCTCCTGATGTTTCCAAGCAGGTTCGCGGTGTAGGAGCCGCTTCTGCGGGGTTGGGTTTGCTGATCCATTCTTGTTCCGAGCCTTTTCCCTGACTGGGCCGTTCTATTTCAAGCGCATTGTTCTCGTTCAGTCCGTGGCCCAAAGCTGGTCGTTGTCCTGCGTCGCGGCCCAGAAGTCGTCAAACAGCGCCAACTTGGCTTCGCGCACCGTCGGGTACGTCTTCGGACCGAACCGGTCGCCAATCTTGTAGCCCCAGCGCCCAGTCTTCGTCGGGTACACCACCAGATTGCGACCATCAACGTTCAGGAAGCTGTTGCCTTTGGCCGAGACTCGCCACTTGCGGTGGAGCCATCGAGTGCGACGCGAGGCGCGATTCCTGAGTCGCGCCTCACGCCTCTTGGGACCGTCGTAGTCATCGCTCATCTTCTCCGCGCACACACAACCGACGTCCAACGCTTCTTCCACATCAGGGTGCTCCATGATGTGGACGTACCGGATCTTCTCGTTTCCGCACATCTGGCAAGTCGCGTAGTCGGTGTCGTCAGCCGGCTCGCCGTCGGCCCGAAGGTCAACCACGTCCACGCAGTGCCACCCCTTGTGGGGCACGCCCGGCTGATCCCAACGATTCCCGCTCATGCTTGGCCCTTCCGCGTCTTCAGTACCTCACATGCTAATCACAATGCGACGGATGCAAGTCTTTCTTGGTACGATAGACACATTCTAGTGCGGTTCATATACTTCCCGCAATGACCCGTACACGCCTTCGCTAACCCGAACCAGCACCCAGGATGTCGAACGAACAGCTCGCAGACCTCACCCAGCCGCAGCGCGACCGCCTCGCGTTCGTGGAGTTGCGTGTGCGCTTCATCGGGGAGATCCGCCGTCAGGACCTGGTTTCGCGCTTTGGCATCCAGTCGGCGGCGGCCAGCCGGGATCTGGCGCTCTACAAGGACCTGGCCCCCGGCAACATCGACTACGACTCCAAGGGCAAGTCCTACATCCTGGGCTCGGACTTCCGCCCGGTCTTCGACTTCCCGCCCGAGCGTGTGCTGTCCTGGCTGACCCAGGGCTTCGGCGACGGCGAGCCCATGCGACTCAAAGCATGGGTCGCCAGCGAGAGCCCGTCACGGCTGACGCACCCGGATCTGGACGTGCTGGCGAGCGTGACTCGGGCGATCCACCAGGAGTGCCCGCTGGCGATCGAGTACCACTCCATCTCGAACGGCAAGGTCGAGCGTCAGATCGTGCCGTTTGCGCTGATCGACAACGGTCTGCGGTGGCACGTTCGCGCCTTCGACCGGAAGTCGAAGGAATTCCGCGACTTCGTGATCACGCGCATCAAGCAGCCGCAGGTGTTGAAGGGCGAGCGGCCAGCGCCGCATGAACTCAGCGACCAGGACATTCAGTGGACCCGCATCGTGGAGCTGGACTTGGTCCCCCACCCCGATCAGCCGCGACCTGAGATCACCGAGATGGACTACCGGATGGAGGATGGCTCTTTGCGGTTGAAGCTGCGTGCAGCCACCGCTGGGTACATCTTGCGCAAGTGGAGCGTGGACTGCTCGCCCGACCACAGTCTGCGTGGCCACGAGTACCGGCTGTGGCTGAAAGATCCGCTGGTGATCTATGGCGTAAAGAACGCCGTGCTGGCACCCGGCTACCGGTCTCCAGACCAACAGCGGCTCGAAGCCGCGTCGGACTGAGGGGCGCTGCATGCTGGCAAAACTCGAACGACTCATCGGCGAAATCGGCGACCTCAACAGCAAGCTGGTCCTGCTGGTCGGCGCAAGCCGCAGCGGCAAGACCAAGCTGCTGCGCGAGCTGGGCACCAAGCTCAACATCGAGCCCCTGAACGTGGGCCTGGAGCTGGGCCGCCGGTTGGCTGCGACGCCGATCAACAAGCGTGGCTTCTCAGCCGGTGAGTTGTTGCGTGAGATCGCCGACAAGGAACGCACCGACGATCCGCTGTTGCTCGACAACCTCGAACTGCTGTTCGAGAAGGGCCTGCAAATCAACCCGCTTGATCTGGTCAAGCGGCTGGCGCATTCCAAGCGCGTCGTGGCCGTGTGGCCGGGCGAGTTGCGAGGTGATCGGTTGATCTACGCCGACATGAGCCACCCAGAACATCGCGACTACAGCCGTGACGGCGTGGTCGTTCTAGAAATTTGACGTACAGGGGAAGCGAGAACCATATGGCCAAGAACATGAAATTCGGAGATCTGATCCAGTTCGAGCAGATCGAGTCAGTCATTCAACTGCTCGATGCGGGGCGCCCGGACGAAGCCAAGAAGCTGGTCTCGACCTACGTCATCTCCGACGACATGGCAGAGCGGATCTCCAAGCTCATGGTTCCCCAGCTCAGCTTCGACGACTCGGTCGATCACAAGGGCGTGCTGATCGTCGGCAACTACGGCACCGGTAAATCGCACTTGATGTCGGTGTTGTCGCTGGTTGCCGAGGATGCGGCCTACGCGCCGATGATCCGCCACCCGAAGGTTGCCGAGGCGGTTGCCCCGATCGCCGGTCGCTTCAAGGTGCTGCGCATCGAGGTGGGCGGCCTGCAGATGCCGCTGCGCCAGATCATCACCCTGCAGCTTGAGCGTTTCCTCGAAAAGCTCGGCGTCGATTACACATTCCCGACCGCCGACAAGGAGCTCAACAACAAGGACTCCTTCGAGGAGATGATGGCCGCGTTCGCGGAGGAATTCCCGGACCAGGGCGTGCTGCTGGTAGTCGATGAGTTCCTGGAGTACCTGCAGTCCCGCCGCGATCACGAGCTGGTGCAGGACCTGGCCATCCTGCGTCAGATCGGCGAAGTCACCAAGCACCTGAAGTTCCGCTTCGTGGCCGGCGTGCAGGAAGCCATCTTCGACAGCGTGCGCTTCCAGCACGTCGCCGACAGCATGCGCCGCGTCAACGAGCGCTTCACCCAGATCCTGATCGACCGCCAGGACGTCAGCTTCGTTGTCTCCGCGCGTCTGCTCAAGAAGACGGCTGACCAGCAGAACAAGATCCGCGAATACCTCACGCCGTTCGCCAAGTTCTACGGCTCCATGAACGAGCGCATGGACGAGTACGTGCGGCTGTTCCCGGTTCACCCGGACTACCTGAAGACCTTCGAGCAGATCCACTTCACCGAGAAGCGCGGCGCGCTCAAGACCATCGAAGCCGCCATGCTGGCCATCCTCGACCAGGATGTGCCAACCGACCGCCCGCTGTTCATCAGCTACGAGAGCTTCTGGCAGACCATCAAGACCAACTCTGTCCTGCGCGCCGACCCGAACATCAAGGAAGTCATGCGCGTCTCCGAGGTGCTGGAGTCGCGCGTGCAGCAGGCCTTCACACGCCCGGCCTACAAACCGATGGCGCTGCGCGTCATCAACGCGCTGGCCGTCCACCGCCTGACCACGGGTGGTGACATCCACATTCCCATCGGCCCCACTGCCCCTGAGCTGCGCGACGCCTTGTGCCTGTTCCAACCGGGCGTCGAGGACATGCCCGGCGAGCCTGCCGAAAACCTGCTGTCAATGGTGCAGACCGTGATGCGGGAGGTGCTCAAGACCGTCAATGGCCAATTCATCTCCAAGGCACCGGACACGGAGCAGTACTACCTCGACCTCAAGAAGGACATCGACTACGACGCGCAGATCGAGAAGCGCGCCGAAGCACTGTCCGACGATGCGCTCGACCGGGCCTACTACAGCGCCATCAAGGCACTGATGGAATGCAGCGATGACCTGCGCTACCCCGGCTTCCAGATCTGGCAATACCAGCTCGAATGGCAAGAGCGTCGTGTTGAACGCATGGGCTACCTGTTCTTCGGCGCCCCAAATGACCGCCCCACGGCGCAGCCTGAACGCGACTTCTACGTCTACTTCATCCAGCCCTTCGACAAGCCCAAGTTCACCGACAACAGCCTGTCGGACGAAGTCTTCTTCCGTCTCACGGGCCTGGACGACGACCTCAAGCGCCACCTGTCCTCCTACGCCGCAGCGCTCGATCTGGCATCGACCGCCAGCGGCGGTGCCAAGGCCATCTACCTCTCCAAGGCGCAAGACTTCCTGCGCGCCATGAGCAAGTGGCTGCAGGAAAAGCAGATGACCGCCTTCGAGGTCACCTACCAGGGCAAGAAGAAGAACCTGCAGGAGTGGTCCAAGGGCGTGTCGCTGCGTGATCGTGCGCGGCTGGGTCCGGACGAGCGCATCAACTTCCGCGATGTCGTGAACGTCATCTCGGGCCTGGTGCTCGGCCAGCGTTTTGTGGACTTGTCGCCCGAATACCCCACCTTCTCGGTGCTGGTCACCGAAGCCAACCGCAAGCAGCTCGTCGGCAACGCACTGCGTGCGCTGGCCGGTGGCACCCGCACCAAGGACGCCGTCGCAGTGCTGGATGCGTTGGAGATGCTCGACGGTGATCGCGTAGACCCAGCCAAGTCCCGGTACGCACTGGAAGTGCTGACCCGGCTCAAGGCCAAGGGCCACGGTCAGGTGCTCAACCGCAGTGAACTTCTCTCGGGCAGCTCGGACATCGAGTACTTCGCCCCCATCAAGTACCGCCTGGAGCCTGACCTGCTGATTACCGTGCTCGGTGGCCTGGTGTATTCCGGCGATCTGGTGATGTCGATCACAGGCGACAAGATCGACTCGGGCAAGTTGGTGCAGCTCGCTGAGCGCTCGATCGAAGAGCTCAAGCAGTTCAAGCACGTTGAGGCACCGAAAGAGATCAACCTTGCGGTGCTTCGCGCCCTGTTCGAACTGTTTGATCTGCCCTCCGGCCTGGCGCAGAAGGCCAGCCAGGGCGACACCGAGCCGGTGATCAAGCTGCAAGACAAGGTCAGCGCGCTGGTGCCGCGCGTGCTGAAGGCGGGGTCCGACCTGCAGCAGGGCAAGCTCAGCTTTTGGGGCCAGAACCTCCTGCGCGAGGAAGAAGCCAAGGACTGGCACGCCCGGCTGGACGCGCTGAAGAAGTTCACCGAGTCGCTCACGCCCTACAACACCGTCGGCAAGCTCAAGAACCTGCGCGTCACGCAAGAAGACATCGACGGCCAGAAAAAGAATCTGGAAGTGCTGGCAGCGGTCGAGCGCCTGCTCGAACTGGTAGTGGAGCTGGGTGGCACGGCCTCGTACCTGTCCCAGGCCGAGATGGTGCTGCCGCCCGAGCACGCCTGGGTGAAGCAAGCCGAGGCTGCCCGCAAGGCCCTGCAAGCCAAGCTCAGCCTGGACCGCACGGCAGAGCATGCCGCCGAGTACCGGCAGACGCTCAACCAGCTCAAGAAGGACTACATCACCGCCTACATCGCCAGCCACAGCAAGGCACGGCTCGGTGTGGCCGAAGAAAAAGCCCGCAATGGGCTGCGCAAGGACGACCGCCTGCTGGGCCTGCGCATCCTGGCCGGCGTGTCGCTGATGCCCACCAGCCAGCTCACGGCGTTTGAAGAATCGTTGAACGGCTTGAAGAGCTGCTCATCGTTGGACGAGCCCACGCTGATGACAGCAGCGGTATGCCCGCACTGCCAGTTCCGCCCATCCGCAGAGCAGATGGAGCTGATCCCGGCCGCCAACCGCTTGCACAAGCTGGACGAAGACCTGGACCAGTTGCAGGCCAACTGGCAGCAAACCCTGCTGGAGAACCTGGAAGACCCGTTCACGCAAAACAGCCTGGGCTTGCTGCCGGCGGGCAGCAAGAAGCTGATCGAGGGCTTCCTTGCCTCACGCAAGCTGCCCGAACCGATGACGACTGAGTTCGCCAACGCGGCGCAAGAAGCGCTGTCGGGCCTTGAAAAGATCGGCGTCAAAGGCGAAGAACTCAAGCAGGCATTGCTGCTGGGCGGCTCGCCCGCCAAGCCAGACGAGTTGCGCAGCCGCTTCGACACGTTCCTGAACGATCGCTGCAAGGGCAAGGACTCGACCAAGCTGCGCTTTGTGATCGAGTGATGCGCTATGCCTTCCAGACAAAGACAAGAAGAATTTTAGGAATGAACCAATGAGTGATCTTTTCCAGAATCACGCAGCTGAGTCCGGCCCCGTCGAATGTCTCGGCCAAACTTTTCCATCCGATGAAGCTCGTCACGCGCACTTCCTTAGGCGGCTAGCGGAGAAACTAAAGGAACCTACCTTTAGGTCGACGGACGGCTTCCCATTGGGGTCGGATGAGGACATCCTGGCACTTTCAGATCCACCGTATTACACCGCGTGCCCCAACCCCTTCATTGAGGAATTTATTCAGTATTACGGCACGGTATATGATGCATCGATAACATACAGCAAGGAGCCGTTTGCCGCCGATGTAAGCGAGGGCAAGAACGCGCCGATATATAACGCACACAGTTACCACACCAAGGTTCCTCATAAGGCCGTGATGCGGTACATCCTGCACTACACACAACCCGGCGATCTTCTATTCGACGGATTCTGTGGAACTGGAATGACCGGCGTTGCCGCACAATTGTGTGGCGACCGCAAGGAGGTCGAGTCGCTCGGCTATCGCGTCGACCAAGATGGCGTAATCTATGAACGCCAAGATCAGGATGGCCACGGGGAATGGACGCCATTCTCAAAGCTGGGGCCAAGAATACCTGTCCTAAACGACCTTGCACCTGCCGCGAGCTTCATTGCTCACAACTTCAACGTTGCGGTTGATCCCCACGACTTTGAAAGTCGCGCTCGAAAAATATTGAAATCGGCCGAAGATAAATACGGCTGGATGTATCAGACCCTTCATCAGCCGACGGCAAAGGCCATCGCCTCGGCGGCTCTTGCGGTAGCCCGTGATGAGAAGCCAGACCTGAAGGAATTTGGCCAAGTAGGTTGGGTCAATTTTCTAATTTGGTCTGATGTTTTCGTTTGCCCAGAATGCTCCCAAGAAATCGTCTTCTGGGACGCTGCCGTTGATAGGAACGCCGGGAAGGTTCTGGATGATTTCGATTGCACAAGCTGCGGAGCAAACTTATCGAAGAGATCCGTCGAACGAGCTTGGACAAGTGCCTTCGACGGCGCGCTTGGCAAGACCCATAGACAAACGAAACAGGTTCCAGTTGCCATCAATTACACAGTTGGGAAAAAGCGATATGAAAAGTCACTCGATTTAGCAGACACCGCGCTGTTTGAGAAGTCATTGCAGGAACAGCCGGCATCCTGGGTCCCCACCAACGAGCTAATGATTGGCGACAAAACCGGTGAGCCTCTTCGGATTGGCGTCACCAACGCGCATCACTTCTACACCCATAGAACGTTACTGGTCCTGTCCGAGCTTCGCTCAAAGATATTTGCCGATGTGCACTCCATGCCAGCCCTTGGCCTATGGTTTACCTCCACGCTGGCATGGACGAATCGCCTAAATCGGCTTCTTGCATCGAATTACTTCGGCGGCGGAGGTGGAGTAATTGGCCAGACACTTCAGGGCACTCTTTATATTAGCTCCATCGCGGTCGAGACAAATCCATTGGAGCGATTTGCCCTCAGAATATCCTCCGTGCCGTTTACCGCGCCATCTAACAAAGCAATCGTCTCGACTGGCAGTGCCGCCACCACCAATATTCCGTCAGCCTCGATTGACTATTTGTTTATCGATCCCCCATTCGGATCGAACATCATGTACTCAGAGCTGAATTTCCTCTGGGAATCGTGGCTGAAAGTTACGACAAACCCAAAGTCAGAGGCGATTGAAAATAGGACTCAAAAGAAGTCTGTAGACGACTACAGGCGACTCATGTCCGGCTGCTTCCGAGAAGCCTACAGAGTCCTAAAACCTGGTCGTTGGATGACAGTCGAGTTCTCGAATACGAAGGCGAGTGTCTGGAATGCGATTCAAACGGCGCTTCAAGAAGCGGGCTTTGTTGTCGGCAACGTTTCCGTACTTGAGAAGACGCACAAAGGATTTAAGGCTGTAAACACCACGACTGCCGTCAAGCAGGATTTGGTCATTTCAGCATATAAGCCGAATGGAGGGCTCGAAGAGCGATTCTCCAGGAACGGTGGGACAGAAGATTCGGCATGGGATTTTGTCCGAACGCACTTAAAGTATCTGCCGACGGTGAAGCTTAACGGTCGCGAGTTGGAATTTGTGGCCGAGAGAGAGCCGAGGATCATCTTTGATCGCATGGTTGCGTGGTTCATTCGGCATAACGTTCCGGTCCCCATGTCGTCACAGGAATTTCAGTCTGGACTGACGCAGCGATTCATTACCCGAGACGGAATGATCTTTCTTCCCGATCAGGTCATTGAGTACGACAAGAAGCGGGCCATGGCGTCGCAAGCCCCACAAATGGAGATGTTTGTCTCGGACGAGCGCAGTGCAATAGATTGGCTGAGCGACTTCCTGAAGCAACGCCCGTCTACCTACCAAGAGGTGCACCCAGAGTTCATCAGTCAGCTTGGCGCTGGCTGGAAGAAGCACGAGTCGAAGCCCGAGTTGTCTTCATTGTTGGAACTCAACTTCCTCCAGTACGACGGCACTGGCGATGTGCCGAGCCAGATACACAGCTATCTCTCCACCAACCACAAGGACTTGCGCGGCCTCGACAAGAGCAACCCCGCGCTGGTGGCCAAGGCCAAGGAACGCTGGTACGTGCCCGACCCGAACAAGGCCCAGGACTTGGAGAAGAAGCGCGAGAAGACGCTGCTGAAGGAGTTCGAGACCTACAAGGCGTTCACCGGCCGCAAGATCAAGGAGTCTCGGCTTGAGGTGTTGCGGGCAGGCTTCCGTTCCGCATGGGCCAACAAGGACTACGGAACGATCATCAGCGTCGCCAACAAGCTGCCCGAGGAGACGCTGCAAGAGGACGAGAAGCTGCTCACCTTGTATGACCTGGCGCTGACCCGCACCGAGGCGGGTGCCTGAGCGTGGCTGAAATCGGCTTCAGCGTCGGTGACTGGTGCTGGCTGACCCGGCAGGCATCGCCATGCCGGGTAATCGAGCGCCAAGACGTGTGGGGCGAAAGTGCTTACCGCGTCTGGCTGCCGGCCAAGGACGCTGTGGTGCGAGCCCGGGCGCAGGATCTTGCGCCGCTGGCAAGCATCCGGCCGACCGTGGAGCAGATCCTGCACACCACAGCGGCGGCCAAGCTGCTGGATGCGCTGGAAGACAACCTGCTGCTGGCGCCGATTCAGTCCAGTGTGGTGCCGCTGCCGCACCAGCTCTATGCGCTGAACCGCGCCATCAGCCGCGACCGCATTCGCTACCTGTTGGCCGATGAGGTGGGTCTGGGCAAGACGATTGAGGCTGGCCTGGTGCTACGCGAATTGAAGCTGCGTGGCCGGGTGAAGCGGATTCTGGTGGTCGCACCCAAGGGGCTGGTGCGCCAATGGCAGGCGGAAATGCGGCTGCACTTCGGCGAAAAGTTCCAGTTCATCGAGCCTTCGGAGCTGGTGGCCTTCCGCCAGTGGCGCAGCGGCGCCGTGGGCGACGAAGACAACCTGTGGCGCATGCACGACCAGGTGATCTGCTCGCTGGACTCGGTCAAACCCCTCGAAGCCAGGCGCGGCTGGAGCCTGGAACAACTCAACACCTACAACCGAGAGCGTTTCGAGGATCTGATCTCAGCTTCGTGGGATCTGGTCATCATCGACGAAGCCCACCGCATGGGCGGCAGCACCGAGCAGGTGGCGCGCTATAAGCTGGGCGCGGCGCTGGCCGAAGCGTCGCCCTATCTCTTACTGCTGTCGGCCACGCCGCACCAGGGCAAGACCGACCAGTTCATGCGCTTGATGCAGTTGCTGGACCGCGAAGCGTTTCCTGACGAAAGCAGCGTCAACCGGGACAGGGTTCGCCCCTTCGTGATCCGCACCGAGAAGCGTGCGTCGATCAACGCCGAAGGCCAGCCGCTGTTTAAGCCCCGGGTGACCCGACTTCAGGCGGTGGCCTGGCAGGCACGCCACAGCGCCCAACAGCGCCTATACGAGGCCGTGACCGACTACGTGCGACATGGCTACAACCAGGCAATGGCGGCCAAGCAGCGCCACATCGGCTTCTTGATGATCCTGATGCAGCGGCTGGTCACCTCCAGCACGGCGGCCATCCGAACCACGCTGGAAAAGCGCCAGGCCTTGCTGGAAGCGCCGCAGCCCCAAGGCAACCTGTTCGAGAACACCAGCCCCGACGAGTGGGCCGATCTGGATGGGCAGTGCCAGGTGGATCTGGCCGTGCAAGCCAGCGGTTGGGAGCTGGAGAAGTCCGAGGTTGAGACGTTGCTGGCGCTGGCGCGCGAGACTGAAGGTTCGGGCACCGATGCCAAGGCCGAGGCACTGCTGGAACTGATCTACAAGCTGCAGCAGGAAGAAAACGACCCGGCCTTGAAGGTGCTGATCTTCACCGAGTTCGTGCCCACGCAGGCAATGCTGGCGCACTACCTGGAGAGCCGGGGCTTCTCGGTGGCCACGCTGAACGGCGGCATGGATCTAGATGCGCGCTCACGGGCGCAGCAGGTCTTCTCTAAAGACGTGCGCGTCCTGATCTCCACAGACGCTGGCGGCGAAGGCCTGAACTTGCAGTTCTGTCACGTCATCGTCAACTTCGACATGCCGTGGAACCCGATGCGCATCGAGCAGCGCATCGGCCGTGTGGACCGTATCGGCCAACATCATGTAGTGCGCGCCATCAACTTCGTTCTGGAAGACACGGTGGAACACCGCGTGCGCCAGGTGCTGGAGGAAAAGCTCGAAGTGATCGCCCAGGAATTCGGCGTGGACAAGGCGTCGGACGTGATGGACTCGGTAGAAGCCGACCCGATGTTCGACGAGCTGTTTGTGCACGGCCTGCAGAACCCTGACGCGATCGAACAGGAGTGCGACGCCGTGGTATCGCAGCTCCGCACGACCCTCGCCGAGTCAAAGAAGAGCAGCGATCTGCTGACCGAAGCACATGATCTCGACGCTGACGACGCCCGCAAGTGGCGGGATCACCCCGCGCAGTTCTGGTTGGAACGGGCGATCACCAGCGGCTTGGCGGCGCGCGGCGGCTCGGCGACCAAGGTTGGCAAGGCATGGCGGGTGAAGTGGGCGGACGGCACCGAATCGGCCAACGCATGCTTCGACGCGCGGACGGCTGACGAAAACCCCGAACTGGATTGGGTGACGCTGGAAGACCCCCGGGCACGGGCCGTCATCAGCGAGCTGCCGCGCTTTGTCGCTGGCCAGCCGCTGCCGGTGATCCGCGTGACGGGTTTACCCGACTCGGTGCGCGGCATCTGGTCGCTGTGGGAAATCAGTCTGGTTGCCGAGGGGCTGAGCCGCAAACGCTTCCTTCCGGTGTTCGTGACTGAGGACGGGCGCACCCTTGTTCCCACGGCCAAGCGGGTCTGGGATCTGCTGCTGACCGAGGCCGTCGATGTGCATGCGGTAGGCGGCGCCGAAGATGCGGTGAAGTGGTTCGAGGCTTCGCAAGCCGCTGCACGGACGCAAGGTGAACGGATCTTCAAAGAGCTGCTGGACGAACACCGCACTCGGCTCAAAGATGAGCGCGAGCGCGCGAGCTACGCCTTCGAAGCCCGGAGTCAGGCGATTGGCCGCATCGGCTTGCCGGCAGTGCGGGAGCACCGGCGCAAGCGTCTGCAACAGGAACACGATGCGCGCTTGGCATCCCTTGACCTGATTAGCGATGAAGTTCAGCAACCCTGATTCCGCGCTCTGGGCGCTGCGGTG
>VFQM010002765.1_pt1 | contig 12255 bp, 10 predicted proteins | sample 3512391 | NCBI WGS metagenome assembly VFQM01 (sample SAMN10412369, study PRJNA504923) | tailings metagenome | isolation source: Replicate 1 from Balatoc abandoned mine | place: Philippines
CGATCGAGAGCGCCGGCTTCACGCTCGTCAAGGGTGACCTGACCGGCATCGTGCGTGCGCGGCGCCTGGCCACCGCGACGATGCGCAACATCCGCCAGAACCTGTTCTTCGCGCTGATCTACAACGCGGCCGGCGTGCCGGTGGCCGCCGGCGTGCTCTACCCTTTCATCGGCCTGCTGATCGGACCGATCTTCGCCGCCTTCGCGATGAGTGCGTCATCGCTGTCGGTGGTGCTGAACGCGCTGCGGCTGCGCACGGCGCGGGTCTGAGGCGGGGCGCGCCGATGGACATCCTCGCGCACACGCTCTGGGCCGGGCTCGGCACCGCCTGGCTGGCGCGCCGGCGACGGGACGTCACACGCAGGACCGTGGCGGCCACGATGGCCCTCGCAGCGCTGCCCGACGTGATCCAGATGCTGCCGGTGCTCGCGTGGTGGGCGGTCGGCGGCGGCACCTGGGCCGCAGTGCAGGCCTTCGCCATCGCGATGCCGGGCCAGGAACCGGTCATGCCCGTTTGGGTGACAGCCTGGTCGCACACCATCCATTGCATCGCCCACAGCGCCGTGATCGCGGCGGGCGTGACGCTGCTGCTCTGGGCCTGGCGGCGCGCGCTGTGGCTGCCGCTGCTGGGCTGGTGGTCGCACATCGTGATCGACGTCTTCACGCACTCGGCGGACTACTACGCCTCGCCCGTGCTCTACCCCTTCACGCAGCGCGGCTTCGACGGCATTGCCTGGATCACGCCGTGGTTCATGGCGCTGAACTACCTGGCGCTGGCGACGGCAGGCATCGCGCTGCTCGTGAGCGCGCGCAGACGGTCCCGATCCGGCGCTTTGCGTCCACCCATCGATCCGACGGGGAACTCGACATGAGCCCGACCGCGTTGAACTGGACGATCTTCGCGCTGTCGTTCGCCGTCTTCGGCATCTGGCTTGCCGCGTGGCTGCGCAGACGCAACGGTGGTGGCCATGACGATGATCGTGCGCGCCCACGCCGTGCAGGCTCGCCCGGCGGGCATCCGCGATCGACACCTCCCGCCCCCACGCCGGGCGTCGAGCCGGTGTCGGGCGTGCCGCTGGACATGACCACCGCGCTGCCCTGGTTCCATCGCGGAACGGTGTACTTCTTCGCGACCGAGGCATCGCGCGCGCGCTTCACGGCGCGGACGTCGGCCTCTCCTTCTTCAAGTCAACTCGAAGACTGTCCATGACGCACACCGCTGCCACGAGCCACCGCTCGTCCACCGCAAGACTCGCTCTGGCCTTGCTGGCGATGGCCGCTGCGTGGCCCAGCTGGGGCCAGCGCATCCGCGACCTGCCGCCCTCGGCGCTGGGCATTTCGATGCCCGCGCTGTCGGCGCAGGCAGCCGCCGGCCAGAAGGCCTTCGACGCGAACTGCGCGTCGTGCCACGGCCGCTTCGGCACGGGTTCCGACAAGGGACCGCCGCTGATGCACGACATCTACAACCCGGGCCATCACGCCGACGAGGCCTTCCTGCGCGCCGCGCGCAACGGGGTGCAGCAGCACCACTGGCGCTTCGGCGACATGCCGCCGCAGCCCCAGGTCAGCGACGAGCAGCTGGTGCAGATCGTGCGCTACGTGCGCGAGCTGCAGCAGGCCAACGGCATCCGGTTCAAGCCGCACCGGATGTAGCCTTGTCGACGGGCTTCGTCGCCTTCTCAAGCGGCTTCCAGGCCTGTGGGTCGACGCTGGTATCCCTCGGCGGCCTGACATTGCCGGTGGCTGACGGCTCGCCCGCCGCTTGCCCGGATCTTCAGGCCACCATAGGACAGGGTAGTCACACCGCGGAGCAATCCTCCTTCGGCGCATGCGCTCCCGTCACTCCGGCGTCAAACTACATCTGGCGGTGCAGGGCTATCGTCAGCTCGCTTGCCATCCAGATCTATTGACCCCATACCATTGGCACGGACTTTGGACTGCCCGACATCGAAGAGGTCTATCGAGCAGATGGCTGTGTTCAGAGGCAGGGGGTCATTGGTCGTCGGCGCGCTGGCGGCCATCGGTGCGTCGGTGTGCTGCGTCGGGCCACTGGTGCTGCTGATGATGGGCATCAGCGGCGCCTGGATCGCCAACCTGACCGCGCCGGAGCCGCTCAGGCCGTGGTTCATCGCCGTGACGCTGCTGTTCCTCGGCCTGGCGTTCTGGCGCCTGTACCTGCAGCCGCAGGTCTGCGAGCCTGGCGCTGCGTGTGCCGAGCCGAACGTCCTCAAGCGGCAGCGGCTGATCTTCTGGGTCGTCGCGCTGGCGATCCTCGCGCTCCTGTCGGTGCCCTGGCTGGCGCCCTACGTCCTGTGAAGGATTTCTCCATGCGCAAGCTCGTTGCCACCGCGCTCGTCGCACTGATGCCGTGGGCCGCATGGGCTGCCCCACCACAGACCGCGGTGCTCGACGTCCAGAACATGACTTGCGCGCTCTGCCCGATCACGGTCAAGAAGTCCCTGGAGAAAGTGCCGGGCGTCAGCCGGGTCCACGTCGACTACGACAAGAAGACGGCCACCGTGATCTTCGATGCCGACAAGACCACGGCCATGGCGCTCGTCAAGGCCACGACGGACGCCGGTTTCCCCTCGACGGTTCACCAGTGAGCGGGACCGCTGTTCCCGAGTTGGCGTCGGTGCTGACCTGCCCCTCGTGTGGCCACGCCAAGCGCGAGCCCATGCCGACCGACGCCTGCCAGTTCTTCTACGAGTGCGGGCGATGCCACGCCGTGCTGAGGCCCAAGCCCGGCGACTGCTGCGTGTTCTGCTCGTACGGCTCGGTCAAGTGTCCTCCGGTCCAGCAAGGCCAACGGTGTGGCGACTGCGGGCGATGACAGCGGGTCTCGCCCGTAGACGTAGCACCTGCGTGTGGCCAGGCGCGCCACGACCCTGCCTTCGACGGGGCGGGGCCTTCAGCGACACGCGTCAGGTCACCGCGAAGACGCCGCCCATGCCGCCCGCATGGTGCTCCAGCACATGGCAGTGGATCAGCCAGCGACCGGGGTTGTCTGCCACGAACGCCAGCTCGACGCGGTCCCGCGGCGCCAGCAGCACGGAGTCGCGCCAGGGCTGGACCGGTAGCGGCTCGCCGTTGCGCGACACGATGCGCACATGGTGGCCGTGCAGGTGGATGGGATGCCACCACGCGGTGCGGTTGTCCAGCGTCAGCCGCACGCCGCGACCCGTGGGCACCGAGAACAGCGGCGCATGGCCGTCGTGGCGACCCATGTGGGCCCGGCCGTTGACGGACCACACCGGGTCGGCCTCCCTGCTGCCTCCCATCCGGCGCAGCCGGCGTGCCACGCGCTCGGTCCACGGGTCGTCGGGCCATCCGCCCATGCTCATCATGCCGCCGCCAAACACCAGCGTGTGCGACTCGGCCGCCGCCAGGTCCGGCATCGGCAACGGGGCCGCCTCGGCGGGACGCGGCGGGGGGCGGCGTATCGTGCCGACGCCGTCGCGACCGCTGACGGCCACCGTGCCGATCAGGCGTTCCCCTCGACCGAACCGGTCGACGATTGCGTGCAGCCCGGCCACGTCGGCGTCGACCACCACGTCGGCGCGCATCCCGGGGCCAAGCAGAAGGGGGCCGTCCCATTCAACCGACGCGTCAGCCGGCACGCCGTCGCGGGCAATCAGCCAGCCGCGCAGGCCGCGCAGTTCCAGCGCGAAGATGCGCGCGTTCGCGGCGTTGATCAGCCGAAGCCGCAGACGCTGGCCGGCCTGCAGCGGCAGCACCGGCTCCAGCTGCCCGTTGACGGTGAGCCGCTGGCCCATCCGGCCGGCATGCGACACGTCCATGTAGTCGTAGAAGTCACCGGCGATGCGGCCGCCGGCATCGAGCCGCCAGTCGTCGAGCAGCCAGACGTGGTCGACATCGACCGGTGGCGGCGCATCGTCCTCGACCACCAGCGCGCCGGCCAGTCCGCGCTCGACCTGCTCAGGCGTGCCCAGGTGCGGGTGATACCAGAAGGTCCCCGCATCGGGCAGCGCGAAGCGGTAGCGGAAGCGCTCGCCGGGTGCGACCGGCGGCTGCGTCAGGTGCGGCACGCCGTCCATCGCGTTGGGCAGGCGGATACCGTGCCAGTGGATGGTGGTGGGGTCCGGCAGGTCGTTGACCAGTTCGACGTCGAGCACGTCACCGCGCCGGTATCGCAGCGTGGGTCCCGGCACCTGCCCGTCGTAGGCCCACACCGGGAGCGCCGGCTGCCCGGCCGCCGAGCCGGCGCCCTCGGCCACGCGGATCGGCCGAGGAGCGGACTCGGCGCGGGCGCCGCCCCAGGCGGCCAGCGGGGCGAGCGCGGCAGCTCGCATCAGGTCACGTCGTTGCATGAGCAGGGTCTCCCGAAGAAAGGGCAACGGCGGGTGCACGCCGGCGCCGCATCAGCACATAGGCCGCAGGAATCACGAACATCGACAGCAGCGGCGCGCTGACCATGCCGCCGACCATCGGCGCGGCGATGCGCTGCATCACCTCGCTGCCGGTGCCCGAACCCCAGAACAGCGGCAGCAGCCCCGCGACGATGGTGGCCACGGTCATCGCCTTCGGGCGCACCCGCAGCACGGCACCCTCACGCACGGCCTCCAGCAGGTCCGCTTCGCCAGTGCGACCCGTGGCTACCCGTTCGGCCCAGGCCTGCTTCAGGTACAGCAGCATGATGACGCCGAACTCCGCGGCCACCCCGGCCAGCGCGATGAACCCCACGGCTCCGGCCACCGAGAGGTTGTGCCCCAGCGCCCACAGCAGCCACACGCCGCCCACCAGGGCCAGCGGCAGGGTGGCCATGATCAGCAGGGCTTCACCGACGCTGCGGAAAGTCATGGCCAGCAGCACGAAGATGATCAGCAGCGTGAACGGCAACACCAGCTTGAGCTTGGCAACCGCACGCTGCAGGTGCTCGAACTGGCCCGACCAGCTGACCGAGTACCCCGGCGGCAGCGCCACCTTCTCGGCCACGGCGCTCTGCATGTCTCGCACCGTGCCGCGCAGGTCGCGGCCGCGGATGTCGACGTAGACGTAGCCCGCCAGCCGCGCGTTCTCACTGCGCAGCATCGGCGGGCCGTCGGTGATGCGGATCTCGGCGACGTCGGCCAGCACCAGACGCTGCCCGCTCGGCGTGACGATCGGCAGCGTGCGCAGCGCCGCCAGCGAGTCGCGCCACTCGCGCGGGTAGCGCAGGTTGATCGGGAAGCGCTGCAGCCCCTCGACCGTCTCGCCGATGTTCATGCCGCCCACCGCCCCGGCCACGATCTCCTGCACGTCGACGATGTTCAGCCCGAAGCGCGCCGCGGCGTCGCGTCGGATGTCGACGTCGATGTAGCGCCCGCCGGTCAGCCGCTCGGCCAGCGCACTGCTGACGCCGGGCACCGGCTTCACCGCGCCCTCGATCTGTGCCGTCAGGCGGTCGATCGTCGCGAGATCGGGGCCGGCCACCTTGACGCCCACCGGACTCTTGATGCCGGTGGCCAGCATGTCGATTCGGTTGCGTATCGGCGGCACCCAGATGTTGGCCAGGCCCGGCACGCGCACGATGCGGTCCAACTCCTCGACGAGGGCGTCCGGCGTCATGCCGGGCCGCCATTGGTCGCGGGGCTTGAACTGGATCGTGGTTTCGAACATTTCCAGCGGCGCCGGATCAGTGGCGGTCTCGGCACGGCCGGCCTTGCCGTAGACGCTCTGCACCTCGGGCACGGTCTTGATCAGGCGGTCGGTCTGCTGCAGCAGCTCGGCCGCCTTGGCCACCGACAGGCCGGGCAGCGCGGTCGGCATGTACAGCAGGTCGCCCTCGTCGAGCGGCGGCATGAATTCGCTGCCGATGTGCTGCAGCGGCCACAGGCTGGCCACCAGCACTGCCGCGGCCGCCGCCAGCGTGAGCTTCGGGAAGCGGATCACGCCCTCGAGCAGCGGCCGGTAAACGGCGATCAGGCCGCGGTTGAGCGGGTTGGCCGTCTCCGGCGGGATGCGGCCACGGATCAGGTAGCCCATCAGTACCGGAACCAGAGTCACCGCCAGGCCAGCGGCAGCGGCCATCGCGTAGGTCTTGGTGTAGGCCAGCGGCGCGAACAGCCGGCCTTCCTGCGCCTCGAGCGCGAACACCGGCACGAAGCTGAGCGTGATGACGAGCAACGAGAAGAACAGCGCCGGGCCGACCTCCTCGGCGGCGCGGCCGATGACGCGCCAGCGCTCGTCGTCGGCCAGCGTCTGCCCTGGGTGCCGGTGCTGCCAGCGTTCAAGGTGCTTGTGCGCGTTCTCGATCATCACGATCGCAGCGTCGACCATCGCGCCGATCGCGATCGCGATGCCGCCGAGCGACATCACGTTGGCGTTGATGCCCTGTTGCTGCATCACGACGAAGGCGGCCAGGACCCCCAGCGGCAGCGAGACCACGGCAACGAAGGCGCTGCGCAGGTGGAACAGGAAGGCCAGGCACACCAGCGCGACGACGACGAACTCCTCGACCAGCTTGCCGGCCAGGTTGTCCACCGCCCGCTCGATCAGGCCGGAGCGGTCGTAGACCGGCACGATCTCGACGCCTTCGGGCAGTCCGCGCTGCAACTCGGCCAGCCTCGCCTTGACGGCGGAGATCGTCGACAGCGCGTTCTTGCCAGAGCGCATGACGATGACGCCGCCGACGGCCTCGCCCTCGCCGTCGAGTTCGCCGATGCCGCGCCGCATCTCGGGCCCGAGCCGGATGCGCGCCACGTCGCCCAGGCGCACGGAGATGCCGGCGTCGGAGGTGCGCAGCGGGATGGCCCGGAAGTCGTCGAGCGACCTCAGGTAGCCGCGGGCGCGCACCGCGTACTCGGCCTCGCCGATCTCGATCACCGAGCCGCCGGCCTCCTGGTTGGCGCGCGCCACCGCGTCGGCGACCATGGCCTGCGTGATGCGGTGAGCGGCGAGCCGGCCGGGGTCGAGCACGATCTGGTACTGGCGCACCATGCCGCCCACGGTGGCGACCTCCGCCACGTCCGGCACGGTCTTCAACTCGAAGCGCAGAAACCAGTCCTGCAACGCGCGCAGGTCGGCCAGGTCGTGCCGGCCGCTGCGGTCCACCAGGGCGTACTGGTAGACCCAGCCGACGCCGGTGGCGTCCGGCCCGATCGACGAGCGCGCCGTCGCCGGCAGCCGTGACTGCGCCTGGTTCAGGTACTCCAGCACCCGCGAGCGGGCCCAGTACAGGTCGACGCCGTCGTCGAAGATCACGTAGACGAAGCTGTCGCCGAACATCGAGAAGCCGCGCACCGCCTTGGCACCCGGCACCGACAGCATGGTCGTCGTCAGCGGGTAGGTGACCTGGTTCTCGACCAGCTGCGGCGCCTGGCCGGGCCAGGTCGTGCGGATGATGACCTGGGTGTCCGACAGGTCGGGCAGCGCGTCCAGCGGCGTGCGCGACAGCGCGACCAGGCCCCAGGCGGTGAGCAGCACGCTGGCGACCAGCACCAGGAAGCGGTTGGCCAGGCTCCAGCGGATCAGCGCGGCGATCATCGCGTGCCCCCGGTTCTGCCGGACGGCGTGTTCAACCGCTCGATCGCCGTGATCTGCGGCACGTCGCCTTCCTGCATGCGGAACTCGACCCGCACGCGGTCGCCGGGCGACAGCCCGGCGGGCGGCTGTGGCGGAAGCCGGAAGTCCATCACCATCTGCGGCCACTTCAGCGACGCGATCGGCGGGTGGTCCAGCGTCACGGTGTCGCCGTCGACGGCCTGGACGCGGGCATCGGTGTAGTGGGTCGGCATGGACCCGGACGCTGACTCAGCCGCAGGCGACGGCGCCGCACCCGGCTCTGCCGCGTTCAGGCGAACCTCCAGCCCTCTCAGGCTGGCCTCCGAGTCGACCAGGAACTGCCCCGACAGCACCACCTGCTGACCGGCCTGCAGGCCCGCGAGGATCTCGACCTGGTCGGCGGTCTCGCGGCCGGTGCGCACCTCCACCGGCCGGAACCGCCCGCCGTCCTCGGCCAGCATCACCACGCTGCGGCGCCCGGTGTGGATCACGGCATCGACGGGAACGACCAGGGCCTTCGAGCGGGCGTGCGCGGCAAAGCGCATCTCGACGAACATGCCGGGCACCAGTTGTCCGCCGGCGTTGGCGATTTCGAGCCTTGTGCGGCGGGTGCGCGTGGCCGGGTCGACCTGGGGCAGCAGTGACTGCACGCGGCCTTCGAAGGTCCGCCCCGGAAGCGCCGGGCTCGTCGCCGTCACCGCCATGCCCGGCGCCAGCGCCGCCGCCTGGCTCTCCGGCACCTCGCCCTCGGCCCACACGGTGGCGGTGCCCTGCAGCCTCAGCAGCGGCATGCCCGCCATCACCGTCGTGCCCTCACGCACCGGCAGCTCCGTCACGACGCCGTCGATCGGCGCCTGTATCGTCACCTGCGCCAACACCCGGCGCTCGAGCGCCACGCGCCCGATCAGTGCTTCGCTCATGCCCGCCTGCCGCATGCGGGCCAGCGCTGCATCGCGCAAGGGATCGAGGCCATCGCCGCGCATGGCGGTCAAGGCCAGGTACTCCTCCTGCGCCGCGACCCAGTCGGGCACGTACAGCTCGACCAGCGGCGCGCCGGCGCGGACCTTGTCGAAGAGCGCCCGGACATGCAGCTTCTCGACGAAGCCCATCGCGCGTGCGGCCACGACCTGCTGCAGGCGTTCGTTCCAAGCCACGTTGCCGACCGCGGCCACCTCGGGTGCGAGCGTGCCCTCGACCACCGGCGCGGCGCGCAGCCCGAGGTTGCGCTGCATGCGCGGGCTGACGCTGACGGTCGACGCATCGGCCTGGTCGCCACCGGCGTAGCGCGGCACCAGCATCATGTCCATGAACGGCGACTTGCCCGGCGCCCCGAAGTTGCGGCCAGGCACCATCGGGTCGTGATAGTTCAGGATCCGCAACCCGGTGACCGGGTCTGTGTCGCCGGCCTTCAGTCCGTCGCGGACGTGGCGCCGCGTGGCCTCCTCGCCTTGTGGGATGGTCCACTGCGAAGGGTCGGCCGGCGCCGCAGCGATCGCCGCCGGCGACGCCATCATCGCCATGCCCTGGTGCATGCCCAGCCACCAGGCGGCCACGGCGAGACCGGCCGCGGCGGCCAGCGCCGCGGCGGCAACGACGAGGGTTCTGTGCTTCATCGTGCGTCTCCGGCCGCGGGGATCAAGGTGTCCAGACCGGCCCAGAGTCGGGCCGCGTCGAGCTCGACGTCGATGCGCTCCATGCGCAGCGCCAGCGCGGCGCGGCGCGCGTCGAGCACGGCGCCGAGCGGGGCCGCGCCACCGCGGTAGGCGGCCAGCGCTGCCTCCACGCGCTGCTGCGCCAACGGCTCGCGCTCGCGGTCGATCAGGGCCCGTCGCGCCAGCGCGGCACGCCAGCCGTCGATCCAGCCTTCGACCATCGCCAGGACCTCGCGCTCGAGTTCCACGCGCTCCTCGCGCAGGGCGTCGGCCTGCGCCAGGCGGGCGCCGAGCTCGCGATCCTGGCGCTGCGGCCGGTCCCACGGCAGCGGCACTGACACACCGATCGACACCATGTTCGAGTAGCGGCTGCCGCGCTGGCTGAACATCAGCTCGGCGCTCCAGTCGGGCTCGCGCTCGGCTCGGGCAACCGCGACGGCGGAAACCGCCACGGCCTCGCGGGCCGCCAGTTGCGCCAGGCCGGGATGTTGCGCCAGCTGCTCCGCCAAGGGTCGATCGACGAGCCCGTGCCGGTCCATGGTGGGCGGGTCGCCCAGCGGCCGTTCGACCGGTTCATCCGTCCACCGGGCCAGGTCTCTCCGTGCCGTGGTAACTGCCGCCTCGGCCGCGAGCAACGCCTGATCGATCTGCGCGACCGCGTCGCGCGCCATCAGCACGTCGGTGCTGCCACCTCGGCCCGCGCGCTGCGCCGCCACCGCGGCATCGACCTGGAGCCGCGCTTCGGTGCGTTGGGCCTGCAGCAGCGCCAGGCGCTGCTCGGCCGCCCGCCGCTGGAACCAGGCCAGCGACACCTCGCGCCGCACGTCTGTCGACCGCAAGGTGTACTCGGCCTGCTCGGCCTCGGCCTCGCGCAGGTAGCGGTCGGCCCGGGCCTGACGCTTGTCATCGCGCGTGAAGGTCTGCATCAGCGACACCGAGCGCATGGTCATGAAGTCGCGTGTCGTGCTGAAGCGGTCGGGGCCGTCTGCGGGCAGGTTGACGAGCGAAAGGCCCAGCACAGGGTCGGGACGCTGAGCGGCAGCCACGGCCATCTCGCGGGCTGCGCGTGCACGCAGGTCCGCGGCGGTCGGCGCCGCCGCCCGGGCGACGGCGCGCTGCTGGGCTTCGGCCAGCGAGAGCGGAGACAAGGAAGCGCTCGACGCGGGCCAGGCGACGAGAAGCAGGACCAGCGCCGAGAGAGGCGCGCGGGCATCGCCTGACAAGCGAAACAACCAGGACATGAAAGAACTCCAGGGCGCGTGGCCGCAGGCAGGTGCGGGCCGGGGCGCATGGGCAGACCGACCCGCTGCCGTGGGCAGCGGGTCACCATTGCACGGCAAGGCGTGCGAACGGGGGTCAGCGTTGGGCTGGAGGTCGCCAGGGCCCGCCAACGGGCGCAGGGCGGAGCGAAGGCCCCGACGCAAGCAGTGGAGCCGACGCGCCGGGCGTTCCGGCGCCGACCGGCTCGGCACCGAGGATCGCTACCGTGAACCCGCAGTCCAGTTGTGCCTTGCAGGCCTTGCCGGTCGTTGCGTAGCTCTGGAGATCCTGACAGCAGTCAGGCAGTTCGCCGGTCAGGGCATCGCCCGCCGCCAGCGCCGCCTGCATCTGCTCTTCCATCGGGCACGGCGCCGGCTGAAAGGTCGGCGCCGCCACGGCCTGCAGCCCGAGGCCGAGGCACAGGAGGATGGCGAGCAGCCTTGTCAGCATGAACCGAAGTCTATGCGGTACGGCATTTCGTTGCTCGAGCTCTGCGGCGTGTCTGCCAAAGGTTGAACGATCGTCGAGGTCTGACAGAGCATCAACCACGCTGAATTCCTGCAAGGTCTGGTCCTCGCAGATTGGAGTGCAGTATCGGATGCCTGACGCGTAGCTGTCGCTTGAACCGACACCGGCTACGAAGCCGGACGACTTCTGGCTGACGACGAGCGGGAATACGTCTGGCGAGAGCCAGCGGCAGCTCACGTTGCAAAGCCGATGTGGGATTCCATCGATCCAACGGCCGAGATGGGTCGGGATCGACCTGACGCCAGCGGCGTGACGAGTCGCTCAAGCCCCTCAAGCGTTCAGCCAGGCTCGAAAGGCTGGTGACAATGGTGCAGTGGTCATCCGACACACGGGCCCGCCAAGGGCCGGTTCCGTTCGCGCCTGCCGCTCGACTTCGAAGCCTGGCAGGCGGCAACCAGTCTCGAACGGTCGCTGGCTTGCCCGCACTCGCCCCAAGGAGGGATCCCCACCCACCACTACCGGGTGATCCCGCGCATGACGAATGGACTTCACACTTCAAACGAGGGCCACGACAGTGGGAGCCAGCGGGCGAGCCGGACGCACGCAGTGCACATGCGGAGCGATCGTCGCGGCCCCTCATCGACGGGTCGAGCACGGCTTCGAACACCGCTGCGGTCAATCGAGTTCCAGAAGGTCACTGGCGAGTCCTCAGCGGCATCTCGGGCATGGCCCCATCCGTCACCCACCCTCCTCCACCGGCTACTCGAACCGCTTTCAGTTTGGTCTCCCTGTCGGCCGGCGTCATGAACGGGCTCAGGACATGCATCGGAGCCGGGTCAGCCCCCACGTCCAGCAGGATCGCGTTCGCGAACCCCGCCGCCGTTCTTGCGTCATAGCGCAGCGGCTTCACGAATCTCCGCCCCTGCGCCACCAGCGCCCGGATCAGCGGCGCCTCGTGCACCCCCTCCAGCGGAATCCACTCCTCGCTGGTCAGCATCAGGCTGGCGAGGTCGATCTCGTAGGTGTCCTCCCGGCGGGCCCGGATCAGCGCCGCCAGCATGAGGCGCAGCCCTCGCCCTCCATCCGAGTCGAGCGCCTCGAAGAGCTGCGCGAAGCCGCGCTGCACGCGCGCCCAGGTCCGCGCGTCGGCCAGCAAAGGGGCGTCCGGCATGTGGCGGATCCAGATGCGCGCGCCCGCGGGTGCCGACTCCCAGCCCTTGAACTCGCCCAGAACCACCGCGAGCGGCTGCCGCCCGTCATGCGGCTGCAGCACCGACAACCGGGCACGGCGCCGTTCGGCCTGCTCGGCCTTCGCGGTCTCGCTGAAGGCTTCCGGCACGTACAGCCGGTTCGACAGCGGCTCGCCCTTCACC
>VFQM010002770.1_pt1 | contig 12241 bp, 13 predicted proteins | sample 3512391 | NCBI WGS metagenome assembly VFQM01 (sample SAMN10412369, study PRJNA504923) | tailings metagenome | isolation source: Replicate 1 from Balatoc abandoned mine | place: Philippines
AGCAACTGATTCGTAATCAGTAGGTCGGAGGTTCGATTCCTCTCACCAGCACCAGCAAACACAAGGGCTTGGAGATCCGCACTCCGGGCCTTTTTTGTTTGCGCACGCACGCCATGCAATTCATGCCCTGGCACCACTTCCCTGCTTCTGCAAGAACCGTTTATTAGCGCGGATCGCGAAAGCCGCCTGGATCGCCTGATCGGCCACCAAGATGAAACTCGATGCGGTCCTTGAACGGATCGCTGCCTGCGGCATGCGTTCTGATGCTGGTCGCACCAGCCACGCCTTCCCTGTCCTGGCCGTCGCCGCTGTCCCTGCCGCCATCTCGGCCGCGCCTGAAGCGCAGAGCGAATTTCACAACAGATGGCAGGAAGTTTCTCAGCACGCGCATTTGATTCGGAGTTTCAGGGCAGGTCGGCAAGTTCGCTCTCGTAACCGTACTCCCTGATGTAAGGCGCAAGCACAGGCACGATGGATGCGAGTTGCCGCTCGTAGCGCTTCCAACGATAAACGGCGTCGCGGTTAAGCGGCCGCGTGACCTGATGGTAGCTGGGGGTGTTGATCTTGCCGCGGCCGGCGGCGTGGGCGGCGAATTCGCGCACCCGGTCGTCCCAGGGCAACCTCAGGAAGTCGAGCAGGCGCCCGACTTCAGTGTCGAAGTTCTGCACCAGGTCTTCGTAGCGGATGCGGTGTGCGGGCAGGTCGAATTCGCGCTCGATGCGCAGCCACAGGCGCATGGCGTGATGATAAAGCTGCGCGGTGGTGTCGAGACGGGCGAAGTTGAGCATGGCTTCGTTCGGGCCGAAGGGATGCATGAAGCAGCTCAGGCACACGTCCAGCGGATGCCGCAGCGCCAGGATGAAACGCGCGTTGGGGAAGATGCGCACGATGAGCGGCACGCGCACGATGTTGAGCGGGAACTTGTCGACCAGGGTGCTGCCCGGCCTGAGAGCGATGTGCTGCGAGACCAGTTCGAAATAGCGGGCCTGCATCCGCCGGCGCGCTTGCCGGTCGGGCGGCATTTCTGCGGCGAGTTCCTCATATTCGTTCGCCAGTGTCAGGATGAGGGGCTTCTCTTCCAGGGTCTGGATGGACGGGTGGCTGTCGAGGATCTGGTCCAGCAGCGTGGTACCCGAGCGCGGGAAGCCGACCAGGAACACCGGCGAGGGTTCGTCGCCGGCGACATCGTCTGCCCGCCAGCCTGCGCCAAGTCCTGAATCGGCGAGCGCCGCAATGGCGGAAAGATAGTTCGCCGGATCGAGGGATTTGGCGGCGGGATTGTCGAGCTGCGCCTGGTTGGCGCGTGCAAACGCATCGAACGCCTCTTCCACCTGCCCCAGTTGATCATGCAGCAACCCCCGCTCGTGGTGGTAGCCGACGGCGAGCTGCGTGGGCAGGCGCATTGTTGCAAGCGGCGCGAGCTTGGCCAAGGCCTCGGCGGGCTGCCTGGCGCGCCTCAAGAGCTTGGCCTGGATGATCCGCAGCAGCGGATGCTCCGGCGCGAGCGCGAGGCCGCTTGCCGCGGAGCGGGCCGCTTCGTCGAGGCGGTTTTCCGACTCCTGCAGGGTGGCCAGTTGGGCCCAGGCTTCGGGCATCGGCGCCGGCCCCTCGGCAGCGCTGCGGAAATGCGCCTCGGCGTTTTGGATGTCGCGCCGGTCCAGCAGCAGCAGGGCGAGGTTGTAGTGCGCGTCCTGGTGCGCCGCGTCCAGTTCGATCGCCCTTTCGTACGCAGCGCGAGCCGCCTCGGGCTGGCCGAGCGCCAGGCAGGCGTTGCCCAGATTGAGGTGGTATTTGGCGATGCCGGGTTCGATGGCGATGGCGCGCCGCAGGCATTCCTGGGCCTCGCCCGGACTGCCGGTCAGGTTGTGCAGCACGCCGCGAAGGTGCCAGGCTTCGTGGTTTTGCGGCGTCCGGTCTGTCAGTTCCCGGCAAATGATCGCGGCCTTTTCGTACTGGCCGGAGCGGGCCAGCTCGAGGGCGGCCTGGAGTTGGTGGGCGGATTCCATAATTGGTGGCAGAATTCAGGCATGCAGGATCATGTAGCGCCGCATGTTCCCACAGAGTCTTCGTTTTTTGAAACCCCGTTGCAGGCCGCCGCAGCCGGCGGCGCCATCCCACAGGAACACCATGACCTCCGTGGAAAACTGGGAACTCGCCAGTTACATCGTCACCGTAGTCGGCCTGCCGCTCGCCATCGCCGTGTTCCTCTACGAGCAGCGCAAGGAACGCGAGAACGAGGACGAGGAAGCCTATCAGCTGCTGTCCGATGCCTATACCGACTTCCTCAAGCTGGTGCTGGACAACCCCGACCTGCAGCTGCGCACCCGCACCCACATCGCCAGCCTCAGCGCCGACCAGCGTGAGCGCATGATGGTGCTGTACGAGATCCTCATCGCGCTGTTCGAACGCGCCTACCTGCTGGCCTACGAGGAAGACATGTCCGACCGCAAGCGCCGCCGCTGGCTGTCGTGGGAGGACTACATGCGCGAATGGTGCGGTCGCGAGGATTTCAGAAACGCCCTGCCCATGCTGCTGCATGGCGAGGACCCCGATTTTGGCCGCTATATCAGCCGGCTGGCAGAGGAAGAACAAGCCAAACCATGAATGAAAACCAACAACTCGACCCCTCCCTCAACGTTCTCGGCGAGGCGCTGCAGCCCTGCGGCCGCCAGCCGCTGACCGGCTTCTACCGCGACGGCAGCTGCAACACCGGGCCGCAGGACGTCGGCCTGCACGGCGTGTGCGTGGTAGCGGACGAGGCCTTCCTGGCGTTTTCCGGCTACACCGGCAACGATCTTTCCACGCCCGCGCCGGAATACGGTTTTCCGGGGATCAGGCCAGGCGACCGCTGGTGCCTGTGCGCCAGCCGCTGGCAGCAGGCGCTGGACGCGGGCTACGCGCCCAAGGTGGTACTGGGCGCGACCCATCAGACTTCATTGAAAGTGGTTGCGCTGGAAGACCTGAAGGCGCATGCGGTGGATCTCAACTGACAGACTGCCGCATGAAAAAAATACTGTTCGCCGCTCTTGCGCTCTGCGCCGGCCTCGCGCATGCAGCCTGTCCGCCCCGCGCACTGCTGACCCCGGACCAGGTCAGCCTGGTGGCCGACTCCGTGCTGATCGTGACCCATGCCAGCAGCAACTATGATGCGCGCCTGGCCTCCAAGCCGGGCATCGACCTCGCCACCCATTTCGCCAGAAGCCAGGGCATGCCCCTGGTCTACCTGCAGGACGATGCAGCCGGCCAGAACTACTTCACTGAGGAATGCACGCCGGAATACCGGGTGTACTCCGCCAACGGCGAACTGGGCTTCCAGGTGGAGTCCTCGCATGTCTTCGTGGCTGGGGGCCATCTGGAACAATGCCTGTACACCACGGTGAACGAGGTGTTTTTCTCCTGGGCCGGCCAGGATGAGCGCGACCTGACCCTGACTTTCCTGATGGATGCGATCTATTCCAGCGGCGAGCTGGTCAGGGACGAGGATGACTATTACGCCGACTTCAACACCTTCATGCGCGTGCTGAGCCACGGACACGGCGAAGAAGAGGCCACGCCGAAAATCACCCTGCTGGAAACCATGGGGGTCATCGGCCAGCAGAAGCGCGCGGTCGAATACCTGAAGCGCGTGCTGCCGAATTTCGAGAGCATCCTGTCACAGGATTACCGGGTCGAGCTTTATCTCAACGGCGCGGAAGTCGCGGTGCTGCATGACGCGCCGGCCTGGAGCTCGCCGGTCCTGAAAATTCGCTTCGTCGACTCAGCCGCGAGGCTCAAGTCCATCTAGCCGGGCGGATGCCGCTCAGTTCTGCATCGAGCGCATTTCGATCTCGATCCAGTGGCGGAACACCTCCGGCGACCAGAGCGACTTGACGTAGACCACCACATCGTCAATCTCGGCTTCAGTGAGCTTGCCCTGCCACGCCGGCATGTCGCCTACGCCGGGCGGGCTGCCTTCGCGGATGCGCTGCTTGAGCACTGCCGTGGGGTGATGCCAGGCATGCGCGCTGTCATCCAGGGGCGGCGGCGGGTACATGCCATTGGCCTGCTTCACGCGCCAGTCGCCCGGCTGGCCCTTCCCTTGCGCGCCATGGCATTCCAGGCAGTGCTTTTCATAGACCAGGCGGCCGCGCTCGACCTGCTCGGGCTTAAGCCAGGTGTCCGGCATGGTGGCGGCCTTGTGCGCCGGCACCGAGGCCGATGCGGTGGCGTCAGACGCGGGTTCCGCCGGCTTGTCGCAAGCGGCGATGCCCAGGCCCAGCAAGGCAAGCAAGACGGTGCCCTGTTTCTTTTTCATGCTCGATCACCTCGCGATAGGAATGCGCCCGGACGGAGCCGAACGCTGTGTGCTATATCCATAAACATACCGCATGACAAGGAGCCAGGCCATGAGCACAGCCAAGCTGTCATCGCCCCTGTTCGACGCCACCGGCTTTCTGGCCGACGCGAGCACCTGGAACGAAACGCTCGCCAGCGAGATCGCCGAACTCGACGGCATCGGTTCGCTGACCGAAGCCCACTGGACAGTCATCCGCCACCTGCGGCACAGCTGGCTGGACTGTCACAGCCTTCCCGCTGTCTCGCATACCTGCCACCTCGCCGGCATGGGTCCGCAGTGCCTGGAGGAGCTGTTCCACGGCACGCGCGAGGCCTGGCGCGTGGCGGGCCTGCCCGACCCGGGCGAGGAAGCCCGCGCCTACATGTGATTACTCGACGCCGACGAACGCCACCAGGCTGTGCTTGCCGCCCGGCGGCACGGTGATCTCGTCCGGGCTGGCGTTGACAGTTTCCACGCATACCATGTCCTTGTATTCGCCGGCCGCCATATCGGCGAAGCCCTTCTCCTTCTCGCTCCATGGGTTCCACACCACGCTGGACTGGCTGCCCAGCTTGGCCACGCGGATGGTGCGGCCGAACACCGGGTCTTCGATCAGGCAATCCGCAGCGGTATTGATGTAGACGCGGTCGGTTTCCTCGCTGAAGCTCACCGGACCGGACTGGGTGAACTGCTGGAACTCGCGCACCTTGTCCAGATAGGCCGTGCCGTCGAGGCCGTGCACTTTGGTCTGGTTGATGTCGCCGACGCGGAAATAGGTATGCAGGCCATCGGTGATGATGAAAGGCGCATTGCCGGTGTTGCGCGTGACCAGTTCCATTTTCAGCGCGGCGCCCACGGTGACGATAAGCTCGAGGTCGAAGGCATGGTCCCAGATTGCGCGGGTGGATTCGTCGTCCCTGATGCCGAGCCTGAGCACCACGGTATCGGCCAGATCGACCTTGGCCTCGCGCACTTCCCACATGCGCGCGCGCACGAAGCCGTGCACGCCCTTGTCGCCCAGCTGGCCGAACCAGGGGAAGCATACCGGTACACCGCCGCGCACGCCCTTGCCCGGCTGGTAGAGCGCGGCCTTCGACACCCAGATCACCGGCTTCTGCCCGTTGGGCTGCCATTCCAGCACCTGGCCACCCTGCACCGCCACGCGCGCCATGGCGTCGGGCGTGGTGATCTCGGCCACCGGCAGGCCGGGCGCGGCGTCCTGGAAGCGTAGGCGGCCGGGAATGGCAAAGCGGCTGTTCAAGGTTTCGCTGAAATTGTCCAAGGTCTTCTCCATGCGTACGTGAGGAATATTGGCGTCGGGGAACTCCCCGCCCACCTGAATGAAACCGTATTTTGCGTAAAAGCCGGCAGCCCGCGTCTGGGCATTGAGAAAAACGCTTCGCTTGCGCAGTTTCTCCGCCTCCATGAGCAGGGTCTTGATGATCAGCCGTCCGACGCCCCTGCCCCGATAGTCTTTCAGCACCGCCATGCGGCCGATGTGGCCGTCGGCTAGCATGCGCCCGCAGCCGATGGGGGCCTCACCCTCGGTCACCAGCACGTGCAGGGCGTGTGCGTCCTCGCCGTCCCATTCCAGCTCTTCGGGAACGTGCTGCTCTTCGATGAACACGGTGCGGCGGATGCTGGAGAGTTCGGCTTGCACCTCTGCCCAGCCGACTTTGTGGATTCTCATGCTGACCAAAATATTTATAACAGGGAGGTTAAGGGAGGCGCGGGAGGAACGACTATTTACTCCCTGAACTTCTCTTACCCTCCCCGTAAGTTCGCTTCTCGGTTGTTCATCAATTCGGCTCAGGCCGCCTCGGCCTGGTCCTTCATCGCCTGCTGCTGCATCTCCCACATGTGGGCGTAGTGCCCGTGCGTGGCGAGCAGCACTTCGTGGCGGCCGCGCTCGATGATGCGGCCGGCATCCATGACCAGGATCTCGTCGGCATCGATGATGGTGGAGAGCCGATGCGCGATGGTCAGGCTGGTGCGGTGCTTCATCACCTCGCGCAGTTCGGCCTGGATGATTTTCTCGGTCTTGGAGTCCAGCGCCGAGGTCGCCTCGTCCAGCACCAGGATGGCGGGATCTTTCAGCAGCGTGCGCGCAATCGCCACGCGCTGCTTCTCGCCGCCGGAAAGCTTGAGCCCCCGCTCGCCCACCACGGTGTCCCAGCCCTTGGGCAGCGACTCGATGAAATGCAGGATGTGCGCGGCGCGCGCGGCTTCCACTACCTGTTCCCTGGTGGCGTCGGGCTTGCCGTAGGCGATGTTGTAGTAAAGCGTGTCGTTGAACAGCACGGTGTCCTGCGGCACGATGCCGATGGCCGAGCGCAGCGACTCCTGGCTGACGTCGCGGATGTCCTGGCCGTCGATGCTGATGGCGCCGCCCGTCACGTCATAGAAGCGGAACAAGAGCCGCACCAGGGTCGACTTGCCCGAGCCTGAGGCGCCGACCACGGCGACGGTGCTCCCGGCGGGAATGTCGAAGCTCACGCCCTGCAGGATGGGGCGCTCGGGATCGTAGGCGAAGCTGACCTCGTCGAAACGCACTGCGCCGCCGGCCACCGACAGCGCCGGCGCGTCCTCCTTGTCGCGAACCTCAATGTTCTGGGTCAGCAATTTGAACATGCGCTCGATGTCGGTGATCGACTGCTTGATCTCGCGGTACATGACGCCGAGGAAGTTGAGCGGCAGGAAGATCTGCACCAGAAAGGCGTTGATCATGACCAGGTCGCCCAGCGACAGCTGCCCCGACACCACGCCGGCGGAAGCGCGCCACAGCACGAGGGTGACGCCGGTGGCGATGATGAAGGCTTGCACGGTATTGAGCAGCGACAGCGAGTTCTGGCTCTTTACCGCGGCTTCCTGCCAGCTTTCCATGCTGGTGTTGTAGCGATCGGTCTCGAACCGCTCGTTGCCGAAGTATTTCACCGTCTCGTAGTTGATCAGGCTGTCCACCGCGCGCGTGGTGGCGATCGAATCCAGCTCGTTCATCTGGCGCCGGTACTTGGTGCGCCATTCGGTGATGGCGATGGTCATGGCCATGTAGATCAGTACCACGCCGATGGTGATCGCGGCGAACACCCAGTCGAACTGCACCAGCAGGATGGCGCCGACCAGCAGGATCTCGATCAGCGTCGGCGCGATGCGGAACAGCAGGTAATTGATGATGGCCGAAATGCCCTGGCTGCCGCGCTCGATGTCGCGCGTGACGCCGCCAGTCTGGCGTTCCAGGTGGAAGCGCAGCGACAGGTTGTGCAAGTGGCGGAAGGACTCGATGCTGATCTTGCGGATCATGCCCTGGGTGACCTTGGCGAAAATCATGTCCCTGAGGTCGGTGAACAGCGTGGTGGCGAGGCGCAAGAGGCCGTAGCCGACGATGAGCGCAGCCGGCAGGATCAGCACCGCGTTCTTGGCGGTGTCGAGGCTGTCGACGATGTGCTTCAGGACGATGGGCACGCCGATGGTGGCGACCTTGGCGCCGATGAGGAAGCTCACGGCGAAGATGAAGCGCCAGCGATGGTCCCACAGATAAGGGCCCAGCTTTTTCAGGGTGCGCCAGTCGGCGGGTCCGGGCGGGGAATTTTTCGAAGCTTGGTGTCTCATGGCATGACTTCTTGACTACTGACTCGATTCTACCCTGCCCGGCCGCCGGGCTCACGCCGGCCGTTTCAGCTCCACTCCTCCCCCGCCAGCGCCGCATGGGCCGCGAAATAACACTTGCCATTGCTAATGCGAATGATTATCATATGTTTTATCAGAATCGAATTTGGCCGGAGAAAATCGTGAAGAAACTGCTGCTAGCCACACTGTGCCTGCCCGTCATCGCCTTTGCCGCAGAAGCGGAATACCAGACGACGATCAAGAACCATCAGTTCTCCCCTGCCGAAATCCAGGTGCCGGCCGGTAAAAAAATCAAGCTGGTCGTGCTCAACCAGGACAGCACGCCGGAAGAGTTCGAGAGCCACAGCCTCAACCGTGAAAAAGTCATCCCGGGCAACTCCAGGGGCATCATTTATGTGGGTCCGCTCGCCGCCGGCAAGTACGAATTCTTCGGCGAATTCCACGAAGATACGGCGCGCGGCGTGATCGTGGTGCAATAAGGAAAGCGAGGACGCCATGTTCGGTCCGGCCATCATCGTATTCAGGGAGTCCCTGGAAGCCGCCCTGCTGATCGGCATCATCGCCGCCGCCACGCGCGGCCTGAGCGGACGCAACCTGTGGCTGGCGATCGGCATCGGCGTCGGGCTGGCCGGCTCGCTGATCGTTGCGGGACTCGCGGAAACCATTGCCGAACTGGCCGAAGGCACCGGGCAGGAACTGTTCAATGCCGCCATCCTCGGCATTGCCGTGATCATGCTCGGCTGGCACAACATCTGGATGGCGAGCCATGGGCGTGAAATGGCCGCCGACGCCAAATCGCTCGGACAGTCGGTGCGCAGCGGCGAGCGGGCAATGTCCGCGCTTTCCATCCTGATCGCCGTCGCGGTGCTGCGCGAAGGCTCGGAAACCGTGCTGTTCCTGTACGGCATGGCCGCCGGCAACGGCAACGGGCAGTTCTCGCTGCTGTCCGGCAGCCTGCTGGGGCTGCTGGGCGGTGTCGGTGCCGGCTGGGTGATCTACAGAGGCCTGGCGCGCATTCCCATCAGGCATTTCTTCAGCGTCACCAGCGCCCTCATCCTGTTCATGGCGGCAGGCATGGCCGGGCAGATGGCGCGCTTCCTGGTGCAGGGCGACGTCATCCAGCCGCTGGCCACGCCGCTGTGGGATACCTCCCGCTTCCTGTCCATGGATTCGGCGCTGGGCAATTTCATGCACCTGCTGGCCGGCTACGACGCCAGTCCCAGCGGCATGCAGGTGCTGTTCTACGCCGCCACTTTCCTGCTCATTCTCGCCGGCATGCGCTTGACCAGGACGCGCACGCCGCAAACTGCCTGAAAGGATCTGAATGAAATTCACCGCATCGCTGGCTGTATTGGGCATGCTCTGCCTGCAGGCCGCCCACGCCTCCCCGACCGACTATGTTTACACGCCGACCGTGGAAGCCGGCGAAACCGAGATCGACTTCAAATTCGGCACCGAAGACAGCAGCCCGCGCGAATCCATGGCATCGCTTGGCCTCGGCCACGGCGTCAATGACTGGTGGTTCACTGAGGTCTACGTGAAATACGCCAGGGAAGGCGGCGGCGGCATCAAGTACGATGCCTTCGAATGGGAAAACAAGTTCCAGCTCACGGAAACGGGCAAATACCCTGTGGATGTCGGCCTCATCACCGAGATCGAAATCCCGAAGGACAATGACGAAGGCATCGAATTCAAGTTCGGCCCGCTGTTCCAGAGCGAGTTTGGCAAGGTCCAGCTGAACGGCAACCTGCTGTTCGAGAAGCATTTCAATGCCGCCGAGTCCGCCCCGACGGAAATGGCCTACCAGTGGCAGGCGAAGTACCGCTGGCTGCCGAGCATTGAGTACGGCATGCAGGGCTTCGGCGAAATGGGCGAGTGGAACCATTGGGAATCGTCCTCGAACCAGGAGCACAAGATCGGCCCGGCCGTCTTCGGCAAGCTGGCCATGGGCCATCACACCGCGATCAAGTACAACGCGGCCTGGCTGTTCGGACTGACCGAACACACCCCCGACAATACCTTCAGGCTGCAGACCGAACTGGAGTTCTAGCACCACCCCGCCCAGCCAGCCGGCTGGTCGGGTGCAATTTCCGCCATAGGCATCGGGTGCGGGTAAAATTCCGTCTTGTCATTCGGGAACCCCACCAACAGAGCCATGAAAATCTACGGCATCCCCAACTGCGACACCGTGAAAAAGGCCCGCGCCTGGCTCGCAGACCACGGCATCGAAGCCGAATTCCACGATTACAAGAAACAGGGCGTGCCACTCGACGTGCTGAAGAAGGCAGCGAAGCAGCTGGGCTGGGAAACGCTGATCAACAGGAAAGGCCCGACCTGGCGCAAGCAGCCGGACGCGGTGAAGGATGCGATCACCAGCGAAAAGGCGGCCTTCGAATTCCTCGCCGCCACCTCCAGCGCCATCAAGCGGCCGTTGCTGGAGGTGGATGGCGCTTATCACCTGGGCTTTTCGCCAGACGAATATGCCGATATCTTCAGCCAATAACTTGAACAAAGAGGACGAGAGAACCGAAGGGGTATTTGCAACTCCTGGTTTTCCTCTTGTCCCCCTGTCCTCCTTGTGGAATTAAAAATGACTGCCACCCTCGACCTCGCCAAAGACCTGATCGCTCGCAAGTCCAACACGCCGGACGACGCCGGCTGCCAGGACCTGCTCATGTCCCGCCTCGCCCCGCTCGGCTTCGTGTTCGAAACCATCGAATCCAATGGCGTCACCAACCTGTGGGCGCGCAAGGGCAATGAAGCGCCGGTCGTCTGCTTCGCCGGCCACACCGACGTGGTGCCCACCGGCCCGCTCGAGCAGTGGCTGTCCGACCCCTTCACGCCCACGATCCGCGACGGCGTGCTGTACGGACGCGGCGCCGCCGACATGAAGACCTCGATCGCCGCCTTCGTCACCAGCATCGAGGGCTTTCTTGAAAAGCATCCGGAGCACAAGGGCTCGATCGCGCTCTTGATCACCTCGGACGAGGAAGGCGTCGCCACCGACGGCACCGTGAAGGTGGTGGAATGCCTGGCCGCGCGCAATGAAACCATCGACTACTGCATCGTCGGCGAGCCGACCTGCGTTTCCAAACTCGGCGACACCATCAAGAACGGCCGCCGCGGTTCGCTTTCCGGCAGACTCACGGTCAAGGGCATCCAGGGCCATATCGCCTACCCACACCTGGTGCGCAACCCCATCCACCAGGCGGCGCCGGCCATCGCAGAAATGGCGGCCACGGTGTGGGACGAAGGCAACGAATACTTCCCGCCCACATCCTGGCAGGTGTCCAACATCCACGGCGGCACCGGCGCCACCAACGTGGTGCCCGGCGAAGTCGAGATCCGCTTCAACTTCCGCCACTCCACCGCCAGCACCAAGGCGCAGTTGAAGGAGCGCGTGCACGCCATGCTGCAGAAGCACGGCCTCGAATACGACCTGATCTGGGAAGAAGGCGGCAAACCCTACCTCACGCCCAAGGGCGACCTGGTCGAGAAGATTTCCCAGGCCATCAGGGAAGTGACCGGCCTCGATACCGATGTCTCCACCAGCGGCGGCACCTCGGACGGCCGCTTCATCGCCGACATCTGCCCGCAGGTCATCGAATTCGGCCCCATGAACGCCAGCATCCACAAGCTGAACGAGAACATCCCGGTGGCGGACATCGAGCCCTTGCGCGAAATCTACCAGAGGACCCTGGAAAAGCTGCTGGCTTGATCCGCCCGCCACGCCAGACTTGTCGAGCGCATGACGAACCAGGCCGCGAGCGGTGCAAAGCGACGATCCAGCGTCACGGCACTGGTGCCCGCGTACAAAGCCGGCGGCTTCATCCAGGCGACTCTCGATTCGCTGTCTGCCCAGACCAGGCCAGAGTTCGAAATCCTCGTTTCGGTCGACCTCGGCGATGACGACACGCTCGCGATCTGCCGCGCGCATGCGGACAAGGACCCGCGCTTCAAGGTGTTCGAACAAGCCCAGCGCCTCGGCTGGATCGGCAACAGCAATTTTTTGCTGGGGCAGGCGCAAGGGGATTACGCCCTGTTCGCCTTTCACGACGATCTGCTGCACCCTGGCTGCATAGCAAAACTCGCGAACGCGCTCGATGGCGACCCGCAGGCGGTGCTGGCGTTTTCCGACCTGTCGCTGAGCAGGCTGGATGGCGCCAGCGAGCTGTGTGCGTATTCGGCGCTGGATGGCATGCAGGACCGGGTCGAGCGCGCCCGCAGGCTGCTCGCCCGCGAACGGCACTGGTGGGTTCCGGTTCATGGCCTGTTCAGGCTCGACCGCGCACGAAATAT
>VFQM010002772.1_pt1 | contig 12219 bp, 10 predicted proteins | sample 3512391 | NCBI WGS metagenome assembly VFQM01 (sample SAMN10412369, study PRJNA504923) | tailings metagenome | isolation source: Replicate 1 from Balatoc abandoned mine | place: Philippines
CGATTATATTCGCAGATATGGGACAGCACGCTCACAGCCACCACGAACATCACGGCGCCGATCTGGTCGCCGAAGCCGCCCGCGCGCTGGTTGCCGCGGGCGAGCAATGGACCTCGATGCGCGAGGCGGTGTTTGGCGAGCTTGCCCGGCACGAACGTCCGGTTTCGGCCTATGACATTGCCGACAACCTCTCGGCAGCACGCGGCAAGCGGGTCGCGCCGAACTCGGTCTACCGCATCCTCGACGTGTTCGTGGCCAACAACCTCGCGATGCGGGTCGAGAGCGCCAACGCCTATCTCGCCAACACCCACCCGGGCTGCGCGCATGACTGCATCTTCCTGGTATGCGACGAATGCGGCGAGGCTGCCCATGTCGATGACGAGGACGTGAGCCGCGCGGTGCGCGCCATCGCGGCGGGCCGCCAGTTCAAGGCCGAGCGCCCGGTGCTGGAGATCCGCGGGCTGTGCAAGTCCTGCGCGTAAGGATCATCGCGCCTGCGCATTGATCTGCCTCAACCCTTCATCGACAGGCCGGTTTACAATGTGTAAAGCTGGCCGGATGAATCAACCGCCTTACACGCCTCTGCTCGATCAGGTTGACACTCCTGACGATCTGCGCCGCCTCAAGCCCGAACAGCTTCGCCAGCTTGCCGATGAACTCCGCGCCGAGATGATCGACGCGGTCAGCACCTCGGGCGGGCACCTTGGTTCGGGGCTGGGCGTGGTCGAACTGACCGTCGCCATCCACTATGTGTTCAACACGCCCGAGGACAAGCTGGTGTGGGACGTGGGGCACCAGTGCTACCCGCACAAGATCATTACCGGCCGGCGCGATCGCATCCGCACCCTGCGTCAGGGCGGAGGGCTGTCGGGCTTCACCAAGCGCTCCGAGAGCGAATACGACCCCTTCGGCGCGGCGCATTCCTCGACCTCGATCTCGGCGGCGCTCGGCTTTGCCATGGCCAACAAGCTCCAGAACCGCCCCGGCCGCGGGATTGCCGTGATCGGCGACGGCTCGATGAGCGCCGGGATGGCCTACGAGGCGATGAACAACGCGACCCAGGCGGGCAACCGCCTGATCGTGATCCTCAACGACAACGACATGTCGATCGCCCCGCCGGTGGGGGGGCTGTCGGCCTATCTCGCGCGGATGGTCTCCTCGAGCGAATATCTCGGCATCCGCAGCCTTGCGAGCCGCGCGGTCAAGAAGATGAGCCGCCGCTTGCACGACACCATCGGCAAGGCTGAGGAATTCACCCGCGGCATGGTGACCGGCGGCACGCTGTTCGAGGAACTGGGCTTCTACTATGTCGGCCCGATCGACGGCCACAACCTCGATCACCTGCTGCCCGTGCTCGAAAACGTGCGCGACACCTCGGAAGGCCCGGTGCTGATCCATGTCGTGACCGAGAAGGGCAAGGGCTACGCGCCTGCCGAAAACTCCGCCGACAAGTATCACGGCGTGCCCAAGTTCAACGTCGTCACCGGCGAAAAGGCCAAGAGCGCGCCCAGCGCGCCGGCCTATCAGGACGTGTTCGGCGAGACGCTCGCCAAGCTCGCCAATGATGACCCGCGCATCTGCGCGATCACGGCCGCGATGCCGTCCGGCACCGGTGTCGACAAGTTCGCCAAGGCGCATCCCTCGCGCAGCTTCGATGTCGGGATCGCCGAACAGCACGCGGTGACCTTCGCCGCCGGGATGGCGGCCGAAGGGATGCGGCCCTTCGCGGCGATTTACTCCACCTTCCTCCAGCGCGCCTATGACCAGGTGGTGCACGACGTGTGCATCCAGAACCTGCCGGTGCGCTTCGCGATCGACCGCGCCGGTCTGGTGGGTGCCGACGGGGCGACCCATGCTGGCTCCTTCGACATCACCTATCTCGCCACCCTGCCCAACATGGTGGTGATGGCGGCATCGGACGAGGCGGAGCTGGTCCACATGACCTACACCGCCGCCGAGCACGACTCAGGCCCGATCGCCTTCCGCTATCCGCGCGGCGCCGGCACCGGCGTGCCGCTGCCCGAGGTTCCGCAGAAGCTCGAGATCGGCAAGGGCCGGCTGGTGCGCGAAGGCACCAAGGTCGCGATCCTCTCGCTGGGCGCACGTCTGGCCGAAGCCCTCAAGGCTGCCGACCAGCTCGAAGCCAAGGGGCTGTCCACCACGGTTGCCGACATGCGCTTTGCCAAGCCGCTCGACGAGGATCTGATCGCCCGGCTGATGCGCACCCACGAGGTAGTCGTCACCATCGAGGAAGGCGCGATCGGCGGGCTCGGCGCCCATGTGCTGACCTTCGCCTCGGACGAAGGGCTGACGGATGCCGGCCTCAAGGTGCGCACCATGCGCCTGCCCGACATCTTCCAGGATCAGGACGATCCGGTGAAGCAGTATGACGAGGCCCGCCTCAACGCCCCGCACATCGTCGATACGGTGCTGAAGGCGCTGAAGCACAACAGCGCGAGCGTCGAGATCGAGGAAGTGCGGGCCTGATCTAGCGCGTCGCCGGGGCGGTGCGGGCGGTGATCTGCACCTGCTCGATCAGCGACAGCGGCGGCGCGTCGGGCGCTGGTTGCACCTGCGGCTGCTCTACCACCTCGCCTTTGAGCGCGGCGATCTCGCGTTCGCGTTTCGCAAGGTAGGTGTCGCGCCGCATCGCGTAGGGATCGTCCGAGGCGGCGATTTCGGCCAGTTCGGCATCGAATTCGAGCCGCTGGTCGAGCCCGTTCACCACAAAATAGGTCACCGCATATTCGGGCTGGTTGAAGGGCTTGCCCACCGCAAGTGGCAGCAACGCCTGATCGAGAGTGCTCCCGACCAGATCGCGCACCGTGGTCGCGCCAGTCACCGGCAGATAGAGATAGGCACCCGGCCCGACGCCGTAATAGCCCATGGTGTTGGCAAAGCCGTTGCGGCGATAGGGAATGCCGATCCCCGGCTTGCCCGCCACATCGAACAGCCCGCCAACGCCCAGCGTCGAATTGATCGCCAGCCGCCCGAGCGCGCCGAAGGCCTTGCCGACCTTGCCTTGCAGCAGGAAATTCAGCGCATTGCTCGGCTCACCGAGGTTCTTGACGACATTGCCCAGCCCGTCGCGCACCGGTTCGGGCAAGCCGTCGCGATAGGCATAGGCGACCGGCTCGATCACCGCATCGTCGACCGCCTGGGTGATCCGGTAGGCCTCGGCATTGAGCTTTTCCGCCGGATCGCCGGCGGGCGGGCCGTATTCGCCCTCGACCACGATCTCGCCGCTGTCCTCCTCGGGCGGGGCCTCGCCAGCCTCGGGCGGCGTTGCGGCCGAAGTCTCCGCACGCGGTGCCTCCTGCAGCGACCATGCCACCGTGCCCAGCGGCTCGGGCGTCGGCACCGGGGCCGCCGCCAGCGCGGCGCTCAGCAACGGCTGCGAGACTGTCAAAAGCGCAAGGCTGGGCATGGCATTCCTCTGTTTCCTCGTTGCCGCCCCGACCCTATACCCAGCCTGAACCTTCCATACATATAAGGCCAAGGCTTCCATGTCGCTGCTTCAGATCGTCCGCGAAGGCCCTGTTACCATCCTCACCATCGACCGCGCAGAGACGATGAACCCGCTCGGCGCGCCGGGCGACGGGGACGAGTTCGTGCGTGTGGCGAATGCGATCAACCGCGACATGGAGTGCCGGGTGGTGATCCTGACCGGCGCGGGCCGGGCCTTCAGCGCGGGCGGCGACGTCAAGGCGATGCGCGACAAGACCGGCACCTTCGGCGGCACCACCCCCGCGATCTCGGACGGTTATCGCGACAATATCCACCAGATGCTGCGCGCCCTCTACGGCTTGCGCGTCCCCGTGATCGCGGCGGTCAACGGCCCGGCGATCGGCTTGGGTTGCGATGTCGCCTGCCTTGCCGACATCCGCATTGCCAGCGAGAATGCGAAATTCGGGGTGACCTTCCTCAAGCTCGGGATCATCCCCGGCGATGGCGGCACCTGGATCCTGCCGCGCGTGATCGGCATGAGCCGCGCGGCCGAGCTGTTCTACACCGGCGACGTGATCGATGCGGCAACGGCGAAGGACTGGGGCCTTGTCAGCCGCGTGGTCGCGCCCGAGGCGCTGATGGACGAGGCCCGCGCGCTGGCGGCGAGGATCGCGCTGCTCCCGCCCCATTCGCTGCGCCACACCAAGAACCTGCTGCGGCAGGGGCAGCAGGTCTCCTACGACACCGCGCTCGAGATGGCGGCCAACACGCAGGCGATGATGCACACCACCGCCGACCATGCCGAGGGCATCGCCGCGCTGATCGAGAAGCGTCCGGCGGTGTTCAGGGGCGAATAGCTAGCCGACCCACTTCCACACGCCCGCCGGAATGCCGGCCTGCCACAGGTGGAGCCAGCTGCCCCCCAGCCACAGCACCGTTCCTGCAACCAGCGGAACTGCGCCCACCGCCAGCAGCTTGTGAAGCTGCGGCCAGTAACTCGTCTTGCTTTCCCACGTGGCCCAGGCCTCGCCCATCAGGACTTCCTTCTTGCCGTCCTGCAGCTTCGCGCCGACCAGCGCGAGAATGCCCATGGCGAGCGCGGTGACCAGCGTGCGGGTGCTCCACATCAGCGCGATGTGCGAGAGCGCCCACAGCCCGATCCCCCACATCATCGGGTGGCGGGTGACGCGAAACACGCCCTTGGGCTCGGCGCGGGCTTGGGCTTCCGCCATCGGGGTCGGCAGCGCGGGATTGCCCATCAGCGAGCCCGCCAGCAGCACCATCGCGGGCCAGGTCAGCAGCGTGGCGATGATCCAGCCCGCCTCGCCCGAGCCGCCGAGATCGGCCGGCGGCGCGGCTTTGAAAGCGAAGGCCACCCAGCCCAGCGTCGCAAAGCTGACGATGGAGTAGGCCGCGGTAAAGCCGCCCGCGCCCAGCGTCTTCACCATCGGTGCACGCAGCGGATGCGACATGGCGAAGTGCGTGCCGACGAAGGCGGCATTGGCCGCGACGAGTGTGATGATGCTGGCATCCATGATTGACCCCTCCCCGTTTATGGAGCGGAAACTAGCCTTGGATCGCGATCAGTTCCACTTTGAAAACCAGCGTCGCATTGCCCGGAATCGGCCCCCTCCCGACCGGCCCGTAGGCCATGTCGGCGGGGATCGCGATTTCGATGGTCTCGCCCACGCCCATCTGCGGGATGGCGACCTGCCAGCCCTTGACCAGCCGGCCGAGCGGGAAGGTCGCCGGCTCGCCCCGCGCATAGGAGCTGTCGAACACCGTCCCGTCGATCAGGCGCCCTTCGTAGTGGACGGTGATCCTATCGGAGACCTGCGGCTTTCTGTCGGACGCAAGATAGTTCACCCAGCGCCAGCGCACGCCGCCCTTCTCCAGATGCCAGCCGTCCGCAGCGGTCAGGCCGAGCAGATAGATCTGCTGCTGCGCATGCCATGCAGGGCTTTGCGCGTCGGTTTCGGGCGCGGCTTGGCTGTCCTGCGCCCTGGCCCCCGCGGGGGTCAGGGCAAGCAACAGCGAGGCCGCAAGCGCTGCGGCGGCGACCGGGGGTTGCAGCGGCCTCATTACCAGTCGTAGGCCTTGGGCAGATCGCTTTCGTCGAGATCGCGATAGCGGTTGCGCAGCCGGCTCTGGTGGCTTTCGAGGCTCTGTTCGACGCCGCCGATGAACACCCTGGTCGGGACCGAGCCGACTTCGAGCGGATCGCCATCCCACAGCACCACATCGCCCAGTGCACCGGGCTTGAGCACGCCCGCCTTGCCGCCCATGCCGCTGATCTCGGCGGGGACGGAGCTGATCGCGGCGAAGGCCTTGCCCCATTCCATCCCGCTTGCGCCCGGCATGCGGGTCAGAGCGACAAGGTTGCCCGCCACCTGCTGCAACCGGCGCGGGTCCTGCATGGTCGCGGCGTTGATCGCCACCTTGACCCCGGCACGCGCGAGACGGCCGGCGTTGGACTGGGTCGCGCCGAGCTGTTCGAAGGTTTCGGGCAGATCATTGAGGCCATTGGCGATCACCGGCACGCCGGCGGCGGCGATTTCATTCGCCACCAGCCACCCCTCGGTCACGCCGACCAGCACCATGTCGAGCGCCGGAAACTCGCGCTTGAGGCCCAGCACCACGCGGATGTCGGCCGCCCGGTCAACCGCGACGTAGAGCTTCTGCTTTCCGGTCACGACCGGCACCAGCGCCTCGGCATCGAAGCGGCTGAGCAGCACTTCGTCATCCTTGACGATCTCGGTGGTCTGCGGCGTGCCGGTCTTGCCGACCAGCGCCTGCGCCTCGCGCAACGCGCTGCGCAGCAGGGCATGGCTGGCCGGGCGACTGCCACCGGCAAGGCGCGAGCCGTTCTCGCCCATGTCGACCATCTGGAAGGCGCGTGCCTGCACCACCGGCTCGGCATCGCCGTCCAGATCGATGATCGCGCCTTGTCCGGCAAAGATCGATCCGGTGGGGGCGGGGCTGGTGGCGGCGCGGGTGATCCCCGCGGCCCGGTGGACGAGAATGTGCTGCGAGACCGGGTTGATCGCCGTTGCCGCATCGAGCGCCGCGCTGAACGGCGAGGCGGCGGCGCGGATGTCGTTGGATTCGGTCACCGCGCTGACATCGGCCAGCCCGAGTGACGTCACCGTGGCAAACAGGCCGGGCGTGACCCATGCCCCGCCCGCGTCGATCAGCGTGTCGGTTTCGTAGGTCTGGCCGGGGGCCGGCTTGCCGGCGAACACCACCTTGCCGTCGTCGACGATCACCACTCCGCCCTCGATCGGAGCCGAGCCGTCACCGATCACCAGCCGGGCGTTGGCGATCACCACATCCTGCGCGAGCGCAGGGGTGGAAAGGGCCAGCGCGCAAAGGGCGATGGCGCTGAAGCCGCAGCTCGAAACCCGCTTCATTTCACATCTCCTTCACCGGGCTGGCCGAGCTCGAAGTCGCTCACCGGCCTGCGCTTGGGATCATTGGCGTCGAACATCAGTGCGCCGTCGATCCATACCTTTTCGGGTCGCGAATAGACGCTCAGGGGATTGCCGTTCCACAGCACCACATCGGCCATCTTGCCGGCTTCCAGGCTGCCGGTCATCTGCTCGATCCCCATCGCCTTGGCGGCGTTGTAGGTGATCCATTGGATCGCGGTGCCTTCGGAAATGTCGATCCCCATCCTCAGGCCCGCCGCGCGCGCCTTGGCCGCTTCCTGGTTGAGGCGCTGGATGTCGTTGGCGTCGTCCGAATGGATCACCACGCAGGCGCCCTCGCGCTGGAGGAAGGCGGCGTTTTCGAGGATGCCGTCATAGCTTTCCATCTTGAAGCCGTACCAGTCGGCCCAGATCGCGGAGCAGACATCGTTCTCGCGCAGCAGATCGCCGATCTTGTAGGCCTCGACCGCGTGGTGGAAGGCGGTGACGCGGTAGCCCATCTCCTTGGCCATATCGAGCACCAGCGCCATTTCATCGGCGCGGTAGCAGTGGTTGTGGACGAGGATCTCGCCCTTCAGCACGCCGACCAGCGTTTCCTTGCCGAGATCGCGCTTGGCGTCCTTGTTGTTGGCGTAGTCGATCGCGGCGAGCCACGTCTCGCGGTTGACGGCGAGGTTGCCCATCCGGGTCGAAGGCATCCGCCCGCGCGCGCCGTAGACGCGCTTGGGGTTCTCGCCGCAGGCCATCTTGAAGCCATAGGGCGCGCCGGGGAACTTCATCGCTTGCGTGGTGCGACCCGGCACGTTCTTCAGCGTCACCGAACGCCCGCCCATCAGGTTGGCCGAGCCGGGAAGGATCTGCAGCGCGGTGATGCCTCCGTTCGCCAGCGCGCGGGTGAAGCCCGGGTCCTGCGGCCAGACCGAATGTTCGGCCCAGACCTCGGGCGTGGTCGGCGCGGTCGCCTCGTTGCCGTCCGAATGGGCTTCGACCCCGGGCGAGGGGTAGTCGCCGAGGTGCGAGTGGATGTCGATGATGCCGGGGGTGACGAACTTGCCGGCGGCGTCAAACACCGCGATGTCGGCAGGAATGGGGGTGTCAGGGCCGCCGACCGCGACGATCTTGCCGCCGCTCATGAACACCACGCCGTTGTCGATCCGGTTGCCGCGCCCGTCGAAGATGGTCGCGCCCTTGAGCGCGGTGGCGACGCCGGGATAGGGCTTGTAGGTCGAGGCGAACACCGGATCGCCCGCCTTGGCGGCAGCGAAGGCAGGGGCGGAGGCTTCCTCCTCCTTGTCCCTTTTCCTGTCCTTGTCGCGCTCCTTCGCGTCAGCGACGGTGGCAGAGGCGATCAGCGCCAGCGCGCTGGCCAGTGCGGCGAGCCTGCCCGCCCGGGCGGACCTTGTCTTGTCTGCAAACATTCAAACCTCGCGTTATTCCGGTTCGGCTGTTGGAACGGAAAACGCGAGGTTTGTCCATGGCGTTGGACGAGTTTCGTGTCCGGTGCGGATTACTCGGCCGGCTCGGCGCGGGTCGCGGGTGCATCAAACGGCGCGGGGTCCTCGTCCTTGAGGGTGTCGAGGTGCATCCACTTCTTCACCAGCGGGGCGACGATCATCACAACGATCCCGACTCCGACGGCAACGAGGCCCATGTTCCAATAGGCTTCCAACGCACCCTCGCGGGTCATGTTGCCGCCTTCGCCCTCACCCATCAGCGAGCCCATGAAGCCCGCGACGAAGTTGCCGCCCGCTGTGCCGAAGAAGAACGCAGCCATCATCAGGCTCGCCATGTGGCGCACCGAGAGCCGGTTCATCGCCGACAGGCCCACCGGCGAGAGGCACAGCTCCCCGGTGGTCGACAGCAGGTAGAAGATAAACAGGAACAGCACCGGCATCATGATCTGCCCGCTGGCATCGGCGGTGCTGAAGCTGTTCGCGCCCCACACCATTACCACGAAGGCGAGTCCCATCTGCACGATGCCGAGACCCATCTTGGCCGGGGTCGAAGGTTCGATCCCGCGCTTTGCCATCCACTGCCACAGCCCGGCGAAGACCGGCCCGAACAGGATGATGTAGATCGGGTTGATCGACTGGAAGAAGGTGGTCGGAATGCCGCCCTTGTCGACGTGACGATCGGTAAACAGGTTCAGCGATCCGCCGGCCTGCTCGAACAGCCCCCAGAACAGCGGCATCAGCAGGATCAGGAAGATCATGGCGAAGACACGATCACGCGCATCCCTGTCGAGCTTGAAGGCCTCGAACAGGACGTAGCCGAGCAGCATCAGGCCTGAGACCAGCAGGATCCCGCCGACCAGCGACTGGTACTGGATCAGCACCCAGATCAAGGCCACGCCGACAAAGCCGACGCCGTAAAGCAACCATTCGAACGGAACCCCGGCTATTTTCTCCTTCAGCTTGGCGGGAGCCGGACTTTCACCCTGACCCTTGAGCAGCGGCTTGCCGATGATGAACACGAACAGGCCGAGCAGCATCCCGACGCCCGCAAGGCCGAAGCCCAGCGCCCAGCTCACCGTCTCACCCAGGAAGGCGGCGATGAGCACACCCGTCGCCGCGCCAAGATTAATCCCCATGTAGAAGATCGTGTAGGCGCTATCTCGGCGAATATCGGTGCGCGGGTAGAGCTGGCCGACGATCACCGAGATGTTCGCCTTCAGGAAACCCGAGCCGACGATGATCAGTGCCAGCGCCAGCCAGAAGACATTGAGCGTGGGATCGTTCTGATAACCTGATCCATCGCCCTCGAAGGCCATGAAAAAGTGGCCAAGCGTCAGCAGCACCGCCCCGAACAGCACTGCTTTGCGCTGACCGAGGTAGCGGTCAGCCAGCCAGCCACCCAGCACCGGGGTGATGTAGACCAGTGAGGTGTATGCCCCGTAGATCAGATTGGCGCTGCCATCGGAATACATCCAGTGCTTGACGAGATAGAGGGTCAGCAGAGCGCGCATGCCATAGTAGGAGAACCGCTCCCACATCTCGGCGAAGAACAGCATGTAAAGGCCCTTGGGGTGGCCGAGTACCTCGTCGCCGTCACGGGTGACGGCCCATGCACCGCCGATCAGGAAGATCCCGAGCACGGCGGCGGCAACGGTTGCGGCCCACTCGCCGTAACCCCACTGCGAAATTTCCATCATGTATTCGATCCCCATCGAATGGTTAGGGAGGTGCCTCACCACACCACCGCAATGGAAGGGCACCCTAGCGCCTCTCTCGGCCTTGTGAAGCTTTTGTTGCGTGAGAGCGTAATGGAATGCGCGCGGCAGTATCTTGGCAGCGCAAATCATCGGCCCGCCAACGGACGGGCCGCGAGCGCACGCGCGCGAGCCGCAGGCGATCCGGCGCGAAGCGACGGAACACGCCCTCAAGCAGCGAAGCGGTAGGGCAACGGAGACTCGCCGAGGACGTGCCCGTGGAGGCGGGCACGCAAATAAATTGACCGCATGGCTGTATTATGGCACTGATGCACCCATGAACTCCAACCGCCCCGTCTATCTCAAGCTGCGCGACCAGATCGCCGCCGCGATCATCGACGGCGATTATCCGGAGGGCGCAATGCTGCCCTCGGTGCGTGCGCTCGCGGCGGAGCAGGGGGCGAACCCGCTCACGGTGGCCAAGGCCTACCAGCAGTTCCAGAACGATGGCCTCGTCGAAGTGCAGCGCGGCGTGGGCATGTATGTCGTGCACGGCGCCGCCGAGCGACTGCGCGCGCGCGAGCGGGAAGCCTTCCTGCGCGAGGAATGGCCCGAGATCCGTGCCCGCATGGCACGGCTCGGCCTCGATCCGGCTGATCTGGCGGTTTTCACCTGACAAAAGCGCGCACTGACACTTGTAGTCGTTGCGCTTGAAACCAATTTCTGACAATCTGTTAAGGTAAGCAACTTGCGGGATTGAATCGCGCGGGGTGCTGCGGCTAAAGGGGGGCGCCTCACGGGTCGGAGGCGATAACAGGAAACCGCGGGGTCAACCCGCATGCGGCGTGAAAGGCGGCGAGGCCGTCCCCAAGCGCCGGGAGATCGCCATGATCAGATCCGAGTTGTTGCAGGAACTTCACAAGGACAATCCCGAACTGCGTGCCGAGGAAATCGAGCAGGTGGTGGACATCTTCTTCGACGAAATCGCTCAGCGTCTGGCCGAAGGTGGCCGGGTCGAACTGCGCGGTTTCGGGGCCTTCTCCACCCGCGAGCGCGAGGCCCGCAGCGGCCGCAACCCGCGCACCGGCGAGACGGTGAAGGTGCCCGCCAAGCGCGTGCCCTATTTCAAGGCCGGCAAGGAAATCCGCGAGCGCCTGAACGAGGGTTAGTTCGGGGGTTGAGGCCCCGCGCCGCCGCTCACGCTGCAGCGCTCAGGCCCCCCTCGTCCGCCCAGCCCGGCACCGATGCCGGCAGCCTCCGTTCGCGCCCGAGCGCGGCGAACACCAGATCGGCGAGCCGCTCCGGCCCGCCGCTGGCGGCGATGTCGACCGGCACCATGCCGAGCGCAGCGAATTCCTCGATCGCCTCCGCGCCCCTGAGGGCGATCACCCGGGCAATGCCCGGCAGGCGTTCCTGCACCAGCGGGGTCAGTTCGCGCGAGACCTCGGCATTGCCGGTCGCGACCACGACCACCTCGCGCCTGCCCATCCCGATCGCGTCCCAGCTGCGCGGGTCGGCAGGATTGGCCTGATGCACGTGGTAGCCGTCGGCGAGCGCGATCTGGAAGCGCTCGTGATCGGGTTCGATGGCGATGTAGCCGATTGCGTTGAAGGCCAGCGCGTCGGCCACGGCGCGTCCCGCCGGGGTTAGTCCGATGATCACCACCGGCGCCTCGTCCCCCGTCAGCTTGGCATCGGGCGGCCCCGCGCGCAGCCGGCCCGCCAGTTTGCGCCCGAGGTTCGAGACCGGCGGCGTGACGGCAAGGCTGATCGCGATGGCGGTCACCAGCGTCGAGACCAGCCGCGGTTCGACCAGCCCCGCCACCGCCGGCAGCGCCAGCAGCACGAGCGTGAACTCGCTCCCCTGCCCGAGCAGGAAGCCGAGCTGGATCGATCCCGGCACCGACCAGCGGTTGACCAGCGCTGCGGCCACGTTGAGCGCGCATTTGACCGCGATCAGCCCGGCCGCCGCACACAGCACCCACAGCCAGTCCTGCACCAGCGCCGCAGGGTCGATCGACAGGCCGACCGAGATGAAGAAGAAGCTCAGGAATAGCCCGCGGAAGGCGTCGATCTCGGTCTGCACGAGGATGCGGTAGCGCGAGTCCGCCACCGCCATCCCGCCGAGAAAGGCGCCGAGCGTCAGCGACAGCCCCGCCATGCCGGTCGCCCAGCCCGCCGCCAGCGCGATGAACAG
>VFQM010002773.1_pt1 | contig 12219 bp, 14 predicted proteins | sample 3512391 | NCBI WGS metagenome assembly VFQM01 (sample SAMN10412369, study PRJNA504923) | tailings metagenome | isolation source: Replicate 1 from Balatoc abandoned mine | place: Philippines
TCACCCCGGTGCTGATGACCGCGCTGGTCGCCGCCTTCGCGCTGGCGCCGCTGCTTTTCGAGGCCGAGGCACCGGGCACCGAGATCCTGCATCCGGTGGCCGTCGTCATCTTCTCCGGCCTCATCTCTTCCACCCTGCTCGATGCCTTCGTCACGCCGGCGCTGTTCCTCGCCTTCGGCGAGAAGCCGCTGCAGCGCCTGCTCGAATCGCAACACGGCGAAACCTTCTGATTCTTTTTCCGACAAGGAGACCACCACCATGAAACATCTGCTGCTCACCTTCGCCACCGCCGCCACGTTCATCGCGGCCAGCCCGGCGCTCGCCCACGAGGACCACGGCAAGCCGCAGTTCGGCGGCGTCGTCGCCGAGGCCGGCCACTACCAGGCCGAACTTGTCGCCCGCAGCGACAGTCTCACCATCCATGTCACCGAACACGGCACCCCGGTGCCGACGGCCGGCGGCTCGGCGAAGGTGACGCTGCTCGCCGGCGGCAAGAAGACCGAGGTGGCGCTGGCGCCCGCCGGCGAAAACCGTTTCGAAGCCAAGGGCACATTTGAACTCAACGGCGCCAAGGCCGTCGCCGCGCTCAAGGTGCCGGGCAACCCGCCGAAGACGCTGCGCTTCGCGCTCGACAATCCGCACGAAGGACACCACTGACATGAAAAAACCGCACACGCACTTCCTCGCCGCGCTGCTCGCCGCCGTCGCCCTCAACACGGGGGCCGCCGAGCTGCCGGAAGTCGAGGTCTACAAGAGCCCCTACTGCGGCTGCTGCACCGAATGGGCCAAGCACATGGTCGACAACGGCTTCCGCGTGAAGTCGATCAACGTCGACGACGTCCCCGCTGCCCGCGCCAAACTCGGCATGCCCGAACACTACGGCTCGTGCCACACGGCGAAGATTGGCAGCTACGTGATCGAAGGCCACGTGCCGGCCGCCGACATCAAGCGCCTGCTGAAGGAGAAGCCGAAGGCCGTCGGCCTCGCCGCCCCCGGCATGCCCGGCGGCTCGCCGGGGATGGAAAGCGCGAAGAAGGAGCCGTACGACGTGCTGCTGGTCGGCAGCGACGGCAAGGCGAAGGTGTTCGCAAAACACTGAGCACTGACGCCAGTCGCCGCGCTCGGCTAAGATCGCGGCTTTCCGATTGCTCTGGAGCATCCGATGATCAAGGCCATCGTCACCGGCCACTCGCGCGGCCTCGGCGCCGCCGTGGCGGCCACCCTGCTGACCTGCGGGATTCCGGTCCTCGGCATCTCCCGCCGCGGCAATGCGGGACTCGCTGCCGCCCACGGCGACACGCTCAGTGAAGTCGGGCTCGACCTCGCCGATAGCGCCGCGCTGGCGTGCTGGCTCGATGGCAGCGCTCTGGCCGATTTCGCCGGCACCGCCGACACGCTGCTGCTGGTGAACAACGCCGGCCTGCTGGCGCCGGTCGGCTCGCTCCATGCGCAGCCACCGCTGGCGATTGCGCAGGCGGTGAGCTGCAACGTCGCCGCCGCGCTGATGCTTGCTGCTGCTGCGGCACAGGCCGTCGTCGGCCGGGCCGAGTTGCGCGTGCTGCACATCTCGAGCGGCGCCGGCCGCAACGCCATTCCCGGCTGGAGCGTCTACGGAGCCGGCAAGGCCGCGCTCGACCACCACGCCCGCGCCGTCACCGCCGACGACGTGCCGGACATCCGCATCTGCAGCCTGGCGCCCGGCGTCATCGACACCGACATGCAGGCGCAGATCCGCGCGACGCCGGTCGAGAATTTCCCGCTGCGCGGCAAGTTCGAATCGCTGAAAGCGAATGGCGGCCTCTCCGCCCCGGCCGACTGCGCGGCCGGCATCGTCCGTTTCCTGCTCTCCGACGATTTCGGCACGTCACCGGTCGCCGACCTGCGCGAGCTCGCATGAAACCCGGCAAGGCGGTTGCGCCGGATGCCTGCCCCTGCGGCAGCGGACAGCCCTACGCCGGCTGCTGCCGGCGCTGGCACGCCGGCGAAGCGGCGCCGACGGCGGAAGCCCTGATGCGCTCGCGCTACAGCGCCTACGTGCTCACCCTCGCCGACTACCTGCAATCGACCTGGCACGCCTCGACGCGGCCGGAAACCCTGGACCTTGCCGCCGACGCCGCGGAAACCCGCTGGCTCGGACTGGAAGTGAAGCGCCACGCAACGACCGGCGACGACCGTGCCACCGTTGAATTCGTCGCCCGCTACCGTATCGGCGGACGCGGCCACCGGCTGCACGAGACCAGCCGTTTCGTGCGCGAGGGCGGTCGCTGGTACTACGTCGATGGCGACCTGCACTGAAACGCCGCTGACGCTGCTGTACCGCGACGCATCGCTGGCCGTCATCGACAAGCCGGCCGGCCTGCTCGTGCATCGCACGGCGCTGGACCGGCACGAGACCCGCTTCGCCGTGCAGTTGCTGCGCGACCAGATCGGCCAGCCGGTGCATCCCGTGCACCGGCTCGATCGCGGCACCTCCGGCGTGCTCGTCTTCGCCCTCGACCGCGATTCGGCGCGCACGCTGTCCGCGGCCTTTGCCGGGCAATCGGTGCGCAAGACCTACCTCGCCGTCGTCCGCGGCTGGCCGGCGGAAAGCGGCTGCATCGACCATCCGCTGCAGCGCCAGCCCGATGATGCGGAATGGGTGGACCCGCGCGCGCAGCTGCTGCCGCAGGAAGCCGTCACGCACTGGCGGCGGCTGGCCACGGCGGAGCTGCCGATCGCCAACGAACGCTACCCGACGACGCGATTCTCGCTGCTCGAACTGACACCGGAAACCGGCCGTCGCCACCAGATCCGCCGCCACCTGAAGCATGCCGCGCATCCGATCATCGGCGACGCCACCTACGGCAAGGGGCGGCTCAACCGCGACTTCACCGCGCTCACCGGCTGTTCGCGGCTGCTGCTGCACTGCGCGCGATTGCAGCTGGCACACCCTGCCGACGGCAGCATGCTGACGCTGAGCGCCAGCCTCGACGGCGCGTTCGCGACGCTGCTGCAGACGCTAGGCTGGCAGGACGCCGCGGCGGCCTTTGTGCGGCCGGAGTGCGACAACAATCCGCAGGCAAAATCCGGTTGAATCGCCACAGGCCAGCGAGTACCATCCAGACCATCCGCTGTCCGCTGCTTCGTTCGTTTCCAAATCAGACAATTAGCATCATGTTTTGATGCTCATGGTGAAGTAAAAGATGCTGACCCATCCGCTGCAGGATCTCGAAACCTGGGTGCTGTTCTTCAGTGGTGCCGAACTGCCGGTGCTGCGGCATACCGTGCGCCAGCTCGACGAGCTGCGTGCCGACCTCGACCGGACCAGCGGCCGCGACGTCGCCCGCGTCGTGCTGCAGGACCCGCTGATGGCGGTCAAGGTTCTCGCCTACATCCAGCCCTTCTCCGGCAAGACGCTGCGCAGCGACATCACCACCATCGGCAGCGCGGTGATGATGATCGGCATCGAACCCTTCTTCGACAAATTCAAGGAGCTGATCAGCATCGAGCAGATGCTGAAGACCGAGCCGCAGGCGCTGCTCGGCACGCTGCAGCTCATCCGCCGCGTCCAGCGCGCGACGCACTACGCCTACCAGTGGGCGCTCTGGCGGCAGGACATGAACGTCGAGGAAGTGACGATCGCCACGCTGCTGCACGACCTCGCCGAAATCCTGCTGTGGTGCTTTGCACCGCGGCTGGCCATCGACATCCGCGACCGGCAGAAGGCCGACCGCACGCTGCGCAGCGTCGCCGTCCAGGAAGCCGTGCTCGGCATCCGCCTGATCGACCTGCAGCTGGCGCTGTGTCAGGCCTGGCACCTGCCGCCGCTGCTCGCCAACCTGATCGACCCGGCGCAGGCCGATCACCCGCGCATCCGCAACGTCAAGCTGGCCACCGACCTGGCCCGCCACTCCGCCAACGGCTGGAACGACGCCGCCCTTCCCGACGACTTCGCCGCCATCGAGCAGCTCCTGCACCTCAACCGCGACGCCCTGATCCAGCGCCTCGGCCTCACCGACGAGGAAAAGGCACAACTGCCGCCGATGCCGGAAATGCCGCCGCCGGAAGAACCCGTCGTCTGACTTCCCGCGTGGCGGCGCCTCCGTGCGCAAGCCGCCCGGCACCACCACCGGAACACTATGCAGAACCACCGCCGCCGTCTCCTCGCCGCCACCGCCCTGCTCGGCGGTGGCCTCCTGCTGCCACCGCTGGTTCGCGCCAGCACGACACTGCTGCCGCCAGCGAAGGGGCCGCGCGCCGTCATCGTCGGCGGCGGCTGGGGCGGTCTGGCCGCCGCCCGCCGCCTGCGCGAACTGGCGCCGGCGATGGAGGTGGTGCTGGTCGAACGCAACGAAGCCTTCTGGTCCTGCCCGCTCTCCAACCGCTGGCTCGCCGACAAGCTCGACGGACGCCTGCTGCGTCACGACTATGCCGCAGCCGCCAGGCGCTTCGGCTACACCTGGCTGCGCGCCGAGGTCACCGCCATCGACCGCGAGCAGCGCGAAATCCGTACCGCCGACGGCCGCCTCGGCTACGACTGGCTGATCCTCGCCGTCGGCATCCGCGAGGACTACGCCGCCTGGTTCGGCAGCGAAGCGAAACCCGCCGACGAGGCCCGCCGGTTGTTCGGCAGCGCCTGGCAGGCCGGCGAGCAGCAGGCGCTCAAGGAGCGGCTCGAACGCTTCCGCGGCGGCGATTTCGTGATGACGGTGCCGCCGATGCCCTACCGCTGCCCACCGGCCCCGTTCGAACGCGCCTGCATGATCGCGACGCTGTTCCGCGAGCGCGGCATCAAGGGCCGCGTCATCGTGCTCGACCCCAATCCGTTCATGCAGGGTTTCGCCCGCGTCTTCAACGGCCCCTACCGCGACCGCATCGTCTACGTGCCGCAGGCCCGGCTGACCGCGGTCGATCCCTTCGCGAAGACCGTCAGCACCGATTTCGAAACCTTCCGCTTCGACGACGCCATCCTCATGCCGCCGCAGCAGGCCGGCCGCCTCGCCGCACAGGCCGGCCTGATCGGCCGCGACGTCAACGCACCGGACAAGCCGAGCGGCTGGGCGGCGCTCGATCCGGCCAGCCAGCGCTCGCTCGCCGACCCGCGCATCTTCGTCGTCGGCGACATGATCGACCGCGCCTCGCAGCTGTTCGGCCACTACCCGAAGACCGGCCAGATGGCGGCCCGCCAGGGGCAGATCGCGGCCGCCCAGGTTGCCGCGGCAGTACAGGAGAAGGAAGCGCCGAAGCTGCTGCCGGAGAGCACCTGCTTCGTGCTGGCGGGAGCGGAACCGATGGAGATGCTGCGCATCGAGACACGCTACCGCTTCCGCGGCGACGGGCTGATCGTGCAGACGGTACAGCAGCACTACGACGCCCAGCCGCGCGATGAGGATCTCGTCTGGGCGCGGGCGATGTTTGCGGAATTGCTGGGAGCGCAGGCCTGAGCGCAGGCCTGAGCGCAGCGCTAGGACTTCGGCGGTTCCAGCTCGTCGCGCCCGACCTCGCGCACGACGTAGTCGTCCATGTTGATCGTTTCGGTGAAGAAGTCGTCGAAATCGACGCCGGCCTCGGTCCGCCCCGGGAACGACTCCGGCAGGTAGGGTTCCATCTCGTGCATGCGCTGCAGCAGGCGCCGGTATTCGCTGCGGCTGCGCTTCAGCTGCCGCGCCCGACGCGCCCGCGCCGTCACCGCGGCGATGAGCAGCTCCATGTCCACCGGCTTGGTCAGGAAATCGTCGGCGCCGAGGGCGAGCGCTTCCATGTGCCGGCCGACGTCCGGCTCGCTGGAGAGGATGAGGATCGGCGTATCGGCCAGGCCGTCGTCCTGACGCAGCAGCGACAGCAGTTCGAAGCCGTTGCAGCCGGGCATGAAGAGGTCGCTGACGATGACATCCGGCTCGAAGCGGCGGATCTCCGCCGGCGCCAGCAGCGGGTTGCCGATGACGCAGACCTCGATGCCGGCATCGCTCAGCCCCTCCCGATACACCTCGCCGAGAAAGACATCGTCCTCGACGATGACGACGCGGAAGGGCTGCGGTGGCGTCTGCCGCGTCACCCCCTTGAGGATGGCGACGAGGCGCCCGGTATCGACCGGCTGCGGCAGGAAGCGCGTGGCTCCCAGACGCACCGCCGAGAGCCGCGCCGGAATGTCGTTGGAAGACGCGATGCAGAAGAGGTGCGGTGCCGGCGTGAAACGGTGGCGCAGCGAGGAGAAGACCTCGGTGCATTGCGGGTGCAGCTGGCATAGCCCGAGGTCGGCGATGATCGCCGCCGGACGGCTCGTCTCGTCACAGTCGGCAAGGCTCTCCAGCGAGATCGCGTCGATCGGTTCGAAGCCGGCCTGCTGCAGCGTTTCGTGCAGCATCACCAGCAGGTTGCCGCTATCGACGTAGAGCGCGATGCGCCGGTTGACCGAAAGCGAGGAAGGCGCGATCGGCGTCACCAGCGGGTGCAGCATCTCGGCCGTCAGCGCCGGCGTGCCCATCGGCGCCAGCTCGCGCAGCAGGTTGCCGACCAGCGCCGCCACCTGCGGGCGCTCCTGGGTATTCGGTGCACGCTCGCCGCAGTGGTGCAGCAGGGTCGCCAGCGAACGCGCCGTCTCGCCGGCTTCGGGCAGGCAATGCGTGTCCCGCGTCGTGATGTGGAAATCGAAGAGTGCCGCCGGCAAGCCTGCCGGGGCCGGCTGGTCCGGCGCCAGCAGCACCTGCGCCAGCAGCTTGCGGATGCGTTCGACCTGCTCCTGCAGGGAATTGTCGGTGTCTTCGATCACGGTTTGCGGCAGCCTGTCGGAAAATTTTCGTGTCCCAAATATAGACCAATTCATGCGGCAATTGACGGTGGCGGAAAAAAACAGGGCGCCGCAAGGGGCGCCCTCTTTCGTATCCCTCGGGTCACGCGTGCCACGCGTGCCACTCGTGCCCCTCGCAGCGCACGCGCTGTCGCTCAGACCTTCAGCCCGAGTGCCTTCGCCACCCCGGCACCGTAGGCCGGATCGGCCTTCGTGCAGTTGGCGACATGGCGGCGCTGGATCTCCTCCGGCGCACCGCCGAGCGAACGCGCCGTGTTCTCGAACAGCACCTGCTGCTGCGCCGGCGTCATCAGGCGGAAGAGCGCGCCCGGCTGCGAGTAGTAGTCGCCATCCTCGCGGTGGTTCCAGTGGTCGGCGGCACCTTCCACCGACAGCGGCGGCTCGCGGTAATCGGGCTGCTCCTGCCACTGGCCATCGCTGTTCGGCTCATAGCCGATGCGGCTGCCCTGGTTGCCGTCGACGCGCATCGCACCGTCGCGGTGGTAGCTGTGGAACGGGCACTTCGGCGCATTCACCGGAATCTGGTGGTGATTGACGCCGAGCCGGTAGCGCTGCGCGTCGCCGTAGGAGAACAGCCGCGCCTGCAGCATCTTGTCCGGCGAGAACGAAATGCCGGGCACCACCGCCGCCGGGTTGAAGGCCGACTGCTCGACCTCGGCGAAGAAGTTCTCCGGATTGCGGTTCAACTCCATGACGCCGACCTCGATCAGCGGATAGTCGCCGTGCGGCCAGACCTTGGTCAGGTCGAAGGGGTTGTACGGCACCTTCGACGCATCCTTCTCCGGCATGATCTGCACGTACAGCGTCCACTTCGGATAGTCGCCCTTCTCGATGCTCTCGTAGAGGTCGCGCTGGTGCGATTCGCGGTCCTTGCCGATGATCGCCTCGGCCTCGGCATCGGTGAGGTTCTTGATGCCCTGCTGCGACTTGAAGTGGAACTTCACCCAGTGGCGCTCGTTCTGCGCATTGATGAAGCTGAAGGTATGCGAGCCGAAGCCATGCATGTGGCGGTAGGTGGCCGGCAGGCCGCGGTCGCTCATGACGATGGTGATCTGGTGCAGCGCTTCCGGCAGCGAGGTCCAGAAATCCCAGTTGTTCTTCGCCGAGCGCAGGTTGGTGCGCGGGTCGCGCTTCACCGCGTGGTTGAGGTCGGGGAATTTCAGCGGGTCACGCAGGAAGAAGACCGGTGTGTTGTTGCCGACCATGTCCCAGTTGCCTTCCTCGGTGTAGAACTTGACGGCGAAGCCGCGGATGTCGCGCTCGGCATCGGCGGCGCCGCGCTCGCCAGCGACGGTGGTGAAGCGGGCGAACAGCGGAGTGCTCTTGCCGACCTCGCTGAAGATTTTCGCCCGCGTGTATTTCGTGATGTCGTGCGTCACCGTGAAGGTGCCGTAGGCGCCGGAACCCTTGGCGTGCATGCGCCGCTCGGGGATCACCTCGCGGTCGAAATGGGCCAGCTTCTCCAGCAGCCAGACGTCCTGCAGCAGCACCGGGCCGCGCGGGCCGGCGGTCATCGTGTTCTGGTTGTCCGGCACGGGCGCGCCGGCGGCAGTGGTGAGCTTCTTCTGATCCATGGTCATTACCTCCTGAAAATCGTGGTGGGTCCGGCATCAATGGGTTTCGGCAAGCAGGGCCAGAATGCCCATCCACATGCCATCCGGCAGCAACGGATTCGCGTACATGGCAGCCTCGCTTTCTTCTCCGGCATGGACGACGAATGCCGGTTCGTGAAAGCAGTATAGGAAGCCGCCAGCAATACACCAAGGAAATTGCTTCTATGCACTCGATAGCGAACAACTATCCGCCATCGAAAAAAAGGGGGCGGCAAGCCCCGGAGCATCGGCGTGACGGAAGGAAGCTATGCGGCGTCGGCGTAGGGCTGCAGCTTGAGGTCGTAGGCCACCAGATGGTCGATGATCCACGACTTGATCATGGCGAAGACCTCGGCCTGGTCGAGCGACGATTGCGACATGCGGTCGAACTGCAGCGCCGTGTATTGCTCCAGGATTTCGCGATGGGCGCGCAGATGCGCCGCCACCTCGCTGGCGGGCAGGCCGCAACGCCTGATGATCGCCTCCTCGTGCTCGAAATGCTCGGCCAGATGGCGCCAGAGGCGGGAAATGAGCTCCGAGAAGCGCTCCGAATCGAGGCAGACGGCAGGCGGACCGATCAGGCGGGAGATTTCGCCCATCAGCGCAGCGTGCTCCTTGTCGATCGAGGGAATGCCCACGATGAGCGAAAGATCACTGGTGTCCGGAAACAGCATGGTCGACCTGGAAGAAGGAAGGCTTGGAAACCCCTGATTTTATGGCGCATCCATGTCGACGTTGGTTACAGCTTGGTGAAATCTGTGCGCACGGCGGACGGAAATCCTGCACATTCACGACACATTTTTCCCGGCATCGTGGCGACTCCGGGCGCAGCCTACTTTTCCCCCTCGTCGTACTGGCGGCGCAGACGCGAGAGTCCCTGGCGGAAAGCCTCGGCATCGCCGTAGTCGAAGAACTTCGGATAGTGGTCGTGCGCAGCCTTGATGCGGCGCGCATGCTTGATCGGACACCAGTACTGCTCGGTCCGCGCCGCCACCTCGCGCACGTAGGCGGCGACGCCATTGCCGTAGGAGCAGTAGAAGCAGTTGAACTTCTCGATGACGTTCAGGTAGGGCAGATCCTCGCGGTCGAAGACGATGTAGTCGGCACGCTTCACCTTCGGGATGCGATAGACCGGAAAGCAGATCGCCTGATAGATGCTGACGAAGAGATCCATCAGCAGGAAGGGAATCCAGCCGAGGTAGATCACCGGCGCAGTCAGCGCAACGAGGAAGCGCGTGCGGCGCAGGAAGCGGAACAGCCCGACCTTGTAGCGCCGCTGCTGACGCAGCAGATCGCCGGCCAGCTCGGCACGCCGTCGCTCGAAATCCTGCCGTTTCTGGCGGTATTCCTCTTCCAGCTCCTCCTGCAATTCCTGGATGCGCAGCAGCAGTTCTTCGATGGTCTGTTTCATGGCGGATCGTCACTTGCAGGAATAGACTGACAGCAGATGTTACCGCGGCCCGCGAGGAGGAAACCATGAGCACCGAGAACGGCAATCGCCTCACCCTGCAGGATGCGGCCCGCCTGCTGCCCGCCGCATCGACCCATGATGCCGAAGTCGAGCTCGCGCACGCCATCGAGCACGGCACCCTGCCGGCAAACGTCAAGCGCTGGGCGACGGAACAATGGGAGGGGCAGCAGCTGCCGGGCAACATCAACCGGCGGGAAACCTTCATCAGCCGCAGCGACCTCGACGCCTGGCTGGCCCGCCGGCAGTAGCCCGACTATCGCGAAAATGAAGCGGAAAGCGCATCGACCAGCCGGTGCAGCGAAGCGCGCACCCCGTCCGCGTCGCAGCCCAGCAGCAACGCGTCATCAAACATCTCCTGCGCCAGCTGGCGCAGTTCGTCGTAGTTCTCTTGAAGCACCTTGATCTTTTCGACGCAGGCGATCGGCCGGCCGTCCTCGCCCAGCCAGTGCGGAGCATGATCGCTGCGGCTCATCGCGGCAGCGCAAAGCTGCTGCGCTCGACGCGCGCAAGCTGAGGATCACGCAGCGAGCGGACGGCAAAACGGATCGGCCGCAGGTCGACAGCAGCGGAGGCGCTACCGGCATCGGGCACCGCCAGTGTCACCGCCAGCGACGAGATGCTGTCGGGCGGCAACAGGTGCGTCGCCGGCCCGAGCAACTGCAGCCCGGGCAGGCCCTCGGCCGAAATCTCGACCCACTGCTCGCTCGCGGTCCGGTTCAGCAGGCGCAGCGTGTAGGCGTTCTCGATGCCATGTTCGCTTTCGCGCAGCAGCGCGCCCCGGTCGCGCAGGACATCGACCAGCAGCGGGCTGCGCACCGCCGCAAACCAGCCGCCGCCGGCCAGCACCAGCAACAGCGTCGTGGCATAGACCGCGACACGCGGCCGGCGCAGCGGCGACGGCAGGGGCCTGCCGGCGAGTTCGCCTTCGGCGGCGAAGCGGATCAGCCCGGTCGGCGCGCCGACGCGTGTCATCACCTCGTCGCAGGCGTCGGCACAGAGGCCGCAGTTGATGCACTGGTACTGCAGGCCGTCGCGGATGTCGATGCCGGTCGGGCAGACCTCGACGCAGAGACCGCAGTCCACACAATCGCCGCGCGCGGCGGTACCGCTGCGGCGGGCGGCGCGCGGCTCGCCGCGGCCGGCGTCGTAGGCGACGCTCTTCGTCGTCGCATCGAACATCACGCCCTGGAAGCGCGAGTACGGGCACATGTGCTGGCACACCGCCTCGCGCGCGAGGCCGGCCTGGACATAGGTGAACAGCGCGTAGAAGCCCACCCAGAAACCTTCCCACGGCCCCGGCTGCAGCGCCGCTAGCCGCGGCAGCAGCTCGTCGATCGGCGAGAAATAGCCGACAAAGGTAATGCCGGTCCACAGCGCGAGCAGCGCCCAGAGGCCGTGCTTGGCGAGGCGCAGCGCCAGCTTGCGCGGCCCGAACGGCGCCGCATCGAGGCGCAGGCGGGCGACGTGGTCGCCTTCGATCTTCGCCTCGATCCACGTGAAGATCGCCGTATAGACCGTCTGCGGGCAGGCGAAGCCGCAGAAGAGGCGGCCGGCCAGCGCGGTGACGAGGAACAGCCCGGTCGCCGCGGCGATCAGCAGCAGCGCGAGCAGCAGCGCATCCTGCGGCCAGAGCACCCAGCCGAAGACGTAGAAGCGCTCGTGCGCGATGTCGAAGAGCAGCGCCTGGCGGCCATCCCAGCTTAGCCAGCAGGCACCGTAGAAGACGATCTGGGTCACCCAGACCATGCCCCAGCGCAAGCTGTTGAAACGCCCGCTGACGGCGCGCGGATGGATCTTGCCCTGGCGGCGGTACAACTCGATCTTGGCTGCGCGGATTTTGCTCATGCTCGGCTCCTCAGGTCCGGCATGGCGCGCCGGCAACGAGGCCGCAGTAAAGCACCGGCCCGGCCATGGAAACAGTTTCAGACGCGACGCTTTTACATAGGCACAGATTCGGGCGCAGAATGCCGGGAATCAGCGCTGAACCGCCATCGCGCATGGCTGTGCGGCGCGGCAGCAGCGATGGGAACAGGCCCCCGCAAGAATCTGTACCTGTCGCACAACGACTGTTCTGTATCTGTGCCCGGCAGGCAGCGGCGCGACAATCCGTCGCAAACGCCCCGCACGCCTTCAGGAAGGAGCCGAGATGCCCACCGCAGCGCCCGTCGAAACCGCGGCCTCACCCTTGCGCTACCAGCGGCTGGCCGAGCGCGTTGCCGACACCATCCACGGCGGCATCCTGCGCCCGGGCGAGCGCCTGCTCTCAGTGCGGCAGGCCTGCGAGGCCTACCAGCTGAGCCCGGTGACCGTGCTGCAGGCCTACTACCTGCTCGAAGCGCGCGGCCTGATCGAGGCCCGCCCGCGCTCCG
>VFQM010002776.1_pt1 | contig 12213 bp, 12 predicted proteins | sample 3512391 | NCBI WGS metagenome assembly VFQM01 (sample SAMN10412369, study PRJNA504923) | tailings metagenome | isolation source: Replicate 1 from Balatoc abandoned mine | place: Philippines
CGCAAAATATCGTGAACAATTAGACATTCCAGTGGCACGACTAAGAAAGAAAATCTAGAGAAATATGGATTTAAAAAAAATATTACCTGTTTTCTCCTATATTTTTCATCCCATATTTGTGTCTTTATATGGGACTTTGTTTTTCTTTTTAATTGCCAATTCTTTCTTTTATAACTCGCAAATCATTGTAACGTTAATTCAAGTAACGATTTTAACTTTGTTATTGCCTTTATCGATGTATTTTTTATTTCGATCTTTAGGAGTTGTTTCTTCGTTTACTGAAGCCAGTATAAGTGAAAGGAAAATGCCAATTGCCGTTCAAGCGATTTTATTATTTGTATTGATAAAATTCAGTGTTTCTAGAGATACAATTGCAGAGTTATATTTCTTTTTTCTTGGCGGATTTTTAAGCAGTGTAATCGTTTTAGCGAGTGTTATTTTAAAATTCAAAGCCAGTTTACACATGATCGGAATAAGCGCTTTAACCTGCTTTATTTTTGGTTTGAGCATGTATTACCAAATGCCTTTTGTAAATCTTGTGGCGTTTTGTATTGTTTGTGTTGGACTAGTAGCTTCTTCTCGTTTATACATGAAAGCACATACTTATCCCGAACTTATCGCAGGAATGATAATTGGTGCTGGACCTCAGTTATTTTTATATAAATATTGGTTATAAAATATAAAACATCAACCCAATTTTCAAGGTAGTAACGTTATTTTTCGTGGCTGTTTTGTTTTTATCAAAAAAAGGATTTAAACCGTAATGAATATAAGCATTCCAAGTATTAAATCCGAAAGTTAAATAAGTTGCGTATTGAAATTTGTTCAATAAATCATTTATGTTTTCATTTCCAGAACTTGTTGGGCCAGTATATTCGAATTTAGCGTCAATTAAATAGCTGGTTACAAAGCCTGCATGCACTCGCCAAAATTTATGGCTTTCAGGAGTAGCATTTCGCCACCTAAATTCAATTGGCACATCAACATAATGTAAAAACATTCTACTTTTCACTAATTGAAAATTTGGATTTTCAGAAATAGATGATAAATCAATATTTTGTTTTAAATCGTTAAACGAATATCCTACACCAGGTGCAATCGACCATTGTCTATTTTTGGAAATAGGAAAGTCTCTCAAAAATCCACCAGATAAACCTGTAGAAAAAGAGTATTGATTAAAATTTGCCGGAGTATTTTGCAAAAGATTATACGAAATCGAAATATAAAATTGATCTTCTCTAAATAAAGAATCAACTTCAGTTTTCTTTTCTGTTTGGGAAAAGGTAATTAAAGAAGAAAACAAAGAAAAAACTACTAAAAATCGCATCACATTTTTTTATAAAAATAATAAAAAAAGGCACGCAATGCGTACCTTTTTTATTTATAAAATTAACACTAATCTAAAGGATTACCTTGAGCAGTTGTATAATTTACTTTTAATTGTTCTATTTTTCGCAATTCTAATTTGATAGCAGAAACTAAACCCATCTTAACATTTTTGTCAATTTTTAATGAGGCTGTTAAATACTTTTCATCTTCAGAGTTACGTTGAGCTCTTTCTGTGATAACAAAATTTCTAATATCAGCAGGTGAAGCCATTTTATCAGCTAATTGGATACGATCTGAACTTCCTAAAGATGCTCTGTATCTTTCGCTAGGCTTACCAGCATAAATATACATTACATATTGCTTTTTGTGCAATTTAGCAGTTTGATTTGCTTTTGGTAATGTATTTTCAATTTTTAAATCACTATCTTTCATGGTAGTAGCCGTCATGAAGAAGAACAAAAGCATAAATACAATATCCGGTAATGCTGCTGTTGAAATTGCAGGTAAGTCGCCTGATTTTTTCTTTTTAAACTTAGACATAATTACTTAATATTATATTGTTATTTTTTTGGTTCCGCTTCAGAAAGTCTCATAGGAAACATTTCTTGAATCTTTTTAACTTTTGGCTCTAATTCTTCCACCAATCCTTCAGTCGCTTTTGAAGCAGGATCATTGTAAATGTATTCCATTTCTGTGAAAGTTATTCCATAACGTTTCTTACATTCTCTATCTCTAAGAAAATTATATGCCGCAACTAATTCGTTTTGAACAGCGATATAAGTTTCATAAGAAGTTTGCCCATCATTATTTAAAGAAATAACCGCATCTTCAGGACTATCAGAAGAATTTGGGTCTTTTTTTCCATTACAATAAGAACAAATTCCTTTACCATTATTTTCAAGAAAATCTATAGCAGTTTGTCTCAAATCTTTGATATCAACTAATTTCTCTTCAACAAGAAGTTGATTGTCTTTATTAACTAAAACTGTTAAAATATTTCTTTCGTTAATAGGTGGAACTGGTGGGTTTTCTTCATAACGAGGCAAGAGTCTGTTAATCCCTTGATCTACTCCAATAGTAGTAGTAACCAAGAAGAAAATCAAAAGTAAGAAAGCTATATCTGCCATAGAACCGGCATTTACCTCTGGCGGTAAACCTCTTTCTTTTCTAGCCATAATTATTTTTTAATTTTATTAAAACCTGACCAAAAAACACTTAAAATTGCAACAATTGCAAGAATCGTTGTAAGTAATATTCCCGTCCCAACCCACTTAGATGTGCTTTCGGTAGCAATTACTTCATTAGATACTGATCTAACTTCTGAACCATCAGATAAAATATAGGAAATCAAAAGAACACCAATAAATAATCCGATAATAATAAATGTTTTCTTTAAATCTTCCTTTTTAGAAAATAAATTCTTAAATACATAAATTAATACTAAAGCTATACAAGCAATTAGAATTACATAAGATAAATATATAAGAGGTGTGATCCAACTACTGTTTGCAGCATCATCAGAAGCCATTAATCCTCCTAAGAAAACTAAGCTCAATACTGAAATTACAATAGCTGCTATTTTTGTTACTTTGTGTAAATTCATAACAGTTATATATTTATTAATTATTTTTTGCTGTAATCAGACAACATATCAACTAAGCTGATAGATGCATCTTCCATATCATTAACGATTGAATCAATCTTAGCTGTGATATAGTTATAGAAAATTTGAAGGATAATAGCAACGATAAGACCGAATACAGTTGTTAATAACGCAACTTTAATACCTCCAGCAACTAATGATGGCTCCATAGATCCAGCAGACTGAATTTGGTCAAACGCTTCAATCATACCAATTACAGTTCCCATGAAACCTAACATCGGTGCTAAAGCGATAAATAATGAAATCCAAGAAACGTTTTTCTCTAATTGACCCATTTGCACTCCACCGTAAGCTACGATTGATTTTTCAGCTGAATCTAAACCATGAGAATAACGGTCTAAACCTTGATAAAAGATAGAAGCAACTGGACCAGCAGTGTTTCTTGCAATTTCTTTTGCAGCATTTACTCCTCCTGAATTTAAAGCAGTTTCAACTTCACTGATTAATTTCTTAGTGTTTGTAGTTGATAAGTTTAAATAGATGATTCTTTCAATTGCAATTGCTAAACCTAAAATCAAACAGATTAATACAATTCCCATGAAACCAGGACCACCTTCAATAAAACGTTTTTTCATTCCCTGAGTAAAAGTAACTTCTTCAGCCACAGCTTCGTCAGTTGTTGCAGTAGCTTCGTCAGTTGTTGCTTCAGCTGCTGTAGTATCAGCAACTTGTTCTGTAGCAGGAGCTGCTGCTTGAGTTGAATCTTGAGCTTGAACATTTCCAAAAGTCATAAGCCCTGTGATTGCTAAAATAGAAAATAATCTTTTCATCGCTTTTGTTCTTAAATTTAATTAGTTAATTGGGTTTAAAGATATAAAAATATTTATAAAATTTTAAAATTAATATCATTCTGCAGAGAGGAAGGGATTCGAACCCTCGATACCCTTGTGGAGTATACACACTTTCCAGGCGTGCGCCTTCGACCACTCGGCCACCTCTCTATTGAAACAATACTCGATTTTAAGGGTGCTAAATAACGCAAAAAATATCACGTATAAAAATTTTAAATGTTATTTTTACAACATTTCACCGCGTATTCCGGTTTCAAATATGGTCTTAAAAACATTATTTGATACTTTTTGACCTAACAAGTACATTAATTTAGTAATTGCCGCCTCTGTTGTAATGTCTTTTCCGGAAATAACACCTATGTTTTTTAATTGGGTACTCGTTTCATAATTCCCCATCGAAACACTACCTCCACTACATTGTGTAACGTTGATAATGTGAATATTATTGTGAATTGCTTGCTCTAAAGTCTGCACAAACCAATCCTCTGTAGGAGCGTTTCCTGAACCATAAGTTTCTAAAACTATTCCTTTCAAATTGGGAATCGAAAAAAAGGTATTTAACACCTGGTAATTAATTCCAGGGAAAATCTTTAAAATAGCTACATTATCATCAAAATCAGTATGTACTTTTAACTTCTTATTTGATTTTTGCTTCAGAATAACATCATAATTTACTTTTAAATGCACACCAGATTCCGCTAATTCAGGGAAATTAGGTGACGTAAATGCATTAAAATGTTCAGCACTGATTTTTGTGGTGCGATTTCCTCGGTATAATTTGTACTCGAAATACAAACACACTTCTTGAATCACCGGTTTTTTATTTTCTTGAAGCGAAGCGACTTGAATTGCCGTAATCAAATTCTCTTTAGCATCCGTTCTTAAGTCGCCTATTGGTAATTGCGAACCAGTAAAAATTACAGGTTTTGCTAGGTCTTCTAACATAAAACTTAATGCAGAAGCGCTATAAGACATCGTATCTGAACCATGTAAAACTACAAATCCATCAAATTTCGAATAATTTTCTTCGATAATTTTGGCCATTTTTTGCCAATTGGAAATATTCATATTCGACGAATCGATAGGAACTTCAAACGAAATAGTTTCTATTTGACAATCTAATAAATGTAATTCGGGAATTCGGCTTAACAACTCATTAAAATCAAAAGCTTTCAAAGCTCCTGTTTCAAAATCTTTTACCATTCCGATGGTTCCACCGGTGTAAATTAAAAGTATTTTTGGTTTATGAGATGTCATCTGTATATTTCAATTTATTCACAACTGGATTAGCGTACATCGCCAAAAACCCTTCTTTCATGGTTTCATTGTCGGCATCAATTCGCATTTCTAATCTTCTTTCAAACAATTGACGCTCTTTTTCGTTGTAAAAATGCTCAAATCGAGTTGTTTTGTATAAAATATCGTAAGCAATAAAATTTGTTGGCCACAATTTATAGGTTTGCAAAATAGAATCGTCTATTACTTGTGCCAAAGCTTGAATTTGCTTGTTATTATTATCGTTTTCAGCAATAATTTTTTCGTATTCGTTTTCTAAAACATCGCCCACATGAATGTGAATACGTTTCTTCTGCCCGATGATTCCACTTAACAACGTAATAAAATCTTCGTTCTTCTCCTTAATATATACTTCGTCTTTAGAAAGTGCAATTAATTGTGGCATTTTCAAAGCATCTGTTGGATCGTATTCATACGAAATAGAAACCGGAACAATCTTTAATTTCTTGAAAAAGTCCATAATTTTGACTTCATCATTTGCCATTCCTAACATTTTCAAAACACCTTGGTGTGTTGCATCGTTACCGTCTTTAGTTCTTCCTTCTCTTTGGGCAATCCAAACCGAACGATTTTCTTTAGACAATAAATGATACATATATTCCGACATCAATTTAGAGCTTTGTAATAATTCTCTTGGCGATAATCCTCTTTGAACTAAGAAATTTCTGTTCAATTTTGATAATTTCAACAAGAAATCTTTCTTAACCAAATTATCTCCAATAGCCGAAGCCGTCATCACCAAACCATGATCAATCAAAGAAACATTCAGCAACGAAGTATCTAAAATAATATCACGATGATTGGAAATAAATAAATACGAAGTATTAGGTTCTAATTTTTCAAAACCAGAAGTGGTAAGTCCTTCCGAACTTCTTTCTAAAACTCTTTGAATCGATTGATAAACAAAATTTACTTGAAAATCGCGAATAGAATGCGTTCTACTCAACTGCTCTTTCCAAATTTCATCTTCTAATTCTGGAAACGTAAAATCCATCATAGCCTTCATCATAGGATGATGCAACAAAGACTTCAAAGCTTCGTTTACTTCAGAATCATAATAAGGGCGAATAGAATCGAATTTTGTCATATTTATTTTAAAAACAATTCACAAAAGAACAAAAATTTTATGAATTGAAACTTTATTTTAGGTTAAATTCCGAAAATTTGTTTTGAATTTTCAGTCGTGATTCTGGCAATTTCTTCAACTGGTAACTGATAAATTTCGGCTAACTTTTGCGCTACCAATAAAGTATAACTGCTTTCGTTTCGTTTTCCACGATATGGAACTGGTGCTAAATATGGCGAATCGGTTTCTAAAACAATGTGTTTCAAATCGATTTCATTTAAAAATTGGTCGATTTTTCCGTTTTTGAATGTCGCTACTCCTCCAATTCCGAGTTTCATTCCTAACGAAATCGCTCTTTGGGCTTGACCCAAATCACCCGTAAAACAATGAAAAATTCCGAATAAATCATCCGATTTTTCACTTTCTAAAACCTCAAAAACTTCATCAAAAGCATCACGGCAATGAATGTTTATTCCCAATTTATACTTTTTTGCTAATTGAATTTGGTGTTTGAAAGCATGTTGTTGTTCTTTCAAAAAGGTTTTATCCCAAAACAAATCGATTCCGATTTCTCCAACAGCATAAAATTTTCTCGAAGCCAATTCTTTTTCTACATGCGCCAATTCTTCTAAGTAATTTTCCTTCACATATGTTGGATGTAAACCCATCATTAGAAATACATTTTCAGGAAATTGTTTCTCTAAATCATACATTTTAGCTGTATAATTAGAATCTATTGCAGGAATAAAAAAACGTGAAATGCCAGCATTGATGGCTCTTTGCATCATTTCGTTGCGGTCTTGATCAAATTCTTCTGAATATAAATGTGTGTGTGTATCGGTAAGTATCATTTGTTGATTGGGTTACAAAGTGCCAAAGTTACAAAGTTTGATTCAGAAATTTGATTTACTTTTGAACTATGGAAGATTTACAAGACTTTTTAAAAGGAAAAAAATACAAAAAGATAAAATTTACGGTGCTAAAAACCCAACATTTATTAATCAAAGGAAAGATAAATGGCGTAAAAGGTAACTTTATTTTAGACACTGGAGCGAGTAACAGTTGTGTAGGATTTGAAAGTATTGAGCATTTCAAATTAGATGCACAATTTTCAGAAACCAAAGCCGCTGGAGCTGGCGCTACTGGAATTGAAACGCAATTAGCAAGGAACAACGAAATTCAATTAGGCCGATGGAAAAACTACAAATTCCACTTAATTGTATTTGACATGAGTCATGTAAACGAAGCTTTGACGCAATACAAAACCAAACCTGTAGATGGCATCATCGGCGCTGATGTTCTGCTAAAAGGAAAAGCTATTATTGATTATAGTAATCATTGTTTGTATTTGAAATAACTTAGTCTGAATGGTTTTTCTTCAGTGTTCGGTAAGCTAAAATCGTACTAATCAACATTAAAATTCCACCTAAAATAAAGGGCGCTCCTGGAAATAAAAAAGGCGCTTCATCGTGAGTAAAATAATAAAATACTGATGCCATCATTGGCGGACCTACGATTGAAGAAGCACTCATTAAACTCGTTAAAGTTCCTTGAATTTCGCCTTGTTCTGATGGATCAACTTGTTCAGAAACCACGGCTTGCAAAGCTGGTCCTGCAATTCCTCCCAAACAGTAGGGAATTAAGAAAACGAACATCATCCAACTTTCAGTTGCAAAAGCAAACAAAAACATTCCGATAGTATATAACGCTAATCCGAAATAAATACTTTTTACATTTCCGATTTTTGGATTAATCCAACGAATCAATCCTCCTTGAACAATTCCGACTAATAATCCGATGACTCCAAGGGAAATTCCTACCATTTTTTCCGTCCAATTAAATTGATACATGGTGAAGTAATTCCAGTTGCTTTGTACCGCATGAGAACCAACATAGAGAACAAAAATAGCTAGAACTAAACCAATCAAATTTGGATATTTTTTCAAATGTAATAAAGCTCCGATTGGATTGGCTCTTTTTAATTCGAATGCTCTTCTTTTGTCCTTATCTAAAGATTCTGGAAGAATAAAATAGCCGTATAGAAAGTTTAACATACACAAAATAGCGGCTGCAATAAAAGGAATTCTTGTTCCAAATTGTCCTAACAAACCTCCTAAAACCGGACCAATTATAAATCCTAATCCAAAAGCCGCTCCCATCAATCCAAAATTCTTAGCTCGATTTTCATTTGTACTAACATCGGCAATGTAAGCAGAAGCAGTGGTAAAACTTGCTCCAGTAATTCCAGATAAAATTCTACCAATAAATAGCCAAGTAATTGTGGGCGCAAAGGCTAACAATAAAAAATCTAAAGAAAAGGCGAATAAAGAAGTTAATAGTACAGGGCGTCTTCCATACTTATCACTTAAATTTCCTATCACTGGAGCAAAAATGAATTGGGTAATCGCATAAGCGAAAGTTAACCAACCACCATATTTTGCAGCTTCGCTAATATCGCCATTGATTAGTTCTTTGATTAAATTTGGAATTACAGGAATAATAATTCCCCATCCAATAACATCTAACAAAACGGTAATAAAGATGAAACCAACGGCTGCTTGCTTCTTAGATTTTTTCATAGCTGAATTTTGTGATTGCAAAGAAAAGAAAAATCCCAAACTCTATTTGAATTTGGGATTATATACTTGGAATTTATTGTATTATAATTCTAATGCTTTTTTCACATTTCCACCCATTAAAATTTCAGCTGGGTTTTCTAATGCTTCTTTCACTGCTACTAGGAATCCAACTGACTCTCGTCCGTCGATGATTCTGTGGTCGTATGATAAGGCAACGTACATTACTGGAGCAATTACGATTTGACCGTTTTTAACGATAGCTCTATCCACTACATTGTGCATTCCTAAAATACCTGATTGTGGAGGATTGATGATCGGTGTAGATAACATACTTCCGAAAACACCTCCATTTGAAATTGTGAATGTTCCACCAGTCATTTCGTCTACAGTGATTTGTCCGTCACGAGCTCTTAAAGCTAATCTTTTAATTTCTGCTTCAACACCTCTGAACGATAATGTTTCTGCATTTCTCATCACAGGAACCATTAATCCTTTTGGACCCGAAACCGCTACTGAAATATCACAGAAATCATAAGAGATTTTCTCTTGACCATCAATCATAGAGTTTACATCTGGATATAATTGTAAAGCACGAGTTACCGCTTTAGTAAAGAATGACATGAAGCCTAATCCTAAACCATGTTTCGCTTTGAACTCTTCTTTATATTGATCACGAATTGCATAAATTGCTGACATATCTACTTCGTTGAAAGTAGTTAACATCGCAGTTTCGTTTTTAGCAGATACTAAACGCTCTGCTACTTTTCTACGTAACATTGAAAGTTTTGTTCTTTCTGTTCCGCGGTTTCCTCCTGTTGGAGTTCCCATTGATGGTACTGCGTTTACAGCGTCATCTTTAGTGATTCTTCCTCCTTTACCTGTTCCTACAATTGCAGAAGGCTCGATGTTTTTTTCTTCTAATATTTTTCTAGCTGCCGGGGATGGCGCTTGAGTTGCATACGTTTTTTCTGCTACTGGAGCTGCTTTTGGAGCCTCAGCTTTTGGCGCTTCAACTGCTTTTGCTTCTTCTTTAGCTGGAGCTGCACCACCTTCTGGTTTTGCTGCACCTGTATCGATTAAACAAACTACAGCACCAACCGCTACTGCATCACCTTCTTCTGCTTTTAATGTAATGATTCCACTTGCTTCAGCTGGTAATTCTAATGTAGCTTTATCTGAATCAACCTCAGCAATTGCTTGGTCTTTTTCTACATAATCACCATCTTTTACTAACCATGTAGCAATTTCTACTTCTTTAATTGATTCCCCTGGAGAAGGGACTTTCATTTCTAAAATCATATCTTTTTATTTAAAAAGTTTACCCTTTGACAAGCTCAGGGTGATAATTGAGTTGTTTTTTATTGAAATAATTTTTTATCAAATACCATAGCGATAGCATTTGCATGACGTTTTTTAGAACGCTCATAACTACCCGCTGCTGGTGCACTATATGCTTTTGGTGAAGCTAAACGTAGTTTCACTAAATCAAAATTCATTAACATATATCCGTAAGCTCCCATGTTTTTAGGCTCTTCTTGTGCCCAAACATAGTCATCAACATTAGGATAAGAAGCAATAATCGCTTTAATTTGGTCAACTACTAATGGGAACAATTGCTCTAAACGAACGACTGCCACATCATTTCTACCTAATTCAGCACGTTTTGCAATAATATCATAATAGAATTTACCTGTACAGAAAACCAACGTTTTGATTGCTTTTTTATCTGTTACATTTGGATCATCTAATACTTCTTGGAATTGTCCGTTAGCTAAATCATCCATTGAAGATACTACATCTGGATGACGTAATAAACTTTTTGGAGAGAATACTACTAATGGCTTACGGAATTCTGTTTTTAATTGTCTTCTCATTAAGTGGAAGAAGTTGGCTGGCGTAGTTACATCGGCAATATACATGTTGTGTTTTGCACATAATTGTAAGTAACGCTCCATACGCGCTGATGAATGCTCTGCTCCTTGGTTTTCATAACCATGAGGCAATAACATTACCAATCCGTTTTGGTTGTTCCACTTGTCTTCACCTGCCGAAATGTATTGGTCAATCATAATTTGAGCTCCGTTAGAGAAATCTCCAAACTGTGCTTCCCAAATTACTAAGGTTTTTGGTGATGCTAAGGCATATCCGTATTCAAAACCTAAAACCCCATATTCTGAAAGGTGTGAATTATAGATATAAAAGTTTCCTTTTTTATCTTTTATTTTATCTAAAAGAATTACTTCTTCTTCTGAATCTTCTACTTTAACAACTGCGTGACGGTGTGAGAATGTTCCTCGTTCCACATCTTGACCAGAAATACGTACGTCAAAACCTTCTTTTAGTAACGAACCATAAGCTAATAATTCGCCCATTGCCCAATCTAATTTATTGGTTTCGACCATGTTCTTTCTATCCCCAATTAACTTTGTAATTTTACTGATGAATTTTTTATCAGCAGGAAGTTCAGTGATAGTTTTAGCAATTTCTTCTAATTGATTTTTATCAAATTTCGTATCGAATTTTTGTAGCATTACATCATCCGAAACTTGTTTGTAACCTTCCCATTCATTCTCCATGAACGGAGTAATTACAGTTAAGTCTTTTTTACGAGATGCTTCTAAATTCTCATCTAATTTTGCTTTATAAGCTTCTTCCAATTCTTTTACAAAACCAGTAGAAATAATGTTCTCCTGAATTAATTTTTCAGCATAAATATCTCTTGGGTTCTTGTGTCTAGAAATTGCTTTGTATAAAATTGGTTGAGTAAAACGAGGCTCATCACCTTCGTTGTGACCATATTTTCTATATCCTAATAAATCGATGAAAACGTCTCCGCCAAATTCCATACGGTAATCTAAAGCAAATAACATTGCATGAACTACAGCTTCTGCATCATCTGCATTAACATGTAAAACTGGTGATAATGTTACTTTAGCAATATCCGTACAATACGTTGACGAACGTGCATCTAAATAGTTTGTTGTAAATCCGACTTGATTATTGATTACTAAGTGAATTGTTCCACCTGTTTTATAACCATCTAATTTCGCCATTTGGATAATTTCATACACAATACCTTGACCTGCAACCGCGGCATCACCGTGAACAGCAATTGGTAAAACTTTTGAAAAATCGTCTGCGAAATATCTATCTTGTTTTGCTCTTGTGATTCCTTCAATAACGGCACCTACTGTTTCTAAGTGCGAAGGATTTGGAGCTAAATTTAAGTTGATTTTTTTACCTGAATCGGTTAGTCTATCTGAAGTTAAACCTAAGTGATATTTTACGTCACCATCAAAGTTAGCGTCTTCATCGTAGTCTTTCCCGTCAAATTCAGAGAAAATATTTTGAGTGTTTTTCCCAAAGATGTTAGCCAAAACATTCAAACGACCTCTGTGCGCCATTCCCATTACGAATTGCTCTACACCTCTATCAGCAGCACCTTCAATTAATGCATCTAAAGCTGGAATTGCAGCCTCACAACCTTCT
>VFQM010002777.1_pt1 | contig 12211 bp, 17 predicted proteins | sample 3512391 | NCBI WGS metagenome assembly VFQM01 (sample SAMN10412369, study PRJNA504923) | tailings metagenome | isolation source: Replicate 1 from Balatoc abandoned mine | place: Philippines
GGGTCAAAGGACTAATACGGAACGACGCGCAACGGCGGGGATGGCGGAAGAGGTGTCCGCCGTAGGCGGAGTGACATGGGATGACACCAATCGCCAAATCCCCCAGGGAAATCGCACAAATACAAGGACTTTGCCCTTTTCATCTGCCCAAGCGGTAACATATATTGACACCCAATGACAGCCATAAGGTGCAAGGAAAGGTGCAAGGGAGAATGGCGCGTCCGACCAACAAGCTGTCCACTCTCGAAGTCAAGAACGAGGCCCGACCCGGACGCCATAGCGATGGCGGCGGGCTCTATCTGCAGATCGAGAAGGGTGGCTCGAAGAGCTGGACCTTCATGTGGAAGCGCGACGGCAAGCGCACGGCGATGGGGCTCGGCGCCTATTCCAATGTCGGCCTCGCCGGCGCGCGTGAGAAGGCGGAGGCTGCCCGCAAGATTGTCGCCGCTGGTGGCGATCCGCTTGTCGAGGCGCGCCGAGAAACAGAGAAAGAGCAGCACGAGAAGACCTTTGCCGAAGCCGCCGAGGCATTCCTAGACGCGGACAGGGAGGCTTCGTGGAGGAACGCCAAGCACCGGGCGCAATGGCGCATGGTGCTGTTTGGCCCCGCCGAGCAGAAAGGGAAGCGCAGGAAGGCCGGCGACTACTGCCGCCATCTGCGGCCGATGAAGGTGAGGGAGATCGCCACCGGAGACGTGCTTTTCGTGTTGAAGTCCGTCTGGCGCGCGAAGCCGGAAACGGCCTCCCGCCTGCGCGGGCGGATTGAGCAAGTTCTGAGCTTTGCCAAGATGCGGGGCTGGCGGTCCGGCGAGAACCCGGCAGCATGGCGCGGCCATCTCGACGCCGTCCTGCCGAAACCCGAAAAGCTGAAGGTGCGCGGCCACCATCGCGCCTTGCCTTATGCCGACATGCCGGATTTTGTCGCCCGGCTGCGTTCGAGCTGCGGCATGGACGCCAAGGTGTTCGAGTTCACCATCCTGACCGCCGCACGTTCGGGCGAGGCCGTCGGTGCGACATGGGACGAAATCGATCTCGACAGGAAAATCTGGACAGTGCCGGCAAGCCGCATGAAGGCGAACCGCAAACACGAGGTGCCGCTGTCCGGGCGCGCGGTCGAAATCCTGAAGGCGCTGGCCGAGACCCGTCCCGACGACAATCCCCACGTCTTCCCCGGCCTCAAGCGGGGCCGGCCGATCTCGGCGGCGGCGATGGAACAGTTGTTGCGTCGGTGGGAGATGAAGGGCCAAACCACGATCCACGGCGTGAGGTCAGCTTTTCGCGACTGGGTGGGCGATGCGACTTCGTTTCCGCGTGAGGTGGCCGAGGCGGCGCTCGCCCATGTCGTCGGCGACAAGGCCGAGCAGGCGTACCGGCGCGGCACGGCGTTGGAGCGCCGCCGCGAACTGATGGAGGCGTGGAGCGTCTACCTCGGCACTGGCAATGGCGGGGGCAAGGTTGTTCCGCTTGCCGGACGGCGCAAGGCGACGGCAGAATAGGCGTGCAGGGATAGGGCGACGGCCCGAACGCCGGCCTGCACCGCCGGCTTCCCTGCACCCTCCACGGTGCGCGCAGGTGCAAGCGCGTGAGCAAAAAACTTGAAGGCAATAAGTCGATCCGCGCGGCCGTTCTGCAAGCGATGGCCGAGGAGGGCGACGGCGTCGGCGTCGTTGCCCATATTGCCCGGATGCTGCGACGACCCGGCGACGCTGAGAGCCGCATGGCGGTAAGGCTATTGCTCCGACTGTTTAGGACGGGTGCCTTTTCCGACGCCCCGAAAGGCAGGCCGTCCGGGCCGGTCATGTGCCAAAGGACGCCGAGCGGCGAATTGGAGGCAGTTGCGGTGCCGCGCAATGAGATCGCGCTCTCGGTATTCCTTAGGCTCGAACCCGACCCGAAGCCTCCTGCGGGGCGAGCGCTGGTGGTCGACCAAGGCGAACGGCGGAGACTGCTTGTCCGGCGAAAATTGTCTAAGGCGGTCCACGACACGGCCCGGTTCTTCGGCATCAGCCAAAATGTGGTGCGCGACTGCTTTGAGGAGCACTGTGACGAGCTTCTCCAGTTTGGCGACGCGATCAAATGGTCATGACTAAAAGTCGACCGAATTATCGTCACGACATGCCCAAATCGTTGATTTTCAATATCTTTCCCACAGTGCTAGCCATGGCGCGACAATTCTAGCCATGGAGAGCTACATCATGACCGGTCCCGATGAACACACAGCGTCCGGCACCCACGAATTTGACCCCGCCTATCTGCATTGGTCGTCGATAGACGACGGGACGATTTGCAGCGGCATCGTCGAGTTTTCGGCCGCCGTCGGCCTCAGCCCGAGAACGGTGATCAGGCGCATCCATGGCGGGAAAATTCCGAGCATCATTTCTGGCGGCCGCAGGCTGATCCCGAAGTTCAAGGCCAAGACGGCAGCGTGATCCCGCCGACACCTTGGGCATGCCGGCGGGATCGCGGTCGTTTCAGAGCTGCTTTGGGAGCTGCTCAAGCGTAATCCCACCGTTACGGCAAGACAAGGTGCCGGCCTCCGACGCGAATGGAGGCCCATCATGCGCGGCATTCACTCCGAATTTTATCTCATCGAAACGCTGACGACCTGCGACGAGCCCTTCACTGACACGGACGGCGGCTGGGGCTCGCGGGTCGCTCCGCCGCCCGATTTCGGCTGGAAAATTGTCGACTACCGGCTCGACCGCCGCACGACGTGGCAGCGCGTCCGGGCGATCACCTTCGGCCCTCGCCGGGCGAGCCGTGGCGGTGGGGGGTGGGTGCGATGATGGGGGCAGATATCCACTGCAACTATTGCGGCCGAACCTTCCGGCCGAAGCAACATCGGCAGCGCTTCTGCTGCGACTGGTGCCGGAAGACGGCGTTTGATCTGGCCCATGGGCGGCTTTCTGTCAGCCCGAAACGCCGCGCGCGGCGCGCCAGACAGAAGGCGCAGAAGGTCGTCGGGAACCGGCGAGGCACCACCCTACCTAAAGTCGTCGGAATTGTTCAAAAAACGCAAGTAAAAACAATGAACTGGCGCGGCACCGTCGGCCCGTTTCGGGGACGCGGTATCGAAGCAGGTCCAGTTCCGGTCGACCGCCGGCTCTGGCGAGCCATCCTCTCCGCCGAGTTTGCCGGCGTTCCGCTCGTGCCGATCCCATCGCCGAGCGTCCACTTGTTCGACGCGGCGGAATAGTGCCATGAGCGTCCTGCCCACCCGCATGCCTCGACAGGACGACGCGCCGTCGATCGAGGTAATCGCCTACCGGCCGGCGGCGGGGCATAGCGCTCTCGTTGGCCACGCCGATTTCCATTTGGCGCGGATGCGCATGCGGTTTCTGAACTGCCCGATCCTCAACGCGGATGGGGCGTACAGGGTAGGCTTGCCCGCAGCGTCGTTGCTCGACCCCCAGCGCCGGGCGCGCACCGGCAACGACGGGCAGGTGCTCTACAACCTTGCGTCGAATTCGGTGACCCGCAGCTCGGCCGCGCGTTCTCGGACGCGGCACTGCTGCGCTACAGGCCCGACGCCTTCGGAGGTCGGTCATGAACCTGCACAACGCAGCCCGTCTTCTTCACGGCGAAGTCTCCGGCGGCCGTATCTCCTGCCCCGGTCCGGGGCACAGCCGGTGGGATCGCAGCCTTCGTGTCTCGTTCGATGATGGCGGCAAGGTGAGGGTCCATTCCTTCGCCGGCGACGACTGGCGGGCCTGCCGGGACCATGTGCGCGGGCTCCTCGGCCTTCCGGCATTCCAGAAGCAAGGCCAGGCGGACGCTGCCCAAGACAAGCGGGCGCCACAGGAGAGGCTGGCCGAGGCACTGGCCGCGTGGGAGAAAGACTTGGCGGAGCGGCGCGCCGACGCCGAACTGGCAGCCCGCTTGTGGGCCCGCGCGGTCGATCCCGGCGGAACCGCTAGCGCCGCATACCTTGCGCGCCGCAAACTCGAACTCGTCGAGGGTATGGCCGGCCGGCTCGTCCGGCATCTCGACGAATGCCCGCGCGCGGGTGCCAGAGCGCCCGCGATGCTCGTCCGCTTCGAGCCGATCGGCCATCCCGCCGCATTCGTGCCATGGGGCGATCCGTCGCCGGTTACCTGCGTCCAGCGCATATTCCTCGATCCGACGCGGCCGAAGGGGCACGACGGAAAATGGTTGATGGGCCATCCTTTCGGCTTACCGAAGCCATACCGCGGACATGACGGCTGCATCGCCACGGACCCTCCGAAACCGATACAGGTGATGGAACTTTCACCCGACGAGGAGGTCGCGACCGGCCTGCACCTCGCGGAGGGCTTCGAAACCGGGCTGGCGTCGATGATGGCCGGCTTCCAGCCTCTGTGGTCCGTCTACTCTGAAAGAGCGCTTGAGCGGTTTCCAGTCCTACCGGGGATCGAGGCCCTGACGATCCTCGCCGATCATGACGGCGCAGGCCTCTCCGCTGCGCAAGCCTGCGCCGAGCGCTGGGTGCGGGCCGGCGTCGAATGCTTCATCCGATGGCCGAAGCGGCTCGGCCACGACTATGCCAATGAGGTGTCCCCATGAACGACGAGGAAAATGTCATTCATCTGGAACCCGTGGCCGACCGGGAGGGCAGCAGCAAAAGCCGGATCGCTAATGCGCTTGAACTCCGCCGGGAGATTGCCGGCAACGCGCTCAGCAAGAAGCTGGTCCAGTACGATGAATTTGCGCAACGCATCATGTTGGCGCGGCCGATCCCCCGTCCGGGTCTGAGACAGCCGAAAGAGTTCGAGCCGCGTCCATGGGTCGACAGCGACGACACCGCATTAACCGAGCATCTGAACGCACGCGGCTTTTTGCGGTGTGGTAGGACCTTGGTGCGCGACGTGGTCGAACTGGAGGCCAGGAGCCATCCCTACCACCCAGTGCGCGACTATCTCGATGGCCTCGTCTGGGATGGCACCGAGCGCCTCTCGCAATTCCTGATCGAATATTGCGAGGCGCAATGCGATGGCGATGAGACCAAACTCTACGTTCAGCAGGTGACCCGCTGTCTGTTCCTGTCCGCCGTGGCACGCATCATGCAGCCAGGATGCAAGGTCGACCACATGCCGATACTCGAAGGGGCGCAAGGCACCTTGAAGTCGAGCCTGCTCAGGACGCTGGCCGTTCGCGATGAATGGTTCAGCGACAGCCTGCCGCACGATCTGGGCAGCCGCGACGCCCGGCAGCATCTCACCGGCGTCTGGATCGTCGAAATGAGCGAGATTACACAGTTCAGACGCTCGGAGGTCGAGGCGGTAAAAGATTTCCTGTCCTGCCAGCGCGACCGCTACCGGCCGCCTTATGGCCGGGCAGAAATCACGGTGCCCCGGCAGGCCATTTTTATCGGCACTACCAATTCCGAACTTTATCTGCACGACCCTAGCGGTAACCGGCGTTTCTGGCCGGTGAGGATTGCCAATATCCAGCTCGACGCGATCCGACCGATTGTTGGGCAGCTATGGGCCGAGGCCGTCGAGGCATAGCGCAGTGGTGAGAAGTGGTGGCTCTCAGCCTCCCTCGAAAAGACAGCCGCGCAGGAACAAAAAGGTAGGCAGGAACGCGACCCGTGGTTCGAGCCAATCGAGGCCTATGTGGGGTCGCGCCCCGAAGGCATATGGTTCACCACCGCCGATCTTCTTTCCCACCTCGACATCCCGCTTGCACGGCGCGACCGCTCCCATGAGATGCGGGTTGGCGCGGTGCTCAGGCAATTGGGTTGCGAACGCCAGAAGCGCTGGAATGCCCAGAGCGGAAAATCACAGTGGGGTTATTCGAGGAGGGAAGGCGACGATGGCAATTTCGGGACCGATAAGGAGTCGGAAGTTTGATGCTTTTCCTTCCTACCTCCCCCGTCATCCTCCCCACCTTCATGTATATGTGCGTCAACGTTAGGTGCCGAACCCCTTGAAATGGAAGGGGTGTTGATGCCTACCTTCCTACCTTCCTACCTTCTTACCTGTCTAAATGAGCTGTGTATTAGGGGTTTAAGGGTGAATACGGGTAATATAGGAAGAGGGGGAAGGAAGGAATGTAGGAAGGCCCTGCTTCACGTGAGCGCCTCTGCAATAACCGACAATCAGCTTTTCACGGTAGGCACTTGCAGGCTATCGGATTAGCCATCAAGGCAATGCCCACCATCCCGATTTCGAGGCCGCCACCTTGCCATCGACATCGCCTTTGACGTCACCAACCGTTTCTCACCTAAGACGGCACGCTTACATATGCGGTCTGCTGGCGCAGGCGGTGCGCATCGAAGCCTACGACTGTTTCTCGACGCCATGGAGGAACTGGGCGACTGCGTCCCGGCCAGACGGCCCTCGCGTGACAGCCGGGCACCTCTCGCGTTATCGTAGCCGTCATGCTTGCGAACCCGCGCCATGAGCGCTTCGTGCAGAACGTCATCGAGGGCATGCCTGCCTCGCGGGCCTACGTCGCGGCTGGTTTCAAGGCGCGGGGCAACAGCGCCGAAACAGCTGCCGGCCGGTTGTTGAGGAATGTTCAGATAAGCGCCCGTCTTTCTGAATTGCGGTCGCGGCAAGCCAGTCGGCATGACGTCACCATCGATAAGATTGCCGCGCAGCTTGATGAGGATCGGGCTCTGGCTCAACGGCTGGGCAGGCCTCGGCCGCCGTGGCGGCTACCGTCGCCAAGGCCCGGATTTACGGCCTCGTGGTTGATCGCCGCGAAGTCGAGACGCGCGTCTCCAGGCCGATGCGCACACCCGGTCCGCATCCTACGGAAATGACCATGCAGGAGTGGATGATCCGCTTCGCCCCGAAGCCGGAAGAGCCCAACAGACCGGCTCCCGCAAACGAGATCTGACGCGGATTGCGTTGGGTAGTGGCATGGCCGGAATTGTATGTCCACCGTGGCGCACATTCCCGTGTTTCAATAGCCACTCGATATCGGGCGCCATTGCATGCCCTGCGCCGCGAGCGCCGTCGGTGGGTGGGTCTTATGCTCGAACGCCGCCTCGAACTGCTCGCGCAGGACGCTGGCGACACCGACGGCTGTCGTGCCTGATGCGGTGATACGTCCGCCTTGGCAGCGACCTCGCCGCGCATTGAGAGGCGGGCGTCCACCTCCCATTTCCTGTCACGTGCAATCTTTGACGCCCCTGCTTCAGTAATTCTCCCGCTCCGCGCACTGCCCGGGCGCGCCCTGACGCTAGGAAACCAGAATAGGAGCATTCCCACTTTGCTTTGCTGCCTTGGTTGGGGGAGCGTCTTGCTCCTTCGACAGTTCGCCTGCCCTGTGGCCACTGGGTTGTCCGCGCAGTCAGTTGTGGGGCCACCTGTTGGTATCGCGACCCCGGCCCGTCATGCATAGTTGGTCCGCTAGCGTAGAAGGCAAGTCCTGTTGCGGGGTTGCTTGCGCCACGCTATTTGTACCGAATGCTTGAGCAAATGATACGAGAATGTGATCGAAGTCCATGGAACTCAAGAGTTTGCAAACGGCTGTGGCTTACTTCCGGACGTCCTCGGCGGCCAATGTCGGAAGCGACAGGGACAGCGAGCGGCGACAGCGCGAAGCCATCGAGGCCTTTGCTCGGCAGGCCGGATACTCGATTGTTGAGACCTATTACGACGCGGCGGTTTCCGGTGCCGATCCGGTCACGGCCCGCCCGGGCTTTTCCGCGATGCTGGAGCGGCTCTTGTCGAACGGCGTGAACACGATCCTCGTCGAGACCGCATCCCGTTTCGCCCGCGACCTGATGGTCGCAGAGGTTGGCCACCGAATGTTGAAGGAACGCGGCATCGAGTTGATCGCCGTCGACAGCCCGGACAGCTTCGTGGCCGATACGCCCACGGCGAACCTGATCCGGCAGGTGCTCGGTGCCGTCGCCCAATTCGAAAAAACAATGTTGGTCGAAAAGCTTCGCGGGGCGCGCGAGCGCAAGCGGCGTGAGACCGGCCGCAAGGTCGGCGGTCGGAAAAATTATGCCGAGATCGAGGGCGGCCCGCAATTGATAGCGCTGGTGAAGAAGCTGCACCGCTATCCTGTCAATGGCCGTCGCCGGTCACTACGGGAGGTTTCGGCGGCATTGGCTGAAGCCGGATATCTGTCGAGCGCTGGAAAGCCGTACACCGCGTCTGCGGTGTCCCGTCTGATCGCGCATCCCGTCGCTGAGGTGATGGATGTGGGGGAACGCAAGTCTGGCCGGCCCGCGCCGGTCGAGCCGACCGAGGAGGCGGAGATGCTGCATTCCGAGGGCACGCTCTTGGGGAACCTGCAACGCGCAAGGCGCAGGCAAGCAATGCGAAACGGATAGGCCCCATCCCCCTCCCGGCTTCATCGGCAGACCGGGTGGTGGTCGATTTGGGGCCTGAACGGCTCCGCGCGTCGATCCGGTCTGCCAATGAGATGCCGTAGCCTGCTGTCACAGTATGCTGCATTGATAGCGTCGCGCCCGACACCTTGTTCTTGTCGCGCCCCAACTGGCGATCTGGCCTAGCCGTAAATGCTGAGAAAGGGTTCGCATGACCCGCCGTAATGTCGCTATTCTGATCTTCGATGAGGTGGAAATCCTTGATTTTGCGGGGCCATATGAGGTCTTCGCCACCACTCGCCAGCATGATCCTGACCCACCGTTTTTCGTCTACACGGTTGCCGAGAAGGCTGAGGCGGTGTCGGCGCGCAATGGTCTAAGCGTCAACCCGAGCTATTCTATTTACGACTGCCCGAAATCCGATATTTTGCTGGTCCCCGGCGGACGCGGAACGCGGACGATCATTAGCAATCAGGCAGTAATTGACTGGATCAAGAAGGTCGACGGCATGACCGACCTGACGCTGTCGGTCTGCACTGGCGCGCTGGTGCTAGGCAAGGCGGGGCTGCTCGACGGACGGGCGGCGACGACCTACCACACCGCGTTTGAGGAGCTAAAAGCGGTCACCCCGAACACCGTGCAGCGTCCAGATGACCGCTGGGTCGATAACGGTCGGATCGTCACCTCAGCCGGCGTCTCGGCAGGCATCGACATGTCGCTGTACGTGGTCGGCAAGCTGCTCGGCGCGGCGCAAGCCGACGAGACGGCCCGCTACATGGAGTACGATTGCTGGCACGGTATGCCAGTTGAAATATAGAGACGAGGCGGCACTCCCCGGCTTCATCGGCAGGCGGGGTGGGGGGTGGCAATGTGGGGCCCCACCACTGTGCAGGCCCTCCGTACTGAGAAGGGTGTTTTGTCGCTGCGGCGGGTAAATTGGGGCGGCCCAGCCGAAGAATGGAGGCATCGTGTTCTCAAAGGATGACCAGCTTCCTGATAACGTTGAGGATGAAATCGCGCCCCTTCTCTTACGCGTCACTGCGGGGGAGTTCTGGAATGGCGATAGGGCTCGCGCGTTTGCCCGACTTTCTGAGGCATTGGCGGAGCGGAAATACGTGATGTTTCAGGGGCACTACCTAACATACCACCTGACCCGCAAGGGGCAGTCCTGCTTGTACGATGTTCCGCTCAACCAGCGTGGAGCATTGAGCCGTTTCCGGGGCAAGCGGATCCGCCTAGTTTGCATGGGGGGGTGGGATGCGTACGGCGGTCGCTACTATTACGCCGGGGACACAACCTAGCCGTCCAATTGGGACAATGCGAAGAAGCTGTAGGACAGTGGCACCCCCACCAATGTCGCAACAGGCCAAGCCATCCTGCAACATCTTGTTGCTGGCCTTCAAGCGCAAACGAATGCCGTCACGGACAAGTCCCGACGCGAAATCTTCCATATCTGCGCGCGTTCCCGATTGATCCGGGAGCGGTCATGCGGCGCCGCTGCCTTCGCGAAGCATATGCTTGCGGCCTAGCGGCTTCACGGACAACACCACGGTACCTATCCTGGCGAAGGGCGAGACCGGCTCTACCTCCCCGACCGGAAGCCCGGTTCGGTGACGGAGGTGGTGTGCTGCAGGCATGAGCGGCGCAAGCTCTTTGTGCTCGCCGACATCGCCGCCAACTCGCGCGGGGGAAAGACCGCGCTGCCGATCTCGCCAATCGCCTTCGAGTCCGTCAAACACATCCGTCACCTGTTCGACATCGAGCGCGACATGAATGACATGGCTGTCGAGCAGCGACTTCCCGCCACGTCGGAAAGGCGCGTGCCGCTCGTCGCCGAGTGGATCCCTGGCGAGCGAGCCAAGCTATCGCGTCACACACCCGCCGCCAGGCGATCGGCTACATGCTCAAGCGCTGAGCAGGCCTAACGCGCTTCCTCGAAGACGGGCGCATCTGCCTGACCAGCCAAACGCGCGCGGGCTCTCGGTAGAAAACTCTGGCTCTTCGCCGGCTCCCCGCGCGGCGCCGTTTACGCCGCTGTCATGCACCAGCTTATCGCAACCGCCCGCCAGTCGAGCCGCAGGCCTAGCTCGCCGACCTGCTCGCCCACATCGCCGATACGCCGTAGGGTCGGCTGAGCGATCTCCTATCGTGGATCTGGCGCAGACCCGACGCCACCGCAAAAGCAGCCTGACCGCGGCCCCCATCGGACGGTTACTGATGAACCGACGCTCGTTCCTTCAGTATGGCGCGGCTCCGTGACTTAACGTCTTTATGAGTAGGCGATCCCTGGCTGTCGTAGTTTGGCGGTTGATAGCAAGTAATTGGCTCAAAAGCGCAAGCTGGCTTACTTCTGTGACGCAACGGCAGCCACTATATCTCCGTCAGTTCGAGCCGCAGCGAACTTGACCAAAGCGACGATTACGCCGGCAGCTCGACAGGATGCTCAACGCCATTCAGACGCGCGGCGATTGTCTCGATAGCCATCCCTGCGACGATTTCGTTCCTATGACGCTCAGTTGCACGAATGAGAGATCGATTTGTTAGGGCTACCGCTTACCGCGCATCTAACACTTCTGAATAAACGTCTCTATCTTGCTCAGGAGAATAGAATGAAATCGCTTATCTCATGCGCAGCTGGGATCGTCTTCTGCGCAGGGGTTGCCCAAGCTGCCGACGGTTCGACCGCGCCACGCGAAGTGCACTGGGGCGCAGTCGCTAACTGGACTGTCACGGCCTATCCCGACATCGGAACGTGCGAGCTCTCTTCATACTTCAGGGAAGGCTCGGTAATGGGCATCACCCTTGATGCTAAGAGCCAATCCGCATCGCTGTTCATTAGCAATCCCTCCTGGGTCAACTACATCAAGGAAGGTCAGATCCTACCGCTGACTGTGGCAACCGAAAGCAAGTGGGGCAACTTCGTCGCCACCGCCTATCGAGACGGTAGCTTGATGGCGAAAAACGTCGACGAAGTCACCATTAAGGAGTTTGCGCTGGCCCGGACAATCGGGTTTGCCGTCAACGGGACTAAGCTTACCTCTCTCGATCTGAGCCATAGCAAGAAAGCGGTCGCTATGGGGATTGAGTGCAGTGCTAGCATGATCCGCGATTATGTCGCCGCCAACGAGCGCGAGGCAATCAAGGCTACGAGGCGGGAGATTGATGCTTTCGCCGACGAGAGGGGACCAGACGGCAAACTGTTGCGCCCTGACTTCGATGCGCTGCTGCCGCAGATCATCGAACTGTTCAAGGCAGACCCCAACCGGGATTTGGCCGAAACCTACGAGATGGTACGACGGACCCACTTGCAGGGGGCAGGGGCAATCTGATCGAGTTAGGGCTGCCCTGGCCGCCGCCACAAGACAACTTAGGCGTCCCAACGCCTTCAGCGACAGCGGGATCGCATACTACTCCGTAGGCCTCCTTGGCGGCCCAATTGTATTCGTAGTTGCGGCGGCCCTCCGCAACCTATCTGTCAGACAAAGTAAAGAACTACGGTATGACTAACACAATCTGGGTTGGAGCCGATCCCGGCGGTGAGGGTAATTTTGGCGTCGCGCTGTTGTCGGCGGCGGGTGCTGTCAAGACGTATTGCGTCTCGTGCGCTGACGAAGCTGTGGCGTTGGTCACAGAACGGCCTGCCGGCGCAGGCGTCGACGCACCGCTGTGGTGGTCGTCGGGTCCAGCCTCGAGCCGAAGGGCGGACGAATGGATCAGGGAAACCTATCGGATCAGCGGCGGCACCGTGCAGGCTGCCAATAGCCTTCGCGGTGCGGCGCTGGTTCAGGGGCAGATGTTCATCCTGAGGCTCTTCGAGAAGTTCGGTCCTGTCCCGGTGACCGAAGCTCATCCGAAGGCGCTTGCGATAGCACTGGGCGGTTGGTCCGCGCCGGCACTCATCGCCTTAGGTGCCGATTCCGATGAAGCCGCCCCCTTGTT
>VFQM010002778.1_pt1 | contig 12206 bp, 8 predicted proteins | sample 3512391 | NCBI WGS metagenome assembly VFQM01 (sample SAMN10412369, study PRJNA504923) | tailings metagenome | isolation source: Replicate 1 from Balatoc abandoned mine | place: Philippines
TTCATGCGAATACCTCCCCCTTGCGCCGTGCCTCGCTTGCGCGGACGGCCTGCGCCCCGGTCGCCTTGACCGCCAATATTGCGGCGAGCACGAAAGCCCCCGCCTCGAGCGCGAACACCAGTTCGAAAGCCGCGCCATCATCTCCCAGCAACCGCCGGGCCGTATCGAGCCCGACCGCGCCGATCAGTCCGCCGAGCCCGAAGGCAATCGCCTGACTGGCGCCCCACACGCCCATGCGGACGCCTTCGCGGGTATTCTCGCCCGCCCCGGCCAGCCCCATCATCGCGCCGATCGCGGCAACCGCGAACACGCCGTTGCCCAAGCCAAGCACGAACAGGTTGAGCGGCAGCGGCCACGGCGGTCCGCTGGTCGCGGCAACCGCCAGCGCCCCCAGCCCTGCCGCCGACGCCAGACACCCGCACACCACCCAGACGCGCAGACCATCGGGCCGCTTGCCAGTGAAGGCGCTGCCCCCGATCCCGGCGAGGACCATGCCAATCAGGATGCCGCCTTGGTGGAACTGGCCGACTGTCTTGGTCGATTCCCCGGGCGAAAGATCGAAGATCAGGCCGGTGAAGGGTTCGAGGATCAAATCCTGCATCGAGAAGGCGATCATCGAGACGAAGATGAAGATGGTGAACCGCCGCGCCGCCTGCTCGTGCCAGATCTCGGCCAGGGCAGCGCGGAAATCGGGCGGCGGCGCATCTTCGGCGGTGTCGCGGAAATGGCCCGCCTGCCGCTCCAGCCGGAAGGTTGCCAGCACGGTCAAAGTCACCATCACCAGCGCAAGGCCGCTTGCGACCTCGATCAGTCGCTCGGGCGAATAGGGTTTGAGCAGGCTGCCGACAGTGATCGCCGAAGCGACGATCCCGCCGACCATCATGATCCATGTCACCGCGGCGGCCGCGGCGCGTCGCTGGGGTGCAACCCCGCTTGCGAGCAGCGCCAGCGCCGATGTGCCGCCCGCGCCCACGCCCGCGCCGATCAGCGCATAGGCCAGCACCGCGAGCGCGATGGCGGTGCCGAAATCGCTTCCCATCATCAGCGTCGCCTGCGTCGCCAGCAGGCCTCCAGCGGCGAGCACCGCCACCCCGCCAATGATCCAGGGCACGCGCCGCGCGCCCTTGTCCGATCCATGGCCCCACAGCGGGCGCCCGAGCTGCACCGCATAGTGCCATGCGACCAATCCTGCCGGGATCGCGGCGGCGAGCTTGAACTCCACCACCATCAACCGGTTGAGCACGGTCGTCGCCAGCATCACCAGCGCGCCGATTGCCGCCTGCACAAGGCCGATGCGGACAATCGCCAGCCAGCCGAAGCCTGCGGGGCGCACCGGCGCGCGCGCGGGTGAGAGATCGCCGAACATCAGAAATATCCCCCCAGTCCGAACGCCGCCCCGAGCATCCCGAGCACGTAAAGCGTCACCCCCACGCCGTTGTACCAGGGCGCATAGAGCTTGGGATCGCGCAGCAGGCGCGGCATCGCGGCAATCTGCGCGGCCAGCACGCCGGCCACGATCAGCGCGGAATAGGTCAGACCCCACAGCGCCAGCAGCACGATCACCGCGACCTGCGCCAGCGCCATGGTCATGCAGGCAAAGCGCGCGGCCCCGCTCACCCCCATCGTCACCGGAAGCGATTTGAGGCCCGTGGCGCGGTCCCCTTCGACCGCCTTGAAATCATTGAGGGTCATGATGCCGTGCGCGCCCAGCGAATAGAGCGCGAGCACGATCAGCACTTCGGGCTTAGGCAGCGCGCCCAGCATCACCGTGGCACCGGTGAACCAGCTCAGCCCTTCATAGGTGAAGCCGACCACCGCCGGCCCTGTCCAACCGCTGGTCTTGAAGCGGAACGGCGGGGCCGAATAGCCCCAGGCAAAGGCGAGCCCGACCAGCGCGGCGAGAAACACCAGCGGGCCGAGCAGCCAGCCGACCGCCGCCGATATCAGCGTGCAGATGATCGCGATGTAGAGGCCCCAGCGCCCCGGAATACGTCCCGAGGGGATCGGGCGATCGGGTTCGTTGATCGCATCGACATGGCGATCGAACCAGTCGTTGACCGCCTGGCTGGTGCCGCACACCAGCGGCCCTGCCAGCAACACGCCGCCTGCGACGAACCACCAGCGCCCTTCCAGCCCCGCGCCGGACGAGACCGCCCCGCACATGAAGGCCCACATCGGCGGAAACCATGTGATGGGTTTGAGCAGTTCGAGCACATCGCGCGGCGCCGGCCGTCCTGCGGGCTGGCGCTCTGCGCGAGTCGAAGGCACCGAATGCTCCATGGGGAAAGGCTATGCCTGACACCACAATGCGTCAAATTGTTTTGACACCGTATTTCTGTGGATTGCCGATTTTGGTACGAAAAATCGTAAATGCTGATCCCGGATGTCCATTTTGGACCAGCGCATTCGGTTGACAGTAGGGAAATGGGCTATTTCAGCGCGATTTCGCCCAGACCCAGCTTAGACCCCGGTTAGACCCCTGCTAGACCCCCTCCAGGCTGGCCCAGACCCTGTGTTGAAGGGCGTTTTGGGGTATTTGGCACCCGGAGCTGGCATGCGCCGGATTGCCCTACACGTGCGGCTTATTCGTCCTCGCCGGAGAGGTTGCCCAGCCCGTAGCGGTGGAGCTTGGAATAGAGGCTCTGGCGCGAAAGGCCGAGGATCTCGGCGGCCGAAGCGCGATTGTCCGAAGTGTAGTTGAGCGCCGCCTCGATGCACAATCTCTCAATCAGATCAGTGCTTTCGCGCACAATGTCCTTGAGCGACATACGCCCGACCAGATCGGTCAACTGCTCGACCGAGCGCGGCATATCCTGCGATCCCGGCGGCAGATCGCGCAGGCGGCGGCCGATCGGGCGGATCACGAAGGCGTAATAGGCGTCCTCGCCCGCGGTTCTTACCGCTGACAATTCAATCGGTTCGCCGTCAACATCATGGCCTACGCGCAGCACCGTGGCGACATTGCGCGCCGCCCCGTGCTGATCGATCTGGCCCTCGATCAGATCGAGGTCGATACCCGGCCGGCCGAGCGATTCCGACAGGTGCCGTCCGCGCAGTTGATCAACGCTAGCAGCTTGAAGAAGCTCAACAAATGCGGCGTTGGCGGTGACAATTTCGAGGTCGCTATTGGCCACCACGAAGGCATCGGGCATCACGTCGACCAGCTCGAGCACCGGCGAATAATCCGTTGCTGGCCGGTCACTCGCCGGAACCAGCCGGACGAGCAGGAACTGCCCGCGATCCTGCGAGAAGCCGACCACCGATGCCATCACCTCGCGCGTCGCCTTGGCGATCCGCACGCGAACCGGGCTGACCGTATCGGATACGAGCGCCGCACCGATCAGCGACTGCATCGCATCATGCGAGTTCTTATCGATGAAAGTCAGTAGCTTCTTGCCCGGAAGACTGGCTGAGCGGGCACCCACCAAGACATGCGCGGCAGGGTTCGCCTCGCGGATGCGCAAGGTCCCTGCCTCGACGATCAGCACCGGCTCGGTCGACCGTTCGAACAGCATCCGGTAACGCGCCTCAAGCTGGCGCATCTTGAGATAGTCGCGCTCGAGCGATTGCTGGACCTGGAGCAGGCGTTGCTGGAGCTTGCCAGCTTCGCGCAGATCGCGACCGAAAGCGATGCGATGCTCGCCCCCGTTGACGCTGAGCACGGCATAGCGGATCGGCACGTCGCCATCGCGCGAGGGGTGGTTGACCTGCCGCCAGTGCTGCACCTCGCCGCGCCGGGCGGCAGCGAGCATCTCCATGATTTTCGGACGGGATTCGTCGGTGACGGTCTCGATCCAGTTGGCTCCGACCATGTTCTCGAAGCCGGGAAATTCGCGCGGGTCGAAGGCGGCATCAAGGATCGTGCCGGTGTCGTCGAGCACCAGCGTGACATCGCCTGCGACCATCGCCAGTTTCATCGCCGCATCGGCGTCGAGCATGTCGAACAGCTCGGCCGCCTTCCCGAACGGGTGCTTGCCTTCGATCGAGTGTTTGCGGGTGAGCATCGCCTGTCGAACCTACCGGAGGTTCAGATCACGGGCAGCAGCAGGGGTCTTAACCAGCGCGTTGGCGGTCTCGAGCGCAGACAGCGCATCAGCGCCCGTGCCGTCGGCTCCCACTTCCATCGCAATTCCGGGATTTTCGTTGATCATTCGTCCGCCGACAAGCACGATGATGTGAGGATTGGCGGACACGTTGCGCACCGCCTTGATCAGATTTGCGAGGGCGGCGCTAGGACAATCGCGGGCAAGCGTCAATCCTAGGAGGTCAAAGGGTTGCCGGGCGAGGCGGTCGAGCAGCTCGCGGCGCTCGGGCTTGACCAGTGCCTCGCTGCGCCACCCGCCCCGCGCGAACACCTCCTCGAGCATCAGCGTGCCGAAATTGTGGTGGTCGCCCGGCATCGGCGAGAACAGCGCGCTGCAGGGCAGGGCAAGCCCGGCAAAGTCCACCGGCGCCCTCGCGGCAACCTCGCGCATGACTTCCTGCAGACGCCACAAACCCATTGTAACGTCCAGGAAATCGCATTCGTCGCGCTCCCACATCTCGCCCAGCTTGCGGGCCGCAGGAGCGAGCAGATCGAGGCAGATGGTCTCGACGCTGGCCCCCTTGGCGATGAAGGCATCGACCTCCTCGACAAGGCTCGCGGCCTCGAGACGGAGGGGCAGAAGGGCGAAGCGCGAGGCATCATCCGGGGTGATGGTGCGGAACAGGCGGGCCCGGGACCGGGCCGGTGCGGCAGAGTGGGCCATCAGCAGGCGCGGAATGATCTCGGCCTCGATGATCGTGTTGACCGAGTCGATCTGGTCAGCGGGTGCGGAATTGCGACGCCGGACAGCTTCCAGCGGCGCGTTGATCACCCCCCGCAAACCTGCGCCGAACATTCCTGATGCCTTGGACTCTCCCATTCGTCAGACCCTCCCAGGTCGTGCGGACGAACCTTCCGCAGGAGGTAGTGACCGCTCCTGAAAAACGGCCTTGGCCCTGATCCCGAAAAGCCAGCGACTCCCGTCTACGCCTTTTTACGCGTGCTGGCAAACGACCTCACCTAAGATAGTCCAACAGTCAACCTAACTGAACGTCCAATTCATTTGACACTCAAGTAGGAAAGGGTAATGATCCGAGTCTGAGAGAAAAGGCTAACGCAACAAATGACTCGGACGGATCACGAATCCCCGGTCGAACCTGGAACCACGGTGAAGGGGGCGGGCCACAACAGGGGCAATGCTCGCGCGCTTTACACCGCGGAAGAGCGGGAGCGGCGGGACGGATCGGTCTGGACGGTTGTGCAGGGCGTGCTCGCCCCGGTGCAGTTTCTCGTCTTCCTCGTCAGCCTCGGCCTGGTGCTCCGCACACTCTCGACGGGCGAAGGTGTCTGGGCTGCCGACGTCTCGATCGTCATCAAGACCCTGGTGCTCTACACCATCATGATCACCGGCTCGATCTGGGAGAAGGTGGTGTTCGGCAAATGGCTGTTCGCCCCCGCCTTCTTCTGGGAAGACGTCTTCTCGATGCTGGTGCTGGCTCTGCACAGCCTCTACCTGGTGTTGCTGCTGGGCGAGATCGGTACGCTCGAGGAGCGCATGCTGGTCGCGCTGGCGGGTTATGCGGCTTACGTAATTAACGCCGGGCAATTCCTGTGGAAGCTGCGCATGGCCCGGCTCGAGGGCGGCGCGACCGGCCGGGCGGTGCCGGCATGAGCGCCGCAAGCGTGCTTGAAGGCTGCGCAGCCGAACGCGCTCGCCCAGAGGCCGAGGCCCAGCGCCCGGTCCTGCGCGAACGCGGGCAACGCGAGGTGTTCTGCGGCCTGACCGGCATCATCTGGCTCCATCGCAAGATGCAGGACGCCTTTTTCCTCGTGGTCGGCTCGCGCACCTGCGCCCACCTGCTCCAGAGCGCGGCGGGCGTGATGATCTTCGCCGAGCCGCGCTTTGCGACCGCGATCATGGAAGAGCGCGATCTGGCCGGCATGGTCGATGCGCAGGACGAACTGGACCGGGTGGTGAACCGCCTGCTCGAGCGCCGCCCCGACATCAAGACGCTGTTCCTTGTCGGCTCGTGCCCGTCAGAAGTCATCAAGCTCGATCTCGCCAAGGCCGCCCAGCGCCTCGGCGCGGTGCATATGCCGCGCGTGCGCATCCTCAATTACTCGGGAAGCGGTATCGAGACCACCTTCACGCAGGGCGAGGACGCCTGTCTTGCCGCGCTGGTGCCGGTGATGCCGGCCCTGCCCGCCGATGCGCCGGCCGAGCTGCTGGTCGTCGGCTCGCTCCCCGACATCGTCGAGGACCAGTTCCTGCGTCTCTTCGCCGATCTCGGGATCACCCGCGTCGGCGTGCTCCCGGCGCGCAATGCCCGCGAGCTTCCCGCAGTCGGCCCGAACACGCGCTACCTCCTCGCCCAGCCCTTCCTTGGCGAAACCGCGATGGCACTCGAGGGCCGCGGTGCGACCCGGATCGAGGCATTGTTCCCCTTCGGCGTCGAGGGCACGTCCGACTGGCTGCGCGCCGCTGCGGCTGCCTTCGGGGTCGATGCAGCCCTCACCGAACAGGTGCTTGCTCCGGGGCGTGAACGTGCGCGGATCGCGCTGTCGAAACTGCGCCCGCAGCTCGAAGGCAAACGCATCAGCTTCCTGCCGGATTCGCAACTGGAAGTCCCCCTCGCCCGCTACCTGCAGGACGAGCTGGGCATGGAACTGGTCGAGGTCGGCACGCCCTATCTCCACCGCGCCCACCTCGCCCGCGAGCTGGACCGGCTCGGTCCGCAAGTGCGCCTCTCGGAAGGCCAGCACCTCGAGCGCCAGCTTGACCGCGTGCGCGCCGACCGGCCCGACATCACCGTCTGCGGCCTCGGCCTTGCCAACCCGCTCGAAGACGAAGGGCTCACCACCAAGTGGGCGATCGAGCTCGTCTTCTCGCCGATCCACGGCTTCGACCAGACCGCCGATCTCGCCGAACTCTTCGCCCGGCCGCTGCGGCGCCGCGACATGCTGGAGGTCTAGGCGATGCAACTGGCTGTCTGGACATACGAAGGCCCCCCGCACGTCGGCGCGATGCGCGTGGCGACCGCGATGGAGAAGCTCCACTACGTGCTCCACGCGCCGCAGGGCGATACCTATGCGGACCTCTTGTTCACGATGATCGAGCGGCGCGGCAAGCGCCCGCCGGTCACCTACACCACCTTCGAGGCGCGTGATCTGGGCAAGGACACCGCGCAGATCTTCCAGGATGCCGCACGCGAGGCGGTGACCCGCTTTGCGCCTCAGGCGATCATCGTCGGCGCATCCTGCACCGCCGAGCTGATCCAGGACGACCCGGCCGGCCTTGCTGAGGCGATGGGCATGCCCGTGCCTGCCATCCCGCTCGAATTGCCCAGCTACCAGCGCAAGGAAAACTGGGGCGCGGCGGAGACCTTCTACCAGATCGTGCGCCACCTTGCGGACACGACGGTCACGCGGAGCCCGCGCGAAGGCCGGGCTGCCCGCGCCAACATCCTCGGCCCCACGGCGCTCGGCTTCCGCCACCGCGACGATCTGGTCGAGATCCGCAAGATCCTTGCCCTGCTGGGCGTCGAGGTGAACCTCGTCGCGCCGCTGGGCGCCACCCCGGAGGACATCAGGAATATCGGCGCGGCCGATTTCAACATCGTCCTCTACCCTGAAATCGCAGATGAGGCCGCCCGCTGGCTGGAGCGCACTTTCGCGCAACCAGCGGTCCGGACCATCCCTATCGGCGTGGGAGCGACTCGCTCTTTCATTGCCGACGTCGCCGAGCTGGCAGGTGCAGATCCCACGCCTGCCCTCGGCGACACCTCTTCCCGGATGCCCTGGTGGTCACGGTCGGTCGATTCGACCTACCTCACCTCCAAGCGCGTCTTCATCTTCGGCGATGCGACCCACGCCGTCGCCGCCGCCCGCATCGCCCGCGAGGAGCTGGGCTTCGAGGTCTGCGGCCTCGGCTGCTACGCCCGCGAGTTCGCCCGCGAAGTCCGCGCCGAGGCCGCGCGCTGCGGGATCGAGGCGCTGATCACCGACGATCACCTCGCCGTCGAGGACGCGATCGCTGCCGCCGCGCCGGAACTGGTGCTCGGCACCCAGATGGAGCGGCACATCGCCAAGCGCCTCGGCATTCCCTGCGCGGTCATCTCCGCGCCGGTGCATGTGCAGGATTTCCCCGCACGCCACTCGCCCCAGATGGGGTTCGAGGGCGCCAACGTGATCTTCGACACCTGGGTCCATCCGCTGGTGATGGGCCTCGAAGAGCACCTGCTGACCATGTTCCGCGAGGATTTCGAATTTTCGGACGAGGCTGGTGCATCGCACCACGCCGCGCACAGCCCGCGCAAGCCGGCTGTGGCCGACATCGTTTCGGAAGCCCCGGTCGAAGACATCCCGGCCCCTGCCCTTGCCGGTGACGCAGGCTCGCTCTGGACCGCCGAGGCCGAACGCGAGCTCAAGAAGATCCCCTTCTTCGTGCGCGGCAAGGCGCGCCGCAACACCGAGAACTTCGCCGCCGCCGAAGGGCGCCGCCAGATCGATCTGGAGACCCTCTACGACGCCAAGGCGCACTATGCACGGTAGTGTCGCCTCGGCCTCCGGGGTGGACCCGCGAGCACCTGTGCGGGTGGTTATCGTCACGCTCGACAACCACCTCAAGGGCGCGGTCGACCGGGCCGAGGAGGCACTGGCAAGAGAGGGCATCGACCTCTCGCTCCATGCCGCCAGCGAGTGGGGCAGCAACGCAGGCGACCTCGAAGCGGTGAAATCCGCCATTGCGAGCGCCGACATCGTCATCGCGACGATGCTGTTCCTCGACGATCACATCCGCATGGTCCTCCCCGCGCTCGAAGCGCGGCGCGAGGAGTGTGACGCGATGGTCTGCCTGATGAGCGCAGGCGAAGTGGTCAGGCTCACCAAGATGGGTGGCTACCGCATGGACGCGCCCGCCAAGGGCCCGCTCGCCCTGCTCAAGAAGCTGCGCGGCTCCTCGGGCAAGGACGGCAAGCCCAATTCGGGCGCGGGGCAGATGAAGATGCTGCGCCGGCTGCCCAAAATCCTGCGCTTCATCCCCGGCACCGCGCAGGATGTGCGCGCCTATTTCCTCACCCTTCAATACTGGCTCGCCGGTTCTGACGAGAACGTGGTTGCGATGGTCCGCGCACTGATCGACCGCTATGCCGCAGGCGAGCGGATGTATCGCCGCGGCATCACCAAGGCGGGCGCGCCGCTCGAATATCCCGAGACCGGGGTCTACTACCCCCACACCCCGCAGCGCATTTCCGAAAGCCTGCGCCTGCTGCCCGCCGCGAAGGGCCGCGAAGGCACGGTCGGGCTGATCCTGCTGCGCTCCTACCTGCTCGGCCGCGACTGCGCCCATTACGACGGCGCGATCGCCGCATTCGAGGCGGCCGGGCTGAAGGTCGTTCCGGTCTTTGCCAGCGGGCTCGACGCGCGCCCTGCAATCGAGCAATTCTTCATCGGCCCGGATGGCAAGCCGACGGTCGATGCGATCGTCAACCTCACCGGCTTCAGCCTTGTGGGTGGCCCGGCCTATTCCGACGCGCAGGCGGCGCGCGAGGTTCTGGGCGGGCTCGATCTGCCCTATCTCGCCGCCCATGCCATCGAGTTCCAGACCATCGAGGATTGGGCGCACCGCCCGCAGGGGCTGCTGCCGCTCGAATCCACCATGATGGTCGCCCTTCCCGAGCTTGACGGCTCGACTGTCCCGCACGTGTTCGGCGGACGTGCGGGACAATCGGGAACCGGATGCACGGGCTGCGACCGCCGTTGCGCCCGTCCCGCCTCGCACAAGGCGCGCCCGATGCAGGCTTGCCCCGAGCGCGCCGAGGCGCTGGCGGCCAAGACGCTGCGGCTGATCCAGCTGCGCCGCGCGACACGCGCCAGCCGCAAGCTCGCCATCGTCGTCTTCAACTTCCCGCCCAATGCCGGCGCGACCGGCACGGCAGCTTTCATGGCGGTGCACGAGAGCCTCTACGCAACGCTCCAGCGCCTCAAGGCCGAGGGCTACACCGTGGAGTTCCCCGAGAGCCTCGATGCGATGCGTGACGCGCTGCTCAAGGGAAATGCCGATCGCTACGGCAGCGATGCCAACGTCGCTCACCGGGTGCCCGCAGACGAGCATGTGCGCCGCGAGACCCATCTTGCCGAGATCGAGGCCGCCTGGGGTCCCGCGCCCGGCAAGCAGCTTGCGGACGGCGGGCATATCCTTGTGCAGGGCGCGCATTTCGGGAACGTCTTCGTCGGCGTCCAGCCCGGCTTCGGCTACGAGGGCGATCCGATGCGCCTGCTGTTCGAGGGCAGCTTCGCCCCGACCCATGCCTTCAGCGCCTTCTACCGCTATATCCGCGAGGATTTCGGCGCGCACGCGGTGCTCCACTTCGGCACCCATGGCGCGCTCGAGTTCATGCCCGGCAAGCAGGCGGGCATGTCGGGCAAGTGCTGGCCCGACCGCCTGATCGGCGCCACCCCCAATTTCTACCTCTACGCCGCCAACAACCCTTCCGAAGGGATGCTCGCCAAGCGCCGTTCGGGCGCGACACTGATCAGCTACCTCACCCCGCCGCTCGCGCAGGCCGGCCTCTACAAGGGGCTTTCGGAACTGAAGGCGAGCGTCGAACGCTGGCGCGCGACCATCGACGATGCCGATCACGCGGAGGAACGCGCGGATCTCGCCGCGCTGATCGCCGACCAGTGCGAGGCGCTCGACATCGAATATGCCGCGATCGGCGAACTGCCAGAGCGCCTCTACGAACTGGAAGAGGCGCTGATCCCGCACGGGCTCCACGTCTTTGGCCGCAATCCTGCCGGGGCCGAGCGCGAGGACATGCTCGACGCGATGATGGAGGCAGGCAGCCATGACGGCCCCACGCCCGACCGCGCCCGCCTTGCCGCGCTGCTCGATTCCTCGGACGAAATGGGCGCGCTGATCCATGCGCTCGACGGCGGCTATGTCGCGCCTGCACCGGGCGGCGATGTGGTGGTGAACCCCGATGTGCTCCCGACCGGGCGCAACATCCACGGTTTCGATCCCTTCCTCATCCCCTCCGCCTTCGCCTGCCGGACCGGCAGCGAGCAGGCCGAACGGCTGATTGCCCGCCATGTCGAGAGCGGCCAGCCCTTCCCCGAGAGCATCGCCATGGTGCTGTGGGGGACGGACAACATGAAATCCGAGGGCGTCCAGATCGCCCAGGCCATGACCCTGATGGGGGCAAGGCCGCGGCGCGACACCTATGGCCGCCTCGCCGGCGCGGAACTGATCCCGCTCGCGGAACTCGGCCGGCCGCGGATCGATGTGGTGATGACCCTCTCGGGCATTTTCCGCGACCTGCTGCCGATGCAGACCCGGATGCTCGCTGAGGCCGCGCTCCTCGCCAGCCAAGCCGACGAGCCGCTCGAGGCCAATTTCCCGCGCAAGCACACCCTCGCGCAGATGGACCGGCATGGCTGCGATCTCGAAACGGCTGCCCTGCGCGTCTTCTCCAATGCCGAGGGTGCCTATGGCGCCAACGTCAACCAGATGATCGAGGGCGGCGTCTGGGCCGATCCCGACGAGCTCGCCAACGCCTTCGAGAGCAACAAGGGCTTCGCCTACGGCATCAGCGGCAAGCCGGTGCAGCAGCGTGAATTACTGCAAAGCGCGCTCGGCACGGTCGATTTCACCTACCAGAACCTCGAGAGCATCGAACTCGGCATCAATGATGTCGACCAGTATGTCGACGGCCTTGGCGGAGTGACGCGCTCGGTGGCACGGGCCAAGGGAGCGGAGACGCCGGTCTACATCCTCGATGCGACGCGCGGCTCCACCAAGGTCCGCACGCTCGCCGAGCAGATCGATCTCGAGGCACGCACCCGCACGCTCAACCCCAAGTGGTTCGAGGGGCTGCTCGAACACGGCTACGAGGGCGTGCGCCAGATCGAGGGCCATGTAACCAGCACGCTCGGCTGGTCGGCCACCACGGGGCAGGTCGCGCCCTGGGTCTACCAGAAGATCTCCGAGACCTTCGTTCTCGATGCCGAGATGCGGCGGCGCCTGTCCGAACTCAACCCCAAGAGCGCGGGCCGCGTGGCCGGGCGCCTGCTCGAAGCCTGCGACCGCAACCTGTGGGCGCCCGACGAAGCGACGCTCGCCGCCCTGCGCGAAGCCAATGACGAGCTGGAGGACCGCCTCGAAGGCGTGTTCCCGGCCGAATGA
>VFQM010002779.1_pt1 | contig 12203 bp, 11 predicted proteins | sample 3512391 | NCBI WGS metagenome assembly VFQM01 (sample SAMN10412369, study PRJNA504923) | tailings metagenome | isolation source: Replicate 1 from Balatoc abandoned mine | place: Philippines
CCACCGTGATCCAGGGCGGCAAGTCCAGCGTCACCGCGCTGACCGGCTCGACCGAAGAAGAGCAGTTCCACTAAGCAATACTGCCCCAGGGCAAAAGAAAGGCCACCTCCGCAAGGAAGTGGCCTTTTTCTTTGCTGCTTGAGGATGCGTGCCGGTCAGTCGCTAGGCACGTCCTCGCCGCTGCCGGAAACGACCGCCAGCACCGCCTCGCGATAGTCGTCGTCGATCGGCAGCGTCGCCAGCAGCGCCTCCCAGGGGACGCCGGGCGCGAAGTCGCGGATCGCGATGACATCGGAAGGCAAGGCTGGATTGCGCGGGTTGGCGAGGATGTGGCGGGCGGTATCCGATGCGATGCGGGCGATATGGGCACGCGGCGTGTCGGCCCCCCTCACCAGTTGCGCGATCAGCTGCGGCAGCTCCCAGGCCTCGATCAGCCCGAGCGACAGCTGCTTGAACGTAAAGCCGAAACTCATCTGCTGGGCTTCTGCATTCCGCTTCACCGTCCCGCTCCTGAGCAGGTCCAGCGCGTGCTGCGGCAGTTCCGGGGCAAAGGCCCACAGCATCAGCTCGCCGATTTCGCCAAGCAGGGCGGCGAACGCCACCTCCTCCGGCGACACATCGGCCCGGTAGCCGGCCCAGTCGAGAGCAATCCGTGCCGAGAGCACGGCACGCGCCTCGCAGGCGACCAGACCGGCATTCGACTCGTCGCACAGATCGCTTTCCGCCACCGCTTCGAGCAGACCGCGCACGCCGACCTGCTGCACGGCGCCGAGAAGGGTGGTCGTGTCGTGCGCCAGCGTCGTGCTGCGGCGACGCTCCGCACGGCGCAGCAGACGCAGGCTGAGGAAGGGGTCGCGCATGGCGATGGATGCCATCTCCCGCGGCGAGGTCGTTTCCTCGTCCAGCGTCTCGATCACCGCCCGGGAAGCGGGCATGACCGGAATGTCCTTCTCCCTCAGGAAGGCCACCCATTGCGGCAAACCCCAGTGCTGCCGATGCCTGTCCACCGCGCTGCTCCTCCAGTTCCAGTCGAAGTCGAAAACGAAGACCCCTGCGCCAAGCCTCTTGTATCACTCTATTACATTTACGTCAGCCTGCCGGAATCCTTGAATTCCCGGCCTTCCACCGTCGATCAGGCCCGCATCACGTCAACTCCCAGTACTCCGGCCGACCGTAGGTATCCTTCAGCAGGTCGATGAACAGACGGAGACGAAGCGGCATGTGACGACGCTGCGGAAAGACGGCAAAAATCCCCATCGGCGGTGCCTGCCAGGCATCGAGCACCGAGGTCAGCCGCCCCTCCTTCAGATCCTGGCCGACTTCCCACAGCGAACGCCAGGCCAGCCCGCGCCCGGCCAGCGCCCACTCGTGCAGCACGGCACCGTCGTTGCATTCGAAGCGGCCGCTCACCTTGCACGACTCGACCACCCCGGTATCCGGATCGCGGAAGATCCAGCCGCGCTGCTGGCCGAGCGAGAAGCAGTTGTGCTTCACGAGATCGGCAGGCGTCCGCGGCACGCCGTGCGCCACCAGATAGGCCGGGCTGGCCACCACCATGCGCCGCATCTCGCCCAGCCGTACGCTGACGAGGCTGGAGTCGGCGAGTTCGCCAATGCGGATCGCACAGTCGATCCCCTCGTTGATGAGGTCGACGATGCGGTCCGACAGATCGAGGCCGACCGTCACCTCCGGATTGGCCTGCATGAAGGTGCCGACCAGCGGCGCCACATGGCGGCGGCCGAAGCCGGCCGGCGCCGACAGGCGCAAGTGGCCGCTCGCCCGCACGCCGCCGAGCGAGACGGCGGCCTCGGCGTTGGCCAGATCATTCAGCACCCGCTGGCAGTCTTCGAGAAAGGCCTGTCCCTCGAAAGTGAGCGTCAGCTTGCGCGTCGTGCGCAGCATCAGGCGTACCCCGAGCCGGGCTTCGAGCGCATCGAGCCGGCGGCCGACGATGGCCGGCGTCACCCCTTCCGCTCGCGCGGCGGCAGACAGGCTGCCGCGCGTCGCGGTCGCCACGAAGGCGGAAATCTGCTTGAAGGTATCCATGCCGTCACTTTATACAAAAAGTAAATAATAAACGCCACTTTTGTCGCCTTCACTCGATCGGGCTTACGCAATACACTGCAGTCCTATATAAGACCGCAGGCTCTCGCCCCCTCATGGACACCACCTCGATTGCCGGTTTCGCCCTGATTGCCGCAGGCGCCTTCCTCGCCGGCGGCATGAACGCGATCGCCGGTGGCGGCACCTTCTTCAGCTTCCCCGCCCTGCTCGCCATCGGCGTGCCGCCGATCACCGCCTCCGCCAGCAACACCGTCGCCCTGTGGCCAGCCAGCCTGTCCGGCGCCTGGGCCTACCGGCGCGAAGCGATGCGCCACGGCCGCTGGGCGCTGATCCTGATCGGCGTTTCACTGATCGGCGGCATCGCCGGCGGCCTGCTGCTGCTGGCCATCTCGAACGCTGCCTTCGCGAAGCTGATTCCCTGGCTGCTGCTGATCGCCACTGCGCTCTTCGCCTTCTCCGGCCAGGTGCAGAAGATCGTCGCCTGGGTCAAGGAGAAGCTCGGCCTGTCGGCCGGCGGCGAGACCAACCCCGGCAGCATCGGCGGCGCCCTGTTCCAGCTGGTCGTCGCCACCTACGGCGGCTTCTTCGGCGCCGGCCTCGGCATCCTGACGCTGGCGGCGCTGGCCATCCAGGGCTTCAAGGACATGCAGGAACTGAACGCGCTGAAGAACGTCGCCTCGGCGGTGAACTACACCGTCGCCGCACTCACCTTCATCATCGCCGGCGCCATCAGCTGGCCGCACACGCTGGTCATGCTGGCCACCGCCACTGTCGGCGGCTATGCCGGCGCCTCGCTCGCCCGCCGCCTGCCGGCGCTGCTGCTGCGCCGTCTCGTCGTCGTCGTTGGCGCCGGGCTGACCGTGATCTATTTTTACAAGACCTACGCTTAAAACCCTGAAAACCCACTCTCACCTTCATCACAAGGAGCAACCATGGCCCTCAACCTTCCCGCCGGCGTGCAGATCACCGCACCGATCAAACCCGAATACGAAAGCATCCTCACGCACGACGCGCTGGCCTTCGTCGCCAAGCTGCACCGCGCCTTCGAGGCCCGCCGTCAGGAGCTGCTGAAGGCCCGCGTCGAACGCCAGGCCCGCATCGACGCCGGCGAGATGCCGGATTTCCTGCCGGAAACCAAGGCCATCCGCGAAGGCGACTGGAAGATCGCGCCGCTGCCGAAGGCGCTGGAACGCCGCCGCACCGAGATCACCGGCCCGGTCGAGGCGAAGATGATCATCAACGCCTTCAACTCCGGCGCCGATTCGTACATGACTGACTTCGAGGATTCGAACAGCCCGAACTGGGACAACCAGATCCAGGGCCAGGTCAACCTGTACAAGGCCATCCGCCGCGAGCTGTCGTTCAAGAACGAAGCCGGCAAGGAATACAAGCTGAACGACCAGATCGCCACGCTGCAGATCCGTCCGCGCGGCTGGCACCTCGACGAGAAGCACGTGACGGTCGACGGCCAGCGCGTCGCCGGCGGCATCTTCGACTTCGCCCTCGTCTTCTTCCACAACGCCAAGGAGCAGATCGCCCGCGGCGCCGGCCCGTTCTACTACCTGCCGAAGATGGAATCGCACCTCGAAGCCCGCCTGTGGAACGACATCTTCATCATGGCGCAGGAGCACATCGGCCTGCCGCAGGGCACGATCAAGGCCACGGTGCTGGTCGAGACCATCCTCGCCACCTTCGAGATGGAAGAAATCCTCTACGAACTGCGCAACCACTCCGCCGGCCTCAACGCCGGGCGCTGGGACTACATCTTCTCGTGCATCAAGAAGTTCAAGAAGAACAAGGACTTCTGCCTCGCCCAGCGTGGCGCGATCACGATGGAAGTGCCGTTCATGCGCGGCTACGCGCTGGCGCTGGTGCAGGCCTGCCACAAGCGCGGCGCGCCGGCGATGGGCGGCATGAGCGCGCTGATCCCGATCAAGAACGACCCGGTCGCCAACGAGAAGGCGCTGGCCGGCATCCGTCACGACAAGGCACGCGATGCCAAGGACGGTTTCGACGGCGGCTGGGTGGCGCACCCGGGCCTCGTCGCCATCGCTCACGAAGAGTTCGTGAAGGTGCTCGGCGACAAGCCGAACCAGTGGGAAAAGCAGGTCGAAGGCAAGTTCGGTCCGGAGCAGTGGCTCGACTTCCGCCCGACCACCCCGATCACCGAAGCCGGCCTGCGCAACAACATCAACGTCGGCATCCACTACCTCGGTTCGTGGCTCGCCGGCAACGGCTGCGTGCCGATCCACAACCTGATGGAAGACGCCGCCACCGCCGAGATCTCGCGCTCGCAGGTGTGGCAGTGGGTCGTCTCGCCGAAGGGCATCCTCGACGACGGCCGCAAGGTCACCGTCGAGATGGTGCGCCCGATGATCGCCGAGGAACTGGCCAAGGTGAAGGCCACCGTCACCGCCCAGGGCGAGGACACCGACACCTACGACCAGGCCGCGGTCATCTTCGACAAGATGTCGCTGACCCCGGAGTACCCGGAGTTCCTGACGCTGCCGCTGTACGAGGCGATGGCCTAAGCACGGCTCGCGATCCGCGACAGGACGGCGCCACGGGAAACCGTGGCGCCTTTTTTGTGCCCTCCCCCGGCGAGGCTCAGGAGAACATCGCGGGAGCGATCCTCGTGCGCAAGCGGCGCACCTCACCGCGCAGCCCGTCGACCTCGACCTCGTCGCCGTCCTTGAGCACGCCGAGGATGCCCGGCAGATTGACCACCGCCGGCAGCGCGAATTCGCGGGCGACGATGGCACCGTGCGACATGTAGCCGCCGGTCTCGACGACGAGGCCGCCGGCCTTGAGGAAGAGCGGCGTCCAGCCCGGATCGGTCGACGGCGCGACCAGGATTTCGCCGGGCAGCAGCGCCATGCCTTCGGACGGATGGTGCAGCCGGCGCACCCGGCCGCGCGCGATGCCGGTGCCGGTGGCCACGCCGCGGAACGGGCGCCCGTCGCGCGGCAGCGCTGCCGGCGCCGCTTGCGCGGCAGGCACAGCGGCGCCCGCGGCCTCGCCTTCCGGCACCACGGCCAGCCACTCCCGCGGCGTCACCGCCTGCCAGGCTTCGAACTGCGCGGCTCGGACCGCCACCCGCGCGCGCAGCCCGGCGCCGGGCAACTGGCCGCCGACGTAGCGCAGCACCTCGCCCGGCATGAGCAGGAAGATGTCGTCGCGCCGATCGAGAACCCCTTCGGCGATCAGACGGTCGGCTATAAGTAGCCATAGGCGACGGCCGGCGGAGAGCAGCGCAATGATCGCGCTGCGCGCCGCCTCGCGCCGGTTGCAGTCGCGGTTGGCGGCCCGCACCTGCGCGCGCAGCACGGGCCGGTGCCAGAACGGCAGCTCGCGCCGGATGCGCGCCCATGCATTCGCCGCCTGTGCCTGCTGGCGCGCCCGCATCGCCGTCGCATCGACCGCGGCCAGCGCCGGCAGCTGTTCGAGCAGGCGCTCGGGGGTCTCGTGCCAGCGCGCGCTGCGCACATAGGTTTCGTAATGGCCGCGATGGCCGTATTCGTCGAGGAAGGTGGCAAAGGCGGCAGCGAATTCCGGGTCGTCGAGCAGACGCGCCGGGTCGCGGGCGCGCTTCGCGCACTGCGCCAGATCGAGCAACGCGTAGCCCTGCGCCGCAGTCACGCTCGGCTCGCCGCCGGCGAGCAGCGCCGCGCCGATGGCCTCGGCTTCGCCGGGAAAAACGTGCGCCAGCGTGTCGAGCAGCAGGCTGAGACTGCCGCCGCCCGAACCCTGCAGGAAGAACATGCCGTGGAACTCGCGCGCCGGCCGGAGCAGGCGCTGCAGCAACTCCACGATCTCCGTCGTGCTCTCGGGCAACGGCGCGTCGCGCAGCTCCCGCGCCAGCGCGCGGGCGGCGGCGACTTCCGCGTCGCCGCGTCGTGCCATCGCCGGGGCGCGCAGCATGTAGCGCAACAGGTGGCCGGCCCGACGCAGGCGCTCGCGCCAGCCCGGCGGTGAGACCGCGATCGTCGGCTGATGGCCACCCATCAGCGCATTGAAGCGCTCGGGCAGCAGGCTCATGGCGTCCCACGCCTCCCACTGCATGATCGAGGCTTCGAGGTAGAGACGGCCGTCGATCAGGGCCGCACGCTGCACGCCGGGCAGCACCGGATAGCCGCTCAGTTTCCACCCCTGCTCGAGCAGGTCGTTGCAACCGCGTCGGGCGAAGTTCCAGTCCATCGGCTGCAGCGGCTCGGGCATGACCTCGCAGGTGTTGCCGCGCGTCCAGATCGCCGCCTGACGGCGCAGCCCGGCATAGGTGTGATGCGGCCGCCGCGTCACCGGGCGCGCCTGCGTCAGCCAGAAGTCCTTGCCGTCCCAGACCCACTCCAGATCGTAGAATGGCGCGACGAAATCGAAGGCGACGGCGGCATCGCGAACCAGCGCGGCGAGCGCTTCGGCTTGCGCGCCGTCGAGCACCGGCACGGCGGACTTCCCGGCCGACAACGGCCGTTGTGCCGTACCGCCTTCGGGTACGGGAAAACTGGCCACTGCCTTGCTGCCGATCTTCGTTTCGCGCAGGCGCCAGGTGTCGGTCGCATCCTCGGTGAAGACGTATTCGTCGCCCGCTGCCTCGCCGCCGACCAGGCTTTCGCCCAGCCCCCAGTTGGCGTGCACGATCATGCGGTCCTCGCGCCCGCTCACCGGATCGCAGGTGAAGGCGATGCCCGAGGCCTCCGCCGCAAGCAGCGGCATGACGATCACCGCCATCGCCGGTTCGCCGTCGAGGCCCAGACGCTGGCGGTAGGCAGCTGCGGTCGCCGTGTCGAGCGAGGCCCAGACCTCCGCCACTGCTGCCTGCACGGCTGCCAAGCCGCACACGTTCAGCCGGGACAGGTAGATTCCGGCAAAGGATGCCGACGCCGAATCCTCGTCCGCAGCCGAGGAGCGCACGGCCAGAGGACGATTCTCCCAGCCGCGGGCGGCAAGCTCGTGCTGCAGTTGCCGCTGCAGTTCGTCGGGAAAGCCGTCGGCACGCTGGCGGCTCCACGCCGCTGGAATGATGAAGAAATCCGGCACCGGCAGGCCGAAGCGGCGCAGCCTGCCAAGCTGGCGCCCCTTGCCGCCGACGACCGTCGCCGCGGCATCGGCTGCATCCGGCCCGGCAACCAGCGCGATCCCGGCGCTCATGCGCGCACCGCAATGCCGCGGCAGGCCAGATCGAGCATGCCGGCCATTTCGTCCGGCAAGGAAAGGCTTTCGTCGGCCAGGCAGCGCAGCAGCGTTGCCAGATGCATGAACTGAAAATGCATCGCCATCAGCGGTGCCGGCACATCGGTGCGAAACTCGCCGGCAGCCTGCCCCTGGGCGATCAACTCGGCGAATATCTCGTCCATGCCGCTGCGCTCCCGTCCTTCGGCAGGCAGGCGGGTGTCGCCGAGGCGATAGCGCACATAGGGCGACAGAAAAGCGCGTCGGTGTTCGCACCAGGCCCCCTGCAACTGGAGAAAGCGGGCCAGCCGGGCGCGCCCCGGGGCCATGCCTGCAAGCTCTGCCCGGATCGCCGGCCACGCCGCGCGCAGTTCGCGGTGGAATACGTGGCGCAGCAGCGCCTCCTTGACCGGGAAGTGCCGGTACAGCGTCACCTTGGAAACGTCCGCCGCTTCTGCGATGCGCTCCATTGTCACGGTGCCGAAGCCCTCGGCCTCGAACAGCGCCCAGGCGACGTCGGCGATGGCATCGAGCTGCTGCTGCCGCTTGCGTTCGCGGCGGCCAGGCTCCGCCGGAGAAGGGGGACTTGCGCCGGTGTCGGGCGAGCGGGTCATCATCATCCACCATTATTTGTTTACGACGTTCACAAATATACGTCGTAAACAAATAAACGCCAAGCAACAGCCATCAATAGATATAAAAAGTAAAAAATAAATTGCTTGTAGCGGCAATTATCGCGATTAAAAGTATCCAATACACTGACAACCTCTTCTTCGCGGAGGTCGCCATGATCGCTGCCCTCACCCAACTCCTGATCTTCCAGCTCATCGGCGAAGTCATCGCCCGCGGGCTGGACCTGCCGATTCCCGGGCCGGTGATCGGCATGGCATTGCTGTTCGCCGTGCTGTCGCTGAAACAGGGGCCGAGCGAAACGCTGCAGACGACCAGCCAGACGCTGCTCTCGCATCTCTCGTTGCTGTTCGTGCCGGCCGGCGTCGGCATCGTCGTGCATCTCTCGCGCGTCGCCGACGAGTGGCTGGCGCTGCTCGCCGCGCTGGTAGTCAGCACCTTCGTCTCGATGGCCGTCACCGCGCTGGTGATGAAGGCCCTCGCTCACAAGGCGGCCACGGGAGAAAAGGCATGAACCCGCGCATCACCGACCTCTGGGTCTATCTCTCGACCTCGCCGCTGCTCGGCCTGACGCTGACCTTGCTCGCCTACCAGGGCGCGGTGTGGGTGAACAAGCGCTGCGGCGGCTCGCCGCTGGCCAACCCGGTGCTCATCGCCGTCACTGCGCTGGTGGCACTGCTGCTCGCCACCGGCACGCCGTACCAGACCTACTTCGACGGCGCGCAGTTCGTGCATTTCCTGCTCGGCCCGGCCACCGTCGCGCTGGCGATTCCGCTCTACGTGCATTTCCGCCGGGTGAAGGCGATGCTGCTGCCGATCGTCGTCGGCCTCGTCGCCGGCAGCCTGACCGCCGCCTTCTCGGCGCTGCTGGTCGCCAAGGCACTCGGCGCCAGCGTCGCGACGCAGCTCTCGCTCGCCCCGAAGTCGGTGACGACGCCGATCGCCATGGGCATCGCCGAGCGCATCGGCGGCCTGCCCTCGCTCACCGCCGTGCTGGTGATCACCACCGGCATCCTCGGCGCCGTCGCCGGCCGCTACCTGTTCGACGCGCTCGGCGTGCGCGACCCGGCGATCCGCGGCTTCGCCACCGGCGTCACCGCGCACGGCATCGGCACCGCCCGCGCCTTCCAGGAAAGCGAACAAGCCGGCGCCTTCTCGGCGCTGGCGATGGGCATGAACGGCCTGCTCACCGCGCTGCTGCTGCCGGTGCTGTTGTCGCTGTTCGGCTGATGCCGCGATGCGCAATGCTCGCCGACGAAATGATGAAACGCTAAGCTGCCGGCCATGGACATCCTGATCGACATCATCCTCAAGGCCGGCCGCTCGGCGGTCGAACTCGCACTCTTCATCCTGCTGCCGGTGATGGTGGTGATGCTCTCGCTGATGCGGCTGCTCGAAGCGCGCGGCGCGCTCGACCGCGTCGTCACCCTGCTCGCCCCGGCGCTGCGTCCGCTCGGGCTGACCGGGCTCGGCGTCTTCGCGGCGCTGCAGATCAACTTCGTCAGCTTCGCGGCGCCGATCGCCACGCTGACGATGATGGAGCAGCGCGGCAATTCCGATCGCCACCTCGCCGCCACGCTGGCGATGGTCTTCGCCATGGCGCAGGCCAACGCCGCGCTGCCGATGATGACGATGGGGCTCAACTTCGGCCTCACGCTGCTGTGGTCGATCCTCGGTGGTCTCACGGCGGCGGCGGTCACCTACTACCTGTTCGGCCGCGGCCTGTCGGCGGCCGAGGCGAAGGTCGACGAAACCCTGCACCACCGCAGCGCCGAGTCGGCCAAGGGCGTGCTCGACGTCATCAACCACGCCGGCGCCGAAGCCTTCAAGATCGCCGTCGGCGCCATTCCGATGCTGGTGCTGTCGCTGGTCGCCGTCACTGCGCTCAAGCAGTTCGGCGCCATCGACGCGCTGACCCGGCTGCTCGCGCCGCTGCTGGCGCTGTTCAGCATCGACCCACTGCTCATCCTGCCGGCGCTGACCAAGTACCTGGCCGGCGGCACGGCGATGATGGGCGTCGTCGACGAAATGCGCCGCGCCGGGCAGATGAGCGCCGAGCTGTTGAACGCCGGTGCCGGCTTCCTGATCAACCCCTTCGACATTCCCGGCGTCGCCGTGCTCATCTCGGCCGGAAAGCGCGTCGCCGCGGTGTGGAAGCCGGCGGCGCTCGGCGCCTGCGTCGGCATCCTGGTGCGCACGCTGGGGCACGCCTTCCTCGGCTGAAAAACCACATAAATCGTGCAGATTGCGCCAAACCGCCAAATGCCCGCAAGGCAGCCAAACAGGGCAAAGCATCTACAACATTGCAAATTGCGCCAAAGAGAAAGCCGCTGAAACCCCGCTAGAGCTCGGTGTGCTTCACCGCCCGCCCGCGCACCTTCTCCGGCGGATATTTCCTGCGGTTCTCCACCATCTTCGTCGCGAACGCGGTAGCCAGATCGATGTCGAGCAGGTCGGCGACACGGATGACGCCCATCAGCACGTCCGACAGTTCATCGGCCACGGCCTGCCGCCGCTCCGGCGGTAGCGCGAAGCTCTCGGCCTCCGAGCACCACTGGAAATGTTCCAGCACTTCGGCAGCTTCGAGCGAGAGGGTGATGGCGAGGTTCTTCGGGTTCTGATGGCGGTCCCAACCCCGTTCGGCAACGAAATGGCGAACCTCGTCGCGCAGTGTTTCAAGCTGGTTCATGGCTCTGGAAGTATCGGAAAATGGCGGTTGAAGGATTGTGCTACTGTACGCGCCACCCCCTGCATTGACCACACCGCCACGATGCCACCCCGTCTCCTCGCCACTGCCTGCCACGTGCTCGCCTGCGCCCTGCTGATCCTGCCGCCGACGGCGCGGGGCGAAGGCGTGGATGTCGGCAAGCCCTCCGTCCTGCGCAACCTGGTACCGGCCGACCAGATCGAGAAAGCCTCGGCCCGCGAATACCAGGAAATGAAAAGGCAGGCCGCAGCCAGGAAGGCCCTGGCGCCGGACAGCCACCCGCAATTGCAGCGCTTGCGCGCCATCGCCGCGCGCATCACCCCCCATGCCGCGCGCTACAACCCGCGTGCGGCCAAATGGCAGTGGGAAATCAACCTGATCGGCTCGAAGCAGGTCAACGCCTTCTGCATGCCCGGTGGCAAGATTGCGGTCTACACGGGGCTGATCGACGGGCTGAAACTCACCGACGACGAGATCGGCGTCGTCATCGGCCACGAAGTCGCGCACGCGCTGCGCGAACATGCCCGCGAGCGGCTGGCCAAGAACGAATTGACCAACCTCGGCGCCGTCCTGCTCGGCGAACTCGTCGGCGGCGGTCGCTACACCGACGCCTTCCAGATCGGCGGCAACCTTCTCAGCCTGAAGTTCTCGCGCGACGACGAAACCGAAGCCGACGTCGTCGGGCTCGAACTTTCCGCACGCGGCGGTTTCGACCCGCGTGCCGGCATCACGCTCTGGCAGAAGATGAGCGCCGGCAGTGGTTGCGAGCCGTTTGCATGGCTATCGACCCACCCGGCCGGCAAGAACCGGATTGCGGAAATCGAGCGTCAGCTGCCGCAGGTCATGCCGATCTACGAACGCGCACGAAACAAGCGCTGAACACACCCAATTCATCGCTGCAAATGCACCAAAATGGTGCGTTTGCAGCGATTTTTCATTTTATTGATCCAAATCACCAAAAATGTGCACTACTTCGGTGCGCGCTGGTGCAGAATTCACGACTTTACGCACCAACGGGAGGCATAGATCGTGAAGTACCAGTCATTTGAGGATTTTATCGGACATGTCGCAGCGAGGAACCCGGGGCAGCCGGAGTTCCTCCAGGCCGTTACCGAGGTGATGGAAAGCCTGTGGCCGTACATCGTCGCGCACCCCAAGTACGCCGAACAGGGCCTGCTTGACCGCCTGGTCGAACCCGAGCGTGTGATCCTCTTCCGTGTCTCCTGGGTGAACGACCATGGCGACGTGCAGGTGAACCGCGGCTACCGCATCCAGCACAGCTCTGCGATCGGCCCGTACAAGGGCGGCATCCGCTTCCACCCCTCGGTGAACCTCTCGATCCTCAAGTTCCTGGCCTTCGAACAGACCTTCAAGAACGCGCTGACCACGCTGCCCATGGGCGGCGGCAAGGGCGGCTCCGACTTCGACCCGAAGGGCAAGAGCCCCGGCGAAGTGATGCGTTTCTGCCAGGCCTTCGTCAGCGAGCTGTTCCGCCATGTCGGTTCCGATACCGACGTGCCGGCCGGCGACATCGGTGTCGGCGGTCGTGAAGTCGGCTTCATGGCCGGCATGATGAAAAAGCTTTCCAACCGCGCCGACTGCGTGTTCACCGGCAAGGGCCTGTCCTTCGGCG
>VFQM010002782.1_pt1 | contig 12195 bp, 12 predicted proteins | sample 3512391 | NCBI WGS metagenome assembly VFQM01 (sample SAMN10412369, study PRJNA504923) | tailings metagenome | isolation source: Replicate 1 from Balatoc abandoned mine | place: Philippines
TGCTGGCGACCAGCACGTCGCAGGCGATCGCGACCTCGAAGCCGCCGGTGATCGCGACGCCATTGATCGCGCCGATCACGGGCTTGCGGCAGAGTTCGATGGCTTTCACCGGATTGTCGGCCGGGTCGGTGGCATTGGCGCTGCCGAGCGCGCCGGCCTCGCTTCCGAGTTCCTTCAGATCGAGCCCCGCCGTGAAGGCCCTTGTCCCTGCGCCCGTCAGGATCACGGCGCGGACGGCTTCGTCGCTGTCCACCGCGCGCATCACCTCGGCAAGGCGCTTGCGCAGCGCCCGGTTCAGCGCGTTCATCGCCTGCGGGCGGTTCAAGGTGACGGTGGCGATACCATCGGCCACCTCGCACAGGATCACGTCGTCCATCACAAGCTCCAGTCTATGCACCCGCGCCCGTTCGCCTCGAGGAAGGCATTGGCCTGACTGAAGGGCCGCGAGCCGAAAAAGCCGTTATGGGCCGACAATGGGCTCGGGTGCGCGGAGGTCAAGACGAGGTGATGGGAGGCGCGGCCCAAGGCCGGCACGCGGCTGGCCTTCTTCTTCGCGTGACTGCCCCACAGGATGAACACCGTCGGCTGATCGCTCGCCGCCACCGCCGCGACGCAGGCATCGGTGATCGCGTCCCAGCCCCTGCCGGCATGGCTCCCCGCAAGCCCCGCCTCGACCGTCAGCGTGTTGTTGAGCAGCAGCACGCCCTGCTCGGCCCAGCGCGTCAGGTCTCCGGTCGCGGGGCGGGGCAGGCCGAGATCGGCCTCCAGCTCCTTGTAGATGTTGACCAGCGAGGGCGGCGGCTTCACGCCCGCCTGCACCGAGAACGCCAGCCCGTGCGCCTGTCCGGGGCCGTGATAGGGGTCCTGCCCGAGGATCACGCAGCGCACCTCGGGCAGCGGGGTCAGCGCCAGCGCGGCGAGCCGCGTGCCGCGCGGGGGATAGACTGCCTTGCCCGCCTCCTCCTCCGCCTTGAGCCAGCCGCCCAGCTTGCGCGCCTCGGGGGTCGCAAGGGCAGGCTCAAGCACCGGCCGCCAGCTTTCGGGGAGGGTTTCGGACATGATCTCGGGGTTAGGCCAGCCCCGCCCCCCGCGCCACTGGGCACTTCCCCTCTTTCCCCAATGCGCGTAGGGCGAAGCGCATGGCTGTGCACTTTCACGAAGAAGACCTTCCCGCCGGCGTTCTGACCGGCACCGGCGCGCTCGCGATCGATACCGAGACGATGGGCCTCATCACCCACCGCGACCGGCTCTGCGTGGTGCAGATTTCGGACGGCAGCGGCGATGAACACCTCGTCCGCTTCAATCCGGGCAGCAGCTATGATGCACCCAACCTCAAGGCGATCCTCGCCGACCCTGCGCGCGAGAAGATCTACCACTTCGCCCGCTTCGATCTTGCCGCGATCCACTACTACCTCGGCGTCATGGCCGGGCCGGTGTTCTGCACCAAGATCGCGAGCAAGCTGACCCGCACCTACACCGACCGCCACGGCCTCAAGAACCTCGTCGAGGAACTGCTCGGCGAGAGCATCTCCAAGCAGCAGCAATCCTCCGACTGGGGCGGGCCGGTGATCACCGATCCGCAGCGCGATTACGCCGCGAGCGACGTGCGCTACCTCCACCGCCTGCGCAACGAACTGAGCGTCCGCCTCGAGCGCGAGGGGCGCACCGCCATCGCGCAGGCGTGCTTCGACTTCCTGCCCACCCGCGCCCTGCTCGACATCGCCGGCTGGGCCGAGAACGACATCTTCAGCCACATGTAAGGATGCCGCTGGCACACGCGCGATCATGGCACCCGAACAGAGCATCGAGACCTCCGAAGCCCGCGCGCTTCGCAGCCGGCGCCAGCATTTCGCCGCGCCGGGGGGATCGCATGACCGGCTGGTGCGCTTTCTCGCCCGCGCCCTGCCGATGGCGGTCGGGGTCATCGCCGCGCTGATGGTCATCACCCCGCTCGGCCCGCGCGGCGAGGTGAGCTTCCTGCTCGACCGCAACAAGGTCGCCCTGATCGACGAGCGCCTGTCGGTCGACAACGCCATGTATCGCGGGCGCGACAACCAGGGCCGGCCCTTCTCGCTGCTGGCGGGCGAGGCAGTGCAACGCTCGAGCGCCGAGGGGCTGGTGCGGATGCAGGACCTCGTCGCGCAGATCCTGCTCGCCGACGGGCCTGCGCGCCTCAGCGCCGTCGGCGGAACCTATGACATCGAGCAGGAGACGGTGGCAGTCGAAGGCCCGGTCCGGCTCACCGCCTCGGACGGCTACGCCATGACCGCGAGCGGCGTTTCGGTCGATCTCAGAGCGCGCATGATGCGCGGCGATGAAGGCGTGCAGGGCGAGGTTCCCGCCGGGACCTTCGCCGCCGACAGCCTCAAGGCCGATCTGGCCGCGCGCACCATTGCGCTTGATGGCAATGTCCGCCTGACCATGATACCCGGCCGCTTGAGGATGCCGTGATGACCCCAACCAAGCCCGCCCGCACACCTTTTGCCCGCCTCGCCCTCGTCTGGGGGATCGGCGGCTTTGCGCTGACCGCGGCGCTGGCCGGAGGGATGGAGCTGGCCGCGCAGGGCATCGCCGCGCATGATTCGCGCGCGCCGGTCACCTATGATGCGGGCAACGGCCTGCTCGACGACCGCGCCAACCGCGTGGTGCTCGGCGGCGGGGTCAATGTCACCCAGGCCGGGCTGACCTTGCGTTCCGACCGGATGCAGATCGACTTCACCGATGCCGGCCAGCTCGAGATCCAGCGCATCACCGCCACCGGCGGCGTCGTCATCACCCGCGGCGACGAGCGCGCCAGCGGCAACACCGCGGTCTATGATTTCAACCGCCGGATCATCACCATGGCCGGCAATGTCGCGCTGCGCCGCGGGAGCGATACCCTCAACGGCGGGCGGCTGGTAATCGATCTCGACAGCGGGCTCTCGACAGTCGACGGCAGCGCGACCGGCACCAGCGCCGCGCCCGGCGCACCCGCCCAGGGCCGGGGCCGCGTCACGGGCACCTTCTCGGTCCCGCAAAAGGGCGCAGCGAAGAACTAGGCGAGGGTCGGCAAAGCCGCGCAGCGCCCTAGAAGGCGTTGCGGTGGGTCAGCACGCGCACTGTCCGCAGGACGATGCCGATATCCCGCCGGAGCGACCAGCCGTCGATATATTCGAGGTCCGACTGCAACCGGTCGGTGAGGTCCTTCTCGTGCTCGGTCGCGCCGCGGTGGCCGCGCACCTGCGCCAGCCCCGTCAGCCCCGGCTTGAGACAGTGACGCTGCCAGTACTGGCGGTCGATGTCCCAGAAAAACTTGTTGTTCGCGCGGCTGCCGAGCGCGTGCGGGCGCGGCCCGACGATCGACATGTCGCCCTTCAGCACATTGATGATCTGCGGCAGCTCGTCGATGCTGGTGCGGCGGATGAAGGCGCCGATGCGGGTGACGCGGTCATCCTCGCGCGCGGCGGAGCGGTTGCCGTCATGATCGAGCCTGTCGTGCCGCATCGAGCGGAACTTGAACATGTCGAAGAACTGGTTGCCGCGCCCGAGACGGCGCTGGATGAACAGCACCGGCCCGCCATCCTCCAGCTTGACCAGCAGCGCGACCACCAGCAGCAGCGGCGCCAGGACGATCAGCCCGACCCCGGCCACCACGATATCGAATAACCGCTTGAGGATGCGCGCGCGCAGGGCCAGCGGGCCGGTCGAGACCACCAGCGTCGTCCGGTCAAGCGCGTCATAGCGGTGCACCCCGACCGCGCCGAGGCTATGCGCCGGCTCGCTGACGATCTCGCCATAGACCCCCGCGCATTTGAGCAGGAAGGCCCAATCCTCGCGGCGTTCGCGCGGGCAGCTCACCACCACCTGGTCCTGATGGCGCAGCAGCTTGCCGAGCCGGTCGAGCATGAAGGGATCGTGGCTGCCGGGATCAAGGCTGTAATCCGCCGCGGAGATCCTTTCGGAATCGTCGCAGGGGAAGCCCGATCCCCCGTCGTCGATCACCAGCCGGTTGGTCACCCGCCCGCCCCATTGCCGCTCGATGAAGACCCCGATCAGCCGCCGGCTCACCACCAGCAGCAGGGCGGTCATGACCAGCCCGATGGTGACGGCAACACGCGAGAAATCCTCGTTCGACTTGGTGTAGAAGGCGAGGAAGTTGATCAGTCCGGCCGACAGGACGAGCGCGATCATCGCCTTGCGCGCGGCAAACAGCCAGTTGCCGAGCGCCTGCATCCCGTAGGTCTCGTTATAGAGCGCCAGCGTGAAATAGACCGGCAACATCGCCTGCGCCGCGATCATCGCGCGCTTCTCGGCCCATTCGCCTTCCCAAAGGTAAGCGGCGAGCGCGAAGCTGGCATTGAACAGCACCGCATCCAGCACCAGCATCAGCACATAGGCCCGGAGCCTGCGCCGCTCCAGCGAGGGAACGAGGCGGGCTTCGACGGATTCGTGGCGGACCGCTTCCAGCAACTTGGGTGCAGCGCGATTCATGGGGGGCCTTATTCCGAGGGATACGCCCTTAAGCAATACCGCTATCGGGATGTATACGGAAAAGTGAGGCAACCCGGGACTGCGCCAAACCGTTTGTCACATAAACAGAACAGTTCGCCTTGCAGCAGGCCGCAACGGCCTAACGCCGCGCGGCGTAGCGGCCGATCTCGGCCAGCTCCTGTGCCAGCAGCAGCTCGGCGGCCTGGCTGTTGGCGATCAGATTGCGGTGCAGGGCGGTGAGCCGCGGCACCAGCCGGTCGAGCCGCGTCTCGCGCGCGCCGCGGGCGGCGGGCTGGCTCCAGCGCTTGTATTGCGCCTCGATGTGGCGGCGTTCCTTGAAGAAGATGCCGAGCCGCATCTCAGCACCCTTGTCGATCTGGTCGAACTGGCCGCGCGGGCCGAGATAGGCGGCGATCTGCGCCAGTTGCCCGGCCCGCCGCTCCAGCGCCAGCGCCACGCCCACGGGGTTGAGGCCAAGCTCGCGCATCCGCCGGATCTCGCTGCCGAGCTTGGCCGTCTCCCCGCCGAGCACGGCATTGACGAGGGGGGCAAAGCCGTCCTCCTCGGTCGCCGCGCCGATCGCGGCATGGTCCTCGGGCGTGGCGGGCTTGGGCGATTGCGGGTCGGCATCGCAATAGAGCGCGAGCTTGTCGATCTCGGACTGGGCGAGCCGCACGTCGAGCCCGGCGGCGCGGGCGATGCGCTCGGCGAGGTCGCCGCCGAGCCTGAGGCCCGCGGCATCGGCCATGCCCCTGACCGCCTGCGCCACTGCCGAGAGGTCGGGCGGGTGGAACATGGCGACCAGCGCATCCTTGCGCTTTTCGAGCAGCTTGGCGGTGCGCGACTTGTCGGTGGCCGAGGTGGCGACCACGATCACCGGCGCAGCCTCGCCCGAGCCGGCCTCGGCGGTCTCGATCAGGATCTGGAGCGCGTCATGCGCGTCATCGCCGCTGGCGCGGACCCAGATGTGGCGGGAGCCGCCGAACAGCGAGGTCGAGCGCGCCTCGTCGCCCAGCATGGCCGGATCGCGGCGCAGGTCGGCGCCGGCCAGTTCGATCCGTTCGCCAGGGTCCGGCAGGGCGGCGGCCACGCGGGCGGCAGCCGCGCTCGCCCCGGCCTCGTCCGGGCCGCAGAAGAAGAAGATGCGCGCCTCGCGGGCCGACGCGGGAACCCCGCGCAGGAAGTCCTTCTGGGTCGCCTTCACGGCCTGGCCGCGGCGGCCTGGCCGCGCAGCGTCACCGCGATCTGCGTGGCCATGCGGTCGGCCACTTCGAGGGCGAGGTTCTCCAGCGCCTTCTGCTCGGCGGCGATGGTGGCATATTCGGAGGAGACCACGTCGATCCCCGCGTCCGAACCGGCGGTGGCGTCGAGCAGGATCGATCCGGTGGCAAGGTCCACCAGCTGGTAGCGCGCCCTCAGGATGCGGCGCTCGCGGCTGATCGTGTCGTCGTTGAGCACGCCGAGGGCTTCGAGGGAGTCGTCGAGGCGCACGTCGAGCCGGTAGCGCGGGGTCCGCTGCCCGGCGACACCGAGGCGCTCTTCCAGCGCGTTCTTGACCAGCCACCCGCCGCGCCCCTGGATCGCGGGGATCTCCACGGCGGCCAGATCCTGCGCGACCGCGGCCCCGGTCCCGCCCGCATACATCGGCTGGAGACCGCAAGCGGCAAGGGCCAGCGAGGCTGCAAGGGCGAGCAGGATCCGCATCAGGTGACGATATTCACCAATCGGTCGGGAACGACAATCACCTTACGCACCGCCGCCCCGTCGAGCGAGCGTTGCAGGTTGGCCGACGCCAGCGCCAACGCCTCCAGCGCCTCCTTCGAGGCCCCCTTGGGCGCGGTCACTGTGTCGCGCAGCTTGCCCATGTGCTGGATCGCGATAGTGACCTCGTCATCGACCAGCAGCGCCGGATCGACGGCGGGCCATGCGGCATCGGCGATCAGGCCTTCTCCCATCGACTGCCACGCTTCCTCGGCCAAGTGCGGCATCATGGGGGCGGCAAGGTGCACCAGCGCGCGGATCGCGGCCGAACGGCTGGCCGAGGGGGCGGCCTTCTCGACAGCGCCGGTCAGCTCGTAGATGCGCGCCACGGCCTTGTTGAAGCCAAGCGCCTCGATGTCCGAGGCGACCGCAGCGATGGTCTGGTGGGTCTTGCGATCCAGCGCCTTGTCCTCGCCCGTCGCCCCTGCGTCATAGGCCGAGAACAGGCGCCACAGCCGCTGGACGAAGCGCGCGCAGCCCTCGATCCCCGCGTCCGACCACGGCAGATCGCGCTCGGGCGGCGAGTCCGACAGCATGAACCAGCGCACCGCGTCCGCGCCGTGGCGGGCGATGATCGCATCGGGGTCGACGACGTTCTTCTTCGACTTCGACATCTTGATGACGCGGCCAACCTCGACCGCCTCGCCATCGGCCAGCAGCGTCGCGCCTTCGGAGGTGCGGTCGACCTCCTCCGGCCCGAAGAACACCGGCACGCCGCGGCTCGCATCGATGCGGCTATAGGTCTCGTGCGTCACCATCCCTTGCGTGAATAGCGCGGCAAACGGCTCCTGCACCGCGATCTTGCCGGTGTGCGCCAGCGCCCGCGTCCAGAACCTCGCATAGAGCAGGTGCAGGATCGCGTGCTCGATGCCGCCGATATAGTGCTGCACCGGCATCCACTTGGCGACCTCTTCCGGGTCGAACGGACGGTCTGCGGGCTGGCTGGCGAAGCGCAGGAAATACCACGAGCTGTCCACGAAGGTGTCGAGCGTATCGGTCTCGCGCCGCGCCGCGCTGCCGCACTTGGGGCAGTCCACGTGCTTCCAGGTCGGGTGGCGCTCCAGCGGATTGCCGGGGATGTCGAAGCTGACATCCTCGGGCAGGGTGACGGGAAGCTGGTCCTTGGGCACCGGCACCACGCCGCAAGCCTCGCAATGGATGAAGGGGATCGGCGTCCCCCAGTAACGCTGGCGCGAAACGCCCCAGTCGCGCAGGCGCCACACGGTGGTCCCCGTGCCCCAGCCCTCGGCCTCGGCGCGGCGGATCACTTCGGCCTTGGCGGCCTCGACGGTCATGCCATCGAGGAAATCGGAATTGACGATCACCCCGTCACCCGCCTCGGCCTCGCCCTTGAAGGGCTCGCCGGCGCGGGCCGGATCGCTGGCGACGACGCGCAGGATCGGCTGGCCGTATTTGGTCGCGAATTCGAAGTCGCGCTGGTCATGCCCCGGCACGCCCATCACCGCGCCGGTGCCATATTCCATCAGCACGAAGTTGGCGATGAAGACGGGGAGCGCCGCACCGGTGAAGGGATGGCGCGCGGTGATGCCGGTCAGGTAGCCCAGCTTCTCCGCGGTTTCGACGTCCGCCGCCTTGGTCCCGCCGCGCTTGCACTGCTCGATGAAGGCGGCGACTTGCGGATCGCTCGCCAGCCCCTGCGCGATCGGGTGATCGGCAGCGATGGCGCAGAAGCTCGCGCCGAAGATCGTGTCGGGCCGCGTGGTGTAGACCGGCAGCTTGCCGCCGTCGGAAAGCTCGAAGCTGAACTCCAGCCCTTGCGACTTGCCGATCCAGTTCTCCTGCATCAGGCGGACCTTCTCGGGCCAGTCCTCGAGCTTGCCGAGGCCTTCGAGCAGATCATCGGCAAAGTCGGTGATCTTGAGGAACCACTGGTTCAGCTTGCGCTTCTCGATCTCCGCGCCCGAGCGCCAGCCCTTGCCGTCGATCACCTGCTCGTTCGCCAGAACCGTCATGTCGACCGGGTCCCAGTTGACGGTCGATTCCTTGCGGTAGACGAGGCCCGCCTCGTAAAGGTCGAGGAACAGCGCCTGTTCGTGGCCGTAATATTCGGGATCGCAGGTGGCGAATTCGCGCGTCCAGTCGAGCGCGAAGCCGATGCGCTGCAACTGCGCCTTCATCTGCGCGATGTTCTGGCGGGTCCAGCCGCCGGGGTGCACGCCCTTTTCCATCGCGGCGTTTTCCGCCGGCATCCCGAAGGCGTCCCAGCCCATCGGGTGCAGCACCTCGAACCCGCGCATCTTCTGGTAGCGCGCCAGCACGTCGCCCATCGTGTAATTGCGCACATGGCCCATGTGGATGCGCCCCGAGGGATAGGGGAACATCTCGAGGATGTAGCTCTTGGGCCTGGAGCTGTCCGAATTGGCCGTGAAGGTGCCGGCCTGTGTCCAGCCACGCTGCCAGCGTTCATCGGCGACCGAAGGGTCGAAGCGGGTCTCAGTCATGAACGGCTTTCAGTGGAAGCGGGAACTCAGGAAGCGAGCGCCTGGCGACGCAGGTCGCGGGCCTTGGTGAGGATGATGTCCTCGAGCTTCTGCACGGTTGCCGCCTGCACCGGAGCCTCGACCCAGGCGCCGTTGTCGTTCACCTGGCGGCTCGCCGCGACGCGCAGGGCATCGGCCCGCAGGTCCTGGTCGAGGATCGTGACAGTGAGCTTCACGCGCTCGCCCGGGTTGGCCGGATTGGCATACCAGTCGGTCACGATCACCCCGCCATTGCTGTCGGCCTGGAGCAGCGGGGCGAAGCTGACGGTGTCGAGCGCGGCGCGCCACAGATAGGCGTTCACCCCGATGGTGTTGAGCTGCGCGGCGGCCAGTTCGGTGCGCGGCCGGCCGCCCCCGCCGCAAGCGGCGAGGCCGATCAGCGAGGCGCCGAGCAGCGCGGTGCCCAGAACGCGGCGGAATTTGGCGGAGTTGGCGCGTGTCACTGCCGGATTATCCTCATCATCTGTCTCGGTCCCGCTCTATAGTGGCATGGCCCCTTGCGGCAAGCACGAAGGCGGCATCGGCGGGGCAAGCGCCGCGAGGGCGGATACCGGCGAAGGAGGCCCAAGGGGCTTTACGGAGCCTGAACCGCCCGAGTCGCAAGGGGTTCTGTGTGCAAGGTGCCACAGGTGGCCGCTGAATAGCTATCCCGCCGGGCAAGGCTGTTGCACGCGGCACAACGAGGCCTAACTATGATGGAGCAGGCTTGCGCGACTCATCCTAGGTTAAGGTCGCGGATGCTTGGAGAAAAGTTCAGCCCCGCGCACGGCGGGCAGCAAAACAGGGTGTGACGAAGGCAATGGCACGCAAGGCGGACAGGTTGGCAAAGGGGCAGCGTTCGCTGCCGCTCTTTGTGCTGTCCGGCGCGCTGGCGCTGGCCTTGCCGACCGCCGGTTTCGCCCTGGCGGGGCAGGTCGCCCCGGTGCGCACCGCAGCCTCGCTCGACGCGCTGGGCCTCGGCATGTTCACGCCGGCCTCGGTCGATCCCGAACTGGCCGCGCGGGTCGCAGGCAAGGCACGCGAGCGCGGCATCCACTTCACGCCCGCCAGTGCGCCGCCGATCACCGGCAAGCGCACGGTCACCGTGGCGGTGCGGGTCGATAACGACACCGCCCGCGCCATTTCGGTCCGCAAGGCGCTCGACGCGGTCCCGGGCCGGAGCGCCGGTCTGGCCGGCCTCGATGCGAGCAAGTTCCAGCTTGGCGCGGCGCGCGGCTACAAGAGCTTCGCGCGCACCGCCGATCTCTCCGCCCGGGTGCAGAACCTCGGCCTGCCCGATCTCGCCCAGTTCGAGCCCTCGCGCCCGAAGGCGGCGGACAAGCCCTCGCGCCTGCAACCGCGCATCGAGTTCACCGATCGCGAGATCGCGGGCCGCTCGCCCAATACGCTCGATTCCACCGCCCAGCAGACGGTCGGCCTTGGCGGGAGCTTCCGTCTCTCGCCGAACCTGAACGTGACCGCCGGCGTGCGCTATTCGCAGGAGCGTGAGCGCCTCGATCCGCTGACCAATTCGGTGCAGGACAGCCAGGCGGTCTACGTCGGAACGCAGATCAAGTTCTGATTTTTCGGCGCAAGCCTCTGAAATTTCTGGATTTTGATGTTTTTCTGGGGTGGTTTAGCCCCCCTCTTGCCCCCCTCCAGACCGGCTTTGACCCCCGCCTGATCCGCACTTGCCTGCCGCTTGCCCCGCCGTAGGCCAGCCTTGCTGCGGCATAGCTATTCTCGCCTTCCCCTTCCCCTACGTCACCGCTAGTCTTGCAAGCGCAAGCATCGTGAAAAAGGGGAGAGATATCATGGGCCGGGTAGCGATCGTCACCGGAGGCACGCGCGGGATCGGGGAGGCGATCTGCAAGCGGCTCCAGCGCCAGGGCCACACGGTCATCGCCAATTATGCCGGCAATGAGGAAAAGGCCCGCGCCTTCACGGCGGCAACCGGCATCCCTGCCTACAGGTGGGACGTGGGCGACCACGAAGCGACCCTCGAAGGCTGCGCCCGGGTCGAGGCGGATCACGGCCCCGTCGACATCGTCGTCAACAACGCCGGCATCACCCGCGACGGCACGCTCCACAAGATGAGCTATGACGACTGGAACGAGGTGCTGCGGATCAACCTCGGCGGGTGCTTCAACATGGCCAAGGCGACCTTCCCCGGCATGCGCGAAAGGGGCTGGGGCCGGATCGTCAACATCGGCTCGATCAACGGGCAGGCGGGGCAATACGGGCAGGTCAATTACGCCGCCGCCAAGAGCGGAATCCATGGATTTACAAAGGCTTTGGCGCAGGAAGGCGCGAAGTTCGGGGTGACGGTCAACGCCATCGCGCCGGGCTATATCGACACCGACATGGTCGCCGCCGTCCCCGCTCCGGTGCTCGAGAAGATCGTCGCCAAGATCCCGGTCGGCCGCCTCGGCATGGCCGAGGAAATCGCCCGCGGCGTGGCCTTCCTGACCTCCGAGAACGGCGGCTTCATGACCGGCTCGACCATGAGCATTAACGGCGGCCAGCACATGTATTGAGGCGGGCCGCCGCCGGTCCGTCAGTCGAAGGTGATCCCCGCCACCTTCCACGCGCCATTCTCCCATGCGAGGCTGACGCTTTCGGTTTGCTGCGTGCCATTGGCGTAGGCTGAGCGGAATGTGGCCAGCCGGTAGCCGTCGGGCGGGGCGGGGACATAGTGGTTGCCGGTTATGTCGCGGGTCAGCATCTCGCCGAGCGGCGGACGCAGGCGTGCGGACACCGCGCTCCATGTGGCCAGCGTGTTGAGGCGGCGGAATTCGGCGCCGGTCGCGGCATAGCTGTCGGCCCAGCGGCTCTCGTCGATCAGCTGGAGGAAATTCTCGGCGGCGCGGGCGGCGCCAACATCCGCGCTTTCGGCAGCGGGGGCCTGCGCGGCTGGATCGGCGGCTGTCAGCGCGATGGGCGAGGCAGGCAGAAGCAAGGCGGCAAGAACAAGCGACATGGCGGTCACTCCGGCAAGGGTGAGAGCAAGGCGGGCGCCTGCCCACCGCCGAGGGGCGGATGCCGGAACCTCTGCCGCCGGAGTGCCTGTGGGCGCATTCCCCAAATCCTTGTCCCCCAGCATTTCGGGGGTCTCGCCCTCCTCCGCGAGCAAGCGCCGCGCCGCCTCGCGGCTGCTGGTGACGCCCAGCTTGCGCCGCGCCTCGCGCAGGCGTTCGTTGACGGTGTGGACCGACAGGCCCAGCGCCCGCGCCGAAGACTTGGCATCATGCCCGCGCAGAAGGAGGCGCAGGGCCTCCTTCTCCTTTTCGGTCAGGGCGTCAGGGCCGGTGGTCATGGCCCGAGCCTAGGACGCCCCACACCCGCCAGCCACCCCGAATTTTTCGGGGTGCGCCGGGGCAGGGAGGGCCTAGGCTGAATCGACAATCAGCACCAGAAGCTGAGTGCTGCGAGACACAGGCTTGCGAGATAGTTTTGCGGGATGCGGTCGTATCTGGTTGCGATA
>VFQM010002783.1_pt1 | contig 12192 bp, 9 predicted proteins | sample 3512391 | NCBI WGS metagenome assembly VFQM01 (sample SAMN10412369, study PRJNA504923) | tailings metagenome | isolation source: Replicate 1 from Balatoc abandoned mine | place: Philippines
GGAGATTTCCTCCCACACATTCTTATTGGGATCCAGCGCATCGCGGCTCTGGTCGACATAGCCGAGGCGCACGGTGTCGCCGATGCTGACGGTTCCGCTATCGGGCTCTTCCTTGCCCGTGATCAGCTTGAACAGCGTTGACTTACCCGCGCCGTTGGGTCCGATGACCCCGACAATACCGCCCGGCGGCAGCGTGAACGACAGGTCTTCGAACAACAATTTGTCGCCATAGGCCTTGGAGATATTGTTGACCTCAATCACCTTGCCGCCAAGGCGTTCAGGGACCTGGATGACGATCTGGGCCTTGCCTGGGGTGCGGTTTTCCTGTGCCTCGACCAGCTGGTCAAAGCTCTTGATACGCGCCTTGGATTTGGCCTGCCGCGCCTTGGGGCTTTGCCTTATCCATTCGAGCTCGTCGCGGATGGCCTTTTGGCGACCCTGATCCTCGCGCGATTCCTGTTCGAGGCGCTTGGCTTTCTTGTCGAGGTAGGTCGAATAATTGCCTTCATAGACAAAATAGCGGCCGCGATCGAGTTCCAGGATCCAGCCAACAACATTGTCGAGGAAATAGCGGTCGTGGGTGACGAGGATGACGTTGCCGGCATAATCGACCAAATGCTTTTCCAGCCAGGCAACGCTTTCGGCGTCCAGATGGTTGGTCGGCTCGTCGAGCAGCAGGATCGAGGGTTTCTCGAGGAGCAGGCGGGTCAGCGCAATGCGGCGCTTTTCGCCGCCCGACAGATTTTCAACCGACCAGTCCCCCGGCGGACAGCGCAGCGCCTCCATCGCGATCTCAAGCTGGTTATCAAGCGTCCAGCCATCGACTGCGTCGATCTTTTCCTGCAGCGTGCCCATCTCCTCCATCAGAGCATCGAAGTCGGCGTCCTCAGGCGGGTCACTCATGATGGCGCTGATTTCGTTGAAGCGATCGATCATGTCGGCGACGCCGCGCACGCCGTCCTTCACATTTTCGAGAACCGTTTTGGTCGGGTCGAGTTCGGGTTCCTGCGGCAGATAGCCAACCGAAATCCCCTCGCCCGGCCAGGCCTCACCCGAAAATTCGGTATCAATGCCGGCCATGATTTTCATCAGCGTCGATTTGCCGGTGCCGTTGGGCCCAACGATGCCGATCTTGGCGTCAGGATAAAATTGCAAATGGATGCCATTGAGCACGGGCTTTTGCGCGCCGGGAAAGGTCTTGGTCAGCCCCTTCATTACAAAACTATATTGCGCGGCCATGTTGTGGTCTCCGGGCGGAAAAGGATTTGCGGTGAACCCGAGAGGGTACCGGGCTGCGCGCCGGTTAGCGAAGGCGCTGGCCAAGTGCAATCGGCGGACAAATGGTTTTTTCGGGATTCAGGCGCGATTCTTGCGGCGCTAATGGCTTAAGGGTTTGTCTCACCTTGCGCGAATAGTGGGGCAAATCCTGCACGTTGCGGGCAACTCAATTATTTTTGTTGACGTTTGGATGCGATTCTCTAAATCCCGCGGCTCGCTAAGGGAGAGTTTCTTCTGATGCGGAATTTAAGTCTCTTAGGGAGCCAAGAGCCATGAAGAAGTTTGCTGTTATTGCCGCTGCTGCCGGCATGTTCGCCCTCGCCGCTTGCGGTGAAAAGGCTGCTGAAGAAGCCACCACCGAAGCTCCGGCCACCGAAGCTGTTGCTGAAGAAGCCGCTCCGGCTGTCGAAGGCGCTGCTGACGCCGCTGCCGGCGCTGCTGATGCCGCTGCTGGTGCAGAAGCCGCTGCCGAAGGCGCCGCTGACGCTGCTGCCGGCGCAGAAGCTGCCGCTGAAGGCGCGATGACCGAAGAAAAGAAGTAATTCTTCTTCGGCCCATCCGGGTCTAGAAAAAGAGGCGGTCAACTCTAAGGTTGGCCGCCTTTTTTCATGAACGATATCGCAAGGACCGGCATAGACAGCGCGCTGTGCCTTGGCTAAGGCCGCCCGCGTCGGGGAGTAGCGCAGCCTGGTAGCGCATCTGCTTTGGGAGCAGAGGGTCGCAGGTTCGAATCCTGTCTCCCCGACCAATTTCTTGATGATGGCAAAGTTGGTGGGCCCGGAGGGACTCGAACCCCCAACCTAACCGTTATGAGCGGTCAGCTCTAACCAATTGAGCTACAGGCCCCCGTCACAGGGTCGAGCGCGCGTTAGCGGACAGCGGCGGCGCTTGGCAAGCCCGGGCTGCGCCCTGCTACTGCCAGCACTTCGGCAACGGTGGTGGCCGGCACGCTGCACCGTTCGAGATGCGCCAGTATCTTATCCCACCAGCCATAGAAAGCCGCGAGGTCGGAATCTGTGCGCACATAGGGCGTGTGGCCCGGGGCCAGCGATGGCGAATGAAAGGAAAAATTGAGGAGGGGCAGCCCCTGTTCAAGCGCGGAGTCAATCGCGGCGCAAGCGCGCGCCGCCGGGATTCCCTCGGGCGTCAGCGCAATCCGCTCAACCAACCCGAGTCGCGTCGCAAGTGAAAGACTGGTCGCGCCCAGCCGCGCGAGCCGTTGGTAAGCCCCCTCCTCCAACGGTCCAAGGAACAAGCTGGTCAACGGGACTTCAAGCAGCGCTTCACCCACCCACCATGGCCGCAGCGGAAATTGGCGGTAATCGGGGCCATGACCGGCGCGATAGTCAAAGCCAGCGCGTACCGACGTGTCGCAGCGGAACCCCAGATCGGCCAAAATGCCCCCCGTTATGGGGCCTAGGCCATAGCGACCGGCACGATAGACCAGCGGCGCCACCCCTATTGCTTCGGCAATGCGATCGCGCAGCGCACGTGTCTTGGCCAACTGCAGCGGTTCCGGGAGGTTTCCCGTATAGCTGTTGCGGGCGTTTACCACCTCTTCAAATGGCGGTGTGACCCATGGGTGAAGCTGTGCACCAACTTCGGCTGTGCCGCGCGCGACGGCGCCGCACAACAACGCTGTTGCCGCTGGTTCGCTCAGCACCGGCCAGTCGACAAGATAGATTGGCGAAACTCCCCGCGTTTCGAAGTAAGTCTGGCAATCGGCCAGCCGCGACAACGAAGCCAGCCCATGATGGACCCGCGAAAAGGGCTTATCCCAGTCGAAATCCTCTTCGGTATCGATCGTAACCCAAAAGCGGGTGCCAAAATCAGCTGGAAAATGCGCAAGTTGACCGGCGGCTGGCGGGGTCAAAATGTCCGCCCCCGTTGCTGTCACGCCGTACCCTCCGCTGCGCTCAGCCTTCCTGAACGTCGCCTTGCATTTGCACATGCCCAGCGGGCAAATGCAAGGTCAAGGCATTCGCACCGATGTTGAGCGCACCACCGCAACCACGCGCCAGATTGTCGACCAGCCGCAGCGAGAACCCGAGGCTGAGCAGCGCTGCCGCCGGGGCGTCGCCATGCGGGTCGAAGCCGGGGTCAAGCAGTTCGCTGACCTGGCTATGCCGGATGGCGCGCGGCCGCACGACGCGCAATTCCGTGTTATGTGCATTGTCGCCCGGATCGATCAGTTGGGCCATCACCGTTTCGCCATCTTCGGCGACATCAATAATTGCAGTCAGCAGTCGGCCGATCATCCGTTTGGCCTCGGCGTGCGGCAATTGCGCGAGGAAGGATGAGCCAACGCGGGTAATCGACCAGCTGATCGCGCGTTCCGCGATGACCGGCGCCAGTTCGGCCTCAATCGAAGCCAGCAATTGGCCAAGGTCTATGCGCGCGCTGGTACTGGTGTCCACTGCAACCACGCCGCGTGCCGACGTGTCGAGATCGTCAATAATCTGCTGCAGAATAGCAGCATCGTCCACAATGGCACTCGCCATCGCACGGTAGCGCTGGTTGACCGGCCCGAACATCTGCTCAGCGATAATCTGACTGAAGCCCGAAATGGCATTCAGTGGCGAGCGCAGTTCATGAATCAGCTGGCGCACAGTGTCCCCGCCCGATGTGCCGACCGGAGTGCCATAGGCAACCTCGTTGCGGCGTGGGCGGCGCGCGCTGCCGCGATAACCACGAAACTGGCCGGTCGACCGGTCGAAACACGGCCAGGCAGACAGCCGCCAGTCGCGAGCGATGCCGGCATCATGCCCCAGGCTGAGTCGCGCATTGATAATTTCGCTGCGACGACGAAAGGCCCCCGCGACCGCGCCATCTACGCCTGGTTCGTCCCCAATCGCGGGCTGCGCCAGCGTTATTCCGATCACAGCGCCGCGCGCGATGCCCTCGGCCCAGCGGATCAGCCCGTCTGCCCCGGTTTCAAAGATAAAACTGGACGACGCGGCGGGCGAGGCCTCGCGCTGGTGACGGCTGCGAAATGTGTCGATGCGGCGCACGAGCTCGCGGATCTGGTCGTTGCCTGTCGCGGCAACCGGTTGATGATCATTGGCGACCGGTGGAACTGGCATGGTGTCAATGCCAGACGGTGTCGCGGGCAGAGCCGGCTGCGCCGATCCCATGCTGCCAAGCGCGCGGCGAACGGTGGGCGACAAATCCCGCCGCTGCGCCAAGATGCTGCGAGCGACCGCATTTGTCGAAGGCAGCAGCGCCAGCCAGTCGTCGTCGCCAAGCTGGGCCTCGGACAGCATAGCCGCGGCCACCGGGGGGGTATCAGCTGAATAGAGCGCAACAAGCGGCGCATAGCGGCATTGCCCGGCCAGCGTCGCGGCGGTGTCACGGCGCACGCCTTCGCCCACTTTCGGACGAAGCAATGCAAGTGCGTGCAGCGCCCGACGGACGTCGGATTCGGCGAGTTGATTCCCGCGTTGGGCAAGGATATCGGATAGCTGCCGCCACGCCGCGCTTCGCGTCCGGTCATCGGCCGGCTTCTGGCGCATTATCGTGGCGATCATCATGTCGTTATGCACGCCAGCAGGCTCCGCCAGACAAATTGGTTACGGACTTGTTACCGGCTAGCGTGAATCTAGCGGTCATGAAAGCCATCGCAAAACTGGCGTTGCAATGTGGGACAATTGCATTAGCCTGAAATAATATTATGCGTGATGGCCATTGAAACCAAAGGAAGTTGCCCCGAATGGCACCCAGTAAATTTGATATCATCGACCTGCAAATCTTGCGTGAGCTGCAAGAAAATGGACGGATGACCAATGTCGATCTGGCCGAGCGAGTCGGACTGACCGCACCGCCATGCCTACGCCGGGTGCGCGCGCTGGAGGACGCCGGGGTCATTAAATCCTATCATGCCGATCTTGATGCATCGAAACTGGGATATAGCATCACTGTCTTCGCAATGGTCAGCCTGCGCAGCCAGGCCGAGAGCGATTTGCGGCAGTTCGAGGATTATGTCGGCACGCTCCCCGAAGTGCGCGAATGCTATATGCTGAACGGCGAGATTGATTTCATCCTGAAGGTTGTCGCGCGCGACCTGCAATCCTTCCAAAGCTTTTTGACGACCCACCTGACCGCTGCACCCAATGTATCGAGTGTAAAAACCTCGCTGACCATTCGCACTGCCAAACAGCTAGCCGGCGTGCCGGTCGAAGGTTGACCGCAACAGCGACGAAAAGGGGCCGGAGCAACGGATGCGCCGACCCCAATCGCAACCCTGCGCTTTGCCTACCGTCCGGTGGTTACAGGCGCAGCCGCCGCGGCGGCCTTTGTATCAATATTGACGAGCCACAATTTGGCGAGCCGCTGACGCGGACCAGCGACGCCAGCCAGCGTTGCTTTGCCTACATCGGTCATTCCCGCCAGATGTTGCGACACGCCAAGGCGAAGTTTGACCAGGTCCGGCTCGGCGTCGCCCTTGTCGAGCGCTATCTGGTATAGGGCTGCAGCCTTGGCATAGTCGCCATAGCCAAACAGCGCATCGGCGGTGCTGCGTGCGCGACGGGCCGAGGGCAGTGCAGCGCCGGTCACTGCATCCTTGTCGAGCGCAGCCTTGTCGCCGACCGTGCGCGCCTTTTGGCCGGCATAGATTTCATTGAATTTCGCATCACTGGCCGGAACAATGCCCTTTGCGCGCGCTTCATCGATCAGCGCCAACACTTCGCCCGGCAGGCCGCCTTCGGTTGCAATGGCGGCATATTCAAGGACTTCGCCCTTTTCGCTCATCGCACCTGCGTGCCGCATCAGCCGCAGCGTATCGAGCGTCATATCCTTGTCTGCGCCCTGCATGACGATGAACAGTGTGTTACGCCAGATGGCGGGCTGTGGATAATCTTGTACGCGCATGGTCAACAGGTCGAGCAAATCTTCGCGCCGACCGGCGGTCTGCAGCGATTTGGCCGGACGCACATAATAATCCTCTGCCGGACGGGCCCCCGCCGCGCGCTGAGCCGCAATTTCGGCGCGCGAAACGGCGAGCGCTTCGTCGATCCGGTTAGTGCGCAGGTAGCTGTCCATCAGCAGCAACGGCAGATCGCGTTCCTTGCCGCCAGCCGCCTGCGCCGCCGTAAGCCGCCGGATCGCCTTTTCATAGTCCTTGCCATTGTAAGCGAATTGGCCCGAAAAAAAGTTGAATTTGGCAACATCGGCTGCGGGTGCCAGCCCCGAATCGATCATGCCATCGAGGGCCGCCGATTGCAGCGTCTGGTCCGATTTCATGATGCCCAGCTGGAGCCGGAATTGCGATTGGAGATATTTGTCCTGCGGAGTGGTTGCGAACGCATCGGCTGCAGCGAGCGCCGCTTCGAGCGCCACGGCATCCTTGGCCTGAAACGCTGTCTGCACCTTGCGTGCCTCGGGCAGATATTCCTTACTAGGTGCAATGGCGGGAGCCGCAGCCGCAGCTTCTGCTTCCTTTTCCTTCTTTTTCTTTTGCGCGAGCGCGGGCGATGACGTCATCGCCAGCGCACCAATAACCAGCGCAAGCGTTGCGCGCGAAACCAACGGAATGACCCGCATCTTGTCTCTCCTGCCTCCGATTCGCGCGAACCGCGCCGCGCCGCCGGGGATTACACCACGCAAAAACGGCTAGCGTCTGCCCGTCCGAAAAACAAGCAGCGCGCTCGCCCGATGCGACGAGTGAGGCCATTGGCCAAGTGCAGCTGAACGGGAATTTAACTGTCGAACTGGCTGATGTTCAGATCGCTCATCAGCGTGCGCATGTCGCGCATAATGGCGGGGTCGCCGGGCACACCGGCCATGGCCTGTTCGGCCAGCTGAATCAGCGGGACCACGCCAAAGGTAGCCGCCAAGCTTTTCAGTCGCAGCGCCGCCATGGTCCAATTGGCATCGCAGCGCGAGCGTTGCAGCAGGTCGAGCAGATGTTCGACGCTCGCGACAAAGGTAGCATGCAGTTCTGCCGCAAGTGCGGGATCGTCACCGACCGCACTATGCAAATATTGGTCGAGGGGGCCACTATCAAAAGACATGCCTCCTTATGCCCGTCGCCCCGTTAACTTTTCGTTCCCCAAGCGGCAAAAGCTGCTAGAGTGTGACAATGGCTGGGGAAAAGAAAATCGTCGGATTGTGGCAAAGCCGCACAACGGAAGATCTGAGTGCAGCCGCCGTGGCACCGCCTGTAGCGGTGGAAGCCGAGTCGGCCCCAAGCGCCACCGATACAGCGGCAACGGAGCGGGGCTGGCTTGATCCATTACCGGCAGCAGCCGACGACGCGCCCAGTGAAACTGCGGACAGTGACGCTGGCGGCAGCACTGACGGTTTTTATGCCGCGGTGTTGATGCTGCTCGGCCTGGGTTGGACCGCATTTCTTGGCTGGACGGCCAGCGGCGGCGGCGTGCGGGTGCCCCCGCTATCAGAGCTGCCGATGCTGGTGCTATCGCTGGCTGGGCCGCTTACCATTCTCTTGTTGCTGTGGATCATGCGGCTGCTGTCTGGGCGGGTTCGCACCAAACAATTCGCCCGCGTGGCGGCGGCGCTGCGTGCGGAAAATGCCGCATTGCAACAATCAGTGGCCGCGCTGGCCGAACAGCTTGAAGCCGCGCGCAATGCAATGCGCGACCAGGGCCAGAATTTGCAGCAGCATGGTTTGGATGCCGCTAAGCGCATGCAGGACAGCAGTAGCAAATTGTCGGCAAGTGTGGACCGTATCGTCGCTGCCAATGCCAGCCTGGCGCAGTCAGGTGAAACGGCGATGCAACGCATGGACGGCTTGCTGGCCGGATTGCCGCGTGTCGATGATGTGGCCCAGCGGCTGACCGAGAATTTCGCCCGGGCCGGGCTTGAGGCCCATCAACATGGCGCCAATCTTGAAGCGCAACTCGCATTGCTCACCGAACGCGCGGTCGCAGCGGATACGGCAGTGCAAGCGCTCATGGAACAGCTTGGCGGCGGTTTCCGGTCCATGGAAGGTCAGGTCGAGAAACTGTGCAATACGGTGAGCCTGCGCTCTGACGCGGCGGCGGCGGTGCAAAAGCGCGCGCTAGGGCTCATCGCCAAGGAACAAGAAGCAATCGAGGCGCGCGTTGCCGAGGCACTGGGTTCACTACAAACACTGACCGCAGAGGCGCGCGAGCGACTGGCAGCTGGCACCGAAGAGAGCGTGGCGCTACTTGAGGAACGACTTGCGGCAGCGACCGCGACCAGCAATGCGCTGGCGGCCCAATTGGCCGACAATGCCGGAGTGGCGGAACGGCTGGTGAAGGGTCTGGAAGGCGCCGTGATCGATGTCGATATGCGGCTGGGCGTGCTGGATGCCGCCGTAAAGGACCGGGCCGACGCGATTGGGACAGCCTTGGCAGCATTGGGCACCACGGTCGATAATTTTGGCACGCGCAGCGAACGCGGGCAGAATGAGGTCAAGAAATTGCTGGAGGGCAGCGAAGCGCTGCTGGTGGCCATAGACGCCGTCACGCGTGAGCTAGACGAAGGGCTGCCTGCTGCTTTTGCGCGCGTCAACGAGCAGGCAGACAGTGCGCGCAATTTGGTCGCGGACCTGTCCGCCCCGCTGGCGTCAAGCGCCGACATGGCCGCGCAGATTGAAACCGGACTGACGCGCACCGGTGCCGAGGCCAGCAAAGTACAGGCTGCGCTTGCCACTGTGCGCGCCGATGGCGGTCAATTGACCGACCTGCAGGCGGCGCTTGGCGAAGCCGAAGTTCAGTTGAAGGCGCTGGCGCTTGAAACCGGCCAATTCACGCGCAATGGCGGAGCCGAGGTAATCGCCACCATGACCGAAGTGCGCGACGCCGCGGCTAGCGCTGCTGGCGAGGCACGCCGCCTGATCGAGACGGCGGTGACAGAGGCGAGCGGAGCGCTGCGCGAGCGCGCTGCCGAAGCGCTGGATGCCGCGCTGAAAAGCGAGATTGATGCGCAGCTGAGCGCAATCGAAGCCGCTGCCGACCGCGCCGTGACCGCAGCCAATGGCGCTGCGGACAAACTGATGCGCCAGCTCATCACCATCATGGACACCAGCGCACAGGTCGAGCAGCGCATTGCTGAGGCCGAATCTGCCATCGCAGCGACCGATCGCGATACGCTTGCAAAGCAGGTCGTGGTGCTGACCGATTCGCTCAAATCCTCGGCCATCGACATCACCAAGATTTTGTCGACCGAAGTGAGCGATGCTGCGTGGGATGCCTATCTGAAGGGCGACCGCGGGGTATTCTCGCGCCGTGCCATCAAGCTGATTGATAACAGCGAGGCAAAAGAAATCCTGCGCCGCTATCAGGACGATGCCGCGTTCCAGCGCCATGTGAACCAGTATATCCATGACTTTGAAGCCATGCTCCGCGCGCTGATGGGCACGCGCGATGGTTCGGCGATGAGCGTGATCCTGTTGTCGTCGGATGTCGGCAAGCTGTATGTTGCACTCGCCCAGGCGATTGACCGGTTGCGGACTTAGAGCCTGTCCTGAAGAGATTGATGCACCGTGATTGCCGCTGGAGGCTTCTCGGCAAGGAAGGCTGCGCGCGGGCGGACCGGCCCCGTCCGTCCAAGCAGCCTGACGAAGTCCGAGGGGCCTCCAGCGGCAACCGCAAAGCGGCGGGCCCCTTTTGGCCGATCACGGCGTCCCTCGTCGGTCGCTATGCTTCAGCATGGCTCCCTCCTCGCTCCTTGTGCTCGGCCAAAATCGGCTCCGTCACGGCGCATCAATCTCTTCAGGACAGGCTCTAAAGTCCGGAAATTGCTTCGCTGATCGCGCGGGCATCCACCCAGCCTTGCGTGTAAATCACATAATAAGCCGCAAAGAAGATGGTCGCGACGATGGTTGTCTGGCGCATGATCGCGCCAACACGAAATGTCGCTGGAGCGCCGCGCTCCGCGCCCGCCACGTCATGGTCGGGCTGCTCTGCCGGCCGTCCGTGAAAGGGCAGCACGAAAAAGGCGCAGAGCACCCAGAACAGCAAATATATGGCGAGGGCCGACGTCCAAGCCACTGCCTCAGCTACCCAAAATCAATACGTCGACCATCGGCTTTTTGCCGGTCCACTGCGTTGCGACGCGGCGCACTGCGAGTCGAATGGCTTCGCGCAGCTTTTCGCGGTCGGCAGGCCCGTCATTGGCGGCGTCGAGCGCAGCGGTGCTCATTTCGCCAACGAAATCGTCGCGGTCATCCTCCACCGGCACACCGCGATAGCGTACGTCGGCATCTCGCGCTCTCCCTTTGCTGAGAGACACGGCGACGCTGATGACCCCATAAAGGCCGAGGCGGCGACGATCGGTGATGGTTTCACCATCAGCCGGAAGCAACACGTTGCCGTCGAGCGCAAGGCGCCCCGAGCGCACACGGTCGATGCGCTTCGGCTTGCCGGGCGCGAGGCGGATCAGATCGCCATTCACTTGCGTCAATGCGGCGGGAACACCTTGCGCCAGCGCAAAGCGTGCCTGTTCGTGCATGTGACGGATTTCGCCATGCACTGGCACCAGCAGCTTCGGCCGTAACCAATCATAGAGCGCGGCCAGCTCGGGCTGGCCGGGATGGCCGCTGACGTGGATATGCGCTTGCTTTTCGGTCACCGTCAGCACGCCCTTGGCAGCGAGTTGGTTCATGATGCGGCCAATGGCGAGTTCATTGCCCGGAATCTGCTTGGACGAGAAGATGACGCTGTCGCCCTCCTGCAATTTGATCGGGTGATTATCGTCGGCCATGCGCGCCAGCGCGGCGCGCGGCTCGCCCTGCCCACCCGTCGCGATGACCATCAGATCGTCGCGTTCCAGTGTCATCGCGGTATCGAAATCGACCGTTTCAGGAAAATCGGTCAGGAATCCGTTCGCTTGCGCCACGCCAAGGATCCGGTCGAGCGAGCGTCCAGCGACGCACAATGTGCGTCCGCTTTCGCGCGCGACTTCGCCCAGCGTCTGGAGCCGCGCGGCATTGCTGGCAAAAGTGGTGACGATGGCGCGGCCCCGCGCTTCGCCCACCGCCTTCATCAGCCCGGCGCGCACACTGCCTTCACTACCCGAAGCCTGTGGATTGAAGGCGTTTGTCGAATCGCACACCAGCACGTCGATGCCTTCATCGCCCAACTTGCGCAGCGCGGCTTCGGCGGTGGGTTTGCCCAAAACTGGATCATCGTCGAGCTTCCAATCGCCGCTGTGAAAAATGCGGCCGTGCGGCGTGTCGATGACCACCGCGCTCATTTCTGGGATGGAATGGGCCAATGGGGTGAAACGCAGCCCAAAGGGGCCGATTCTGAAAGCAGCGTCGTTATCAACGGCGTTGAGCTTTACCGCATCGGCAACGCCTTGTTCGGCGAGTTTGCCCGCAATCAGCCCAGCGGTGAATCGGTTGGCATAGAGCGGCACACCCAGATCAGCGGCCAAATAGGGCAGCGCACCAATATGGTCCTCATGCCCATGGGTGAGGACGATGGCGAGCAGATCGTCAATCCGGTACTCGATCCACTCCATATCGGGCATGATCAGATCGATGCCGGGATATTCCTGTGACCCAAAGGATACGCCGAGATCGAGCATGATGAACTTGCCATCGCAGCCATAAATATTGGCGTTCATCCCGATCTCGCCCGAACCGCCGAGCGCAAGGAATAGCAATTCTTTAGCGGGCGCACTCATGCGTCAGCGGTCCGTTGCGCATAAAGGCGGGCAAGGCCATTGAGCGTTAGGTCAGTATCAACAATATCAAACAAGTGGCTGTGCTCCTGAAACAATCCCGCAAGCCCGCCTGTGGCAATCACCGTCATCGGCGCGCCGATTTCTGCCTTCATCCGCGCGCTCAGCCCCTCGACCATGGCGACATAGCCCCAGTAAATGCCGATCAACATCTGGCTTTCGGTGGTGCGTCCAATGACCGTGTCGGTCGCGGGCGCTTCGATCGCGATGCGCGGGAGTTTGGCGGCAGCGGCAACCAGC
>VFQM010002785.1_pt1 | contig 12176 bp, 9 predicted proteins | sample 3512391 | NCBI WGS metagenome assembly VFQM01 (sample SAMN10412369, study PRJNA504923) | tailings metagenome | isolation source: Replicate 1 from Balatoc abandoned mine | place: Philippines
CCGATAACCGGCGCGCCGACCAGCATCGCCTTGTCCATCACCTTGCAGATTTTCTGCGCATGGCGTTCGGACAGCGCGCCGCCGAACACGGTGAAATCCTGACTGAAGACATAGACGAGGCGGCCATTGATGGTTCCGCTGCCCGTGACCACGCCGTCGCCTGGGATGATCTGGTCCGCCATGCCGAAATCGGTGCAATTATGTTCGACATACATGTCGAGCTCTTCAAAGCTGCCTTCGTCAAGCAAGATGTCGAGCCGTTCGCGCGCGGTCAGCTTGCCTTTGGCATGTTGGGTGTCGATGCGTTTCTGCCCGCCGCCCAGCCGCGCTGCCGCGCGCCGCCGTTCCATTTCCGCGATATTGGCCGACATGCCCGCTCCCTTGATTGCCTTGGTTCAGGCGATGGCGGGAAGCGCGCGATTTGGCAAGATGTCAGACCTTCACCACCCCCAGCCGGATCATGTCGCGCGCGGTTTCGATAATTGTGTCACGCGCGTCACGCGTCTGCCAGCCAAGCCTTTCCTTGGCATGCGTCGCGGGCGTATCGCGCATATTGCCGAGCTCGCCGACCACTTGCCGAAGCACCGGATCAAAAAATGCCGACAATTTGACAAGGAAATCGGGCAGCCCGCGCGACGGCACCTTGCGCGCGTCCTGACCTAGCCCGACCTTCAGGATGGCAGCAATTTCCTTCATCGTCAGCCATGGTCCTGCCGCAATAAAGCGTTCGTCGGCCAGGCCCGGTGCGGTGAGGCATTTGACGTGCAGGTCGGCGACATCGCGCACGTCGACCACCGAGAAACCGAAATTGGGAATACCCGGCAGCGAGCCTTCGAGCATCTTCTTGATCGCTTCGAGCGAGGTCGAGAAGTCGCCGGTCAGCAGCGGCCCCAGGACCAATGACGGGTTGACCGTGACAAACTCCATCCCCGCGCCATTGGTGGCCATCCAGTCGCGCGCGGCGCGTTCGGCGATGGTCTTGGATTTGACATAGGCATAGGCGTCGGGGCTATCGACGTTGGTCCAGTCGGCCTCGCTGAAGCGTTGGCGGTCGCGGCCATGACCATAAGCGATGGCGGCGACCGAGCTGGTCATCACCAGCCGCTTGACCCCCGCCGCATGGGCAAAGCGCAGCGCGCGCAAGGCGCCCTCGCGCGCAGGGACGATCAGCTCGTCATCGCTCTTGGGCGCGTTGGACGGAAGCGGTGAGGCGACGTGGGCGACATGGCTGCACCCCGCCACCGCATCAGCCCAACCATCATCGGACATCAGGTCGGCGGCGAAGAATTTGAGCTTGCTGTTATCGACGTCCAGCCAGCCGCGGACTTCGGATTCGCGCTGGAGGTTGCGGATGGTGGTGTGAACTGTCCAGCCCTCGGTGACGAGTTGGCGGATGATGAAGCCGGCGATGTAACCCGAACCGCCGGTGACCAGCACTGTGCCTGGCATTGGCTTCCTCCCCGGTGTTGCTTAAGGTGCGGCGTAGCGTGTCATTATATGCGTTGCAAATTAAAACTGGTTATTTCATCAGCACCAGTTCTTCGGCCATGCTGGGGTGCAGCGCGACCGTGTCGTCGAATTGCTGTTTGGTGAGACCCGCCTTCACCGCAATAGCCGCCGCCTGCAAAATTTCGCCGCTGTCGGGGCCGATGATGTGGAGGCCCAGCACCCGGCCCGACGCGCCATCAACGACCATCTTATAGAGCGCACGCTCGTCGCGGCCCGCGAGCACATTCTTCATGGCGCGGAAGTTGGAGCGATAGACGAGCACGTCGGCAAATTTGTCGCGAGCCTCGGTCTCGGTCAGGCCAACACCCGCCAGTGGCGGATTGGCGAAGACAGCGGTCGGGATGCTGGTATAGTCGATGGTGCGCGTTACCCCGCCGAACAGCATGTCGGCCAGCGCATGCCCCTCGCGGATCGCCACCGGGGTCAGCTGGACGCGATTGGTGACGTCCCCGACGGCATAGACGCCCGGAACATTGGTGCGGTTGTGGGTGTCGACGAAAACGGTGCCATCGTCGCCCATGTCGACGCCCAGCGCCTCGAGCCCAAGGCCAACACTGTTGGGCTGGCGACCCACCGCGAACATCACCAGGTCGGTTTCGACCGTGCCCTGTTCGCCGCCATCGACGATGAGGGTGCCGTCTTGCTGGCGCGAGATACCCAGGAAAGGGAAATTGAAGCGGATATCGATGCCCTTGGCCATGCTAATCGCGACCAGCCGATCGACGATTTCGCTGTCATAGCTGCGCAGCATCCGGTCGCCGCGCGTTACCAGCGTCACCTCAACGCCCAGTTCGTGGAAAATGCCGGCAAATTCGTTGGCGATATAGCCCGCGCCGGCGATGACCGCGCGTTTGGGGAGATTGTCGAGATGGAAGACCTCGTTCGAGGTGATGGCCAGCTCTGCACCGGGAAGGTCGGGCACGATCGGCCGCGCGCCGGTCGCAATCAGGATGTGCTCGGCGCTAACTTCGCTGCCATCAGCGAGCGCGATGCGGTTCGGCCCGGCAATCGTCGCGCGCTGGTGGTACAGCACCACCTTGTTGTTATCGAGCGTCTCGCCATAGAGTCCCTCCAGCCGGTCAACTTCGGCCGCGACATTGTCGCGCAGCGTCGGCCAGTCAAAGGTGGCACCCAAGGTGTCCCAGCCAAAGCGGCGCGCATCTTCCATATCTTCGGCAAAGTGCGAGCCATAAACGAGCAGTTTTTTGGGCACACAGCCGCGGATAACGCATGTGCCGCCGACGCGATATTCCTCGGCCACGGCCACGCGCGCGCCATGCGATGCCGCGATGCGCGCGGCCCGCACGCCGCCCGATCCTGCGCCGATGACGAACAGGTCAAAATCAAATTGGCTCATAATCTGGTCTTTCGCTGCGTTACCCGGCAAGGTTACGCGTTACCTGTGATATGGGCTTTCGTGCCCTTGTCACAAGGTTTCAGGCACTATCGCCCAGAGCCGCCGCCATCAGCGCGCGGGTAGCCAGATCGAAATCACCGCCGCCGTCGCCGACGGCCTTGGCCATCTCCTTACCCAGCTCGACGCCGAACTGGTCGAAGGGGTTGATGCCCAGCAGCACCGCATTGGCAAAGGTGCGATGCTCGTAGAATGCGAGTAGCGCGCCCAGGCTGTGCGGGCTGACAGAATCGAGCAGGATAGTGGTGGAAGGCCGGTCGCCAGGATAGGCGCGCGCGCCATCCACGTGCCCCCGCCCCGCCATCAGCGCTGCACCCTGCGCGATGCAGTTTTGCACCAGCGCCTCATGATGGGCGGGGTCGAGGTGATGTTCGGGCTCGCGTGCGACCACAAATTCGACCGGGATCAGGTGGGTGCCTTGGTGCAGCAGCTGGAACACCGCATGCTGCGCGTCCGTACCGACGCCGCCCCAGGTGATTGGGGCGGTCGCGCGCGCGACTGGCTTTCCACCCAGATCGACCGACTTGCCGTTCGATTCCATCTCGAGTTGCTGCAAATAGCTGGGAAGTAAGCGCAGCCGTTCGTCATAGGCGAAGAGTGCGCGCGTCTGGCCGCCCAGACGGTTCGCATAAAGCTGGTCGACGAACGCGGCGAGCAGCGCGACATTGTCGACACCATCGGTCAGGCGGATGTGGCGGTCCATTTCCGCCGCCCCTTCCAGCATTTCGGCAAAGGCATCCCAACCCAATGCCAGCGCCGCCGGAAAGCCAATCGACGACCAGAGCGAATAGCGTCCGCCGACGCTTTCGCTGAACGGCAGCACGCGGGTTTCGTCGACACCCCATGCCACCGCTTTGTCAGGATAGGCCGTCAGCGCGACGACACGTCCGAACGGATCGGCGACCCCGCCCTCCTCCAGCCATTGCAGCGCCGAGGCTGCGTTGAGCATGGTTTCGGGGGTGGTGAAGGTTCTGGAGGCAATAGCCACCAGCGTGGTCGCCGGATCGAAACGGTTGAACACCGCTTGCAAGGCCGCGCCATCGACGTTGGAAACCACCGCAACATCGTAGCGATCCGAGCGGCGGCCCAGTGCATCAATTAGCAAATCAGGCCCCAGCGCCGACCCGCCGATGCCAATATGCAGGAGATGGCGGATTTCGCCGAACGCCCCCGCCTCGATCGCGTCGATCAAGAGCCGCATGCGCTGGTGAAATTGCTGTGCGCGCAAAACGCTGTCGGCCGCGCCCTCGCCGCGCTCGGCGGTATGCTCGGCAGCGCGGCCCTCGGTCGGATTGGCAACTTCGCCTGCGAACAGCGCGCGGCGGCGACCAGCATAGTCGCCCGCTTCGGCAATAGCCGACAGGGCGGCGATAGCAGCATCGTCAAGGTGCGTTTTGGCAAAGTCGAAGCGAATTTCGGCGACGTGGCGCACCATCGCGGCGACGCGACCCGCGCCGCCGTCATGGACGAGGTCAGCAAGCCGCTGCGGTTTCCAAGCCGCAAGTCCGGCCCAAGCGGTGTCGAGCGTCGTCATGTCATCCTCCAGCGCGGCAATAGTCGGCGCGGCGTCCTTACGCGCCGAAACGCCCCGATGCCAGCCGGGATTGCCCATAATCGCTTGACCAGTGCCCCCCTTCCCCGCCAAGGCCGCGGCATGAACGATACCGCTACGACCGCCGACGCTTTGCCGCCTGCCAACGCCCCCACACCACCTGCCGCGCCCGAACCAATCAGCGCGAAGGAAGAGGCGGTGGACACCGTCCGCTTTCTCGCCTGGCTGGTGGTGGCAGTGTTCATCTTCCGCAGCTTTTTCCTGTCGCCCTTCAACATCCCGTCGGAATCGATGCAGCCGCGATTGCTGATTGGCGACTATCTGCTCGTCAACAAAATGGCCTATGGCTATTCCAAGCACAGTCTGCCGTTCAGCGTCCCGCTGATCCCCGGACGGCTCTTCCCCGCCACGCCCGAGCGCGGTGATGTCGCGGTGTTCAAGGCGCCGCCGGGCGACAGTGTGGATTATATCAAGCGCGTCATCGGGCTGCCCGGCGACAGCATCGAGATGCGCGATGGGGTGCTGTGGCTGAACGGCAAACCGGTACCCAAGGTGAAGATGCCCGATCTGGTCATTCCCGTGACCGCGAACATGATCGCGGCTGCGCGCGGGACCGGCGACCTTCCCTGCTATGCCATGCAGTTCGAAGAGCTGACGCCCGATGGTAAGCGTCAGTGCCGCTACCCACGTTATCGCGAGACTTTGCCGGGTGGCAAAAGCTATGCGGTGCTCGATGTCATCCGCTCATCGGCCGACAATTATCCGCTGACCATTGTGCCAGAGGGACATTTGTTCCTGATGGGCGACAACCGCGACCGCAGCAGCGACAGCCGCTTCCCGGCCATCGAGGGCGCAGGCATCGGTATCGTACCGGAAGAAAATCTGGTCGGCAAAGCGCTGGTCGGCATGTTCGCGACCGATGGGTCGGCGAGCTGGTTCAACCCCATCAGCTGGTTCACTGCCGCGCGCTGGGAGCGCATCGGGGAAGGATTTTGAGCGGGGGAGACCTTGCCGATACACTCGCCCATATCACCGGGCACCGCCCGCGCGACCTGACGCGCTTCACCCAGGCCCTGACCCACGGCAGCAGTGGCAAGGCCGATTACCAAAGGCTGGAATTTCTGGGTGATCGCGTGTTGGGGCTCGTCATTTCGACCGAGCTTTACGCCCGCTTTCCTGCCGCGCCCGAAGGCGAATTGTCATCGCGGTTCAACGCGCTGGTCTCGGGCGAGGCGTGCGCCGTCATCGCGCGCCAGCTGGACCTGCCGGAACTGGTGGAACTGGGCGCGCAGGCGATTGGCGATGGGGGGCGGTATAGCGACAATATCGCCGCCGATGTCGCGGAATCGTTGATCGGCGCGCTCTATCTGGATGGCGGGCTGGACGCCGCACGTGCTTTTATTTTGGCGCAGTGGGGTCCGATGCTCGACGGCCAGCGTGCTGCACCCAAACACCCCAAAGCGGCACTGCAGGAATGGGCACTGGCGCGCGGGCGCAAACCGCCCGAATACAGCGTCGTCGACCGGTCGGGGCCCGACCATGCCCCGCGCTTTACGGTGCGCGCGAGCATCGGCAAGCTCGCTGAAGCGACCGCCGAGGGGGCGAGCAAGCAGGCAGCAGAAAAAGAAGCTGCCGCCGCGTTACTGACCATCGTTGAAGGCCAAAAACTATGAGCGCAATCATGACCCAGCGCTGCGGCTTCGTCGCCGTTGTCGGCGCGCCCAATGCCGGCAAATCGACTTTGGTGAACGCGCTGGTCGGCCAAAAGGTCGCCATCGTCAGCCCCAAGGCGCAGACGACGCGCACGCGGCTGATGGGCGTGGCGATGGACGGCGACACGCAAATTGTCCTGATCGACACGCCGGGCATTTTCGCGCCCGAACGCCGCCTCGACCGCGCGATGGTGGCGGCAGCATGGGGCAGCATCGACAATGCCGAGGCGATCGTGCTGGTCGTCGATGCCGTCGCGAAAGTCGGCGAGCGCGTCGAACGGCTGCTCAGCGGTTTGCAGAACCGAAAGGAGCCGCTGATCCTAGCGCTCAATAAGGTGGACTTGGCCAAGAAGGACAAGTTGCTAACGCTGGCTGAGGATTTGACGGGGCGCGCCAATTTTGCCGAGATATTCTTCATTAGCGCCGAGACGGGCGACGGCGTAGCCGAACTCAAGGCGCATCTGTCGGGCCGGATGCCCGAGGGGACGTGGCACTTTCCCAAGGATGAGGTCAGCGACGCGCCCGAACGGATGCTCGCCGCCGAAATCACGCGCGAGCAATTGTTCCGGCAGTTGCACGAGGAGCTGCCCTATCAATCCACTGTTGAAACCGAGCTGTTCAAAACGCGCCCCGACGGCAGCGCCGAAATCCACCAGCAAATCTATGTCGCGCGCGACAACCAGCGCGCGATTGTGCTGGGTCACAAGGGCACGCGTATCAAGGAAATCGGTGCGAAAGCGCGCGCGGAACTGGCAGAACTATTGGGGCGCAAAGTGCACCTGTTCCTGCACGTCAAGGTGAAGTCGAACTGGGACGAGGACCGCGGGGTGTATCGCGATATGGGGCTGGACTGGGTGGATTGAGAGGCTGCGCGATGGATATGCAGATAGGGCAAAATCTCTCGGTCTTCGCAGTCGCATTGGTTATGCGTTTCGCGATGCCAGGTGGGCGGACATTTCTCATCATCGCCACGACGCTCTTAATCGGTCAGTTGCTCACTCATTTTGTGTTTTTTCCGAATCGCTATTCCGACGCAATGTGGGTGATTGGCGCTGTCCTGAATCTTGGACTCAACTTTATTGCATGCTTGATCGGGGTCGGCGTTGGATCACTGATCAGACGCAAGTTCTAAAGCATGCGATTGAATTGCGAAATTGTGCGTATGCTTCCAACCCTCGTCGTCCCGGACTTGATCCGGGACAACACGTGGACTTGGGCTTGTTATCCCGGGTCAAGCCCGGGATGACGATGGAAGGGTGGGAGGCGCTATGGTTAGCACTACCCCTCCACCTCCCGCGCCAGAACAATCTTTACCTGATCGTCGCGTGAATGCAGCCGCAACCGGTCCCCGTCCACGCTGTAACGCACGCGCAGATTGCCCTCGGGGATGTAAATCTCGCGTTCGTTGATCTGGAACTCCTGATACATTTCATCGTCGCCGCGCAGTGGGCGCTGGAAGTATGTGATGACTTCCTCGCCGTCGGTAAATTCCATCACGTCGCCGCGCGACAGATCGTCGACGCCGCTCAATGAGACCACGCGCCATTTGCCGAGCACTTGCATCGGGCGCAGTTCCCTGGGCGCCTCGCCGCTGTAGCCCGCGAACAGCGCCGCCTTGCCGCGCATCGTGTCGACCAGCGCGCGCTCGTTCTTGAGATCGGCAAAGTCGACCGCTTCCATGCGTTTGCTGAGGCCGTCGAGCGCCGCAAAAGCGGCCTTGGCGTCGCCCTTTTCGTGATAGGCGCGCGTCGCCATGTCCATCGTCAGATATTGGTCGACCAAACTTTGCGCGAGGCGCAGCTTGGCGGGGGCCTCACCTTGCGGCGCGCCAACCTCGACATAGTCACTGCCCTTCGCGCCGTCGATCGCGCTGGTATAGGACAGGGTGACTTTCATCAGCGGGGTCGCGGCGTCGAGCGCGGCGGGCGGCAGATATTTGCGCGTGTCGGCCTTCGCCAGCGAGGCGAAAATGCCGCCGCCGTTGGATGACAGGAACACCGATGGCACGGTGACCGCGAGGCTTCCGTCCTTACCTTCCTTCATCAACCCGTCGGGCACGCCGAACACGCCGCTGATCTTGTAACCCGGCTGCGGCGTCAGCGTCATGACCAGGTCGTGCGCGACCTCGCTGATCATGTTGCGGAATTCCTTTTGGATCAGCGCCTTGCCCTTCGCCGGGCCGTCGATGAAGAAGAGGTTGCCGCCGCGCACCGAGGAAATTTTGGTAGCGAGCGCGCCGTCATATTGCACGCCGACGCCGATGGTGGTCATGCCTATCCCTGCACGCGAGGCGGTTTCGGCCAGGCCCATGAAACCCAGCGCGTCGGTGCGCCCGGTGTTGGGCTGTTCATCGGTGAAAAGCATGAGCCGCGTTTTGCCGCTGAATTGCGCGGCCTCCTCAAGCGCGGCGTCGATGCCGAGCTTCAGCCCCGCCTCCATATTGGTCGAGCCGTCGATGGCGATGGCGTCAATGCTGGCGTGCAGCGCGGCCTTGTTGCCGCCGACCGCCGTGGGGATGAGGTGAACGAGCGAGGTGGTGCCGTAAATAGCGATCCCGAGCCGGTCCTGCGGGCCGAGTTCGTCGACCATCTGGTGCAGCGCGGCCTTCACATTTTCAATCGGCGGCCCGCTCATCGAGCCCGATCGGTCAACCACCGCCATGATGCTGACGGGTTCGCGCTTCCACGCGTCGCCATCGATATTGCTGTCAAAGCCCAGGCCAACGAACAGATGGTCGTCGGGACGCGTCGGCAGATAGGCCGCCATGCTGCGCACATTGAGGCAGAACAGCTGCTCGCATTTGTCGCCGGCGGGCAGCGTCAGATCATGTTCGCCCATCAGCCCTTCGACTGTGAGCGATTCCGGGCGCGGCAAGGTTTGTGCGGAGAGCGCCATGGCGCGGAAATGCTGAATGTCCTGCGCGCCGCCCTGGCGGATGCGGCTGCCGGTGACGATAATGTTGCTGAGGTCGGCCGCACGATCTTCCTCGTCCTCGACGATAATCGTGTCTTGCCCGGCATCCTGCGCGACGAGCGGCGGTGCGACCAAAATGGCGCTAGCAAGCAGCGCGGCGGCGGAACGGCGAATGCGATTGTGACCCTTTGACATAGGACCTCTCCCCAGTAACCCGCCCGATCGACGGGATATAGGGAAGCTATCGCAGTCAAGCTGTCGTTTGGGTGAACCGGAAATTGCTGTGAGATGAACGGGCGCGCGATTACTTTTTCTTTGCTACCTTTTTATTCGCTGCCTTCTGCGCTGGCGCTTTTTTGACCGCCACCTTCTTTTTGCCCTTAGCCGGCCCCTTCGCCGCGCGCGCGTCGATCAGTGCGACCGCTTCCTCGACGGTTAGCGTATCGGGATCCGCCGTTTTGGGCAGCGTCGCGTTGGTGGTGCCGTCGGTCACATAAGGACCATAGCGCCCCGCCATCAGCTTCATCTCGCCCCCACTCACCGGATGCGGGCCGAAGGTCTTCAGCGCCGAGGCCGCCGCGCGTGCGGGACGGCCACCGTTCGCTGCCGCCTCGGCGATGCGCGTTACGGCGGCGTTCATACCGATTTCAAAGATTTCGGCGGTGCCGGTCAACTTGGCATATTTGCCGTCGTGGAGCAGATAGGGGCCATAACGTCCCAACCCCGCGACAATCATCTTGCCGCTTTCGGGATGGGTGCCGACCTCACGCGGCAGCGCGAGCAGGCGTAGAGCATAGTCGAGGTCAAAATCCTCGGCCGGGATATCCTTGGGGATCGACGACCGTTTTGCCTCTTTGCCCTCGCCCAGCTGGACGTAGGGACCGAACCGTCCGCTGCGTTTCGATACCTCCTCGCCGCTCGCCGGGTCAGTTCCCAGCACTTCGGGCCCGCTGTCCTCGCCGCTCCCGCCAGGCTGTGCGAACTTACGCGTGAATTTGCAGTCGGGATAATTGCTGCACGCAATGAACGGCCCGAATTTTCCGCCGCGCAGCGCGAGCTTGCCCGCGCTGCATTTGGGGCACAGGCGCGGATCGCTGCCGTCGCCCTTGTCGGGGAAAAGATAGGGGCCGAGGAATTCGTCTAGGGCAGCGGTAATCTCGCTTGGCTTCTGCTCCATCACCTCGCCAGTGCGCGGTTTAAAGTCGCGCCAGAAGGCCTCGAGCACCGCCTGCCACTGCGCACGCCCGCCCGACACATCGTCAAGTTCTTCTTCCAGCCCGGCGGTGTAATCATATTCGACATAGCGGGTGAAAAAACGCTCGAGGAAGGCGGTGAGCAGCCGCCCGCTTTCCTCCGGGATGAAGCGGTTTTTTTCGACACGCACATAAGCGCGGTCCTTGAGCACCTGCAATATCGCGGCATAGGTGGAGGGACGACCGATGCCGAGTTCCTCCATCTTCTTGACGAGGCTGGCTTCGGAATAACGCGGCGGCGGCTGCGTCTCGTGCGCCTCGACCTCGACGCCCTGTTTGGCGGGCGCGTCGCCGCGCGCCATAGCGGGGAGCAAGCGGCTGTCCTCGTCTTCGGCATCATCGCGGCTCTCGTCATAGAGCGCCAGGAAGCCGGGGAACTGGACGACCTGTCCGGTCGCACGCAGCATCACATTGCCGGTGCCATCTTCCAGTTCGACCGTGGTACGCTCGAGCCGCGCTGCCGCCATCTGGCTCGCGAGCGCGCGTTTCCAGATCAGCTCATACAGGCGGGCATGATCGCCGCTTCCGGCGTGGCCACGCGAAAAGTCGGTGGGGCGGATCGCCTCATGCGCTTCCTGCGCATTTTTGGCCTTGGTCTGATACAGGCGCGGCTTATCGGGGATATAGCCGCCGTCATAGCGGTCAACGATGGCCTTGCGCGCGGCTGAAATAGCACTGCCGTCCATCTGCACGCCGTCGGTGCGCATATAGGTGATTGCGCCATCCTCATAGAGCGCCTGCGCCAGCCGCATAGTATGGCTGGCGGAGAAACCCAGTTTGCGCGCGGCCTCCTGCTGCAGCGTCGAAGTGGTGAAGGGTGGCGGCGGATTGCGCGTCAGCGGCTTGGTCTCGACCGCCGTGACGGTGAACTTGCCCGCCATGATGTCAGCCTCGGCAGCGCGCGCATCCACCTCGCTCTTGATCGACAAGCGCTCGATCTTGTCACCGCGCCAGCGCGCCAGCCGCGCCCGGAACGGCGTGCCGCCCTGCTCGAACAACCCGGTTACCGACCAATATTGCTGCGCAACAAAAGCTTCGATCTCACGCTCGCGCTCGACGATCATGCGCAGTGTCACCGACTGCACGCGCCCCGCCGATTTGGCGCCGGGCAGCTTGCGCCACAGCACCGGCGAGAGGGTGAAGCCGACGAGATAATCAAGCGCCCGGCGCGCGCGATAGGCATCGATTAAATCGCTGTCGAGCTCGCGCGGGGCGGCCATCGCCGCGAGCACGGCATCTTTGGTGATGGCATTGAACGTCACCCGCGCGACATCCTGCGGCAGCGCTTTTTTGCTGCGCAGCAATTCCTGCACATGCCAGCTGATCGCTTCGCCCTCGCGGTCGGGGTCGGTCGCAAGGATCAGGCGGTCGGATGTCTTGGCCGCATCCGAAATTTCTTTCATCCGCTTGGCCTTGTCGGCGTAAACCTCCCACTGCATCGCAAAGCCGTCGTCGGGATCGACCGAGCCGTCCTTGGGCGGCAAATCACGGACATGGCCATAACTGGCCAACACCTTGAAGTCGCGGCCGAGATATTTCTCAATGGTCTTCGCCTTGGCTGGCGATTCAACGATAACCAGTTGCATATTTTGGGGAAATCCTGTCGCGCAAATGCTCTCTCACGTACGCGCGAGGGTGGCGGGCTGAGCTGGGGCGCGTCAAGGGGGTTTGTAAATCACCGTCATTGCGAGCCGCAGGCGAAGCAATCCAGGGCAGCGCCACGCCGCACTAGATTGCTTCGCTTCGCTCGCAATGACGAAGGGACTACCCCTGATCCCAGCGATACCCGCGCGGCAGGATGCATTTGCCGGCGTCATAATTTC
>VFQM010002786.1_pt1 | contig 12175 bp, 11 predicted proteins | sample 3512391 | NCBI WGS metagenome assembly VFQM01 (sample SAMN10412369, study PRJNA504923) | tailings metagenome | isolation source: Replicate 1 from Balatoc abandoned mine | place: Philippines
CCGGGCGGCCAGCAGCGCGTGCCGCCCGCTGCCGCAGGCCAGGTCGAGCACTCGCGCGCCGGGCGGCAAGGCGCCGAGCCAGCGGGCGATCCAGCGCGACGCCTCGCCCGCCGCATGGGGTTTCGAATGTGACATCCTCTCTGTTCTGCAAGAACGACGATCGGCTAGATTACCGAATGCTCCGGGATTTCGTCCTGCTTCTGCTGGTCTGCGCCGTGGCCTTCGGCGGCTGGCTGCTGCTTCCGCTCCTGCGCGCGCGCCTGCAGGGTGCCGCGCCCGCCGGCGCGATGCCCGAGCGCGAGCGCGTGGCGGAGCGGCTCGCCGGCCTGGGCTCCTGGGTGCACGAGCTTCGCGACAACCGGCTGCGCTGGAGCGAAGGCAGCTTCCGGGTGTTCGGTGTGGCGATGGCCGACGGCGAACCGGCGCCGCGCGATTTCCTGGCCCGGGTCGACCCGGCCGACCGCCAGCGCTGGCGCGACACGCTGCGCCGCGCGGTCCGCGAGGGCCAGGAAATGAAGGTCGAGTTCCGCTACCTGCGGCCCGACGGCCAGCTCGTCTGGATCCGCATGGCGCTGCGGCCCGAGCGTTCCGGCAGGCGGATCGTCCGGATGTCCGGCGTGGTGCAGGACATCTCGGGCATGCGAGCCATGCAGCGGCAGCTCGCCGCCAGCGAGGCCAAGTTCCGCGAGCTCACCCAGCTCAGCTCCGACTGGGTCTGGGAGACCGACGCCGAGCACCGTCTCGCCTACCTGTCCGATTCGATCGACGCCGCCCTCGGTCCCTGGGCGCGCGAGCTGATCGGCCTCGAGCCCTGGCGGGCGCCCGACTACGACTTCCTGTCCCCGGCCTGGGACCACTATCGCGCGCTGGTCCGCGAGCATCGCCCCATCGACGGTTTCGAGCACAGCCGGATCTCGCCCGACGGCCGGGTCTTCCACCTCGAGATCAACGGGCGTCCGGTGTTCGACGCCGCCGGCGCCTTCGCGGGTTACCGGGGCACCGGCCGGAACATCACCCGCGAGCGGCAGCAGCGCATCCTGCTGGAGCTCGAAGGCGAGATCGCCGCGATCATCCGCGACAACGCGGAACCGGCGCGCGCGATCCGCGAGATCATCGCCGCGATCTGCCGCCGGCTCGGCTGGATCGGCGGACTGCGGGCGGCCGGGGCCGAGACCGGAAACGGGCTCGAGGTCTGCGAGTTCGAAGGCTCCCCGGCCTTCCAGGAAATGGTCGAGGCGCTGCCGCCCGAGATCGCCTGCGAGGCCGACGCTCCCGAACTGCTCGCGCTGGCCGGCGGCCGCCACGCGTGGTTCGCCTCGCTCGACGACCTGCCGGCGCTGCGCGAGCGTTACCGGACCGGCGCGCTCGGCGCTCGTGCCGCGCTGCTCGCGCCGATCGCCGACGACCAGGGCCGGGCCCAGTGCCTGCTGGTGTTCCTGAGTCCGGTGGGCTTCCGCGACGACGGCTTCGTCGGCCCCATCGCCGACACGCTGTCGCGCACCCTGTCGCTCTACCTGCGCCGGGCGCAGGCCGAGCGCCAGCTGCGGCACGCGTCGCTGCACGACCCGCTCACCGGCCTGCCCAACCGGGCCAGCCTGCTGCGCACCCTCGAGCAGAAGCTGGCCGCCGACCCTCACCTGGCGGTGCTCTACATCGACCTGGACCGCTACAAGATCATCAACGACACGCTGGGCCACGCTGCCGGCGACCGCGCCCTGGTGGAGATCGCCGACCGCCTGCGCGGCGCGATCCGCCCCCAGGACATCGCCGCCCGCATGGGCGGAGACGAGTTCGTCGTCGTGCTCAGCGGCGCCCTGCCCCAGGCGGGGATCGAGCAGATCGCTCGCGGCATCCTCGCCGCCATCGAGAAGCCCCTGCTGCTGGCCGACCGGGCCTGGTTCCTCTCGGCCAGCATCGGCGTGGCGGTGGCGCCCGCCGACGCCACCGAGATCGAGATGCTGGTGCGCTGCGCCGACAACGCGATGTACGAGGTCAAGACCGAGGGCCGCAACGACGTCCGATTCTTCTCCGGCTCGCTCTCCGACGAGCGCGCCGAGCAGCTCCAGCTGGCCGCCGAGCTGCCGCTGGCGCTCGAGCGCGGCGAGGTCGACCTTCACTACCAGCCCGTGCTGGCGATCGGCGAACGCCGCGTGGTCTGCGTCGAGGCCCTGCTGCGCTGGCAGCACCCGGAGCGCGGCCTGCTGCTGCCCGAGCGCTTCCTGCCCGCGGCCGAGCAGTCGCAACTGATCCGCGAGATCGGCCTGTGGGTCCTGCGCCGCGCCCTCGACGATCGGGTCAGGCTGGGCGTCGACAGGCACCCCGACATCGCGGTCTCGGTCAACGTGTCGGCCCGCCAGCTGGTCGACGACGAGTTCGTGGTCAGGCTGGGCGAGCTGCTTGCCGAGCGCCAGCTGCCGCCGCACCTGCTGCGCATCGAGCTCACCGAGAGCGCCTTCGTGGCGGACCCCGAGCGCACTGCCGAACTGATCGCCCGGCTGCGCCGCTTCGGCGTGCGGGTGATCATCGACAACTTCGGAACCGGCTACGCCTCGCTGTCCTGGCTCAAGCGCCTGCCGGTGGACGGCCTGAAGATCGACCGCGCCTTCGTGCACGGCCTGCCGGGCGACCAGGGCAACGCCGCGATCGTCGAGGCGATCACCACGATGGCCGCGCGGCTGGGCATGCAGGCGATGGCCGAAGGCGTGGAAACCGCCGCCGAGCTGCGCGGGCTGCGCACCCTGAACTGCGACCAGGTCCAGGGCACGCTGATCGCCGAACCGATGCCGGTCGACGAGATCGAGGACTTTCTGGAGACCCTGCCGGCGCTGCGCGAGATGCACCTCGCGCCGGCCCGCCGCACGGCGTCCTGAGGCGCCGCGCCGCCAGCCCGAGCGCGTCAGTCGTAGGCCAGGCCCATGGCCTCGCGCACGTCGCGCATGGTCTCCTGGGCCATCTTGCGCGCCTTGTCGCAGCCGTCGGCCACGATGTTGCGCAGCAGGCTGGGATCGTCCAGATAGGGCTGGGCCCGCTCGTGGAACTGCTGCTGCTCGGCGATGATCGCGTCGATCACCGGCTGCTTGCACTCCAGGCAGCCGATGCCGGCGCTGCGGCAGCCCTTCTGGACCCAGTCGCGCGTGTCGTTGTCCGAATAGACCTGGTGCAGCTGCCAGACCGGGCAGCGCTCGGGCTCGCCCGGATCGGTGCGCCGGACCCGCGCCGGGTCGGTCGGCATGGTCCGGATCTTCTTGGTGACCGACTCGGGCGCCTCGCGCATGGCGATCGCGTTGCCGTAGCTCTTCGACATCTTCTGCCCGTCGATGCCGGGCATCCGCGAGGCCTCGGTGAGCAGCGCCTGCGGCTCGGCCAGGATGATCTTGCGGCTGCCCTCGAGCCAGCCGAACAGGCGCTCGCGGTCGGCCATGCCGAGGTTCTGGGCGAGCTCCAGCAATTCGCGGCCCTGCACGAGCGCGGCTTCGTCGCCCTGCTCCTGGTAGCGGGTGCGCAGTTCCTGGTAGAGCTTGGCGCGCTTGCTGCCGAGCTTCTTGACCGCCTCGCGGGCCTTGTCCTCGAAGCCCGGCTCGCGGCCGAACAGATGATTGAAGCGGCGCGCGATCTCGCGGGTGATCTCGATGTGCGGCACCTGGTCCTCGCCGACCGGCACCCAGGCCGCCCGGTACATCAGGATGTCGGCCGCCTGCAGGAGCGGGTAGCCGAGAAAGCCGTAGGTGGCCAGGTCCCGGTCCGAGAGCTTCTCCTGCTGATCCTTGTAGGTCGGCACCCGCTCGAGCCAGCCCAGCGGCGTGCTCATCGACAGCAGCAGGTGCAGCTCCGCGTGCTCGGGCACGCGCGACTGGATGAACAGCACCGACTGCTGCGGATCGATGCCCGCGGCCAGCCAGTCCACCACCATGTCCCAGACGTTGCGCTCGATCACGTCGGGCGAGTCGTAGTGCGTGGTCAACGCGTGCCAGTCGGCCACGAAGAACAGGCAGGGATGCTCGGATTGCAGCCGGACCCAGTTCTTCAGGGCCCCGTGGTAATGCCCGAGGTGCAGCGCCCCGGTGGGACGCATGCCTGACACGACGCGTTCGGTGAACATGACAGGATCAGAGAGAGAGGATGGAAGCCAGCACGCCGACGCCGAGATCGACGAGCGGGCCGATGACGTTGCCGAGCAAGCCGGTGGCCAGCAGGGCCAGCAGGATGAAGATGCCGTAGGGCTCCAGCCGCGAATACGGGATGGCGAGCCTGAGCGGCAACAGACTGGTGAGGATGCGGCCGCCGTCCAGCGGCGGCACCGGCATCAGGTTCAGGACCGCCAGCGCGATGTTGACCAGGATGCCCGCGTAGGCCATCCGCACGAAGAACTCGTCGCCGATGCCGGTGACCACCATGGCCTTGATCGCGAGGCCCCAGCCCAGCGCCATCAGCAGGTTGGCGCCCGGGCCGGCCGCGGCCACCAGGCCCATGTCGCGGCGCGGCGAGCGCAGGTTGGAGGCGATGACCGGCACCGGCTTGGCCCAGCCGAACAGCAGGCCGCCGCCCAGCGCCTTGCTGGCGAGCAGGATCAGCCCGGGAACCAGCAGGGTGCCCACCGGGTCGACGTGCTTGAAGGGATTGATCGTGACGCGCCCCAGCGCCTGGGCGGTGCGATCGCCTAGCCGGGACGCCACGAAGGCGTGCGCGGCCTCGTGCAGCGTGATCGCGAGAACCACCGGGATCGCGTAGACGGCGATCAGCTGCAGAATGCTCAGTTCCATCGTGGAAGGATTGTATCAGCGGCGCTCAGCGGCCCCCGACCATTCCCTCCACGCTGCCCTTGCCCACGCGGGTGACCACCGGCTCGTCGCCGGTCATGTCGACCACGGTGGTCGGATCGAAGGACTGGCCGCCGGCGTCGAGCACCAGGTCGATGCGGCGCGCCAGGCGCGCGACGATCTCGTCGGCCTCGTGCAGCGGCTCCTCGTCGCCGGGCATGATCAGGCTCGCGCACAGCAGTGGCTCGCCGTGGGCCTCGAGCAGGCCCTGCGCCACCGGCGAGGCGGGCACCCGCAGGCCGATCGTCTTGCGCGACGGATGCCAGAGCCTGCGCGGCGTTTCCTTCGTGGCGTTGAGGATGAAGGTGTAGGGCCCGGGCGTCCATTCCTTCAGGAAACGGTACTGCCGGTTGTCGACATGGGCGTAGACCGCCAGCTCGGACAGGTCGCGGCACATCAGCGTGAGCAGGTGCTTCTCGTCGAGCCCCCGGATCGCGCGAAGGCGGTCCACCGCCTGCTTGTCGCCGAGCGGGCAGGCCAGCACGTAGCAGGCGTCGGTCGGCACCGCCGCCACGCCCCCGTCGCGCAGGATCTGCGCCGCCTGGCGCAGCAGGCGCGCCTGCGGGTCGACGGGATGGAGTTCGAATCGCTGGGTCATGCGCTGCCCTGGCCGGTGGCCGGTTCGGTTTGCGGTCGCCTGTCGTGGCGCGAACGGGCCGCCGAGGCCGCCTCGGGCCAGTCGCGCCATACCGGCACGACCGAATCGGGCAGCGGCGGCAGTCCGCCGAAGTCGACCCGGCTTTCGCCCGGCGCGTGGAAGTCCGACCCGCGCGAGGCGAGGAAGCCGAACTCGCGCGCGTGGCCGGCGAAGCGGCGGTACTGGTCCGGCGTATGCGAGCCGCTGACCACCTCGATGCCCTCGCCGCCGGCCTGGCGAAACTCGTCCATCAGGGCCCACAGCCGGCCCTCGTCGAGCCGGTACCGGCCGGGATGGGCGAGGATCGCCACGCCGCCGGCGCCGCGGATCCAGCCGACCGCCTCGTCCAGCGCGGCCCAGCGGTGCGGCACGAAACCCGGCCGGCCCTCGGAGAGGTAGTGCCGGAACACCTCGCTCACGTCGGCGCAGATGCCCGAGTCGACGATGTGCCGCGCGAAGTGGGTGCGAGAGATCAAGGCCGGATTGCCCACGTGCTTCAGCGCGCCGGCGTACGCGTCGGGCACGCCCGCGCGCTCGAGCTGCTCGCCCATCTCGCGGGCGCGGGCGTCGCGGCCGGCGCGGGTGCGCGCCAGGCCCTCGACCAGTGTCGGATTGTCCGGATCCACGCGCAGGCCCACCACGTGGATGGTCTCTCCGCCCCAGCTGACCGAGATCTCCACCCCCGGCACGAAGGCCATGCCCAGCCGGCGGGCCTCGGCGGCCGCTTCGGGGATGCCGGCCAGCTCGTCGTGGTCGGTCAGCGCGTGCAGCCGCACGCCTGCCGCGTGGGCGCGGCTCACCACCTGCGCGGGCGCGAGCATCCCGTCGGAGACGCGGGAATGGCAGTGCAGGTCGGCGTCGAAAGCGATCGGGGCGATCACGACAGGAACTCCCGGATCAGCGTCGCGACCGCCTCGGGCCGGTCGTGATGCATCATGTGCCCCGCTCCGGCCACCGTGGCGCGGGACAGCCTGCGGATTGCGCTCAGGCGCTGCCGGTACTCGGGCTCCTTCACGAAGGCGTGCCAGTCGTTGGCATGCTCGGAGAGCACCCACAGCACGTCGGCCTCGATCCGCCGCCACACCTCGGTGACTTCATCGACCCGGTAGAGCACCGGGTTGACCAGCCGGTGCGCCGGGTCGCCCGCCAGCGCGAAGCGGCCGTCCGGCTGCGCCACGCCCCAGTGCTGCGCCAGGAAGGCGGCCTGGTCGGGGCGCAGGCGCGGGTTGTTCTTCATCAGCCGGGCAGCGACCGCCTCGCGCGAGTCGTAGTCGCGCAAGGAAGGCCCCGCGCGCAAGGCGTCGAGCCACTCGCGATAACGGTCGGGCGCCTGCCCGGGCCGCGAGGCCGGCATGCCGACGCCTTCCAGGTTGACCAGCTTGCGCACCCGCTCGGGCCGCACGCCTGCGTACAGCGCGGCCACGTTGCCGCCCATGCTGTGCGCCACCAGGTCGACCGGCTCACCCGGCGCGAGGATGTCGAGCACACGATCGAGGTCCGCCAGATAGTCGGGAAACCAGTAGCAGTCGGCCGCCGGCCGCTCGCTCAGGCCGAAGCCGCGCCAGTCCGGCGCGAGCAGGGTCCAGTTGGCGGGCAACAAATCGGCCACGAACTGGAACGAGGCCGACACGTCCATCCAGCCGTGCAGCAGGAACACGGTGCGGGCGGGGCCGTCGACGACGTCCTCGTCCGAGTCCTCGGCCACGGGAACGGCCGGCCACCGGCGCAGGTGGTAACGCAGGCCGCGAACCTCCAGGAACCCGGACTCGCTCGGGCGTTTCGGGCGGTAGGCGGCCGGCATGCCGCCTGCGGTTTCGGCCGGTGAGAGGACTTCGGTATCCGGATCGGTCTGGCTTGGCACAATATCGCTCCCAGCCCCCATTATAGGAAGCGACGCGGATGGCACCGACGCGAGACGACTACGAGGCCCTGCACGCCGGCTTCCGCTGGCAGGTGCCCGCGCGAACGAACATCGCGGAGCTCTGCTGCGCGCGCTGGGCGCGCTCGCCCGGCCGGACCGCGATCGTGTTCGACCGTGGCGACGGCCGCGTGGAGGCCACCAGCTATCGGGACCTGCATCGGGCCGCCAACCGCCTCGCCAACGCGCTGGCCGCGCTGGGCGTCAAGCGCGGCGACCGGGTCGCGATCGTGCTTCCGCAGCGACCGGAAACCGCGGTGGCGCACTTCGCGATCTACCGGCTCGGCGCGATCGCGATGCCGCTGTCCATCCTGTTCGGCCCGGACGCCTTGCAGTACCGGCTGGAGAACAGCGAGGCGGTGGCCGCCATCGTCGACGCCGGCCATCTCGAGGCAGTGCGGGCGGCGCGGCCCGACTGCCTGCGGCACCTGGTCGCGGTGGGTCCTGGCGGCGGCCCCGCGGCGAACGGCGAGCTCGACTGGGATAGCCTGCTGGCCCGCGGCAGCGACCGCTTCGCGCCGGTGCGCACGCTGGCGGCCGACCCAGCCGTCCTGATCTACACGAGCGGCACCACTGGCCCGCCCAAGGGCGCGCTTATCCCGCATTCGGCGATCATCGGCAACCTTCCCGGTTTCGTGGCCTCGCAGGACTGGTTCCCGCTCGAGGGCGACGTCTTCTGGTCGCCGGCCGACTGGGCCTGGACCGGTGGACTGATGGACGCGCTCCTCCCCACGCTCTACTTCGGCATGCCGATCGTGGCCGGCGCCGGGCGCTTCGGCCCCGAGCGCGCCTACGAGCTGATCGAGCGCCACCGCGTCACCAACGCCTTCCTGTTCCCGACCGCCCTGAAGATGATGATGAAGCACGACCCGACGCCCGGCCGCAGCCGGTCGCTCGCGCTGCGCGCCATCATGAGCGCCGGCGAATCGGTGGGCGCCACGCTGTTCGACTGGTGCCGCGACGCGTTCGGTCTCTCCGTCAACGAGATGTACGGCCAGACCGAAGCGAACTACATCGTCGGCAACTCGGCGCTGCGCTGGCCGGCCCGTCCGGGCTCGATCGGACGCCCCTACCCCGGGCACCGGGTCGCGCTGATCGACGACGCCGGCCGCGAGCTGCCGCCGGGCGAGCTCGGCGAAGTCGCGGTGAATCGCTTCGACCGGCACGGGCACCCCGACCCGGTCTTCTTCCTGGGCTACTGGCGCAACGAGCCGGCCACCCGCGCCAAGCTGACCGGAGACTGGTGGCGCACCGGCGACCTCGCCACGATGGATGCCGACGGCTACCTCTGGTACGGCGGCCGCGCCGACGACATGTTCAAGTCGGCCGGCTACCGGATCGGTCCCAGCGAGATCGAGAACTGCCTGGTTCAGCATCCCGCGGTCGGCAACGCCGCCGTGGTGCCCAAGCCCGATGCCGAGCGCGGCAACCTGGTCAAGGCCTACGTGGTGCTGGCGCCGGGCCGCGAGGCCGGCGATGCGCTGGTCGCCGAGCTGCAGCAGCACGTGCGCGGCAAGCTCGCGCCCTACGAGTACCCGAAGGAAATCGAGTTCATCGACGAGCTGCCGATGACCACCACCGGCAAGGTCCAACGGCGGGTGCTGCGGCTGCGCGAGGAGGAACGCGCGCTCGAGGCGGGCGGCGCCGAGCCTCCGCCTCGCGACTGAGTCACCGGCTCGCGAAGGATCACGATGGATTCGGTTTCCCAGATCGCGCTCGGCGCGGCGGTCGGCGTGGCCACGATGGGCCGCCGGACCGCGCCGTGGAAGGCCGCGCTGTGGGGCGGGCTGTGCGGCACCCTGCCCGACCTGGACGCGCTGATCGACCACGGCGATGCGGTGTCGAACATGACGCTGCACCGCGCCGAGACCCACGCGCTGTTCTGGCTCACGCTGGCCTCGCCGGTGCTCGCCGGCCTGGCGGCCGTGCTCGCCCGCGAGCGCGACCGATTCGGGCGCTGGTGGCTTGCCACCTGGCTGGTCCTGGTCACGCACCCGCTGCTCGACGCGATGACCGTCTACGGCACCCAGCTCGCCCTGCCCTTCAGCGACTGGCCCTGGGGCGTGGGCAGCGTCTTCATCATCGACCCGCTCTACACGCTGCCGCTGCTGATCGGCCTGGCCGTTTCGCTGGCGCGGCGCGGCGCGCCAGGGCGCCTGCGCGCCAATGCCATCGGCCTGCTCCTGTCCACCTGCTACCTGGGCTGGAGCGTGCTGGCCCAGACGATCGTCGAGGACCGGGTGCGCAGCGCGTTGGCCGCGGCCGGCGACCCCCCCGCACGCGAGGTGCCGATGCTGGTCACGCCCACCGCCTTCAACACCGTGCTCTGGCGCGTGGTGGTGATGCGCGGCGAGCGCTACGACGAAGGCTTCGTCTCGCTGCTCGACGGCGCCCGCGCGCCCCGGTTCGCGAGCTTCGAACGCGGTCTGCCGCTGCACGCCCAGGTGCGCGAGCTGCCCGCGGTCGAGCGGATGACCCGCTTCACGCACGGCTTCTGGCGACTGGCCGAGCGCGAAGGCCGGATCGTGCTCACCGACCTGCGGATGGGCCAGGAGCCTTACTACGTGTTCGCGTTCGCGGTGGCGGCGCTCAGCCCCAACCCCGGCCTGCAGCCGCTCACGCCGGTGCGCGTGGGCGGGCGCCAGGGCATGGACGTGGGCGCGAGCCTGCGCTGGCTGCTCGACCGGACGCTGGGCGCGGACAGCTTCCCGCCCGGCTTCCCTGCCCGCCACGCCACGCCGGCCTCGGCACCGCATCCGGACCTGGCCGCGAGTCGGACCGAAGCGGCGCGTTAAACTCGGCGCCATCCCTCACCCGAAGAACCCTCCAGGAACCCGACCATGGCCGTCTATCGACTCGGTGAACGCGTCCCCTCCATCCACCCCACCGCCTGGGTCGCCGACTCGGCCGACCTGATCGGGCTCGTCGAGCTGCACGAGAACGCCAGCGTCTGGTTCAGCGCGGCGCTGCGCGGCGACAACGAGCCGATCATCGTCGGCGCCAACAGCAACGTGCAGGAAAACGCGGTGCTGCACACCGATCCCGGCTCGCCGCTGCGCATCGGCGAATGGGTCACCGTGGGGCACCAGGCCATGCTGCACGGCTGCACGATCGGCGACGGCTCGCTGATCGGCATCCAGGCCATCGTGCTGAACGGCGCGAAGATCGGCCGGGAGTGCCTGATCGGCGCCGGCGCGCTGATCGGCGAGGGCAAGGAGATCCCCGACCGCAGCGTGGTGCTCGGCGCCCCGGGGCGGGTCGTGCGCCAGCTCACCGACGAGGATGTCGCCCGGATCCGCGCGGGCACGCGCACCTATGTCGAGCGCGCCCGCTATTACCGCGAAGCGCTGAACCGCGTCTGAGGCCCGGATCGATGACCGACCGGGTCGAACGTTTCCTGTTGAAAGGCGCGCCGGTGCGCGGCGAGATCGTCTCGCTCGACGAGTCCTGGCGCGAGGTGGTGGCCCGTCACGAGCTGCCGCCGGCGGTGCGGGACCGACTCGGCGAGCTCTCCGCCGCGTCCCTGCTGCTCGCCGCCACGCTGAAGTTCGACGGCGCGATGGTGGTGCAGATCCACGGCGACGGGCCGGTCTCGCTCTTCGTGGTCGAGTGCCTGACCGACGGCAGCTACCGCGCCACGGTCAAGCTGCGCGACGAGCACGGGCCCATCGCCCACGACGCCTCGCTCGCCTCGCTGGTGAACGCGCAGGACGGCGGCCGCTTCGTGGTCACGCTCGACCCGCGCGGCGAATCGCCGAACCGCCAGCCCTGGCAGGGGATCGTGCCCTTCGACGGCAACTCGGTGGCGGAGATGCTCGAGCGCTACATGCAGCAGTCGGAGCAGCTGCCGACGCGGCTCTGGCTGGCTGCCGACGAGCGACGCGCGGTCGGCCTGCTGCTGCAGCGCCTGCCCGGCGAAGGCGGCACGGGCGCCGCCGACGACGAGGACGGCTGGAACCGGATGCAGCGGCTGGCGGAAACGATCACCCCCGAGGAACTCCTCGGCCTCGCCCCCGCGAAGGTGCTGGAACGCCTCTTCTGGCAGGAAGCGCTGCACGCCTTCGACGGCCGCGGTGTCCACTTCGCCTGCAACTGCTCGCGCGACAAGGTGGTGGGAATGCTGAAGATGCGGGGTCGCGAGGAGGTCGACGGCATCCTGGCCGAACGCGGCTCGGTCGAGGTGCGCTGCGATTACTGCAACGAGCTCTGGCGCTTCGATCCGGTGGACTGCGGCGTGGTGTTCGCGCAGGCCGGCGACCTGGCCCCCGGCACGGCCACCCACCACTAGCGCCGGCTCACCACTAGCTCCGGCTCACCCAGGGCCGGACCACGTCGACCGCCTCAGTCCAGCCGGCTGGCCGCGGTGCGCACCTCGCCGGAGAGCGAGGGCATCCGGGTGGGCGTCTCGTTGATCTGCACGAAGATCTCGCCGGGCCGGATCATGCCGAGATCGTAGCGGGCGCGCTCCTCGACCGCGCGGCTGCCCTCGCGCAGGTCGGCCACCTCGGCGGCCAGCGCCTCGTTGCGCGCCGACAGCCGGCCGTTGATCCCGCGCTGGTGCACCACCTGGCGATCGAGCTCCCAGACGCGCAGCCAGCCGCCCTTCCCCAGCCACAGCGGGTACTGGATCAGGATCAGCAGTCCGGAGAGGACCACGGCCAGGATGCGCATCGCAGGGGGTCGCCCGTCGTTCGTTTGCAGGCAGCGCGCCCGGAGGGGAGCGGGCGCGCGGCGCTCAGCGCAGATTGTAGAACGCGGAGCGGCCGGGATACGAGGCGATCTCGCCGAGGTCTTCCTCGATCC
>VFQM010002790.1_pt1 | contig 12171 bp, 11 predicted proteins | sample 3512391 | NCBI WGS metagenome assembly VFQM01 (sample SAMN10412369, study PRJNA504923) | tailings metagenome | isolation source: Replicate 1 from Balatoc abandoned mine | place: Philippines
TCGTCATCATGGCGCCGATCCCGCTCACCATCATCGGCGTGATGCCCGGCCACGCGCTGCTCGGCAGCCAATACACGGCGACCTCGATGATCGGCATGATCGCGCTGGCCGGCATCATCGTGCGCAACTCGATCCTGCTGGTGGACTTCATCCAGCTCGCCGAGGCGCGCGGGCGCTCGCTGCGTGAGGCCGTGCTCGAGGCGGGCGCGGTGCGCTTCCGGCCGATCGCGCTCACCGCGGCGGCCGTGGTGGTCGGCGGCCTCGTGATGGTGCTCGATCCGATCTTCCAGGGCCTCGCGGTCGCGCTGATGAGCGGCGCGGTGGTCGCGACCCTGCTCACGATGGTCGTGGTGCCGCTGCTCTACTGGGAGCTGCAGCGGCGCCAGGCCGCACAGCCGTCGGAGGGCTGACCGATGAACATGTTCCTGTTGATGTATGGTGGGCCTGACGGCACGCGCCTGCCGTCGCTGCTCGAGCGCCACGGGGTAACGCACTACACGAGCTTCGCCGGCGGGCACGGCGCGGGGAGCAGCGGCCGCCGCGAGGGCACTCGCGCCTGGCCCGGCGAGACGACGATGCTCGTGTCGATGGTCGACGACGACCGTGCCGGGCCCCTGGCCGACGCGCTGCGGGCGGAGTCGGGGCAGCTCCCTGCGGGCGAGCGCTTGCACGTCGCTGTCATTCCGGTCGACCATTTCTTCTGATTCTTCACTACTCTACCTATGTGTGATGATCGCATCATCCGCCGCTTCGCCGGCGTGTTCATCCTGCTGTCCGTGACGCTCGGCTGGTTCGTGGACAAGCGCTGGTTCCTGTTCACGGGATTCGTGGGCCTGAACCTGCTGCAATCGAGCTTCACGGCGTTCTGCCCGCTGGAGAAGATCCTTGCGCGTTTCGGCTTTCCCGGTTGCCGGACGCGCCCGACCCCTTGATGGGAGCAGAAGATGCACAGCTACTTCGCGACGATCCGCTGGACCCGTGGCAGCGATGAGTTCCTCAAGCAGAAGTACTCGCGCGGCCACACCTGGCACTTCGATGAGGGCCTGACGGTCCCGGCCTCGGCGTCCCCGCAGGTCGTCCCGCCGCCGCGCTCGAACGCGGCGGCGGTGGATCCCGAGGAGGCGCTGGTCGCCGCCGTAAGCAGCTGTCACATGCTCTTCGCGCTGTCGTACCTGTCCAGGCACGGCGCGGTAGTCGAGTCCTACGAGGACGCGGCCGAGGGCGTGATGGAGAAGCGTGCCGACGGCAAGACCGCGCTCACCCGCGTGACGCTCAGGCCGGTGATCACGGTCAGCGCGGGCGCGCCCAGTGCCGAGCTCTTCGCCAAGATCCATCACGACGCGCACGAGGAGTGCTACATCGCGAACTCGGTGAACTTCCCGGTGTTGGTGGAGCCGCGGTTGGTACAGCGATAGCGGCCACGCTACGCCGTCAAATACGGACTCAGTCCGCCACGAGGATCGCGCGCACGTCGCGGGCGATCACGCCCGTGATGTCTTCCAGCGGCAGGTCGTTGATGTCGGTGCCGAACGGTTCTTCGATCTCGCCGGCGAGCAGCTCGAGGCCCATCGTGGCGAAGAACGTGAACATCGAGGCGATCACGGTGCCGTAGCCGAACTCCTTCACGAGGCCGAAGGGCATAATGAAGGCGTAGAGCACCACGAACTGCTTGACGTAGCTCGAGTACGAGAAGGGGATCGGCGTGTTGCGGATCCGCTCGCAGGCCCCGAGGACGTCGTCGAACTGCTGCAGCTGCGGCGTGAGGCGGAGCAGGGCATCGGGCCCCAGCACGCCAGCCTCGGCGTCGTGGCGGATCTCCCGGTGCAGTTCGCTCAGGATCTGGTTGGGGACGTGCGGACCGCCGGCGCCGCGTTCGCGCCGCAAGTGCGCCGTGAGCGCGCCCGGAAACTCCGCGAGGAGGGTCGCATAGCGGGCGCGCCGCTCCAGCGGCGCTGCGGCCAGCTGCCGCGCGAAGCCCCGCGAGACGTTCACCAGCTGGCCCCAGAGCCGCCGACCCTCCCACCAGCGATCGTAGGCGGTGTTGGTGCGGAACACCAGCAGCAGGCCGAGGATGATGCCGAGGATGGAGAGGAAGGCCGGCCCGAGCGGCACGGCCACGCGCAGCCATTCCGTCTCCACCCACACGACCAGCCAGGCCCAGGCGCCGGCGCCGACGACGTCGAGGAACAGCGTGCGGAACACCGGGCTGCGCGGGAAGTCGAACAGGACGCGCAGCCACTTCTTCGGGTCGTAGGCGATCATAATGGGATATTATATGACAATGCGCATCCTTCATCCGCTGCTCCTGTTGACCGGCGTCGCCGCCTGTGCGCCGACGCGAGCCTCCGCGCCCCTGCCGGCGCCGACCGAGGCTGCGGCCCCGGCGGCGCGGCCGCCCTTCGTGATGGACTCGGCCCGCGCCCGCCAGCTCTACGTGAGTAACCGTCCGGAAGACCATCCGGTGGCCAACTACCAGCGCGACATCGAAGCCAAGGCGCGCACCGATAGCATCTTCGCGGCCCGCAGCCGCGGCGTGATGCGCTTCGAGAAGATCACGTACCGCTCGCAGGTCGACGGCCTCGAGATCCCGGCCTATGTGTTCTCGCCGCTGGAGACGCGTCCTCGTGCGCAGGCCGCGATGGTGTGGGTGCACGGCGGCGTCCACGGCAACTGGGACCAGAACTACCTGCCGTTCATCATCGAGGCGGTGCAGCGCGGCTACGTGATCCTCGCGCCGGAGTATCGCGGCTCGACGGGCTACGGCGAGGCGCACCATCGCGCGATCGATTACGGCGGCAAGGAACTCGACGACGTCGAGACGGCGCACGCGGTGTTGCAGGCGCGTCCGGAGGTCGATCCCGCGCGGATCGGCATTATGGGCTGGAGCCACGGCGGCTTCATCACGGCGCATCTCCTGATGCGCGGCGCGCGCACCAAGTTCGTAGCAGGCGTCGCGATGGTGCCGACGACCAACCTCGTGTTCCGCCTCTCGTACAAGGGGCCAGGTTATCAGCGCTCGTTCAGCACGCAGGAAGGCCTGCGCGGCCTGCCCTTCGAGCGGCGTGAGGAGTACATCAAGCGGTCGCCGTACTATCACGTCGATTCGCTGTCGCGGCCGATCCTCGTGCACGTGGCCACCAACGACACCGACGCCGACTTCGTGGAGTCGCAGCCGTTCATCGACGCGCTGCGCGCGCGCAAGCCGGAGCTCTCGGAGACCAAGGTCTACGTGAACCCGACTCCCGGCCCGGCCAGCGTGGGGCACACGTTCAATCGCCGCGTCAACCGGCAGACGTTGGAGCGCGACGACTCGCCGGAGCAGATCGAGAGCTGGAACCTCACCTGGGCCTTCCTCGAGAAGTGGCTGCGGCCGTGAGCCCGTGAGCACGCACGAGCGCGAGCAACGCGCGGCCTTCGACGACCGCGTCCGCTTCCTGACGGAGCTGGCGCGGCGCCTGCACTTGGTGGGCGTGGCCGCCTCGCGGTTGGAAGGCGCCGTGCGCTCGGTGGCCACGGCGATCGGCGTGCGGGCGGAGATCTGGTCCACGCCCACGGGCCTGCTGCTCTCGCTGAGCGACGCCGAGCGTCCGCAGGCCACGCAGGAGACGCGCGTGCTGCGGCTCGACTTGGGCGAGATCCAGCTCGGCGCGCTGGCCAAGCTCGATGCAATCGCAGAGCGCGTGGTGGATGGGTCGATGTCCATCGATGATGCCTGGGCGGCGATGCACGCGCTCGACCAGCCGACGACGACACGGCAGCAACTGATGACGGTTGCCGCCTTCGGTCTCGCCGCCGCCGGCGTGGCCGGGCTGCTGCGCACGGCGTGGATCGACGTGTCGGTCGCGGCGGTGATCGGCCTGCTCATCGGATGGCTGGCCTTGCTCAGCGGCACGCGTCCGCATCTCGCCGCGGCCTTCGAAGCTGTCGCTGCGTTGATCGCGACGACGCTCGCGACGGCCTTCGCGCACTTCGTCGCGCCGCTCACGTTGCAGACGGTGATCGTCGCGGCGCTCATCGTGCTGATGCCGGGCCTCTCGCTGACGACGGCGGTGTCGGAGCTTGCGTCCAACCAGCTCGTGACCGGCACGACGCGATTCGCCGGCGCGATGACCGTGCTGCTCAAGCTCACGTTCGGATCGGTGGCGGCCTCGCAGCTGATGCTCGCGCTTGGATGGACGCCGCTGCCGGGGACGCCCCCGGCCCTGCCGCCCTGGGTGGAGCTGGTCGCGATGGTCGCGGCGGCGGCGTCGTTCGCGGTGCTCTTCCGCGCGTCGCGCCGCGACGTGGCGTTGGTGATGGCCGCCGCCATCCTCGGCTATGTGCTCACGCGCTTGGGCTCGGGTTGGCTGGGACCGGTCTCCAGTGGCACCTTCGCCGGCTCGGTGTTCTTCTCCAGCCTCGTCATCGCGGCGCTGGCCAACGTCTACGGCCGCTGGAAGCGCCGGCCGGGCCAATTGGTGCGCGTGCCCGGAATTATGCTCCTCGTGCCGGGCAGCGTGGGCTTCCGGGCGCTGGCCTTCGTGATGGAGCGCGACTACACGCTGGGCTTCGACACCCTGGTCGCCGTGCTGAGTGCCATCTTGGCACTCGTGGCGGGCCTGCTGTTCGGGTCCTTGTTGGTCCCGCCACGGCGCTATCTATAGATGTAGGGGTCCCATCGGGGCGGCAGTGGGGTAAATTGCGGAGTCCGGCGTCTGCCGGGCGCTTCCCTGACCCGCCGCGCGCGCCGATGCACAAGCTCCGATTCATTTTCGCGTCCTTCGTGATCGCCATCCTCGCCATCAGTTGCGTGGATGGAAAGCTGTTCGTCCCGAAGATCGAGGAAGTGTATTTCGAGCCGTCGCTGGGCGTTGACCTCGCGGCCTCGACACGGACGGCCTCCGGGTTGTACTATCGGGATGTCGTCGTCGGTGGCGGCACGGAAGTGTTGCAGGTGGTCGGTGATTCGGTCGGCGTGCGCTACCGCGGGTACCTGCGGAACGGCGTGAAGTTCGACTCGAACACCACAGCGGCCCAGCCGCTGCGTTTCAAGACAGGGACCAACGCCGTCATTCGTGGATTCGACGAAGGCGTGCGAGGGATGCGAGTCGGCGGTCGCCGCCAGCTGATCATCCCTCCTGGACTCGGATATGGAAGTCAAGGCTCTGCCGCGATTCCGTCCAACAGCATCCTCGTGTTCGACGTAACGCTCCAAGTCTTGTATTCCTCCGATTCCACGCCTCCCCCCCCGACTCCGTGAAGAACGCACATCCCGAGATCGTCGCCACCGACTGGAAGTCCATCGTCGCGAAGTACGCCGGGCCCGATGTCCGCGTCTCGCTCTGGCAGTTGGGCTCCACGCTGTTCCTGCTCTTCGCCGCCGTCTACATCGCCTATTGGCTGATGGACTACGCCTGGTGGGCGAGCGCGCTGATGGTGCTGCCGATCGCCGGCCTGCAGACGCGCACGTTCATCATTATGCACGACTGCGCGCACGGGTCGTTCCTGCCCTGGACCAAGGGCAACGACGCCGTCGGCTTCATCACCGGCGTGCTGACGTTCACGCCGTACCAGGCCTGGCGCCGCGAGCACGCCATCCATCACGCGTCGTCGGGTGACCTCGACCACCGCGGATGGGGTGACGTCACCACGCTCACCGTCGCCGAGTACAAGGCGCTCACGCGCTGGGGCCGCTTCAAGTACCGGCTGTATCGCAATCCGCTCGTGCTCTTCGGCCTCGGCCCGCTGCACCTGATGGTGCTGCAGCGCTTCCGCTTCACGCCGAGCGAGGCCGCCGGCGCGAAGCAGATCTGGAACATCTGGATGACGAACGCCGCGATGGTCGGCCTCGCCATCATCGGCTACCTGCTCTGGGATTGGCGCTCGGTGTGGCTGCTCTACGTGCCGGCCTTCTACCTCGCCGGCGCCGTCGGCATCTGGCTGTTCTTCGTGCAGCACCAGTTCGAGGAAGCCTACTGGGAGCGCAGCAAGAGCTGGGACTACGCGACGGCGGCCATCACGGGCAGCACGCACCTCAAGCTGCCGGGCATCCTGAACTGGTTCACGGGCCACATCGGCCTGCACCACGTGCATCACCTCGGGCCGAAGATCCCGAACTACAAGCTGAAGAAGGCGCACGAGGAGAACCCCGTGTTCCAGACCGCGCACGTCATCACGCTCAAGACGGCGTGGAAGGCCCTGCGTCTCTCGCTGTGGGACGAGCAGCGTGGTCGGATGATCGGCTTCCGCGAGCTGCGGAGCCTCGAGGCCTAAGCGCCCTCAGGCGTGGATACACATCGGTAACCCGGCGGCATCGCGGACGATGCCGCCGGCCGGGAATCGCCGGGCCTCGCCCTCGGCGATGCGCGCCGCAGACCAGAGCGCGATCAATGCATCGATGATGTCGTCGTGCGCCACATCGCGCCGACGCGTCTCCTCCAGGGCCCGCTGGTAAGCGCTCGCGGCCCATCCGGGCAGCAGCGCCAGTCGTGCGGCGCGTCCCGCCGGCGACTTCTTCGCTTCCGACATCGGCAGGTCGCCGTTTCGCACGGCGAACGAGACTTCCGGATGCACCTCGAAGACGCGCGTCGCGACGTCCGGGTCGTGCCGGAGCGCGGCGTCTACCTCGCGGATCTTCGGCAGGATGTTGAACGACTGCCGCGACAGCTTCTTGCCGCTCGCCGCAAAGGCGCGCGCCGAAGCGTCGCGATAGTCGGAGGCGTGCAGCGCAGCGCGCGGCGGGGCGGGGAATACGCTGCTGCCGCGGCGTCCGAGGAACTGTCGCGCCGCACGGTCGGCCGCGCGCGGCGCTGCGTCGCTCAGGCCGATCGGGATGTCGACCGCGATGATCGCATCGCGGCTCGCGTGGGCGAGGAGCGCGCCGAAGCCCGCAAACACGTGTATGTCCGCGTGGTGGCTGCCCGGTATCTGCACGGCGGCCACCCAGCCACTACGGCAGCCATCGACGCCCCAGAGCTGTGTAGTAGTCAATAGGCCAACCGAAAGGCGAAGGGCTGCACCACGCGAACGCAGTGGCCCTGTTGTGCGGACTTCCACGGCACATAGCGCATCCGTGGCAGCGCGCGTTCGACGGAGCGCAGGAACAGCGATTGCGACGCGCGAAGCGGAATCGCCGACGCCACGTCAATGCGTCCCAGCGTGTCAACCATAAAAGTGAAGAACACGTCGCCTTCGATACCGGCCTGCCGAAGTTCCGGCGGATACCTCGGCCCCGGCGAGTTCGGCAGCGGTCGGATCAGCGCCGTGTCGTTGCGCTTGTCCAACCGTTGCACGAACAGGCTCGTGTCGGGAAACAACGGGATGCGGTACTCGCGCGTGAGCAGCGTCGCCGTGCTTTGAGGCTCGAACTCGGTGTGCACATCCGTGAGGAGGTCCGAGATGAACCGCAGGCGAAACGGTTCACCGGTGGGTGCACGCAACTCGAAGGTCCCGCCGACCCAGGTCTTCTGCGAGTCTCGCGCGACGCCAGCGCTGTCGAGCAGCAGAACGCTGACACAGGCCAAAGGCTTCCCGCTCGACAGCTCCAGCACACGCCCGCTCAGCGTCGTCTGGGCGCCGAGCAGCTGCGGACAGAAAAGGAGGCCTAGGGCGCTGACGATGTGGCGCATTTCGTACGCTACCGTAGCTGCTCGCCACGAGCAACCAGAAGGTGGTACCTTCTGGCCGTGCTGCCCATCACCCGAGTGCCACTCGTCGGCCGCCAGCGCGAGCGCCAAGCATTGGGCGCAGCGCTCGATGCGGCGAAGCGCGGGCGCGGCAGCGTGCACATCCTCGCGGGCGAAGCGGGCATCGGCAAGACGCGGCTCACCGAAGCGCTGATCGAGCAGGCCTCGCAGTCCGGCTTCGTCACCGTGATCGGGCGTGCGTATCCCGTCGAGACCGGCGTGCCGTTCGCCCTCCTGGCCGACGCCTTCGTCCCGCTGCTTCGCGAGATTCCTGCCGCCAACCTCCTGACGCTCACGCGTGGTGGCGCCGGAGAACTCGCCACGCTCTTCCCGACGCTGCGGGGTGACGCCAGCGCCGCGCGGCTCGCCGACCACAGCGACCTGCGCGCACGGCTGTTCGACACCTTCGCGGGCCTCGTGCATCGCCTTGCGCAGAAGCAGCCGATGCTCGTCGTGCTCGAGAACCTGCACTGGGCCGACCCTTCGTCGCTGGACCTGTTCCATTTTCTCGCGCGCGGCGTGCAGGTGCATCCGATCATCATCGTCGGCAGCTACAACGACGTGCAGCGCGAGAGCAACCGCAATCTCAGGCTCGCCGAGCAGTCGTTGGGCTCGCTGGGCGTGCTGCAGCGCTATCTGCTGCCCGCCCTCACCGGCGACGAAGCCGCGGAGCTCGTCGCGGCGCACTTCGCGGCCCCCGTGGACGGCGTGCGCGACTTCGCACGCCGCTTGCACACCCGCACGCGCGGCAATGCGTTCTTCATCGAGGAGACGCTCAAGACCCTCGTCGAGCAGGGCCGCCTTCGCCAGGAGGATGGCCGCTGGGTCGGCTGGAACACCGAGCAGCTGGCCCTGCCCGACAGCATCCGCGATGCACTCTCGCTGCGCTACGAACACCTCAGCGACACCGCCAAGCAGGTGGTGCAGATCGCCGCCGTGATCGCCGTTCACGCGCCACACGCACTGCTCGAGCGCCTGGCGGGCGTCGGTTCCGACGCGCTGCTCGCCGCCATCGACGAGCTGCGCAAGGGCCGCATCCTCGAGGAAGTGACGCTCGATGGCCGCCCGGCCTACGTGTTCTCGCATCCGATGATGCAGGATATGCTCTACGCCGAGCTCTCGACGGCGCGGATGCAGGGCCTGCACGCGGAGATCGCCGACGCGCTCGAGGCCTTCTATGGTTCGCGCGCCCTGGAGCACGCAGACGAGATCGCCGTGCACTTCGCGCGCGCGGAATCGCCCGAGCAGTCGGCGCGCGCGGTGAGCTACCTGCTGGCGGCAGGCCGGATGGCCTTGGCCCGTGGCGCCGCGCGCGAAGCCGACGAATCGCTGGCGCGCGCGCTCGCGCTGCTGGAGCGCAACGACCAGGAACAGGGGTTGGACGAGGTGCTCACCCTCCTCGGCCGCGCGCGACACAAGCTCGGCGACTATCGCGGGGCGCAGCAGCATTGGCGGCGAGCGGTGACCCGTGCCGAGGCGCAGGCGGCGGCAGCGCGCATCGCGACGCTTGAACGCCGGCTTGGCGTCGCCGCGATGCGGATGGGCGACTTCGCGGGTGCGCTGGAGCATCTCGAGCGCGGGCTCGCCGCCGCGACGCAGGCGCAGGCCGAACTCGCCGAGGTTGAGATCCGGCTCGCGAAGGCCTCCGTGCTGATGGACGTCGGCCGCGGTGAAGAAGCGCGCACGGAAACGCTCAGGACCCTCGCCGTCGCCGAGCGCACGCAGGATCCCCGGTTGCTGGCGCAGATCCATCAGGCGCTGCAGGCGCTCGCCGTGTGGCGCGGCCCGAGCGCGGCGGCGCTCGAGCACGGCGCGCGGACGCTCGCCTACGCGCAGGAGGCGCAGGACACGCGATCCGCTTGGCAAGCCGAGTGGATGCTCGCCCTGCACGCCGGACTCACCGGTGACTCGGCGGGCACCGCGCTGCACCTGGCCGAGGCCGAGCGCCTCGCCGAGGAACTGCGCTCGCCGATCCTGCGGCTCTGGACCGCCGAAGTCGCGATCGAGTATCGCTCAGGCATCGGCGAATGGGACGCCGCACTCACCATCGCCGCCGAGACCATCGAGAGCGCCCGCGCCTTCGGGCAACGTCTGCTGCTGCCGCGCGTGCTCGTGTGGAGCGGACTCATCCATTGCGGACGCGGCGAGCTCGAGACGGCCAAGAAGTACTTCGACGAGGCCTGGGAGCTCTCCGGCGCCGCACGCAGCGATGGTCGGGAGCCAGTGGTGATCCACACCGTGCTGCCGGCGCACGTGGGCCTCGCCTACTACCATATGGCGCGTCGCGACTTCCGCACCGCGTTGCAGGTCGGCGAGCGTGCGTTGGCCGTGGCCGATCGCACGGGCTACGAAGTCTGGGCGGTGCATCGGCTGCTGCCGCTCTTGGCCGAGTGCTCGCTGTGGTTGCGCGAGTTCGAACGGTCCACCGCCTACGCGGCACGCCTGCGCGAGGCGGCCAGCCGGCTCGGACATCCCCTGGCGCTCGCCTGGGCCGACACCTCCGACGCCTTGCAACTGTTCCTGCGCGATGGACGGCCCGATGCACTCGACCTCGGCCTCGAGGCGGCCGACAAGCTCGATGCGATACCCTTCGTCGAGCACGCGGCGAGGCTGCGCCGCCGGCTCGCGGACCTCCTGAAGATCGCCCGCCGCGACGACGACGCGGAGCGGGAACTGCGCCGCGTCTACAAGACCTTCACGCAGCTGCGCGCCACGCAGGCCATCGACGATTGCCGAGAGAAGTTCATCGAATGGGGCCTCAAGGTCCCCGTGGTGGAGCAGGCCCGGCGTCCGGCCGGGCCTGCGTCCCTCACGCCGATGCAGCTCAAGGTGGCGAAGCTCGCCGCGCAGGGCCTGAGCAACAAGAAGGTCGGCGAGCGCCTCGGGATGTCGCATCGCACCGTCGGCAAGCACCTCGAGGAAGTCTACAAGCGGCTCGACATCCCCAACCGCACCACGTTGGCGGCCAAGCTTCTCGAACTCGGCATCTGACCGAAGGCCTCCGCGCAGGCGTCGGCGAAGTGCTCGCGCAGCGTGGCTGCGATGCGCGGATCCATCGTGGCATCGACAGGCAACGCGCTCTCGAGCACGCGTCCACCCTTGGCCTCGATGAGTCGCCGGAGCGAGGCGGCATCGTGCCGCGGCAGCGGATGTGCCGAACAGTACTGTGCCAGGTGGTAGGTGCTGACGGCCATCGCGCCACGCAGTTCGTCGACGACGCGATCCGCGATCTCGTGTACGTCGTCGGAAGCCGACATTACGACGGGCGCGCCGGCAGCGATGTGCATCCGACCCAGCGCGACCCTTCCCTTGAACGCCGCCCGACTCCAGCGCAGCAGCGAGAAGAGGCGCATCGGCGGCTTGGCCGCGCCGTTGAGTTCCGCCGCGAACGACTGCTCCTCGGGGATCCGGTCGTAGCTGATGCCGATCGGCAGGATCGCCACGCGGTGCCCCGTGGACTGGAGGCATCGTAGCAAGCCCCGCTTGGGCGGCAGGAACTCGCGCGTACGGCTGCGCGCCCCCTCGATGAAGAACTCCAGGCACTTCCCGTCGTTGATGAGCGTACGCACGCGCCGCGTGAGCTCGGGATCTTCCTTGCCTGTCCCTCGACGCAGGTAGAAAGCGTGGAGCGCCGAGAGGATCCTCCCGAGCAGCGGAATGCGCCCGAACTCCATCGTCGCGGCGATGTGAGGGATCGGGATGCCGAGGTCCGGGCGCGCAAACGCCAGGTACGACACGAGCACGAAGTCGAGATAGCTGCGATGGCTCGGCACGATGACCAGCGCCGCATCGGCAGGCAGCGCGCGCCGCGCCCGCTCGAACGACGGCAGGTCCACCGTCACGCGATCGCTGATGCGCCGCAGCACCTTTGCGACGATCCAGCAGGCCATCCGTACCCACAGGTTGCCCTTGGGCTGCGCGAGCGCCCAGCGCAGGTCCCCGTCCCAGCCCCGGTGCATCGCGCCGCCGAGCATCCACTCGCGGTCGTCGGCCCGTAGCACGTGCCGGTACAGTCCGCGGCAGATCGTCCTCACATACGAAGTGCCGAGCTTCTGGGCCGGAATCGGCTGCGACACGCGGAAGTTGAAGCTGCGCGTGGTGAAGTAGGGGAAGATGCGGTTCAGGTACTCGAGGCGCGTGGCCAGCTTGCCGACGCGTCGCCGCGCCGTGGACGACCGCAGGGCCCCCACGGCCAGCGGCAGGCGATGATGCCAGAGCTCCGCGATGCGATATCGCAGCCGCGATACCCCGAGGAAGCCGCGATGCGGCCGGCGCTGCAGCGGATGCAGCGTAAACCATTCCGTGATGGTCTCCCAGCACTGCGCCACCGTCGAGGCGGCGGCGAGGCCTGCGGCGGCGTGCCGGATGGTCGGCTCGGCGCTGTCATCGAAGGCCGCGCTGATGATCCGTGCGCTCACGTCGTCCACCGGCACCACGTCGAGCCTGGCGGCAGGGTCGCCGACCACCGCGCGCAGATGCCCGAGGCCGATGAGCGTGACGAAGGCGC